>Ga0315551_10001388_pt1 | contig 18270 bp, 17 predicted proteins | sample SalMarSW160290MG_FD_203678 | JGI IMG/M metagenome (GOLD analysis project Ga0315551, IMG submission 203678) | Salt marsh sediment microbial communities from the Plum Island Ecosystem LTER, Massachusetts, United States - Salt Marsh Sediment SW1602-90 ...
GGAGAGATTGAGGTTTATTACCTTGGCGGAAAAACAGAAGACGGCCAAAGCCCATTTATTGAGGAAGAACGTGCTTTGTTAGATGCGGTTGCCGAACGTCTGGGCAGAACCGCAGAGCGTAAAAAAGCGGCGGAAAAACTTCATTTGTTCCAAAATCTGTTAAACAGGTCAAGCGACAGTATTTTTGTAATGGAACCGGAATGGGGCCGCTTCCTGGATGTAAACAACAGAACAAGTGAAAGCCTTGGATATACTCGCGAAGAATTACTCAATATGGCCGTTAAAGACATCGATGAGCTTATTGTGGATGATTCTTCCTGGAAGGAACATGTAAGACGGGTCCGGGAAGCTGGGAGTATGGTCCTGGAAGGTCGGCATAAGCGTAAAGACGGTACAACGTTTCCCGTAGAAGTAAATGTCAAGTTTATAGATCAGGATAAGAAAAGTTACATGGTGGCAATCGCACGCGACGTCACCGAGCGCAAGCAGGCAGAGCAAAAGTTAAAGCAAGCGGCTGAAGAATGGATAACAACCTTTAACTCCATTACGGATTTGGTTTCGATTCAAGATAGGGATTTCAAGTTTATAAGGGTAAATAAGGCTTTTGCTGACACCCTTAAGATGAAGCCCGAAGAGTTTGTCGGGAAAACCTGCTATGAAATCATTCATGGAACAAAAGAACCTCCGGCAGCTTGCCCCCATAAACAAACGCTTGATACGAAAAAACCACAAAGAGCAGAGTTCTTTGAACCTCATCTGGGAATTTATCTTGAAGCATGCACTTCTCCTATATTCGATGAGAACCGCGATATTGTTGGTTCTGTCCATATCGCCAAAGACATTACCCAGCGCAAAAAAGTGGAGGAAAGCCAGGCCGGGCTTCTTGAGGAAGTAGAAAGTACCAATCGGGAATTAAAGGATTTTGCATATATCATTTCGCATGACCTGAAGGCGCCGCTGCGCGGCATCAAAACCCTGGCAAATTGGATATCTACCGATTACAAGGATAAGCTCGATGACGCCGGCAAAGAGCAGATAGATTTGCTTTCCCAAAGGGTGGACAGGATGCACAACCTGATTGATGGCGTGCTGCAGTATTCCAGAGTCGGACGTATTAAACAGGCAAAGATTAAGCTCAATCTCAATGAGCTTGTTCCGGAAGTTATTGATATGGTCGCTCCACCTGAAAATATTGAGATTACAATCGAAAATGAACTGCCTGTAATTGAGTGTGAACAGAACCGTGTTATTCAGGTTTTTCAGAATCTGTTGAGCAACGCCGTAAAATATATGGACAAACCACAGGGCCGGATAAGAATCGGCTGTGTCGAAGAGGACGGGTTCTGGAAGTTCAGTATCGCCGATAACGGGCCAGGAATTGAAGAGAGACACTTCGAACGAATCTTCCGAATATTCCAGACACTATCGTCAAGTGATGAGTATGAAAACACCGGCGTCGGACTTACCGTCGTTAAGAAAATCGTAGAGTTGTACGGGGGCAGTATTTTCGTCCGGTCGGAGGTCGGCAAAGGAAGCACGTTCTTCTTTACATTGCCGAGACAGGAAGTAAAGGATATATATGCTGAGCTCGAAACCAATATTGTTAGTTGAAGATGACCATGTAGATGCAATGGCGGTTAAGCGGGCACTTAGAGAGCTCAAGCTTAAAAATAAACTTGTTCATGTATCTAATGGTGAAGAAGCGCTGGAGCATCTAAAAAGCAATGGTGATATGAAACCATGTGTTATTCTTCTTGATTTGGATATGCCGAGGATGAATGGCATCGAATTTCTAAAACTTGCTAAGGACGATGAGGAGCTGAAAAGTATTCCTGTTATAGTTTTAACTTCATCGGACGAAGAAAGAAATGTTGTTGAAAGCTTTAAGTCGAATGTTGCCGGCTACATAATCAAGCCTGCTGATTATAAAAAATTTGTGGAGGCTGTCAGAACGGTCGCTTTATACTGGAATTTATGTGAATTGCCAATTGGGGGTTAATGTTATGGAACATACAAGGTACAGTGTTTTGCTGGTCGAGGATAACAGGCTCGATCAGCTTGCTTTTGCGCGATTAGTGGAAGACCAGGAGCTTCAATACGATTGTAAAATAGCCGGCTCTGTTTCAGAAGCCAAAACTATATTAGACCACAAAGTTTTCGATGTCATAATTACCGATTACTTACTCGGAGATGGCACGGCATTTGACATCCTGGATTCGGCGAAAAAAACTCCGGTTATTGTCGTTACCGGAAGTGGAAATGAAGACCTGGCAGTCAAGGTCTGGAAGGCCGGGGCGTCGGATTATCTCATAAAGGACATGCAAAGAAACTATCTTACGGCCGTCCCAATAACGATAGAAAACGCTATCAGGCACAGGCGCTCGGAAGGTGAACTGCGGCTGCTCTCACGTGCCATTTTGAACATCGACGACAATGTATATATCGCAGATACATATAACATAATTACGTTTGTCAACAGAGTATTTTGTGAAACTTACGGATATAACGAAGAGGATATAATTGGAAAAGATTGCAGTATTCTCAGCAAAGACAGTCCTACCAATGACGATGAAAGAAAGGATTTTCCGTCTGTTAATGGCGGTGAGGTGGGCTTGTTCCACAAAAGAAAAGACGGCAGCGAATTCCCGGTTTCCCTTTCAAGGTCGGTCATTAAAGATGAAAACGGAGATGAGGTTGCGGTTGTCGTGATAGCACACGATATTTCCGAACGAATGCGAGTTGAGAATGAGCTAAGAATCGAAAACCTGAAATTGGAAAAGAAAAACCGTCTAAAGAATGAACTTGCTATTAACGTTTGCCGCCGATTAATGACGTTGGCCGATGAGTTGGACAGTATTATCTCAGACGTTGTATCAAGTGCCCAGGGCAACGTTTCTCCTCAGTTGCAGAAAAATATCGAGCAGGCAGAGAACAAAATTGACAGGTTCAGAGGAATTGTGAATGAGTTTCTTGACATCTCAAAACTTGGTGAGGGCCAGATGCAAACTGCGGCTTCTAAAGCGGCAAAACAACGGGTAACTTGTGAATAACCAATTACCAATAACTACGGTGTCAACCAAATTCCTCTAAAGGATTTTTTGTTCTGGTCGGACAAGTACTTGTTCGGGCAAGTTCCGTCTTCGTTTAATTCCCCCTCCTCGCATTCACCAGGACTGGAGACCTTGATGGCCAGTCTTCCGTCATCACTGAGCAGTAAAAACTTATCCGAATTTTTGAAGCTAATCAGTGCCTCAGGATTAAAACCGTTTTTATCCGGCCTTAATTTCTGCATCAGTACAGGTGGTTTGTCTTTTTCACCAGACCAGCGATATAAGGCAAATCCGGGCCCTTCATTATGTGGGCCGGCGATAATAAAAAAAGCCTTGTGAAAATGTGAATAATCCAGGCTTCTTATTCCCAGGCCTCCCAAATCCCATAATATCGGTTCGCCAAAAATTGGTGGATATCCCTTTTCAAGCACCTGTTTAGGATTGTTCAAAGGCACGACAATCGCTTTTCGTTCGACCTGGAGGCTCTCGACAGGTGCGCGCAAGCTTTCTCTGTCAAAGGAGCGGGGATTTCTGAATCCAATGTAGATTGTTTTGCCGTCGGGCGCAGCACAAAGCCCCTCAATATTAAGCCCGTTTCTTTTGGGTGCCAGATTTTCACGCTCCTGTTTTGAAAGCTTTGATGAATCAAATCTTGTAGCCTGAGCTAATCCCAACTGGCGTGCCGGATAGCTTTTAACCAGACTATGGATGAGAGTTCGGCAGGGGATTCCTACGGGCTGGATTGTAATGTTTCCATTTTCGATTCTAACTGATGTGGCAAAAAAACGATATCGGTTCGGACGCATTTTCCCATCCTTGTTTCTGCCGTGCGAACTTATCCAGTAAATTGTATCGCCGAGCATCGCTGCCCCCTCGATGTCAGCTTCCGGATGTTCCGGAGCAATCTTAAGAAACCGTGTTAAATCGAACTGGTAAACAGGAAAGCAGGAACCTTTAATCTTATAAATCCTCAGTATGTTGTTCTCATCATCAGCGGCGATGAACGTCTCATCGTCAAGAGCAGCCGCAGCGGAAGCGTCGCTCATTCCACGGTAAGAGAGAACTTCTTTAAATTGCTCGTTACGATTTGCATCGGCTAAGGTGAGAATTGCATTTTGAGGAAGGTTGCAAAGTGCCGCTCCGTTGTATATCAGTAGAAATAACACGATTTTGCTTGTAACTTCCATTTCGGACCCAATTTCAATCCGGGATTTCCCGGACAGGCTTCTCTCTTGTCCCATAATAACATTTTTTGATGCGGAATAACAGCCCATTATGGATAAAAATATTCTTATTTGACGCACCGCCCCAGTTCCGTGAGCGGATTTTTCTTGAATCAAGGTGCTGGATATGTTACAATCTACTTAGGTTCATTGAGGAAACCAGGTCGGGGATGCACCAGTGGTGATGAAACCCCCGTATTTTTGGAGTATTGGATTGATATCTTTGGTGCTGCCTGCTTCTTGTGACGGCAGACACATCAGTTGTATAGTAAACGTTTAGTCTGGCAAATACTAAGTTAGGAGAGACGCTGTAATGGTCAAAAAATTAGAAAAATACCGCCGAAATCGTTTTTGGGGGGTCCTGATAGTTTCGCTTTTTATCCTGCCTTTAATTGTCGGTGCCGGGCAGTTTTCCGACCAGGCCGCAAATACAGCTTTGAATACGGCCAGGCAGAAGCTGCAAACAAGGATTACCTATAGTTGCATAGACACACCAATCGAGAAAGTACTGATGGATTTGGCCGACGAGGCGAAGATTGACATTATCAAAAACCCTGAAGTTACCGGCAATGTTACAGCCAAATTGACCGACGTGCCTCTTGAAGAAGCTTTGACCAATATTCTTGCCGCATATAATTATACATATATAGCTACTGAAAATATGGTAAGAGTCATACCGCTTCCCGAGACGGCTCCACTGAAAGAGCAGCAGGTCACGAGAATCTATAAAATCACTTATGCAGACGCTAACCAGGTTTTTGCTGCTTTGAGTGATTTCGTCACCGGTAAGGCCGAAATCGGCTTCAACAAAGGCACCAGCCATATAATGGTTACGGACAAAGAAGAAAAAATCAAAGCCATAGACAAATTCATCGAGCAAGTTGACCATATAACCTCGCAGGTGCTGGTCGAGGTAAGAATCTATGATGTAAGCACAAGGGAAGGCTTCGAATTGAACCCACAGTGGCACATCGGACGCAATGCACCCTACACTGCTGACACAATCCTCGCGCCTGATGAAGTAACAGTAACTGAAAAAGGATCAGAGACCACTCATTTCAAAGAAACAAGGCTAGATATCCTGGAGAATCCGATAGCCAATTGGCCGGACGGGTACACGGGCGACCCTAACTGGTCCCAGGAAACTTATACACAGTACCAGGAGAATTGGACTACAACTCCTGGGAGAACTGATACTGAGAATATATATAAAGATACTCCTGCAATGATAACTAACCGGCGCAGGAAACCCTTTGTCGGTGGTTCATTTGACCGTGTTACAGGTGGCACTCTCAGCTTTAGTGTTCTGAACGATGCCATCGATTTAGACCTGGCGCTGACCATTCTCCACAGTCAGGTTGATGCCAGGCTTCTTGCCAATCCTCGAATTCTCGTGCTCGACAATGAAACCGCCAAATTCGAGATAGTCCGCGAATTTCCCTACAGGGAGCTGCGTCAGGTACAAAGGGAAGACCCTTTGTCATTTACGGACTTTAAAGAAGTCGGCGTTGACCTTAAGGTTACTCCTCACATCGCCAGAGACGGGATGCTGAGATTACATATTGAGCCTAAATTTAGTGTGCTGGTAGGTCGGGAAGCACTAAGCGTCCTGATAGGCATGGATGACTATGGCCGTGATTTATACCAGAGTGTATTAGGTGTGCCTGTTGTTGACGCCCGCCGTTTGGAAACAACAGCTATGATAAGAGATGGCCAGACTATCGCGATAGGCGGCCTCCGCAAAAGAGAGGTTACGAAAGATGTTGCCAAAGTGCCGGTACTTGGCGATTTGCCGCTTGTGGGAGGACTGTTCAACTCTGAAAGCGAGTCGGTCAAAATCAACGAGCTTATCGTATTTATAACTACCACAATCATTACCGATCCGACCCTTTCGGACAGCGAGAAAAAGCTCCTTGACGAAACTAAGTTTACAACACCTGATTTTGAGAAAACAAAGATAGAGAAGGGTGAGCTGAAGAAACCCCAGGCCGACAAAACTGAGGTCAAAAAACCTGAGGATAAGAAACCGGATATAACAGAGACGCTCGACCTGTTATTGAAAAAACTGGGACCGTCTGCCAACTAATTATCATTGTCAAGGAATCATTTCTTGGATAGTCGTTTCTTGCAACGGCTGTGAATCTCTGCCGGTAATACCAATTGTATTTATTTACTGCGCCGATGGATGTCATTGCCGGCGTTCTCGTTTTCTGTCATCGCGAACGGACCTGCCCTGCCTGCCCTGAGCTTGTCGAAGGGAGCCTTGCCTGTCCTGAGTGTAGCCGAACGGCTCGAAGGGAGCAATGTCGAAGGAGTGAAGCAATCTTAATCGTTCGTAAATCGGAGATTGCCACGACCTAAAGAAGAGAACTCGCAATGACAAGCCCTGAATATAACAATATTAGCAAACTTGCTATACGAGGCGATTTCCCGAGGCAAGCAGCGAGAATGTATACATTCATAGCGGAATCGAGAATGTGTTGCTCTTTGTTTGTCCCGGATGGTTTGGTTTCGGGTGTGGGTGCTTTTGTGTTCTACCTTGCTGACCGAGCTACAATACTCTTATCCCCACTAACTCGCCTGGAATCAGTTTCATGCCCAGTGGAATCTCAATCTGAATAGCCCGACCCCACTGAGGAACGGTGGGATTCCGCCACAACCGCTGCGGCAGTTGTTCAACCCTCGGGCCAATGTATGTTATCTCGGACCGTCCAATCTGTTTCGGTTCGCTGCCTTTGACAACTTCTACCCGGCTTCTTCCCGTAAAATGACCCACCATATTTTCGCCGACATAGGCAATAATCGAACTGGGCTTTTCTTCTGTTATGCTCAGTACCGGAAAGTCAGGCAGTATAACAACTTCACCAATTTGGGTATTAATGTTGCTGACAAAACCGTCGCAGGGAGCCGTTAGAACCACTTCTCTCTGTCTTTCATCCAGTTCATTCAGCTTCCGTTCTAAAGCTTGCTTGGCCAAATCTATAACGCGCTGAGCCTCATTCTTTTCGGTGCCGGCCTGGGGAAGATACTGCGCATATTTCTCTCGCCTGTACTCAGCTTCCTGCAGCTCCTGTTCGTATTTGGCAAGAACTCCCTTATCCCACTCAATCTGTTCCATAAGAGTATCGCGGCTTGCATTCATTGTTTTCAACTTATTAAATAAGGCGCTGTCCGTTCCGATATTTGCACCGTTCTCAATCTTGAAGTTTTTGATTTCCATCTCCATTTTATCCAGCGATACAAAGTCTCTTTCAAGCACGGTATTAGCATCTAAAATGTTTTTCTTGCCCACCACTACATCGGCCGTAAATGCACGCATTTCAGCCCACCACTCGGATTGCCGGTTGAATATCTCGGCTTCATAGTTTTTACGTAATTCGGTTAACTGTGCATCCAGGTGATTTATTTCTGCTTGTATAACTGATTTTTCAGCATCCAGGCGTTCATCATCAAGTACGGTATTGACTACAGCTATTTGGTCGCCTTTGTTGACTTTCTTAAACAATTGGACGTTAACACTTATCAAGCGTGCCCTGGTGCTGGTCCCGACATCATGCACTTCCGCATCAGCTATGCCTACAACTTCAAATTGTGCTGCACGGCGATGAAACATCCCGACCACGCACAGTACCGCCCCCGACCATACAAGCACTGGCAGAACACGCAGGAATAAACGACTGTTTCGTAACCTTATTCTTCCCATACCTAATCTAAACCTCCAGCAACTGCTCCTGCATTGTCAGGCTGATATTCTCAATACCCTCAACTTTTTTCAGTTCGGACAACATGGTCTCATTTTTTTCTGAACTTCGTATCATCAACTGGTAAGCGTACTCCACCGCGGGGCTGCCGAAGCCGCTCTCCTGAGACGATATGAGAGTAAAGTTGCCGCAGAAACGCTTCAAGATACCCGGAATGGGGTGTTTTGGGTCAATATGGCCTCTAAGAGTAAACCGCAAAAAGCCGTTGTGAGGCTCGTGAGTTCCGAAGCTCGTCGCATAAAGGTATATTACTATCAAACTCAGAACCGTAGTACCGACGATAGCAGTAGCGTAGCGTTGGGAGCCGGTCGCCATCCCTATGACAAGCGCGCAGAAAATGAAAGCGATATCGCGAGTATCCTTGATGATGTTACGAAAACGTATAAGCGCTAAAGCTCCCATCAGCCCGACAGCGGTAATGATATTGTTTCCGATGACCGACATAACCATTGCCACGACGACGGTAATCATAATCAAAGCCTGCACGAAGTTCCTTGAGTAGGACAAGCCGCTGTGCGTGGCGTAATAAATCCAGGCTATAACTTGGCCCAGAATAAACGCCAGCAATAGCGACAACAGGATGCTCTCGGGGCTAAAGGCTCCTCCTGTTAAGGGTGTTTCCTCAAGGCGCCAAAAACTTTCAGCTATTTTATCCATAATTAATATACCGATAATTGCGGTGCACAGAATCCCAGCGAATAGGCATTCGTTACCGAAGTGGCATATTTCGAGAATGAATCCTGACGCAGGTTTAAACACGCTATCATTTGACTTAACCAGGTCGGGTAACGAGCAGTGAATTTTATTTCGAGAATCACACCGCCACTGGATATGGGATGATATTGCCAGCCACCATGGCCGTTAAGCGATACCTTGGGCTCTCGCGTGACTTTATAGCACAGCTCTCGGTCAAAAGTTACCCTTACCCTGTTATGTGAGCTGTCTTCATACGCTTGCCGCATATAGCGAATCAACACCTTAGGTCTGGCATTAATGGTGTTCATATACAACTGAAACTGGTTGAGTGTTTTCTCGTCGGTACGATAATCTTGCGGCGGCAGAGGCGAACCTGAAAGAAGCGTTGCTACATCCTCATCTCTAACCCGAGCTCGGTTTTTGATAATGATAGTGTTCATCCGGCGTTTTATCTCGAAAAAGCGGGGGTAACCAGGTTCGTCGGTATAACTGCGGATCCGCAGTTTGAAGCGATTTTTATGCCCCGTCAGGGTTTGTCGGCAAAGCAGCAGACTATCTGAGTCTAAATAGAGACTGACTATCGGATATTGCCTGTCTCGTCGTAATTTGCTGTAACGGTCCAGTTGCAGGTATGGCCGGATAAACTCCTCAACTGCCGCGGCCTGTGACTCGTAGATTCGATATTTTATCTCATGGCGACAGAATAGTGTTCGGTCGACCGGCTCTTTTACCGTGCTCACAGTACTTTTTTTACGAGTTTCTGAGTCCGCTGGCTGCCGGGATGGACCGTGGACAGGTTCTACCTTGCCGGCTCTCGGTGTCAATATCTGTTTTACTGATTTGCCTTTAAGCATATCAACCTTTGTTACTGAACTACTAATCGATAAAAGGCCGAAATTGATAAGCCTATTTAATTTAAGCACTTATAATACTTCAAATTGTTATCGGGCACTCGAAAATATGTTAAATACGCAAAACCCACCTTCTGTTTAGTTAATTTACCATATAAACAGTCTGTCTATACTCTTAACTTTGCTTATTTTAACATAAATGGGATAGTGTAGTCAATCCTTTTTTTGACGTTGGAATCCGGAATATTGGGGTGGGGGGGTCAAGGGGACTCGCAGTGGCCGGTTATCAAGAAGCTTCACAGAAATTGGTGTTTTTATCGGCACCTCGGAGAAACCCGGATAAGTGCCATTGGACTAACAACCTGGGTCAGGCCTAAAAATTTGGGCCGTTGAAACCCTTAATCTTACAGGTTTTCATGTGGTTATGTTGATAAGGTACGCTCTTCTGAGTTTACGTTCCTTGACAGTGGTGCATAAAAAGCTTAAACTGTTCGCCATTTAACGTATAGCATCTATTGTATTTGGAGTCTGTTGTAGTGGCCAAAAAGAGTCAATGTGATAAGTGTACGGGGTTGTGCTGCAGGTATTTTGCATTGCCGATTGAAACGCCGGAAGATAAGGCCGATTACGATGATATACGATGGTATCTGTGCCATAAAGATATCACAGTGTTCGTAGAGGACGGCGATTGGTATATAAACATTAAGAACAAGTGCAAACATCTTTCTGAAAAAGACAATCGCTGCAAAATTTATAATATCAGGCCAAGAATTTGCAGAGGATACCGTCATGCTGACTGCGATTTCGTGGAGGGTGAATACGACTTCGAGCTGCACTTTACCAACGATAAGCAAATGGAAGAGTATATAAAGATAAAATTCGACAACAACGCAGCCGAAAAGAAAAAAACAAAGAAGAAGAAAAGGAGCACGAAGGCGATAAGGCACACACGAAGTAGTGGTAGCTAAAGAAAATAAAAAATAGTTCAAAATTGAAACTTTGTGTCTTCGTGGCAAAAAAGAATAGAGAAAGAAATGAAGATACCGCCGGTAAAAGGAACAAGGGATTTTTATCCGCCGGATATGGCCCGCCGAAACTGGATAATCGACGGCTGGAAGAAAGTCTCTGTCCGCAACGGCTTTGAAGAATACGATGGCCCCATATTTGAGTATTTGAAGATGTTTCAGATAAAAAGCGGCGACGAAATCGTCGAGCAGCTTTTTTCTTTCCAGGACAGGGGCGGCAGAGACCTGGCACTAAGGCCCGAGATTACGCCTACTTTGGCCAGAATGGTCAACCAGCAAATCAATTCTCTGCCCAAGCCGATAAAATGGTTTTCGGTCCCCAGATTGTTCCGCGCCGAGCGCCCGCAGAAAGGCCGGCTTCGAGAATTCTTCCAGTGGAACATCGACATAATCGGCGTAGAGAATGAACTTGGAAAATGCTTGGCCGATGCTGAGATAATATTTACCACGGTGGACTACTTACGTGAGATTGGACTTACGAGTAAGGACATAAAAGTCAAAATATCAAGCAGAAAAATGCTGGCGGCACTTTTACAATCGATAGGCATTGCTGAAGATGAATTGGAGCCTTTGTATGCAGTACTCGACAAACGCAGTAAGCTCTCTCAGGAGGCTTTCGAAGAAACTGTTAACAAGCAGGTCTCTGACTTGAATACTGCCAGGAAGATTTTGCAGTTCATGGAGATGGATGTTGTTTACAAAATCGCCAGTATGGTAGACCCCAATTCCGAACTTGATGCGGCAATCAAAGAACTCGAGGATTTGCTTGAATGGTTAGGCCGAATGGGAGTCGGTAACTATTGTGAATTCGATCCAAGCATTGTTAGAGGTCTGGCATACTATACTGGTGTTGTATTTGAAGTTCATGATGTTGTTGGCGACCTGCGCGCGATATGTGGGGGAGGTCGATATGATAATTTGCTGCACGATTTTGGTGGGCCGCCAATTTCTGCTACTGGAATGGGTATGGGTGACCGTGTATTGGAAATAATCCTTGAGGAGAAAGGGAAACTGGATAAACAAGTGCCGAAGAAGCAACTCGACTTTTTTGTTACTTGCATAGGAGTTTTTGGCAATGAGGCATGGCAGATTGTTGAGAAGCTAAGGTCGATGAAGTATTCGGTTAATTTCAGCTATAAGATGGGAGGGATTTCAAGGCAGTTGAAAGAAGCATCGGCTCGAAACGCGAAGGAGTGTATAATCATCGGCTATGAGGAGCTCAAGGAGAATAAGGTCACGGTCAGAGATATGGAGACTGGTGATCAGAAACTTATGGACTATGATGAGTTTTGGTCTCGGCTGAAGGCATGATTAAGTCTGTTTTTATCAGGAATGTGCGGAGCGAGCATCAGAATTGATTGGAGGTCAAATGGGAGCATTATGTAAATCAACTCGTGCGGTTCTTTTACTATTAGTTTGGGTTTGTTTGTCTCTACCTCTCGGAGCGGCTTCGCGGCGGCAAAGCATTGTCTCGCCGCAGGTGCACAAGGACCGGCGGGTGACCTTTCGGCTAAGAGCGCTGGGGGCCAAACAGGTCGGCGTGAACGTTCAGTTTCAGCGCGGGCTTCAACCTATGACAAGGAACAAGGAGGGAGTGTGGAGCGTAACCCTGGGGCCCGCTGAGCCGGATATTTATGAGTATAGTCTGGTTGTGGATGGTCTGGAAATAGTCGACCCTTCAAATTCCTGGCTCAAAGTCTGGCTCAATACCGCCAAGAACCTTCTCGAAGTGCCGGGTGATCAGCCGATGTTTTTCCAACAGCAGCAAGTCCCCCACGGGACCGTCCATTTACACAAATATCGTTCAAAATCACTCGGTGTGGCACGGGGGCTTTATATCTACACGCCGCCCGGCTATGAGACCAGCCAAAATATCAAATACCCCGTTCTTTATCTGCTGCACGGAATGGGTGACACTGAGGATGCATGGACTGTGGTCGGCCGTGCTAACGTGATAGTGGATAATCTGCTTGCAAAGAATAAAGCTAAGCCGCTGGTGATTGTTATGCCCTATGGCCATACCCCCTCAGCTCCTCCGGATATGCGAAGACTTGGTAACTACCGAGCATTTGAAAAGGACCTGCTCGAAGATGTCATCCCTTATGTCCAGAGTCGCTATCGAGTGAGCAGCAACCACAAGGATCGGGCGATAGCTGGCTTGTCGATGGGTGGCGGCCAGGCGCTAACGGTCGGCCTGGGTAATCTTGACCTTTTCGGATGGGTAGGGGCCTTCAGCTCGGCTGTACCGAGAGGCAAAGACCTGGATGACCTGCTTGCTAAACCGGAAACGATAACCGAAAAGCTCGAATTGCTGTGGATTGGCTGCGGCAACAAAGACTTCCTTTTCCAGCAAAACCAGAAGTTTTTCGAGCAATTAAAGGCCGACAATATTAAACACGTCGCCCACATCACCGATGGCACCCATGAATGGCGCCTGTGGAGGCGATACCTAAATGAATTTGTTCCGCTGTTGTTCAAGGCCGGAAAATAGTTATTGTTTGGAGTTCTAAACCGATTTTGGAAATTCCAATAGAACAGGCAAATTCTGAAAATCTAACTGTCGAGAAGCCGACGCCATGGGGCTTTTGGGCAACTATTGGATTTTCATGTGTTATTGGAGTGGTCTTTCTTTTTGTTAGCATAATCTTATCTATCGGCATTATCGTCGCGGTCAAAATTCTAAAGCCACAACTCGACCTTATGAAATTTGCTCAATCTTTGGATTCGAATGGTTTATTTTTGGCAGTTGTGTCTTTTGTAATTGCGCCGTTGGTTATTGGCCTGTCTGTACTCTTTGCGAAAATCCGCAAAAACATCACAATCAAAGAATACCTCTCTCTTAACAGAACCGGCTGGAAACAGTTCGCTAAATGGTTCTTAATTCTTCTGCTATTTTCGGCTTGTTCTGATGCTCTCACGTCTGTTTTAGGAAAGCCCATCGTTTCGGACTTCATGGTAAGTGCTTATAAAACCGCTTATTTTCCACCTTTACTGTGGTTGGCTTTTATTATCTTGGCGCCGTTATATGAGGAAATACTTTTTCGTGGTTTTATGTTCAAAGGTATTGAGAGCTCAAGGGTAGGGCCGATAGGGGCGGTGATAATAACTTCCCTGGCCTGGTCAGCGCTCCATATTCAATATGATTTTGTTATTATAGTCAGCATCTTTGCAGGCGGCTTACTTCTGGGCTGGGCCCGATTGAAAACAAATTCCATCTTTGTACCCATTGTTATGCACGCATTGCAGAATCTATTGGCAACGATTGCGGTTATTATCTATCTTAAGCAGATATAAAACCGGTTAATCTGAGTTGAAATGAAAGATTTCGCCCCCAATCATTACGAGCGGGCCTTCGAAAACTGGTTGAGGGACAATCACATTCAATACGTCGCCATTGACGAACAAAAGCGGGCAACCTTCGCGCGTTCCAGGATTAAGAGCTTCGATTTTTTGCTGTATCCACCCAACGGCCAAATAATAATTGCCGAGGTAAAGGGAAGATTGTTTAAAGGTACAAGCCTGGCTAATTTAACAGGTCTTGAATGTTGGGTCACCACCGAGGATATCGACGGGCTGACCGGCTGGCAGAAAGTCTTCGGCCCGGAACATCAAGCTATCTTTGTCTTTGCCTACAAGGCCGAAAACGTCGATGTTGATTTTGACGGCAGAGACTTTTATGATTTTGGCCGGAACAAGTATATATTATTTTGCGTCAGGTTAGACGATTATCGTAAGTTTATGAAACGCCGAAGCCCGAAATGGCAGACCGTAACGCTTCCCGCCGACAAGTTCCGCCAGTGTGCTATACAGATGCAGGCCTTTCTCCTTTGATATAACGTTTTATTTTTTTAGGAATAATCTCTTTTTATCCTTCTCTTCCAAGAGTTACCATATTAGTCAAAAGCCTGTCTAACGCCTTGGAGGTCCGTGACTTCATCCATATATACATTAGCGGGATGATTACAGGCCAGGGGATAAATGGGGCCAATGAGATTAAGATTGTTTTATTCAGAGGTTGCCCCTCCTTGGCAAACAAAATTCCAAAAAACACCACAAAGAATATCGCCATAACCACTATGAACAACGCCAGGTATTTAGTCAGTTTCCTTATCCCATCGAATTCCGCCTCGATCGAAAGATTGCCTCTGTTTCCACGAATACAAATCCTCGAAATGCCGACTATGGGGTTTTGTCTCGAGCTTAACATACCCGGCCCTGTAAATTCGACTTCTGAGTTGCTGTCACGGACAATTTGAAAGTTGTGCTGAATAAAGACATTCTTTGCGACTTCGAATACCTTTTCCATATTTCCGCTAAAAGGTTCTGTTTTTTCGTAATCCATAGTCAACTCCGGTTTTTAATCTGACTGAGAACCAACGTCACTTCCTTTACAAATTATAGGCTGTTCGGATAAAGCTGCAATCATTTATTTGGAACCTGCTGCGTTGAATCCGAGTAAAATTTCTCGCTCAAAACGAATAGTTTCGGTATATTGTATTTTAATGCGAATTATAGCCGGTACAAAACGTGGAATGAAGTTGCTTAGCCCTAAAACGCAGGTATCCCGGCCCATAACCGACAGGGTCAAGGAGTCGCTTTTCAGCGTTCTTTACAAATATGACCTGCCGGGCGGCAAACGAATAGCTGATTTATTTTCCGGTGTCGGCTCTCTGGGGCTTGAAGCACTGAGTAGGGGGGCTAAGTCAGTTACTTTCGTAGACCAGGACCAGAAGATTATTGCGACTCTAAAAAAGAATATTGAAAAATCCGGTTTTGTTAATGAGTCAAAGTTTATAAGGGCTAACGCGTTCAATGTGGGCGCGCCGGTTAACGAGCAGGCTTATGACCTTGTATTTGTCGACCCGCCCTATGCTCGTACGAGCGATGTCGGGCAGGATTCACCTTTGAGCAGATTGATGGTTATGTTGCAGCAGCAAGTGTCCCCTGATGGAATTGTCGTGGTCAGAACGAATGAACGCACGGAGCTGTTGGATAGATACAGCGAGTTCCAGGTAATAGACCGGCGCAAGTGGGGTACTATGGCTGTAACTATATTGCAAAGAGAAGCGAATGACAAACAAACAGGCAGCTATTAAGGTAATCAGGCAACTCAGCAGCAATGGCTTCCAGGCCTTGTTGGCTGGCGGCTGTGTCCGCGACATGTTGCTGCACCGGCCGGCCAGCGACTATGACGTTGCTACAAATGCACAGCCTGGTGACGTGATAAAATTATTTCGACGCACGCTAAAGGTCGGGGCAAAATTTGGCGTAGTAATTGTTCTGCTTGAAGGCCACCAGGTTGAAGTTGCTACTTTCAGAACCGAAGCCGGCTATGCCGACGGCAGACACCCGTCTGTCGTCAAGTTCGCAAATGCTGCTGAAGACGCCAGCCGGAGGGACTTTACCATTAACGGAATGTTCTACGATGTCCTGAAAGAGAAGGTAATCGATTATGTCGATGGACGGACTGACCTCAAAAAAAAGCTGGTGCGGACCATTGGTAAATCCGAAGAACGCTTCGACGAGGATTACCTGCGAATGTTGCGGGCTGTTCGATTTTCCACTCAGCTCGGCTTTGCGATTGAGCCGGCAACCTGGTCGGCAATTTGCAGAAACGCAAAAAAAATCACTAAAATAAGCGGTGAACGCATAGCAATAGAGTTGGAAGCGATACTGGTCAATCCAAATCGCTCTATGGGGACATCAATGCTGGCTGAAAGTGGATTGGCTAAAGCAGCTTTTCCAGGCTTTGTTGGTGAACGAGTAGAGTTTGCAATTAACGTATTGACCCAACTCCGGAAAAAGGTTGATTTCGCCTTGGCACTGGCTTCTCTTTTTGCCGGATGTCCGACAGAATTTGCGCTCAAAAAGTGTCAGATTCTAAAACTTAGCAGAAATCATAACAAGCATATAAAATTCTTGCTTGCCAATAGAGGCAAGCTCCTTGATGACCAGATGGCTCTGAGCCGCTTGAAAATGATTCTTTCCGAGCCGTACTTCTGGGACCTCTACGAGCTGCAAAGAACAATTCAAAAGGCTGTGCCTGATGGCAGGGCGGGTATTGTCGCGTTGAACAGGCTGCGGAAAAGAATAAGAGACCTCGGCGACGTTGAGCTGCGTCCCAAGCCGCTGCTCAGCGGCCACGACCTAATTCGATTAGGTGCCGTGCCCGGCCCCGCCTTGGGCCAGTTAGCCGAGGAGATGTACATCGCCCAGCTCGAAGGAAAATTGCAAACAACCGAAGAGGCTCGCCAATGGGTGCAAAACTGGTTACAAAAGCACAGAATGATTGAATAATAAATGCAGCCGTTTACTCTTCTAATCAAGCCATCGGGCTCCGATTGCAACATCGATTGCAAATACTGTTTTTACAAGGACAGGGACCCCCAGTTCGGCAAAGGCCGGCAGCGTATGAGCGATGAGGTGCTCGACAAGCTCGTTAAAGATTACATGCAGCTTCGTTTTCCGGTCGTCGGATTTGCCTGGCAGGGCGGTGAGCCTACGCTGATGGGCCTCGATTTCTTTAGAAGGGCGGTCAAGTTACAAAAAAAATACGGCAGCTCCGGCCAGCAAATAAGTAACACCTTACAAACAAACGGTGTTCTGCTGGATGACAAGTGGTGCCGGTTCTTCCACGAAAAAAAGTTCCTTCTCGGTATCAGCATCGATGGCCCCAAAGAATTTCACGACCACTATCGCGTAGACCGTTCCGGTGCAGGTACCTTTGATGCAGTGTGTAAGGGCATTCAAACGTGCAAGAAACATAATGTTGAACTCAGTGCCCTTGTCCTGCTAAACAATAAGAGCGTGCTGCATCCCGACCGGTTATTTGATTTTCTCATCGAAAATGATATGACATATCTACAATTCATTCCCTGCGTCGAATGTGATCATGCGACGGGCAAGATAGCGGATTTTTCAATCACCCCGTCCCAATACGGCGAATTTTTGTGCAGGATATTCGACCGCTGGTACGATTACGGCCCGGAAAAGCTCAACATTCGTGAGTTTGACTCCTTGGTAACATATTATTATTTAGGCAAACACACGATTTGTACATACAGTCGGCAGTGCGCCGGTTTCGTCGTTGTCGAGCACACCGGCGATTGCTTTGCCTGTGAGTTTTTTGTCGAGCCTAAATGGTACCTGGGCAATATCTTGAAAACACCGTTGGCCAAACTCGCCGCCGGCAGTAAAAAACGCGCCTTTGCCCGCGCTAAACAAAATCTATCCAACAAATGCCTGCTCTGTAACCACCTTGATATTTGCCGCGGCGGCTGCATGAAAGACCGAGTCCGCGCATTTTGTCATTCTGAGCGGAGCGAAGAATCTCTCCTTAGCTTTGACAAGGATAGCGTGAGCTGCGAAAGCTATTTCTGCGAAAGCTACAAACAGTTTTTCGGCTACACAACAACAAAGTTTAAGCAAATAGCGGCTGCGATTGAGGCCGGTACCGCCACCAGGCACACCCGTTCGGCTGATAAGGTCAGACTGAAAATACAGGAGTAGCCGCAAAAAACCACATTGCGTAATGCTTGACATTGCCCCAATCGTAGTTGGAGGTTTGAATGGCCACTCCAGTTCTCATAGTTTACGCCACCTTTGATTTTCCGTCAATTCTTTCTTCTTCAGCCAAATCACGAAGCTTCGCTTCAAGCATCCAT
>Ga0315551_10001390_pt1 | contig 18265 bp, 13 predicted proteins | sample SalMarSW160290MG_FD_203678 | JGI IMG/M metagenome (GOLD analysis project Ga0315551, IMG submission 203678) | Salt marsh sediment microbial communities from the Plum Island Ecosystem LTER, Massachusetts, United States - Salt Marsh Sediment SW1602-90 ...
TAGAGAAAAAAAAGAACAGCCTTCGAGACAGAGGAGGTTTCCTATGGACAGAGACCAACAGGTTACAGCAGAGAAAGGGATGAACCGCTTCGTGTGGAACATGTGCTATCCCGACGCAGAGCGGGTTCCAGGCGCTATCCTCTGGGCTGGAACGCTCACCGGGCCTGTAGCTGTGCCAGGATCCTATCAGGTAAGGGTTACTGTCGGGGAAAAATCCGTGATCCAATCCTGGCAGTGGGAAAAAGATCCACGCCTGGAAACCACACAGGAGGAGTTCCAGGAGCAGTTTAACTTTTTGATTAAAATCCGTGATAAAATGACGCAGGTCAATCAAGCTATTAACAGACTGCGCTCCATCAAAAAACAGGTCGATGATCTTCAAACTAAGATAAAAGAGCATGAAAAATGGAAAGGCATCATAGCTGAAGGGAAGAAGTTCAAGGAAAAGTTGAAAGAAATAGAGGATGTCCTTATCCAATCTCAATCTAAAAGTAGTCAGGATCCGCTCAACTATCCGATCAAACTGGACAACAAAATCTCCGCCCTGGCTTCAATTGTAGCCCGCTCTGATACTAGACCCACTGACCAGAGTTATGAGCTGTTCAAAGAACTCTCAGCCCAAGCTGATGTCCAGATTGCCAGGTTGGATGAACTCATCCAGACTGACCTTGCTGCCTTCAACGAGATCGTTAAGGAAGCCGACATTCCAGCCATCATCGTGAAATAGCATCTTCACACTCATGTTTCAATTAGGAATGAAAACTGAATTTTTCTTGCTTCGATGCTAAGTCAAGGTTATGAAGGTGGTTGAATAATGTACCAAAAGGTCAGCCAAAAACACATTGAGCAACTCAAGAAAATCGTCGGATCGGCAAATGTGATTGATGATAAGGAGAAAATGCTGGATTACAGCCATGATGAATTCTCACTCCCCGAAATCGCCCGCTTGCCTGATGTGGTGGTAAAACCTGGGACGACCGAGCAAGTATCACGGATCCTTCGGTTGGCGAACAGGGAGATAATCCCAGTCACTCCCCGCGGAGGTGCCACCGGTCTCTGCGGCGGGTCTGTTCCATTGCATGGTGGAATCGTTCTTTCTCTTGAGAATATGAATCAAATCATCGAGATCGACAGAAACAATCAAATGGCTACTGTTGAGGCTGGAGTGACGCTTATGGACTTTTATGCCAGTGTGGAAGAGTCAGGGCTTTTCTTTCCTCCCCATCCGGGTGAGGAGAGCGCCGTGCTAGGAGGGGTTATAGCCACCAATGCTGGAGGCGCAAGGGCTGTTAAATATGGAGTGATCAGAAATTATGTTCGAGGGTTGGAGGTGGTTCTGTCCGATGGCTCTGTTGTCAAGCTGGGGGGGAAGCTCATGAAATCCAGCACAGGATACAGCCTCTTGCATCTGATGATTGGTTCTGAGGGAACCCTGGCAATTATCACTAAAGCCATCATCCAGCTTATGCCTTCCCCACAGGTAACCAGATCTTTAATCGTGCCCTTTCAACGCCTGGAGGAGGCGATTGAGACCGTCCCCTTGATGATCCGGCGGAAAATTCTTCCCATGGCGGTTGAATTTATTCCTCAGGAAGTCATCGTAATCACCGAAGCATTTTTGAAGAAGAAATGGCCCAGCACTCAAGGAGAAACTTATCTCCTGATCATCCTGGATGGGTCCAGTGATGAGGAAATCGAAAGGCTTTCTGAAGATGTGGCTGAAGTGTGCCTGGAGAAGGGAGCTTTGGATGTTTTTGTGGCCGACAGCCTCCAGAAACAAAAGCAGGTTCTGGATATAAGGAGCAAAATCTACGAGGCCTTGAAGGCCAATGTACTAGATATACTGGATATCGCCGTCCCTCGCGGCGAAATTGCCCTCCATGTCAAAAAAGTACAGGAAGTTGCGGGCAAATACGATATTTGGTTGCCCACATATGGTCATGCGGCTGATGGAAATGTTCACACCCATATTATGAAGGCAAAATATGAGCAAGGAAAGATCGTACCCCTTCCAGAGAAAGAGTGGAGGGATAAAATCGATAAAATCCGCCAGGAGCTGTACCAGGATTGCGTTGAACGAGGAGGAGTGATTTCAGGAGAGCACGGCATAGGCATGGTCAAAAAACCTTTTCTCTCCCTGGTTTTGAGCAGGGAAGAGATATCCCTCATGAAGAGGATAAAAAAAGTCTTTGACCCCGATAACATTCTCAACCCAGGAAAGATATTTGATTCAACGGAAGAATCAAAAGCTTGAGATAAATATCGAGCCTTCTAAAGTTTCTGCCGGGGTTCGTTTCGCTACTATGTTTACTCGTTATGGAATAGGTGATAAAGTATTCAGGGGCCCCAACACACCTTACGGGGCATTGTTTCGTAAATAATTCATTAAAGGAGAAAGCATCATGCCCGATCTGACTACTACTTATATGGGATTGAAGCTGCGTAATCCTCTTGTTGTGGGAAGCTGTGACCTTACCCGTAATGTTCCGGGAATCCTCCGCTGTGAGGAGGCAGGTGCAGGAGCTGTCGTCTTGAAATCCATCTTCGAAGAGCAATTCTTGGTGAAGGACAAAGCCTTTGAAGAAGAATACACAATTCATCCTGAAGCGGTTGATTACTTGCGTTCGGGTGGACTTCTGGATTATGCGCCTCAAAAGATATGTGCTACTATAGAGGAAGCCAAGAAGAAAGCGAAAATTCCAATCATCGCCAGTATCAATTGCCAGAGTCCTAAGCTCTGGCCTAGGTTTGCCAAGCAAATCGCTGATGCTGGAGCCGACGGATTGGAGCTCAACATCTATTTTCTCTCTCTTGAATTGACAACACCAGGATCGGAATACGAGAAATACCATGTTCAGATCCTTCGGGAAATAAAAAGAACGGTTTCCATACCTGTTTCTGTCAAACTCGATGTCCAGCTCACTTCGGTCCCATATCTGGCCAACAGGCTTGCTGAAGAAGGCTGTGACGGTCTTGTTCTTTTCAACTGGTTTCTTGAGCCAGATATCGATGTCGAACGATTGAAAACCAAGGAAACCAAAGGGAAAGGGAATTTCCACCAATCTTTGAGATGGGTGGCCCTTCTATCGGGCAGGATCGAATGCGATCTTGCCTCTTCGGGCGGATTGATGCATGGAGAGGATCTGGTCAAACAGCTCCTGGCTGGAGCTAAGGCCGCACAGGCCTGCACCATTTTCTACCAGAAGGGATTAGAAACCATAAAGGATCTTTTGACTAAGCTAGAATCTTGGATGGAATCTCATCATTTTGCTTCCATTGAAGATTTCAGAGGAGAGCTTTCTTTCAAAAATCAGGAGCTGGCCTTCAAAGGACTGGGGGAAGCAGAAACTTATTTCCGGGCTCAATATTTGAAGACATATAAAGGATTCGAGTAGGAAAAATCAGTCAACTAACTTTGGAACAAAGTCAAAATTTTTAAATCCTGAAAAGGGGGTAAAAATGGAAAGAATCACTGAGATCTTTGTCGTTTTGGAAAATCGCCCTTCCACCCTGGGAGAGTTATGCAGTTATCTTGCTGAAAATGACATCAACATCGAAGCTATTGGCGTATTTCAAGACACTGCCAAACTCTATGTGAAAAACATCAGCAAGGCCATGAAAATATTGGACAAATTGAATTATGCCACAGAATTAAGAGACGTTCTCAAAGTTGACCTTGAGAACAGGCCAGGTGCTTTAGGGGATCTGGCCACCAAGCTGGGAAACAAAGAAATCAACATTGAATATTGCTATGGCACCCTGAGCAGGAAGGGGAAAGCAATTTCCATTATTCTTGATGTTTCGGATATCGACAGAGCCTTAAAGTTGTTCAAGAAATAGTCATCCATCATTGGATTTGAAGAGGCCATTGAAGTCAGCATCTGCTTTACTTTTTCGTCAGCTCGCTTTAAATTAGCTTCTTCTGTCGAGCAGTAATTTTCCAGCTGATTGGAGGTCAAGATGCAAAAAAAAAGAAATATTCTTTTCACCTTTCCACGGACATTCTGGATAGCCAATGTGATGGAGCTTTTTGAGCGGGGTGCCTATTATGGCCTCAACTCGGTTTTAGCGTTTTATCTGGCCAGGCATCTTAAATTCAGCGAACAGTCTGTCGGCTTTTTACAGGGATTTGTCTACGCCTTAACCTATATCATGCCCATTTTTGGTGGAGCTTTAGCGGAGCGTCTGGGATACCGCAGGATGCTCCTGGCGGCCTTTTCTCTGCTGACCATAGGGTATTTCGCTGCCGGCAACTTTGACTCTTATGGACTGATTTTTCTCTTCCTCCTGATCATGGCCACTGGAAGCGGGCTGTTTAAACCGATCATCACAGGGACTGTTGCTCGTGCCACAACAGAAGAGAACAGCGGTTTTGGCTTTGGGGTTTATTACTGGTGCATTAATTTCGGGGCTTTTCTCGCTCCTCTCTTTGTCAGCTGGATTAAAGGATTCAGCTGGAGATACGTTTTCTTCTCTTCGGCCTTGTGGTGTTTTTTGATGCTCCTGCCCACGATCTTCCTCTACAGGGATCCTCCCTTACCAGAGAGCACAAAGAAAATACGAAAAGTGATCAGCGAAGCCCTTCTGGTCTTGAGTGACTCGCGCTTCATGCTGCTGATCGTTATCTATTCCTGCTTCTGGATTCTGTATTTTCAGATGTTCGGTTCTGTGCTCTGGTATCTGCGTGATTTCATAAACCGCTCTGTGGTCGATGGGTTCATGGCCAGGCTGGGAATCCCTTTCCGATTCGATGTGGAGCATGTGACGGTGATCAATGCCGGAACCATCATCTTGCTTGTGGTCATAATCAGCCGCATCGTGACAAAAATCAAACCCCTTCCTGTCATGGCAGCAGGCATTGTTATCGGATCGTTAGGATTCCTGATCTTAGCTTTTACCCATACAGCCTGGATGTTTGTACTGGGAATCGCGGTTTTTTCCATAGGAGAAATGACAGCCCACCCGAAGTATTACAGCTATTTAGGGCTTGTGGCTCCAAAAGATAAGGTGGCTGTGTATATGGGATATGCCTTTCTCTACGGAGTGATCGGAAGCCTCTTCGGGAGCAATATCGGCGCTGTCCTTTATGAGAGGATGCTGAAACCTCTTGTACCAGGCGCAGAAGCTGTAGCCGCTGGAATGCCTTTCTCCCAGAGTATTCTCAACCAGATTAAATTCTTCTGGTTGATTTTTGTTATTGTGGGCGCAGTCTGTCTATGCGGCTTGCTCCTCTACAACAAGTTTTTCTCGGAGGATACACCTGAGGCCAACAGAAGAGCATGGAAGATCATGCTGGGGATTTACTCAATCCTGGCTGCAGGGGGCATTTATTTCTTTGTCTATTCTCTTTTCCTTGCTGCTCAGGTTCAGTGGAAAACATTCGTCCAATCCCTGATTCTTCTCCTGCTCGGAGGAGGAGGTATCAGGATTAGCACAAAGAGAAGCAAATGAAATCCCTGACCGAATATCTTGAGTTTCATACGGCCAGCAGATTTTTTATGGTGAATTTGACGGGCGCAGGAGGAAAAGGGTTCTGGTGAAGATTATCGGTGAACAGCGTTTCGCTCAGACAAAGAGAGTCACGTCAGCCTGTTGGGCCTGCTCGATAAAAGTGACCACCCCTACACACTGGGCTACCTCATCGATCATTTTCTCTCTGGGTATCTCCATCACTTCCATGCTCATCTGGCATCCATAGAGTTTGACACCCAGGTCCAGGGCAGTCTGTCGAAGCTGGGCAAGGGAAGGAACGCGTTTCGCCTTCATCATTCTCTTGAACATCCAACGGCCGATTCCCCCGAAGCTCATCTTGCTGGGAGTGGACCGGTCGATGTCTCCGCCATAGAAGATTCCCAGTAAGCGCCCAAAGAAGCTTCTTCCTGTTCTCACTTTTTTCTTAAGAGCCCGCAGGCCCCAGAAAGTAAAGAACATGGTTACATCCATGTTCGAAGCAGCCGCTCCGGCGGCTATGGAGAAGGCTGCAAAAAGTTTATCCATGTCGCCGCTGAAAACGACCATGGCAAGTTTCTTTCTCTTTTCTTCATTCATGGCAAAGAGATGTTTGCCTGGATTATTTATGAATAATCCGGGTTAAATGTCTTCAGGGTAGAGAAGGGCATTGAGCAGGAATTTGTATGTTCCGTGAGATTGTGCCCTGTGCTGGCAGCAAATGCCGATGAGAACGATATGTCCCTTCTTATACTTGGCATCCACGACCGCAGCCTTGCGGGAGATCACATCTTCTCCCAGAAGCCAGCCGCTCAGCAGGATGTTATCTTTGGGATAACTGGCCACCACCTTTCTGTCCCAATCTCCTGATTGAGGAACCCAGGTGCTCATAGCCAAGCTGTCAGAGAACATAGCTGGCGTTTCCTCAGGCATTCCATAGCCGATGGGTGTGACATTATCTACGCTGAGCCTCAATAAGGATGTGGGGCAGAAGAATTTTGTGCGATTCACTTTTTCTGTCACGTTACGGGCCGGGACCTTGAATTCTTTGAATACCAGGCCGCAGGCTTCATTCAATGTGGCCAGGATACCGCCTTGTTCCACGAATTCTTTCAAAGCATCCACACCCTCTTTGTCAATTCCTCCCTCATATTCTGGTGGCATCTCGGTGTAGTATTGGGCATACGGAGAGTCGGGGCTGGGTTTTCCCTGCTTGATAATTTCAGGGCTTTCGCTGGCAAAGACAATCACATCGTACTTCTCTTTCAGGTTGACTTTCTTTTTCTTTGTTCCCTTGAAATCCTTGTTGTGAAGAGTGGTGAAGGGGATGCTCATGTCGTCGAGGACATAACGTGTCCATCCTTCATCCATGTTCGATCGCCAGGATTGGTAGAGAGCCACGCGGTGTTTCTTCAGGGAAGATTTAGGGATATCCTCTATGTCTTCTACTCCACGGGCTGATAGATCCCATTTTTCCAAAAGCCCTGGAAGGGCCTTCTGGACTTGAGGTGAATTTTTAATGATGAAACTCCCTGCTGCAGCTTTGAGTTCATCCTTGTTGATGCATCCCTTGGTCCGAAAGATCTCTGCTCCATCTTCGAGGAGAGAGAAAACCACTGCAAAGGAAGCATTATGGCGTGAATCCAGGATGATGTAAGAAGAACTCTCTGAGGGAATGATTGCCTCAGGATGAGGAACTTTATCCAGCCTTTCCAGCTTGGCCTCAAAGGGGGTTTTTATCCTGTCGCAGGTGACACCCATCTGGAGAGGAAGAGTCCATCCTGCGTTATCATAGGGGGGCTCAGGAGGGCCGCCCGGATATTGTCGCATGTCGGGGTAAACCTGCTTTTCCAGAAGAGCTTGGGCATAAGGTTTGTAAGGTTGAGACATCAGCACCACAAAAGAGCCGGCAGGATAGAGCTTTTCTCCGGCTGTGAAATCTTCCTTGGCCTGATGTATCTCCACTCCTCCTAACATCAAGATGTCCAGCATCCTGAGGGAGGTGGGATAATCCCACTGTTTCTTGGGTATGACGAAGGCATAAGGTTTTCCTTTCTTTCCTTCGTCGATTGAATCTCGACACATCTTGTAAAAATTATAAAGGAAGTCATTCTTATAAATGTAGGCGGTTTTGATCAGACTTAAAGAGAGCGTCAACTCATAATCCACAATATCTCTCAGTTTCCACCATCCTCCAGGCCAGGGATCGGGAAAGTCAATTCTTTTTTCGTAATAGGATGAGGGAAGTTCTGTAGGATCGACATAGATGGGAGTGGCCACTTTAACCGAAGCCATCTCACTCAGAAGGCCTATAGTGTTATGAAGCCAGGAAGTATCATCGCAGGCGCCAATCCACCAGCCAGTGAAGCTTCTTCCGTGGACAACTCCGCTGAAGCCGTTTTTCTGCAAATCGTAGGCCATGTTGGCCCCACAAAGGTTAACTCCCCGCCAGAGAAGTGGATGGATACTGGGAACAGGCGGATCCATAAACGGAGGGATAAAAAGTCTGGCTCCGGTCGATCCCATCTGGTGTTCGTCAATATGAACTTGTGGAATCCAGTCATGGTAGATAACTTTGGCCATGGCACGGGTTTCCGAAAGGTTGAACATGAACCAGTCGCGGTTATCATCATGTCCGGCGTAATGATGGTAGAGCCAGGGCATCCGGCCTCCTTCGTATTTTGTTTCTAAATATTTTTGGTACCAGTCGGTCACCATCTGCTCACCGTCGGGGTTTGTTGTGGGCACAAGAAGGACAATGACGTCCTTCAAGACTTTATTAGTATCGAATGGCGTATCTCCTGTGATCAGCTTGTAAGCCAGCTCCATTGCCATCTGTGAAGAAGCGATCTCTGTGGAATGAATGTTACATGTGATGAGCAGAATCACTTTCCCTTCTTCTGCCAGTTTCTTGGCATCTTCAGGGGAGAGATCTCTCGCTTCTCTCAGCTTTTTAGTGATATTTTTATAGGTATCGAGTTGGGCCATGTTTTCTTCGGTTGTGATTACGGCCATAATCATCGGTTTTTTTAGGGTAGATTGGCCGATGGTCAAGACTTTTATCTTATCTGACTCTTGGTCGAGCTTCTGAAAATAAGCCTGAATTTGATTGTAGTCAGCAAGTTTACGGTCAGCACCGACTTTGTGCCCTAAAAAAGCCTCAGGAGATGTCTGTGCTGGAAGCAGTAAAGGTAAACAGATCAGGAAGACAAAAAGAGATAGGACTCTTTTTAAATTTGTATAATTCTTCATTTTGAACTCCTTGTATAAAAAATACAGAAGAATTTATTTATCACTTGCTCAATTTGCTGTCAAGATAATTTATGGAGAAGCGGGGAGTCTTCTTAAACGCTCCAAATAAAACTGTATATGAATAAATTTTGAGATGTTTTTGATAAAACCCAGATAAGATATTTCTATCTACGAGAACCTCTGAGGAGGAAAAGCCGTAGAAGCTGCAGGGCGGCCATGGCCGTTGCGGCCACATAGGTTAGAGCGGCTGCTGAGAGGACTTGGCGTGCTTCTGAAAGCTCATCTCTCTTCAGGTATCCTCCTTGGCGCAAGAGAATAAGGGCTCGCTTGGAAGCGTTAAATTCCACAGGAAGGGTTAGCACGCTGAACACAACAGCACCAGCAAAAAGGAGGATGCCGATATCCATCAGGATGCTGGGGCCCTGCCTGCTAAATATGAAACCTACGAAAAAGATGGGAAAGGCAAGGGAGGATCCGAAGCTGGCAACAGGGTAGATGGCATTTCGAAGATGGAGAGCGAAGTAACCTTCGTGATGCTGAAGTGCATGTCCGGTTTCATGGGCAGAAATCCCCAGGGCAGCGATAGAACTGCTCCCGTAAACTGCCTCTGAAAGTCGGAGGACTCTCTTGCGGGGATCGTAATGATCGGTGAGCCGACCAGATGTTTTTTCTACCTTGACCTCTGCGCCGCTTGTGTTGAGGATTCGGCGAGCAAGCTCAGCGGCAGATATGCGGGAAGAGGCGACTTTTTCACTGAAACGTTTGTATGTGCTCCTGACTTTTTGCTGGGCATAGATAGCAAGAATAAGCGGAGGAATCAGGAGGAAGAATGTGTAATCCCAGAAAAACATCTTCTTTTTCTTCGTTTATGATAGCAATTCCTTTTTTTTTCGTCAATCATGGATAAGCAAGCATCATTTTTTCAAAGCCTGACTTCGCTGATCCTATTGACAAACAGGAACTATAAGATTAGGATTTCTTCTCGGATTTAATCCTACGCCACAAGGCGCTTCAATCTTAGCAATCAAGAAGAGCAGAAAAGGACCGTGCTAGACGGGGAATTAGCGGCGCCCTGTAACCCACAATCCGCTACAGTGGGGTTGAATTCCTTGCCGAGGCTGCTCCTTGTCTGGCCTGTGTCTATGTTAGTGGTGTTGAAGGATAGGGCCCTGTGCAAAGAGTTCCCTGTAAATCCCGTCAGGACCGGAAGGTAGCAACGGTAGCAGGTGAGCCTCTTGTGCTGCAGGTCAGCCTTACCTGAGCTAACGGCATGGATAACGCAGGGGAGGCGTTGTCGGAGCAAGGTGCACGGTCATCATTTACTTATGGCCACTGAGTTGAAAGAGATCGCCGAACTTCTCGACTTGGAAGGAATTGCCAACCTGGCACAGTAGGTAATTATATTATGTCAATTTGATTTGAGCTTCTTTGATCTTTTTCCGGACTGAAACACCGTATGGACAGACTCTCTCGCAAATTCCACAATCGTTACAGAATAGAGCTGTCTCGTTAGGTTTCAGACGGGAATATCTTCCTCTGGCTAGATTCCATTTTCTGTAGCTTTCCAGATAGATCAAGCAGTGCAGGATGGAAGTGGTTTTGATGCGGGAGGGACAGTTTGCTTCACAGACCCCGCATTGATGACAGTAGTCCTTGCCATTCTCAAGAACATGACGATAAAGAGCATGTCTTTCTTCTCTGGCCAAGCTCTGTCCAACAACAGACAGATCCTCTTCCATCTGTTCAAACGTCAACATCTCCGTGACCACAGAGGAGACACTCTTGTTTTCAAGAACCCATTTAAGCATGGCCTGAAAAAGAGAAGTTGACTCTGTCCGGTATGCCTCAAGATTTTGCCTTTTTGCTCCCACCTTGAGTGTCTTCATGGCGATTATGCCTACGTCGTTTTCTTTGGCAAGGGCGATGAGACGCCGGATGCCGCTGGCTCCCAGATAATCGTCATAGACTTCAGTTTTCTCTTCTGTCTCCTGGATATCAAAGACGTTATATCCTAGCTGGATCATGTCGTAATAGCCACATTCCACAGCCTTTTTAACAACTTTGTGGTGATTTGAATGGCAGGAGAGGCCTCTGAACCTGTATTTTCCTTCTTCTTTCAATTGCTCAAAAGTGGCAATTAATCTCTCATCTGTAAGGTCCTTTTCGTTCGATGCCCCGTGGATCAGAAGAACATCCAGGTAATCCGTGTCCAGTCTTTGAAGGCTTTTGTGCACCCTATCTATGATGTATTCTTTATCCCAGTTGCCTCTCAGATGAAATTTCGTTCCCACATACACCTTGTCTCTTCCCACGGCTTTAAACAGACGTCCTATTTGACGCTCGCTGTTTCCGTTCTGGTAGGATTCGGAGGTGTCGATGTAATTAACTCCTCTGTCGATGGCTTCCCGAAAAATAGCCCAATCAGGAAGAGGACTGCCTCCGAGCGAGATTTCTGAGATGTAAAGATTCGTCCGTCCCAGACGGCGATAGAACATCTGGTCTTCCTTCAGACGATCTTTTCTTTTCTCAATGGGAAAAGCGGTCTGACAGGCTGAAACAGAGGTAGACAGTGTCCCATAAAAAAATTTCTTTAGAAAGGCCCGCCGGCTTGAGTTCATCCCAGGAGCCTCGATTTATTGAGGATGTTTTTCATCTCTTCTTTCTCGCTTTCATCCAAAGGCAGGAGAGGAAAGCGGGGTTCTCCTCCGTAGTAGCCGAGCAAATCTAAAGCATGTTTGAGGCCGGCAATCCCCAAGGTTTTTACGATTGCTTTGTTTACAGGAATCAGATTGATCTGTATCTTTCTGGCAGTCTCTATTCTTCCTTCTAGATAGAGCTTGTAGAGATTTGCACACTCTGCAGGAGCCACAGAAGCAAGTCTCAGAATGCCTCCGCTGGCACCCATGATCAGGCCGGGAAGAAGGATGCTTCCTGCTCCCAAAAGGATGGCAAAAGAGGGATCCACCTGAGGAATAAGTTCTGAGGCAAAAATCAGGTTCCCCGAACTGTCCTTCAAGCCCACGATATTGGGGTGACGCGAGAGTTCAACCATCAGAGGGATATCCACAGAGACTCCTGTGTACTGGGGGATGTTATAGACCATAACAGGCACTTTCGCCTTATCAGCAATGGATAAATAATGCTTTTTCAGGACTTCGTGGGTCATGCTGGGGGTGAAATAACCGGGAGTGCGTATGAGGGCGGCATCGATGTCAAAGGCAGCCATCCTGTTGGTGAATTCAATAGTTATTTTGGTGGATTCCCTGGCTGTTCCCACGATGATCTTCTTTTCCGCAGCCGCAACCTCTCTTACAGCTTTGACAAGTTTCTCAGATTCGTCATCTGAGAGATAGACGCATTCTCCTGTGGATCCCAGCACAACATAGCCTGAAAGGTCGAAAGCATTGTATTTCCGGATATTCTCTTTGAGCTTATCAGGCGATATTTCACCTCTAACAAATGGAGTGGTCAGTGCGGCAAAAATGCCTCCAAAATTGTTATCCATTTTATTCCTCTATTCTTAGAATCTTATTTTTTGATGTTTTTTCGATGGTCGAATACCTTACTGGTTTTGAGTCGATTAGGGAGACTTAATATTCCTCGATATCTCTTAACTCTCTTTCACTCAGGCCAAAATAATGTCCGATTTCATGAAGAATCACTTCTCTGATCTTCTCTTTGAGATCTTCATCTGAATGACATATCCTCTCGATCGGCTCTTTATAGATAACGATGACATCAGGAGGTATGTTTCCATAGAATGACCCGCGATGCTTGAAAGGTACGCCGTGATAAAATCCCAGAGTGGTCTGAAAAGTCGAGCCTCCTCGGCCTCCGGAGATCTCTTCTGGCGGTTTATCCTCGATAATCACCGCTATATTCTGGATATGTTTCTTAAATTTTTTAGGGATCTTTGAAAGAGCTTCCTCTACATATTTCTCAAATTTTTCTCTCTCCATGGTGTTACTTTTCTATCCCGTCGCGTGCCCTGACTCCCTTGGCAAAATAATGCTTCTTCTCCTTCATCTCGGTCACCAAATCGGCTCTTTTTAAAACGGAGGATGGGGCATACCTTCCTGTCAGGATAACCTCTGTCTCAGGCGGCTTTTGATCGAGAAATTCATGGACCTCTTTTTCATCGAGAAGATTAAAATAAAGGGCAACATTGATTTCATCCAGAATGATGATTCTGTATTGTCTGGAAAGCATAGCATCCAGACATCTTTTTAATCCTTTCTTGGCTCTCTGCTTATCTTCTTCGTCCGGGTTTTTGGTGACATGGATAAAACCCTTGCGCCCAAATTGTTCTATTTTGATCAAAGGCAAGAGCTTTTTGGCGGATAAAAGCTCGCCGTATAGTTGTCCTTTAAGGAATTGTCCGATGTAGACCCTCATATCATGTCCTGCTGCCCGGAGGGCCAATCCTAAAGCCGCGGTTGTCTTTCCTTTGCCCTTTCCTGTGTAGACCTGAATGTAGCCTTTGCGCTCTTTCTTGACCTCGGCTAATCCGCTTTTTTCCAAAGCTTTATCCTTTATCATTGCTCATTTAACTATATTTTAATCCTATCTGTGAGTCAACATAAATTGGGCTTCGGATGGAAAGAAACCGCCGCCTCTCTACCTGACTGGATGAAATATCTTCACTCATCATGAAAATGGAGAGGCTATCAAGTTCAAATTTAAATTGGGGAGTGTCGTCGAATTATGATATAATCTGCCTCATGTTGGACGCAAAATATGTTCTTGAGAACGCAGATGTTGTGGTAAAAAAAATAAAAGCTCGCGGGCTGGATTTTAACCTGAAACAGTTTTTCAAGCTCTATGAACAGAAGAAGAATTATCTGAAAAAGAGCGAAAGTCTGCGGTTTGAAAGGAACAAGACCTCTCAACTTATCGGACAGATGAAGAGAGAGGGAAAAGATACCTCTTCTTATGTTTCAGGAATGAAAAAGGTTTCCGAAAGGATCAAACTTCTAGAGGAAAAACTAAGAGAAATCGATGAAAAATTGGAAAAAATCCTGCTCACCATCCCTAACATCCCTCATGAATCTGTTCCTGAAGGAAAAAATTCTAAGGACAACGTCGAAATGCGAAGGTTTGGGGAGAAAACGAATTTTTCCTTCCCTCTCAAACCCCATTGGGACATCGGAAGAAAGCTGGGTATTTTAGACTTTGAGCGGGCGGCAAAAATTGTCGGGTCCCGCTTTGCCGTTTATTTTGGAGACGGAGCCAGGCTGGAAAGAGCGCTGATCAACTTTATGCTGGATATACATACAAAGGAAAGAGGTTATGAAGAGGTGCTTCCTCCCTTTATCGCCAATAAGGAAAGCTTGATGGGAACAGGCAATCTGCCGAAATTCGAGAATGACCTCTTTAAACTAAAGGGCTATTCCTGGTACCTGATTCCCACCGCAGAAGTTCCGCTGACCAATCTCTATCGTGATGAGATTCTGGAGGCTGACTCCCTTCCCAAAAGGTTCGTAGCCTATACGCCCTGTTTCCGCAGAGAAGCTGGTTCTTATGGCAAGGATATCAGAGGGCTTATCCGCCAGCACCAGTTCAATAAAGTGGAGTTGATGACCTTTTCTCTTCCTGAAAATTCATATGACGAGCTGGAGAGGATGACTGTTGATGCCGAAGAGATCTTGAAGAGGCTGGGGCTGCATTACCGCGTGGTTGTCCTCTGTACGGCAGACTTGGGATTTGCCGGAGCAAAGACCTATGATCTGGAATTGTGGATGCCCCACCGCAAGAAGTACCTGGAGATCTCATCCTGCACAAATTGTGAGGACTTCCAGGCAAGACGGGCCAATATCCGTTTCCGGAAAAGCCCCAAATCAAAGCCAGAATACGCCCATACCTTGAATGGCTCTGGAGTGGCTCTGGGCCGGACAGTGAGCGCCATAATGGAAAGTTACCAGCAGGAGGACGGTTCTGTTCTCATTCCAGAGGCTTTACGACCGTATATGGATAGCCAGGAAAAAATCTCTTGAATGTCCTCAACTCTGCTTGTCAGCCGCAGGAAACAACGATAAAATAAACAACGATTGGAGGGATGGCCGAGTGGTTTAAGGCGGCGGTCTTGAAAACCGCTTCTCGAGTAATCGGGACGGGGGTTCGAATCCCTCTCCCTCCGTTTCACCTCACCGGTCATAAATTTTGCCTTAAAACGAAAAAATGTTAAAATAGCATCTGTCTACTTCATGCTGCGGAGAGGTGCTGGAGTGGCTGAACAGGATCGCCTGCTAAGCGATTGTCTCGATTAATGTCGGGACCGTGGGTTCGAATCCCACCCTCTCCGCCATTTTCCGCTTTTCTTTATTCCAGTTTTATACTTAAATCCCTGACTGTATTGGCGATTTCTGTATAGCTAAAGACGATACTATCCTGGGGGAGTCAACAAATCTAAAGCTGAAAAAACAACAGTTTAGCTCCTTTAACTTGTTACTTGTTTGGAAAAGACCAAGAAACAGCGATTAGCTTTAAAGATGTAAGAAAATCACCCCAGAAATCATCCCTAAGGAGTATTAACTTATTTCTTTTACTATAGTGTAATTGTTTTTCTAAGCTAATAGCCATTTAAATGAAATTTCACGATACAGTTGGAGTTAAAAGGACTGCATTTTTTAATATTTATAATTTTTCCCGTCTGATAACTTAAAGAAAAGTCAGGCTATAAAGACCAAAACGAAGAAATATTAGGAGAAGAAATAGTGGAGATTCATCTCTGGAAAAGCCGAAAGAAGAACTTGGCATGTTTATTTGTTTGCATATTCTTTTTGTTTTTGCCTGATGTCAGTTTAGGGCAGAAATATCAATTCAAAAATTATAATATAGAAGATGGCTTGGCACAGTCACAAGTCTCTTCCATTTTCCAAGATAGCAGGGGTTATCTATGGATAGGTACATTAGGAGGGGGAGTTAGTAAATATGACGGATTGGTGTTTACAAACCTTACTACAAGAGAGGGGCTATGCGACAACAGTATATTATCTATAATTGAAGATCATATAGGCAATCTCTGGTTCGGTACATATAAGGGAGTAAGCAAATATAATGGGAAAATATTTACTAATATAACTGCAGAAGATGGTTTAAATAATAACATAGTTAGGTCGATCTTGGAGGACCACAAAGGCAATTTATGGTTTGTCACCGAGGGAGAAGGTGTGTGCAAATATGATGGGAAAATATTTACCAACATAACTACAGAAGATGGTTTAAATAATAACACAGTTAGGTCGATCTTGGAGGATAGCGAAGGCAATCTCTGGTTCGGGACCGATAAAAGTGGAATATATAAATATGATGGAGTAACCTTTACAAATTTTACCAAGAAAGATGGTTTGAATGATAATGAAGTTTTGACTCTCTTTCTGGATAATAAAGGCAATATTTGGGTTGGTACTCGGAGGGGAATAAGTATTTTTAAGGATGAAAATTTTACAGATTTTTCTGAAAAACATGGTTTAAATAAGAATGATCTTATTTTTTCAATTTTGGAGGACCACGAGAGTAATCTCTGGTTCGGCGCATACGGAGGAGGAATTATTAAATATACTCCTTCTCAATTGATACATACAGAACAAGGAGAAAACGATGAATTTAACGGTTCGTTTATAACTTTTACGAGTAAAGATGGGTTACATAATGACAATGTAGTTTTAATGGTATTTGATGATACAGAAAATTTATGGATAGGTACTGAGAAAGGCATCGATAAATTTAGCATTGAGCAGTACAAAGAGACAGGAAAAGCAGCATTCAAGCATTATGGCAAAGCAGAAGGCTTCACAGGTATTGAATGCATTCACAATTCAGTTTGTCAAGATAGTAAAGGGAATATATGGTTTGGCACTCTAAGAGGAGCTATTAAATACATTGCCAAAAATGATAGGCCAAATAATATAGAACCAATTACACATATCACCAATTTACGACTCTTTTTTGAAGAGATTGATTGGTCTACTTACACTAATAAAGCAAGTAATGCAGCTAGGAATATAAACGGTCTGCCGATTGGCTTGAAACTCCCTTACAATAAGAATCACCTTACATTTAATTTTGTAGGGATTAGTTTGGTGGCTCCTGAGAAAGTAAGATATCAATATAAGTTGGAAGGATTTGATGAAACCTGGTCACCTGCTACTAAGGCAACTTATGCAACTTATTCAAACCTAAATCCTGGAGAGTATACTTTTAATGTAAAAGCATGTAATAACGATGGCTTATGGAATAAAGAACCTGAAACTTTTAGTTTTGAAATAGCTTCTCCCTTCTGGCAGATGGGGTGGTTTCGAATTTCTGGATTTATAGCAATTTCACTTTTAATCTTTGCGACTTATCAGATTAGAACATATAAAGTTAGAAAAAGAAATAAACAACTTGAAGAAATCAATACAAAACTGAATGAACAAATATATGAACGCGAGCGTGCGGAAGAGGCAATAAAAAAACGGAATACCCAACTTGAGTTAGTTCAGCAGGTTCAAAGTAATATTCCTCTAAATTTGGATATTGAAGTAATTTTAATGTCAGCAGCAGAAAGCATTGGTAAATTATTCGGATTTAGCAAAGTTTCAATGAACCTCTATAAAGAAGATACAAATGAAATAGAACACATTGTGGGTTGGAACAAATTGGGAACCCCGACTCCCAAAGGCCATAAACAAAAGCTTGGAGTGGGACTCATTGGAAAGGCTGCTCAGTTAAAGAAAACAATAGTTGCGAATGATGTTTCCAAAGAACCGTCTTATGTTGTCTATTATCAAACTGAAACAAAGGCTGAACTCGTTATTCCCTTACTTGTTCAGGATCACTTGGTAGGAGTTCTTGATATCCAAGACATAAAGCAGAATGTGTTCACAGAAGAGGACATTTCTGTACTGAAGCCCATAGCCAATTATATTTCATATCTTATTGAGGCAAAGCTGGTAGAGGAGAAAATCAAGGCGTCTCTCAGAGAGAAAGAGATTCTTCTCAAAGAGATTCACCATCGGGTTAAGAACAATATGCAAATTATCTCCAGTTTGCTTAGCCTTCAGTCTCGACACATCAAGGATGAGCAAGTTATTGAAATGTTAAAGGAGTGCAAGAACCGTATCCAGTCAATGGCGCTTGTACATGAAAACCTTTATAGATCCAAAGACTTTACCGGGATCAACTTATCCGAACACATAAATAGTTTAGCCAAAGGTCTTTATCAATCGTATAATGCAGACTCCAGGAATATTGAAATGAAAATTAAAAGTGAGGATGTTTCATTAAGTATTGATTTGGCAATTCCTTGCGGTTTGGCCGTCAACGAACTAGTCTCCAATTCACTTAAGCATGCGTTTCCTTCGACATGGAAAGGGAAGGGGAAAATTGAAATTTCCCTTCATGCCACTGAGGATAAAGAGATTGAACTGGTCATCCGGGATAATGGTGTTGGAATTCCGAGAAATATTGATTTCAGGAAGACTGAGTCATTAGGCTTGCAGCTGGTTTCAATCTTGGTGGAGGATCAGCTTAAGGGAAAGGTTAGCTTGGATAGAGGGAAAGGGACAAGATTTAAGATAAAGTT
>Ga0315551_10001393_pt1 | contig 18238 bp, 17 predicted proteins | sample SalMarSW160290MG_FD_203678 | JGI IMG/M metagenome (GOLD analysis project Ga0315551, IMG submission 203678) | Salt marsh sediment microbial communities from the Plum Island Ecosystem LTER, Massachusetts, United States - Salt Marsh Sediment SW1602-90 ...
ATCCTCTACTTTCAAGAGCATTCCTTACATTCGTGGAAATAGTGTAATCTCTCATGGTATATCGATAGTCGTAGTATGCAACGCGATCCCAGACAATACCTGACTCATCACATAGGCCTGTAGCTGTTATAATCATTGCAAGTGCTATAATCACCAAGACTATGACAGCCTGGATTTCACTTACGTACTTCATTGGAATGCTCCTTTAAGCCTTATAATAACCAAATTTCACCTAAATTAAAACAATATTCCAACAGATTCAATATGCCATGCTGTAAAATCATCAAAAAAGCGAAACACTTGAGCAAAGAATCCTTTTTACTATACTATTCTGACATAACGTGTATCACTGCCCTTTGAAATATAAATCCAAAGTCAAGGACAATTTGTACCGAATACGGGGATTTTGATTGCATTAAGGGGGTTTTGTGGTATAATTGGTAAAAATAGAATTTAGAACACACCAAAAAATAAGCACTAAATCCTAAAATCTAAACAATTTCTAATGTCGAATGTTGCAAATGCCAAACATCGTAATTTTCACAATAATGGTTTCGTCATTCCTGCGCAGGCAGGAATCCATAATAACCCTGAAAAACTGGATTCCGCATCAAGTGCGGAATGACAGTACAGAGAGCATCGACCAATTATAACCTTTTTGAAAAAACAAACCCAATTCGTAACGACAGAAGACAGAAGGCAGAATACAGTAGAAAAAATGGAAAACAAAGCCAATTTCAAAATGGGTAATATGGCGTAAGCTCTTTGAAATAAATAGAATATGGCGAAAAACCGGATTGGACACTTAGTAAAAACAAAGCCAATTCGCTGGCCTGCGGCCAGAAATCCTAAGTACTAAACCCGAAATTCTAAACTCATCGATTCAGAAGAAAAAATGGAAAACAAAGCCAATTTCGGCCGAGCAAAATATTCTCGCAGATTTATGCTCCATCGGACAATATTCACTTGTTTTTTTAATGAATGCCTATATAATCAGCAATTCAAGGAAGTTTTAGGATTTTGACAGGATTCTGCTATGGCACGGAATCGAGGAAAAAAGGCTCTATACGAAGTGATGAGCAAATCCCGGGTTAAGCCCTGCTCCGGCAAGCAAATAGAGCAGTTGCATCCGAAAGGGACTGACGAAGTTGAGCCGCAGGCAGAACAAAAGCCCGTGACGGAGGGGGCCAGGGCCTCGTCACAATGGTGGACGAAACCGAGACTCGTTCAGTTCAACCTCGGCAGATTCGAGTTCTCGCTGCCGTATCAGGTTGTGATTGCGATAGTTTTAGGGCTGATTCTGCTGGTTTTGATAGCATATAGACTCGGCCAGTTATCAATGGACAACCGGCAAACGGCAGGGCAGGTCGAGGTAACTCGCAACAGTGCTCAGATAAATACGAAGATACAAAATAATGCCGGTACGACGCAGCCTGCTGAATCGGCTCCGGCCAGGCAGCAGGAAAGCAGCCCTGTTGCTCCGGCGAAGTCGACGGGCAACAATGTGATTGTTCTTGCCGAGTACGGGGCCCGGGCCGCTCTGGAGCCGGTGCAGAAGCATTTTGCAGAGTATGGAATAGAAACAGAAATAGTAATAGAGAACGGCCGTTATTATCTGCAAACGATTGAGACGTACGATAATCCGGCAACAGCCGGTACGAACGGATACGAAGCCAGGCAGAATATTATTCAAATCGGAGCCGCATATAAGGGCAAGGCTCCGGAAGGTTATGAAACATTTGCCCCGCATTATTTCAAAGATGCGTACGGTAAGAAAGTAAAGTAGTTAGGAGAAATATTTAATGTCGATTGATCCATCGTTGAAAATTAAAGGCGCTTTGACAAGGCACCGAAACGTTTTAAGCAGAGCCGAACGCATCGATCAGCTCAAAGATGAGGAACGCTGGACCGAGGGCGATTCTCTGTTGGGGCTGCCGAAAGTCGCCCATCGTAAGAGTCATGCCGGCCGCAAGGACAAAGATTTGCTTGAAAAAGAAGCAACAACCGAAGCTGTGGCCGAAACAACGGAAACCGAAGCAAAGGAAGAATAACAACCTTTAATATATTAATTCAGATGTTAATACTGATATTAAGCGATTGAAAGGGCAGCACATCGGTTTTTCTTCATAGTGCCATACGGACGTTTGTTCATTCCTGAAAAAATCGGGGCCTGCCTCATCAATAGCTTTGATGTTTTCACAAAAAAAGACAAGATTCATCCGGAATGCATTATATCCGCGGCACGCTCGAGAATATAAGTCGGCTGGTAAGGAAACATTACGAGGTCTTCTTTCTTTGTGATGCCGCTGAGTACCAGGGCGGTTTCAATTCCGGACTCTATGCCGGCTATGATATCGGTATCCATCCTGTCACCGACAATTAACGTGTCTTCGAGTCTGCATCCGATTTTCTTGATGGCGTGCCGCATAATAAGCGGATTCGGCTTGCCGATGAAATAGGCCTTTCTGCCGGTTGCCATTTCAATCGGTGCGACCAATGCCCGGCACGCGGGCACCACTCCCTTTTCAGACGGGCCCGTCAGGTCGGAATTTGTCCCTATCAGTTTCGCCCCGTTGAGTATCAGGTGCACGGCAAGCTCAATCTGCTCGAAATTATACGTTCGCGACTCACCTACTATAACATAGGTCGGATTGACATTGTCGATGTAGAAACCGGCGTCATGGAGAGCGTTTATCAGGCCCGATTCGCCGATGACATAAACACCGACGTTCGGATTCTGACTGGCCAGGAAACTGGCCGTCGCCTGTGCCGAGGTAAAGAAATCTTCCACAGCGACTTCGATTCCCATGTGTGCGAGTTTCTGTTTAAGCTCTTTCGGCGATTTCGCACTGCTATTAGTCAGGAAAAGAAATCTCTTATGTTCATTTTTCAACCAGTTGACGAATTCCTTTGCTCCATCCACGAGCCTGTTCCCGTGGTAAATCACTCCGTCCATATCGCAGATGTAGCCTTTTTTCTCTGTAAGTTTTCCCATAATCGGGTGTCCTTTTCAAAATTATGTTTCAACCAGTTGCCCAAACAGTGTCAGTGGGCTTGTTTGCGTTATTTTTACTTTTACAAACTGCCCGGCCAGCATTGGTGGCCCGTTGAAAACGACAATATAATCAGTTGCAGTTCTGGCCACCAACTGCGGACTTCCGTTCTGTGTAAGATTCCGGTTCGATTTTTTACTCAATCCCTCGACCAAAACTGTTACCTCTTTACCGAGAAAAGTCCGGCTCAGTTGACCGCTGATTTTTTCCTGCATGGCAAGAAGCTCTACGTTTCGTCTTTGTTTGACTTCGTCGGGTATCGTGTCCTCAAGTCTCTTATCGGCGGTTGTACCCGGCCGGGGTGAGTACTTGAAAATAAATGCGTTTTTATATCCGGCCTTTTTGGTCAAATCTATCGTCGCCTGGAAGTCATCTTCGGTTTCACCGGGAAAACCAACGATAAAGTCACCGGCTATTGCAATATCCGGCACCTTCGCCCTGGCCGTATCGAGCATCTCCAGATACCGGCCGGCGGTATAGTTGCGGTTCATCGCACGCAGAATCTTGTCCGAGCCGCTTTGTGCGGGCATGTGTAGATAGCTGCACACTTTCGGTGAATCGGCCATGACCTGCAGAATCGCATCGAAGAATTCCTCCGACGGATAGCTTGTGACGAACCTGAGCCATTCGATTCCCTCGATGTCACCGGCCGCGTCGAGCAAATCGGCCAGGCACCATGTTTTATCGCCTTGTTCGTATTTGTACGAATTTACCGTCTGGCCCAGCAGCGTAACCTGCCTGATCTCCCGGTCCGCCAGTTTTTTTATCTGTTCGATAATCGCTTTCGGCTCCCGGCACATTTCCGGCCCGCGAACGTAAGGAACTATACAATACGTGCAAAAATTATTACAACCCCGCATGACGCGAACAAAAGCCTGGCCGGATATGTCCCTGTCATCAATGCCGTAGGAAGACTCGAAATCCTCAAGGGCCTGCGTCTGAATATCGGAAGTGGGCTTGAGTACTTTTTGAGTTACTGCAAGCTCCTTTTTCCTTTGGTTCATCGCTTTGGTTACAAGCTCGGCGATTCGGGGAATCTGCGCCGGGCCGCAAACGATATTGACCGCTTCGTGTTCGAGAAGCTTATCGCCGAGACGTTGCGCCATACAGCCGATGACGCCGACCACCATATCCGGGCGGGATTCTTTTATGTGTTTGAGATGACCAAGATGGGAGAGGACCCGCTGTTCGGCGTGCTCACGAACCGAGCAGGTATTAATCAAAACAATATCGGCATCTTTGACGCTCTCGGTCGTATCGAATCCGGCTGCCTTTAGCGCAGAATTCACCAGCGCAGTATCCAGCTTGTTCATCTGGCAGCCGAAGGTTTGAAGGAGTATTTTCATAATACTCCTCCAAACCTAAACTCGGCTGCCCCTGCGCATAGTTTTGTCCTCTCAGCTTTCTTTCGAAAGCAACAAGAGAGGACAAAACTGCTGGGGCACCCTTTATTATTTTGTGACTTAATGTTTATTATTAGCATAAATTCCAATAAGTTTCTCTTTTTGTTTTCGAGTTAACTTTTTAATCCTTCTTTCACTACGTAACGCATTTTTGTAATAGTGATACTCTTTAGAATAGACTAACTTTACAGGTAACTTTCCCTTAAGGTATTTGGCTCCATTGCCGTTGTTGTGTGAAGCAATGCGATTTTCAAGATCGTTCGTATATCCTGTATAATATGTACCGTCTCTACACTGTACTATATAGACATAAAATCTGCCTTCTCGTTTGATTATCTTTTTAGAGTGTGTATTTCTGCTTTTCATAAACTTTGATTCAAAAGATTGTGTAAGCTCATCAGTTCTTTATCTCAACCAAGTTAAGGGTATAAGTTTCTGATTCTTCAGTTTGATATAATTTTATGTGTTTTAATGCAGGTCGCTCAATTAACTTTCTAATAGCTAACTTTAAACTCTCTTCTGTGTACAAACCAAAAATAATTTCTCTTATCGATTCCGGATTCAGTCTTAAAAACCAAGTTTTCCTACTATTGAAGTCCTTAAGACATGCTAACCCTTGTTTCCGTAAATTCTCCAAAGTATCAACGAGGAATACTGTTCGAAATTCATGCTCATATTTCCATTCAATTGATTTGGTTAATACTGTTTTTAGGAATGCGTGGGGTGGCTCTACGAAATCGGTCAAAATATTTATTTTTGGTCTCTGCTCAGAATATTCAACCTGATTCAATTTAAGACCGCATATTACTTTATCTATTTCGTAAAACACTTTATCGAAATCAATCCCGATAACAATTCCTTTGTGCTTTCTAGAATAATGTGCCCACATTACGGTATTGCTTGCCGTTTTTGAAATGGAGAACAAGCAACTCTTTTGGTTCAAATTTTTTTGAACTCTTAGTGAACTTTCTGCAAGCTCTTTCTGAATCTCACCTTTTTGATAGAGTTCATTCAACGCTTGCTTGTAGCCTTTTGGAATGGATTTTCCTTTACGTTTTAATGCAGTTATATATCTTGCCTCGATTGCAGATTTATCCTCTGGACAGTAGAAAAATGGTAAACATTCAAGTGGATCGTTAACTTGGGAAATAAATGGCAATTTTAGTTCTAATGTCTCTATGATTTTAATACCATCTTGATCACAATATTTGTATAAGATGTTCATATTCAGAATCCAACAACACTTTGCATTACTTGTAACAATAGCCAATCGATCATTTAATTCAAGATTTCAGATTTCATATTCCTATCACCATAAAGCAATTCGGGATGAAAATCAATTCGTAACTAGAACCAATCCCAAAACCTGTTTTATGGCGAGATCGAGCGAAAAGTTCGTGGTCAAGGCCGGAGGTGGAAAAGGCTCGGAGGCGTACTGAAGTACGTCGAGAACCTTTTATACCAACAACGCAGAGCCACGGACTTTGCAGCCGGTCGCAGTCGAAAGAAGTTTTGGGATGGGTTCTATTGTTATAGCGAACGATTGAGCTGTCGCTGGAGGTCTTTGAGACGGTTCGATTCATCGAAGCCGAGCATGACAATCGGAAAGGCGGTCTTGTTGTGCGTCAACGGCTCGTCCAGATTCACCCACTTCCGGCAATATTCGCCGTCGGGAGTGCCGGGTATCGGGGAAAAGTCGGCCAGCATCCCCCGAATACCCAGGCTGTGAACAAACCGCATCGAAGTTTCAAGTTCCTGAATATCAATAGATGGGTGGCCGAGGATTTGATAGGCCGTTATATTTTCGGGCGAGGCACCTGCGGCTATGAGTTTTTCAACCGCATGGGCGAGTTCCTCGGAGAAAACCTTCGAGCCGGTTCTCTTTTGCCACTGCGAGGAGGCGCTTTCAAAGCCGAGATAAAAAGTCTTGAAACCCGCCCGGACCATAAGCTCGGCCAATTCGCTCGTAACGAAACGGGCGTTAAGTGCGTTGGGGCTGTGCAGATTTATTTTCGATTGCCGTTTTATGATCGCTTCCAAAAAAGGTATCAAAACCATATCAGGCTCGAACAGCAGGGCGTCGTCGTAGAAAGCTACATTTTCGACGCCGAGCCGTCGTAAAAGCTCGAACTCGGCGAGCGAACATTCCAGCGGTCGCGGCCTGAATTTGCCGTAAACCTTCGGCACCGAGCAATAAGTGCAGTTAAAGGGACATCCGTCACCGAGTTTAAGTACGCCGACCTTTATTTTGTCATAAATTTCCCATAAAGCCGGCTGTATCAAATCCGGAGTGATTTTCAGATATTGCCAGAGCGGCTCAAGATTCGTGCCTATAACCAGAAGGTCCGCTCCCAGTTCCTTAGCGTGTGAGCTGCAGAGCGTGACATAATTGCCGCCAAGGATTATTTTTGCCTTCGGTTGCAATCTGCGTATATCTTCTATCACCTCCCGGATGCCGGGATACCAGTATGTCATTGTCGTCTGGATAAAGGCGAAATCGAACGGCTTTTCTTTATTCAAAAAATCGGTAAACATACTGCGAGACAGGCCGAATCGGCGAAAGTATCGGGGGATAGACGCCAAGGATTCGGGATGTTGAATTTTTTCAAAATAGAAACGGCCCCGGCCCCACCGGTCGGATGCGAGTGGCTTTTGCCCGGCTGAAAAAGGCGCCATTCTGTCCAGATAATCGAAGAGAGCAAAATCCGCCCGGCCTCGCAATTTCCCGGCAATACTTAACATGCCGTACGGCTTGAGCCAGAAATCAAACGCGGCGAAATCGTAAATCGGCGGATTTACCAATAAAATTCTCGGTTTCATCGTTCTACAGAAAAATATCGTTCTTAAATAATCTTCGGGACTTGACAAGCCCCGGCTCGATTATACGATTATCAGAATTATGGATTCTTTGCCAGATAAAATCCTCTCATGCAGCAAAGCCGTGCAGAAGTTATGGACTCTTTTAGATCCGTGCACGCTTTGTCCCCGCCAGTGCAAAGTTCTTCGCAGCGAGGGTAAAACAGGCTATTGCGGAATCGGCGATCTGCCTTTGGTCAGTTCGGTCGGCCCGCATTTCGGCGAAGAGAGTGTGCTCGTCGGAAAGGGAGGCTCGGGCACGATTTTTTTCGCCGGTTGCAATTTAGGCTGCATTTTCTGCCAGAATTACGACATCAGCCATCAAAGGCAGGGCAGTAAAAGGACCATCGAGCAGTTGGTCCGGTCCATGCTCGATTTGCAAAGTTCCGGCTGTGTCAATATCAACTTCGTCAGTCCCACGCACGTCGCCCCGGCCATTGCCGCCGCGATTGAATTAGCCCGGCAAAAAGGCCTCACACTGCCGACGGTTTACAATACCGGCGGTTATGATTCGGTCAAGACACTAAAATTGCTCGAAGGTTTGATTGATATTTACATGCCCGATATGAAATATTCCGACCCCGATGTCGCCGGCGAGCTTTCCAACGCTCCGGATTATCCGAAGGTCAGTTTCGCCGCCGTCAAAGAGATGCATCGGCAGGTAGGCGATTTGAAAACCGAAAACGGCCTGGCCACTCGCGGACTTTTAGTCAGGCACCTGATTCTGCCGGGCGGCCTGGCCGGCAGCTTCGAGATTATAGATTTTCTGGCCGGCAAAATCAGCCGAAAGACGACCATCAATGTCATGGCCCAGTACCGCCCAAGTTACCAGGCCTTTTCTCATCCACACATTAACCACCGTCCCTCTATCGAAGAAATCGTCTCGGCCCGAAGATATGCAATGACAAAAGGCCTCCGCGTTCTCGACTGAGCGGATATGAAAAACCACCCTACGTTTTGCATAAAATAGCAAGACTATGTCTTGGGTGTGTTTTAAGAAATAAGCTCTTTCAGTTGTTTTGCGTTTTTTATGGCGTGGCCGTGGGCATCGTTGTTGAAATAGACATAAATACCCTTTGCATTTTTCGATTGGTCTTTAATCCATTTGGCCCATTCCTGCAATTGCGATTTGGGATAGCTGCCGGAATACCGGCCGGTCGTGCCGTGGAAGCGAATATAAACCGTATCTGATGTCACTATCTTTGGCGATTCCTTGCCGGGCATATCGTGGATACAAAAACCGGCGTTGTATTTTTCGAGCAGTTTATACGTATCCTCGCAATACCAGCTTTCGTGCCGGAACTCAAATACAGCGGTTTTCCTTTTGGGCAGCAGCTTTATAAAAGCTTCGAGCCTGTCCGTATTTATTTGCAGACTCGGCGGCAGTTGATATAAAACAGGGCCGAGCCTGCGCTTTAATAGATTTATTCCATCCAAGAAACGCTGGAGCGATTCCGATGTGTTCTTCAGCTTTTGGATATGCGTGATATACCGGTTTGCCTTGACCGCATACAGGAAACCTTCAGGGGCGATTTCCTGCCATCTTCGTATGGATTGCTCTTTCGGCTGGTGGTAGAAGGTGTTATTGATTTCGACGGTATCGAAATGTTGGGCGTAATACTCGAACCATTTGCTCTTGGATAGATCTGCCGGATAAAACGATTCCCTCCAGTGCTCATAATACCAGCCGGATGTACCGATTCGAATATCACAATCCGTATTGCTCATGAAAATATTCTAACACCTTTGAACACATCTGAAAAACACTTATAATTAACGATAATAAATTCCTGAATAGGTGAAACGATATGGATTTTGGGCCGCAACAAATCGGTAAATGGCTCATCGCTGTGGGTATTTTTATTATCCTTCTCGGTGGACTTATTATATTATTGGGTAAAATAGGTCTTTTCAGGTTGCCGGGCGATTTGCAATTTGGCTCCCGGAACTGGCGCATTTATATCCCCATTGCAAGCTCTATCATCCTATCGATAGTCCTGACGCTTATCCTGTGGCTGATTAATTATTTTCGACGATAAAATTCATTTCTTTGACGAGAATATACTAACAGAAATTCTCGCTATGATTTTATCCGGCTGCGGATATAATCGGATTTATGAAGAATGCGATTCTCAGTGCACTTTTCGAGCAGATGGCCGATGTGATGGAGATACTCGGCGAGGACCGCTTCCGCATCAACAGCTATAAAAAAGTCGCCAGGGTCATCGGCGAGCTGCCGACGGATGTCGAGGCTTTGCTGGAGTCCGGTGAGTTGGCGAATCTTCCCGGTATCGGCAAATCAAGTCTTGCCAAGATCGAAGAATTCGTCAAAACCGGCACAATCACCGCCTTTCAGGACCTGCTCAAAAAAATCCCGCCGACGCTCCTGGAACTGCTTACCATTCCCGGCGTGGGCCCCAAAGGCGTCAAGGCGGTTTACGAGCAATTGAATGTCACGAGCATCGCCGAGCTGAAAAAAGCGATAGAATCCGGCTCCGTCGCCGAGCTGCCGGGCTTCGGCGAAAAAAAAGCGGCGGCCATCGCCAAAGGCATCGCATTTCTGGAGACATCGACCGGCCGAATCCGCCTCGACCAGGCATGGGAAGCCTCGGAGATAGTCACCGGATTTCTACAGGGTCTATCCGGCGTGGACAAAATCCTGACCGCCGGCTCGCTGCGACGCCGTGCCGAGACTATCGGCGATGTTGATATTCTCGTCGCTACTAAAAAAGGCGATAAAATCATACGGGCGTTTACCAACGCCGGATTTGTCAGTGAAGTTCTCGCCGCCGGCCCGACAAAAGGCTCTGCAATTATTCATACGCAAACCACGCCGGTGCATGTCGATGTCCGGGCGGTGACAAAGGAAAGTTTCGGCGCTGCGGCCCAATATTTCACCGGCTCACAGCAGCATAACGTGCGCCTGCGGGAAATCGCAGTAAAGGCAAAGCTCAAACTGAACGAGTACGGCTTATTCAAAGGCGACAAGATGATAGCGGGGCGGACCGAGGAGGAGATTTATCGAAAGCTCGGCCTGGATTATATCGAGCCGGTGCTTCGCGAGGACCGAGGCGAAATCGAAGCTGCGAAAAATCATGCTTTACCGGAATTGATTCAATTCGAGGATATCAACGGCGATTTTCACATGCACACAACCGCCTCCGACGGCACGTGCGATATTGACGAACTCGCCGAAGCGGCGAAGGATTTGGGCTATAAATTCATCTGTATTACCGACCATTCTAAATCATCGGCAATCGCCAACGGCCTGACGGCAAAACAACTGGCTCAGCAAATTCAAAAAATCCGAAAGCTCAACGAAAAAATCAAAGGCATCACGATTCTGGCCGGTTCCGAGGTGGACATCCTTGCAAACGGCTCTCTGGATTTCGACGATAAATTACTGGCGGAGCTGGATTTTGTTATAGCGTCGATTCATTCGGGCCTGGCAAGTCCCCGTCAGAAGGTGACAACGCGCACACTAAAAGCGATGGATAATCCTTACGTCAACTGCATCGCCCACCCGACGGGCAGACTCATCGGTCAGCGTGAGGCGATGGACCTTGACATCGCCGCCGTCATTGAACACGCCGCCCAGACGCATACGGCCCTGGAAGTCAATTCAAATCCGATGCGTCTGGACCTCAAAGACACGCACTGTAAAATGGCCGTCGAGGCGGGCGTCAAGCTGGTCATCGGGACCGACTCCCACAGCACCGGACAGCTCGGCTTGATCGATTTCGGCGTAGCCACCGCCGGTCGAGGCTGGGTGACAAAAGCCGATGTGCTCAATACCTTGTCGGAGGCAAAAATAAAAAGCTTTGTCAAAGCCAAAAGACCATAGCTTATGAACCAATTTACAAAAATCCTGTTAACAGGCCCGCCTGGTTGCGGTAAAACAACCGCTATAATAACAATTACAAACAATTTGAATCTCGAAAAAGTGGCGGGATTTTATACACAGGAGATTCGCGAAAACAACACCCGCAAGGGATTTTCCTGGAAACGTCTCGATGGTCCGGCAGGGACACTTGCCCATATCGAAATCAGGGGGCGATTCAAGTTAGGCAAATACGGCGTGGATGTTGCCGGTTTTGAGAAAGCCGTTGTGCCGATTCTGGATATCGAAAACAATGCCGAATTGTTCATCATCGACGAAATAGGCAAGATGGAATGCCTGTCGCATAAATTTACTACTGCCGTACGAAGGCTCTTTGACTCTGATAAAACCGTGCTGGCAACGGTGGCACAAAAGGGCGACGGCCTGATTAGCGATGTAAAGAACTATCCGGATGTGAAACTTTTTAATCTGACTCGTCATGGAAACGAAAAAGCAATAGAAGAAATATCGCAACTTTTATCATTTACAAAAGAGAAGAGGTGAAGAAGAAAATCATAAATCTTGGTGAGCCGGAAAAGACCGGTTCGATGTCACTGGAACAGGCGATAGCATCGAGGCGGTCTCGACGGGAATTTCTGCCGGAGCCGCTGAGTCTCGAACAAATCGGACAACTGGTATGGGCCGCCCAGGGAAAGGGGTCCGGCGGCGGATATCGCACCACACCTTCGGCGGGGGCCACGTATCCGCTGGAGCTTTTTATTGTCACCGCCGATGGCCTATTTCACTACCTGCCTAATGGGCATGCTCTCGAACAGCTCGCCGATAAAGATTTGCGAGCCGAGCTTTGTTCTGCCGCATGGGGACAGGAATTTATCAGAAATGCACCGCTGACAATTGTTTTTGCAGCCGAATTTCAGCGGACGACCGTTCATTACGGCAAACGGGGTGTTCGTTACGTCTATATGGAGGCCGGGCACGCCGCCCAGAATGTCCACCTTCAGGCCGAAGCTATGGGACTTGGCTCCGTAGCCGTGGGGGCTTTTGAAGATGACTCTGTCGGAGATGTTCTGTCTCTTCCGGAGGGCCTTGAGAGCATCTATATGGTAACGATAGGTTATTATCGGAAATAAGGTCTGCTGTCATTTCTTTAAGGCATAAAAATAAATATCCTCGCTGATTTTCCGTGGTGATTTTGTCGATAATTCTGTAATATCAAATACCTCGATTAATATGTCGGGAAATTAGGAAAGGGACAGGTAATGAAAAGTGGCCGTTACAGCAGAAGTGAAATCATGACCGTATCAGCTCTGGTCGGTTTGTTGATATTTTCGATATTTGCCACCGCCGACACACCGAATTCAACCGCTGCGAACGAGAAGACAATGTATTCCGAACAGGGCGGCGGCCTCTACGGCATGGCAGAGCCTACCATCGAGTTTGTACCGCAGATAAATAAAGGGCCCAGTGACATATACATAAAATTTGAGGGCATCGACGGAGAAGTCGAAGACGCGTATCATAGAGACTGGTGTGAGGTCATAGCATTCAACCAGGCTCACATATTGCAGCTTGCAGATACGGGTTCGATCAGAGGAAGAGGTTCACCGCAGTTCGATGACATCAGGATTGTTAAAATAATCGATAAGGCGAGTCCGAAGCTGGCTGAGGCCGTCTGCATGGGAAGCGTTTATCCCACAGTTGAAATTCATGTGACTGCATCGGATTACAGTTCGAGCCACTCTGCATATCTGGCTTACGAACTCGAAAATGTATTAGTCACCTCCTACGCCGTCGGCGGCACCGCCCAGAGCGAAGATGTCCCCTGTGAGGAAGTGACGCTGAGCTTTGAGCAGATTAAAATGACCTACACCGAGTTCGATGCCACCGGCAAGGCCAAGGGAAATGTAGAATACACATGGACGCTCCAGTAGTGCGGGTCTGTAGAAAAACAAGCAAACTAAAAAGGGCTGTCAATGGAGGAGGACGGCCCTTTATCTTTTGGCTAATGTCCGGTTGTTGATATTTTGCGGGTTGCCGGCCGGTCCAGTCGTCGATTTTATCCCCGCCCTTGACGACCAGGCCGGCCATGTCTTGATTTGTTAATGCAACAAGCAGAACAAAGCCTGCCTGTACAAAAACCTTCTTCTCTCCATCCTCCTCCTGCAAAAGGCAAACCCGCTGTGGATTCAGGATAAAACCGGGCAACTTTGAAAGTTACCCCACCTATCCTCTTTTGCCACAATCCACTTTTACCATATTAACATAATGCAATCAAGATTAAAACTAAACAAAATAGTAAAAATACATAGAATAATTAGCTGTTGTTTTTTTAGCTTAATCCACTCATATTAACGAAATAATAATATCCATCGGTGGGGGAGTAGTAAAATAAGGTTTAAATGCACAGAGCAGGTAAAGCCGTTTTAAGGTATAGAGCCAAATATATGAGCTTAGGTGAATTTTAGGCTTGGTTTATGCAGTTCGCTTGGTTATAATACCAACTAATGAAAAACATTATTGCAGACAGAACGAGCAAAATTGACGCCAGCGGCATTCGCAAAGTTTTCGCATTGGCGGCATCTCTTAAAAATCCGGTGAATTTTTCCATAGGCCAGCCGGATTTCGATGTGCCCGATAAGCTCAAAAACGAGGCGATAAAGGCCATTCAGGCGGGGTACAACAAATACTCCCAGACGGCGGGGGATGAAATTCTCAAAGGAAAAATCACCGAGCAGGTCCGAGGCGAGTTCGGCTGGGAAAATCCGGCAGTGCTGGTTTCCAGCGGTGTAAGCGGGGGGCTGCTACTGGCTTTTCTGGCTCTCGTCAATCCAGGCGATGAAGTGATAATACCCGATCCGTATTTTGTTATTTATAAGCATGTTATCAATATGCTTGGCGGAAAATGTGTATTCGTTGACGGCTATCCGGACTTCTGCCTGCCCGTTGATAAAATCGCCGATGCAATAACCGACAAAACCAAGATAATCATCCTCAATTCGCCGTGCAATCCGACCGGCGTAGTCAATACCGAGCAGGAAATAAAAGAGCTGGCAAGAATTGCCGCAGAAAAAGATGTTCTCGTTCTGACCGACGAAATATATGAGAAATTCTGCTACGATATGGACTGCCCAAGCATAGCCGGTTATTACGAAAAGACTCTTTTGATGCGGGGATTCAGCAAGGCATATGCGATGACCGGCTGGCGATTGGGTTATGTCGCAGCGTCCGAGTCGCTCAAAGATATAATCGAGCAGATGACCAAGATACAGCAATATACGTTTGTCTGCGCGCCCGTACCTTTTCAGCAGGCGGCCATTGCGGCAATGGATTACGACGTTTCTGATTTTGTGGATATATACAGGCAAAAAAGAGACCTGCTTTACAACGGTCTCAAAGACAAGTTCGAGCTTATCAAGCCGGGCGGTGCCTTTTATGCATTCGTCAAAGCACCCGAAGGTACAACAGCGACCGAATTCGTGGAAAAAGCAATCGCCAATAATCTATTGATAATCCCCGGCAACGTGTTTAGTGAAAAAGATACTCATTTCAGGATAAGTTACGCCACCAGCGATGAAAAAATTCGGCAGGGGGTCGATATCCTTTGCAGTCTGATATAGGGGCAATAGTTTCCAATTATTTGCTTTGCATTTTTAGCTTGACCATATAAATCAAAGCCGATAAAACTACCGCGAAATGACAGACGCACAAATGCACAAGCGAACACAGGCACAGAGAGAAGTTGTCTTTGTTTTAACTTGCTGTTTTAGCAGGGAATTAGTATGATCAAAGACATGATTTTCGGTGTGGCGGGAGGACTTGGTCTGTTTCTGTTTGGCATGATCCTTATGTCGGAGGGTCTTAAGAAAGCAGCGGGGAAGAAGCTTAAGAATGTTCTCGAATCAATGACCAGGAATCGCGTTATTGGCTGCCTGGTCGGAGCAGGCCTCACGGCCTTGATCCAATCGAGCTCCGCTTCGACAGTAATGGTGGTGGGATTCGTGAACGCCGGCCTGTTGACTCTGAAGCAGGCGATATCAGTTATAATCGGGACAAATATCGGGACGACTGCGACGGCGTGGCTGGTCTCAATATCCGGATTTCATATTGAAATCACGACATACGCACTGCCTGCGATAGCGGTCGGTTTTGCTCTGCAGATATTCGGGCGGACGCGAAAGGCCAAAAACATAGGAGAAATCATCCTGGGTTTCGGCATCCTGTTCATCGGGATAGATTATATGAGGGGTGCGTTTGATGGTTTGGAAAACAGCGAGAGGACTCACTCATTTTTCGTGAAGATCGCGGGCGTACCGATACTTGCCATAATGGCGGGGATGATAGTGACAATGCTGATACAGAGCAGTTCGGCGGCCGTTGCGAGCATTCAGTTACTTGCAATTAGCGGGGCCTTCGGAACCGACTGCGACATTGCCCTCGGAGTTTCTATACCATTCATCCTGGGCAGTAATATCGGCACAACAATAACGGCACAGCTTGCGGCAATACGGGCAAATCTCTATGCGCGACGCGCGGCATGGGCTCATACGATGTTCAATGTAATAGGTGCGTTTATCTGCTACTGGTTTATTGGGTTGATTCAGAAATTAGTGGGTGTGGTCTCGCCCTGGGAGCTGACAACCGCGACCGTCGGCGGGTCTATTGCGATTGCGCATACGACGATAAAGTTATTTGAGGCGCTATTTTTTCTGCCTCTTACCGGTGTTTTGGAAAAGATTGTGATCAGGTTGGTACCGGAGAAACCGAGTGACTTAATGGTTCGCCCGACGGTGCTGGAACGTCACCTGCTGTCGACTCCTGATCTGGCGATTCAACAGGCGCGACGTGAGATAGTACGAATGGCGCGAGTGGCAAAGAGGGCGGTGACAAGGGCAATCGAGGGGATGGCCGACGATGACAGAAGAAAGCTTGAGGCGGCGCGAACGAAGGAGGAAGTGACCGACAATCTCCAGTATGAAATAACGTCGTATCTTGCGGCTTTATCCGAAAAGGAGATTTCCGAGGAGATGTCGACCAAGCTGCCTGTGCTGATGCATACGATAAACGATTTGGAGCGAATCGGCGATCACGCCGAGAATATCGTCGAGATAGCTGAACGCAAGATCGAGCAGAAGTTGTTGTTCAGTGACAATGCATTAGGTGAAATTGCCGAATTAAAGACCGAGGTGGAGCGGATGTGTGACAGTATTATAAATGCCCTGGCGAAAAATGATGTCGCGGCTGCAACATCGGCTTTGATAAGTGAGAATAACATCAACAAAATGCAAATAGACTTTCGTCGCAGCCACGTCAATCGTATGGCGGAAGGCGTCTGCAGCGCAGAAAGTGGGCTGATATTCATAGACTTAGTGGACAACGTTGAAAAAATAGGCGACCACCTTACGAATATAGCGCAGGCGGTTTTAGGTGGTCTGCAATGGGATGGAGCCGAATTTAAGGTTCACGATATATCGAAATCAATTATTGACGAGGAGTGAATCCCGCCGTTAGTAGTAATCCTGGAAAGTTCACTTGACCGGGGCAGAAAAATCAAGTAAAAGTGCGTAATAGTTGTGAGAGTTCGAAGTACGCAGCCGTGATATACAACAGTAGATATCGGCTTAAGCAGCGGCATTTTTTGTTCTTACGAAAATAAAAATATGATCAAAGACATGATTTTCGGGACAGTAGGGGGGTTGGGGCTTTTTCTTTTCGGTATGAGTTTGATGTCGGACGGCCTGAAAAAGGTCGCCGGCCAGAAACTCAAAAATATCCTTGAATCAATGACAAAAAGGGCGGTGATAGCTTTTCTTGTCGGGGCAGGTGTTACCGCTTTAGTGCAATCCAGCTCAGCCACGACCGTAATGGTTATCGGTTTTATCAACGCGGGCCTTCTGACGTTGAAACAGGCAATAAACGTAATCATCGGTACGAATATCGGGACAACAGCAACGGCGTGGCTTGTGTCGATATCCGGGATTGGGGCACTTAAGATTTCTATATATGCCCTTCCTGGCGTTGGGGTAGGATTCCTGCTGAATGCATTGGGCAAAACAAGAAGAACAAAAAGTATCGGGCAAATCATCCTCGGTTTAGGTTTATTATTTCTTGGCCTTGGTTTTATGAAAGATGCCTTTAGCCCTTTGGAAAAAAGCTTAAAAGTGCAGGAAATTTTTATCTCCCTCGGCGATAAACCTGCTTTGGCGATTGTAGCCGGTGCATTGGTTACAATGCTTCTGCAAAGCAGCTCTGCAGCGATTGCTATCGTACAGTTGCTGGCTATTGGCGGCGCTTTCGGAACAAATTGGCAAACAGCTCTGAATGTTTCAATACCATTCGTTCTGGGTAGTAATATAGGAACAACGATAACGGCCCAGATCGCGGCATTACAGGCAAATCGCAACGCCAAACGAGCGGCCTGGGCACACACAATATTTAACACACTGGGGGCTCTGATAGCATACCCATTTGTTCATTTCGGTTTGTTCGGGGCTTTCGTACTTATGGTATCTCCCTGGCAGCTTGGACGAAGCACAATCGCACCTTCAATAGCTATAGCACATACAGTTTTTAACGTTGTTAATTCCGGAATATTTTTGCCGATGTCAGGCATTTTGGCAAAAATTGTCTGGAAGCTGGTACCGGAAAAACCGAGCGAGGCGTTAGTCAGGCCTGTTGTTCTTGAGAGGCACCTTCTCAAAACACCGGTTATTGCACTGGAACAAGCCGAACGCGAGATAATTCGCATGGCAAAGACGGCCAAGAGAGCACTTAAACGTGCTATCGAGGGGATTTTACAAGACAACAGAAAAAAACTGGCTTCGGTCATGGAGATAGAGGATTTCATCGACACATTCCAGATTGAGATAACATCGTATCTATCCGCTCTTTCACAGGTACAACTATCAGATGAGGTCGCAATTGAATTACCTGTGCTTTTACATACGGTTAATGATCTTGAGCGTATCGGTGACCATGCCGTCAATATCGTCGAAATTGCCCAACGAAAAATCGACCAGAAACTATCATTCAGTGATTCTGCCCTGGCTGAAGCCGAGCAGCTTAGAACAGAGGCCGACCAGATGTTT
>Ga0315551_10001394_pt1 | contig 18228 bp, 25 predicted proteins | sample SalMarSW160290MG_FD_203678 | JGI IMG/M metagenome (GOLD analysis project Ga0315551, IMG submission 203678) | Salt marsh sediment microbial communities from the Plum Island Ecosystem LTER, Massachusetts, United States - Salt Marsh Sediment SW1602-90 ...
CTAATTTCTATAGATTCTCATCTCTTCATTTCTCTGGTTAGGGACGAGTTCACCCTCGCTTTGAATTCCTCATTCAGATTTGACCACAAGAGCTCAATACTTTTGGATACTCCATTGGTCTGATGTTCAACAACGGTGGTTCCTGCCAGTTGTGCTTGTGTTACTGCCGGGTCAAAGGGGATACGACCCAGGATTTTCACTTCGTGTTTCTTGGCATACTCCTCAATACGAGAAGTCATGGCAGAGTTGATGTCAGACTTGTTGATACAGATTCCCATAGGTATCCCGAAATGGACGGTTAGCTCCAACAGTCGTTCCATATCGTGCATAGCCGACATGGACGGTTCAGTAACTATCAGGACATATCCAGCTCCAGTGATCGATGCGATTACAGGACAGCCAATTCCAGGCGGGCCGTCAATAAGAATCAAACTCAGTCCGTTCTTGTCCGCCAATAATTTTGCTTGCTGACGAAGAAGCGATACCAACTTACCCGAATTGGCTTGCGCAATACCCAGTCGCGCATGCACCAGCGGGCCATGCGGCGTATCAGATAGGTACCACTCACCGCTAATTACCTCCCTGAAATCGATGGCTTGCTCTGGACAATGGCGCGTGCAGACCCCGCATCCGTCACAGGCGTACTCATCAATCCAATACCTCACTCCAGCAGCATTTTCTGTGTACTCATCATACTTGATAGCATCAAACCGGCAGTACTCGGCACAGATTCCACAATTCGTGCAATCTTCATCAATGATAAAAGCCCGCTTACCGCCTGTGAATTCAGTTGTTTTCTGCACGTTGTTGTGCAGAATCAAGTGAAGATCGGCAGCATCAACATCGCAGTCAACCAGTACCTTGTCCTTTGCCAGGGCTGCCAATGAACCGACCAGACTAGTCTTGCCGGTGCCGCCCTTACCGCTGACTACGACCAGTTCCATCATGGTTAACTCGATTGGCTATGTTCTGGTACAACTCGTATAGATCCTTACCGTATCGAGAATCGATGGTGGAAAGCATCTCTCCACGCGAGTAAGCCTCCGCAACCTGACGATCATACGGTATCTCCATCAAGATATCGATTCCCTCTCTGCGACAATACTTTTCGGTTCTGCTGTCACCAATGTCCGAGCGATTGATCACAACAGCGTAGCGTAAGTCGATCTTCCGCACCATTCCGACCGCCAGTTCAAGATCATTTTGTCCGAACGGCGTCGGCTCAGTTACCAAGATCACGAAATCTGTGTTGTTAATCGCCTCAATGACTGGACAGGATGTGCCGGGGGGAGCGTCGATAATGGTCACGTCGGAACCTGTCGCGATCTTTCTTAATGCCTTTGTGACGGGGGGTGATAATGCTTCTCCAACATTTAGACGCCCCTCAGCAAACTCGACACCCATCCCAACTCCCCGGCTGATGCGACCGATGGTTCGGGGGATTTCTTCAACGGCATTCTCCGGACAGATATCATAGCATCCCCCGCAGCCGTGGCAAAGCGAAGGAAAGACCTCTACCGTTTTCCCCAAAACAGCAATAGCATGATACTCGCAGGTGGCGGAACAGTCGCCACAAAGGGTGCATTTGCCAAGATCAACCCTGGGAACCAAAACGGTAGCATCGAATTGCTCCTTGATCTCCGGTTTCAGGAATATGTGGCCGTTTGGTTCCTCGACATCACAATCAAGGTAAGCAACGTCCTTGCCCGTTTGAACGATGGCTACGGCCAGATTAGTAGCAATAGTCGTTTTTCCTGTGCCACCTTTGCCGCTGGCGACAGATATTATCAAGGCCGGATTCCTCGGTCGCTTACTACCTGGTCATCTGCTGGCCACACTTGGGGCACTTAACCTCAAAACAAGGCACACCTTGCCGATGGGGAACCGTCGCACCACAGTTGGGACAGACACATTCGCCAGCGGGACCCATGCCACGCCCTCCACCACGCCCCATACCTCGTCCTCTACCTTGCCCCATACCTTGTCCGCCGCCACGACCGCCGCCTTGACCTGAGCCGCGACCACCACCGCCGCCGCCGGAATTACCTCTTGGTGACATAGTATCCTCTCTTATTTTCTCTCTTTCTTCTGAATCTTGCTAACATTCTCAGCTCCTTGCTGAAGCTCATTGACACGTTTCTCGATGTCGTTAAGAGCTTGCTTGAAATAGCGGGCCTGCTCTTTTAGATATGCACGTTCCTCATCTCGAGTTGCTTTCGAGGTCATAGCTGTTGTACCGGGGTCAACCGATAATCCCGCGGGATAAGGATATGGATGGGAATATCCGCGAGCCCACCCCGGTAGTCCGGTCGCATAGTACCAGTGGCGCCATCCTCGACCTCCTCCCCTACCGAAACCACGGCCAAACCCGCGGCCTCGACCACCTCCAAACCCGCGTCCATAAGCAGGGTTCATATAACCCGGCTCACCGTAGCCGGCGCATATGCCGACACCGCGTCCTGTCATCGGTCCGGCACCCCATGGTCCAGTTCTATCTCCACCCGGCATCTTTACCTCCTTTCACATTCATTTTTAGAAATCGTGTTCATTAATCTTATTGCTGTTGTCCTCAAGGACTTCAACTTGATCGGTAATGCCAATAACCTTCTCAGCATTGTCAGATCTTCTCAGCATAGAAACACTCCTCCTCAATCAAGAGAGGAAGTAATTACATCCAATGTCCCCCCACATTGGCATCATTGCACAGTTCGAGCTTATCGTTTTTAGCCAGCTCAATTGCCTCCGACACAGTCGCATCCTCCAGGAGTGCCATCTTGATTCCGGCTGCCTTAAGAGCCTGAAATGCTCTGGGGCCGAAATTTCCAGATACAACAATGTCCACATTCTTTCCAGTGATATTCTCCGCAGCCTGAATCCCGGCTCCATGTGCGGCATTCACACCCTCGTCATTTTTGACAACTTCAAGACTCTCGTCGCTGGTGTCAAAGACCAGGAAATATGGTGCCCGTGCGAATCGCGGATCGACACCGCTGGTCAAATCCATACCTTGAGATGAAACCACTATTCTCATCATTCCTCCTTAAACAATTTGCTCTGACCGTAACCTACACAGCCTGTATGATGCTGACTGCGTCTCCTGCAGCCAAGTAAAACCATCGTTTTGTAAAGTCCCATAAAAAGGTGACACGCTTTATCTATACCAGGCGAAACACGTTCATTCCATATCGAAATTGCAACCTTCATAATCATGATCATTTTCAGAGCATAATTCATGCCGGAATTGTTTAACCTGACGGAATTGGGTGCTATCGTACCTATAATCAGCGACTTATAGACGTTATATAACTTGTTTGCTGTAAGGTAGAGAGGTAAGTGTGATTGCATTACTGCAACCTGTCTGAAAAGAATAATTGCGTGTATGCACGCTGCGCTCATATAGGAGAGTGGATTTTGTGGGCGGCTCACCAAAAGCGAGTCCACATCTGCCCGGTTTGTACCCCAAAGACACCTACCACAAGGGGTGGGCCACCCAGTCTAGTAGGTCAAGCCACTCGGGGCTTGACATTCATTTTGTGACGCCGCGAGTCGGCGTGACCTACTACTTTTACGCGCAGTCAGGAATCCCTTCCTGACTGTTTCAATGTCACCGGGTACCCCACCGCTTGCGGTGGGATGTGTGACCGCGATCTCTGATCGCGGTCCTTCTTCTTGCCAAGCCGCGATCGCAGATCGCGGCCACGCCAGCCGCCTCGGGCGGTTTGCCAATTAGTTGAACTTTGTCGAGTCTGATTCTGGTTTTATTTCCGTTTTTTTCAACTCAGCATACCTCAGTTCAACACAAGACTTGAATTGCTTTAACAGATCTACACACTTATATAAATATCTTTCCTGATCCTGTCCTGGGCCTTCTAGCGGACCTTTGAAAATTTCCCCGATGGTGGCGAATGTGGTGTTGTCTAGACTCATAATGCAGTTAGAAGAAGGTCCGTTACCCATTTTGCGAAATCTGTACAAGAAATCCAAACTTTCTTGCATCAAAACCGGCCTCATACCTGTCAGCGTCCACACAAAATTAGCTAGGTTAATCGCAATTACACGTCTTGGGTCAATGTTTATATCAACCTTCTCACATCGGCCGATGAATTCATCAAGGCCTAGGTCACCATTCACAAATAGCTTGATTCTCTCAGTTTCTGTGAGTGGTTCCGATGGTATTACCAAATAACTTTCGACTGGCAAATTGCGATCAGAGTAAAGAACGTGGTAATTACCCCAAAATATCGAATACCCCAATAACCTTGCGGTCTCGCTATAGTATTTGTCATGAGAGTAGTGTAGCTGAATGTCTACATGAAAACCCTTTCGGAAGTAATAGAACTTTTCCCTTTCAATAGACCATTCAATCTCAATAGCCCCATGTATTTTCGAATTCGCCTGTAGTTCAAATCTTTTTTCTATCAGGCGCTTGATTTCTTCCTGATCCGTCATTTCAGCAAGTACAACAATCAGGTCAAGGTCACTTTCTGGTCTCCAAGAAACGCCGCTGTTGACATATCTTTCAAACGCTTTTGCAACACTCCCAAACACTCCAACATGCATGATATGAATATTGTTTACAGCGATTTCTTCAATCTCACTTATGAGACATTCACAAAGTGGTGGCAACAACGCCCGTGGCGTCTTTTGTATATAGTCAGTTGGTGAAGTCATCTTACGTATGTTGAGATTGGTAGATTCCAGTATCTTATCTAAGATTTTTTTAACCCTGTCAAAAACGATGTCGTTCCTGATAGCTACGGCAAACTCGGGGTCATATTCTGATCCATCTAACGCGACAATTCTGGAGATCGACATATATACGAGTCTATCATAAGGCTTATCGGCGTAAACAATGAGCGTGATACTGGCTCTAGGAAGGACTGATTGTATGAAACGTACCCATGAGCGTTTAGGGCTCTTTATAGCGTAAACAGTTGGCGAAATTGAAACATGAGTCTTGGGTTGCTGCACTGTTCGAAAGAAACTATTGATCCATTGTTCCTCCTGGGTTGGGTCATCAATCATGATCAGTCGGTCGTACCTAAGGGAAACATCGGCGCCGCTCTCTGTGCTCAGTTTCTTAAGTTCATCAGTTACCAAGTCATCTGTTTCGTCCGCACGTTCTATCAAGTATGTCGAAAAGATTTCCCCTCCCCGTCGACCCAGCTCTCGTAGTCTTTCCACAAAAAACTGCTTTCCATGTCCATGAACAGGAAACACTTTTATCCAGTTTAGCCGTGTTATCAGGAAATATGACAAGGGCACAATTGCAAGCAGGGCAGCTATTGCAATAAGTGGTGACGATGTCCATCCATAATTTTCATTGCCAGCAAGCTGCATGCCACCTAAGAAAAGTGCAATAACCAGTGCATAATGAGGGTATGGTCCTACTATCATTCCCTGGCTCAGTTTCAACTTCATTTCAAAGTTAACCTTCCAAAAAACACCAATGTATTTGTTCACCCGAGCTAAGGGAGAGTTCCTCCGTTAATATTCTCGACCCATTTAAGAATACTTATCACAAATTTTGAAAAACGAGTAAAATCTCTAATCTTATGACGGGGATAGGTACAAGCAATATACTGACCCCATATATCGTAGACACGTTCAAAATCATTCCGGGGAGCATGTTGGGTATACTGGGCATTGGGAGCATCAACTTGCACTTCTGTGGGAGTCGCTTTCAAGATAGTAAATTGATCCCCAAGATATTTTCTATCCTTTGTCCAATTATCAATCAACATTCCCGGTTTCAAATTGTTTTGAATATAATTCCATGTGTTGATAAATGGCATATAGCTCCTCTTGCCTTCCGATAGATTCACGGCTTCAATAGGCTACTTTTTCGGCTTGCCTTCTGATAGTATCTCCTCCGCCAGAGATAAAGCTACGCCGGAGAGCATGACCTCAACACCTAGTTGGGTGAAGTCGGAGGAGATCAACTCGCGGTTGAGGGCGGCATACTGAGAGCAGGAGGCGCCTTTTTCGACCACCAGGCCGGAGAGACGATCAGATGTTTCAGCGACAAAAGTAACTTCCCCCAACTCCTCCGAGACGACATAGCCCGTGCAATTATGAAGCTGTAAGTGAGAATTGCCGGTGTAGACGACCACCAGCATCCCGCGTGTCTTGCCGAGGGCAGTCTCAGGATAGATTTCTAAAGCGAGAGCTCTCTTTTCTTCGGGATTGTCAACCTTTAGGCGGTAGTGGTCCTTGTGAAAAGCCACATCCTGCGCACCGATAACGGCGGCGATTTTGTCTACATCGTCTTTGGAAAAGCTCTTGCTCACGGCCGATCATCAAACTCTAAGACTTGTTGCGACTACTTATTCTCTGCGTTATTTTTTTTGTCTTTCGGTTTCGTGGGTGAGGTATCGCTCGGCTCATCCAAGGAGCCTTTAAGCTCGTCAGTGGTCTCCTTCATGGCCTTGCGAAACTCTTTAATTCCCCTGCCGAGGCCCTGAGCAATCTCAGGGAGCCGCTTGGCCCCGAACAAAAGAAGGATAGCCACAAATATGAGCAATAACTCCGGCCAGCCCAGGCCAAACATAACCAACCTCCTGCGGTTCTTATTATCTTACAAGTACCACCATCTAAAGTACACTATGACCAGCAGCACCACCAGCACCGACATAAAGTTAATTTTGAACGTCAATCCAAAGATAAAGGAAATGGCGTAAAAATCAACCCTGATGGGGTCAAATCCGACCACTATCGACTTTGTGAAGAGCGTCTTGGCCGCGCCCGGAGACAGAAACGTACCGATAACGTCGCCAATCAAACCGCCAATAACGGCGGCTAAGAGCAAAGCGACAATAAGGAATGTAACTTCACGATGTTTCAATTCTAACCTGCCAGCGCCGGCGATGACACCGAATCACGAACTGATGCCAACAGCTTCAGACCATTAGTCGAGCCAAGGATCTGTTCCACGGCGCGTTCCGGGTGAGGCATCATGCCAAGGACGTTACCCTCCACATTCATTATACCCGCGATGTTATTCACCGAGCCGTTCGGGTTTGCCTCAGGTGTCATGTTGCCATCCTGATCAACGTAGCGAAAAACCACCTGGCCATTGTCTTCCAGTTTGCCTATCTCTTCACTGAAATGGTAATAGTTGCCGTCACCGTGAGCAATCGGGATTTTCAAAATCTCTCCCTTGGCACAGGCTTGGGTAAATCTGGTAGCATTGTTTTCAACTCTCAGGTAGACATGCTTGCAGCAGAAGCGCAAGTGGGCGTTGCGCATGAGCGCCCCCGGAAGAAGACCGCACTCCGTCAGTATTTGAAAGCCGTTGCAGATGCCGATCACAATCCCGCCTGAACGGGCAAAGCGGATGACCTGCCTGACAATCGGAGAAAACCTGGCAATTGCGCCCGCCCGGAGGTAATCGCCATAGGAGAATCCGCCGGGGAGGATAACTACATCGCTGCCACCCAGGTCTTCCGATTTATGCCAGAGAAACTCCACCTCTTCTTTCATAACATGCCTGACGGCGGCATAGGCGTCGTAGTCGCAGTTGGAACCGGGGAATGTCACCACACCGAACTTCATTGAAGTTTCTCCACCGAGTACTCTTCAATCACCGGATTAGCCAACAGCTTTGAACAGATCTCATTTATTTTCTGATCAATATCCGAGCTGTCGGCTTTTATTTCCAGCTCAAAAAAACGACCCGACCGAACTGAAATAAAATCCTCATAACCCATCTGCGCCAGAGCCTTGTGAATAGTCACCCCCTGCGGATCAAGGACACCGTCTTTCAGTCGCACATACACGACGGCTTTTTGGCTGTTACTCATGTCTGTCTCCCTCGCCCCTTTTACGATTCTTGCTCGGATGTCCGGTCACTTTGCCGACGCCTACATAAAACAAGCGGTAAAACTCACGTACCATCCCCGATAATATATACGTTGCTAAGACCGGAAACAACAACAGTCTCGGCCTGAAAATCACCATGACGGCTCCCACCAGAAGAACAACCAGCTTAACCCGATTCCACCTGGAATCAAACCGCTCCGGAAAAGTATCGTATTGTATCTGAGAAACCATCAAAAAAGCAAACAGGATAATCATTGAAACTAACAGTTCACCGAATTTCACAGGTTGTAGCAGAAAATGATGAAAGAAACCAGGGTGACAGCCGCAGCCGGAACAGGCAGCCCTAAAAAATCCTTTTTCTCTTCGGTCTCGGCCAGAAGGTTAAAACGCGCCAGCCGATAGGCCGCGGCCATGATATAGACAATAGAGATTACCCAGCCCCATTTGCCCAGCGAACTGAGCTTGATGGAATGGACTAAAACGGCCGGAGCAATGCCAAACGACAAAAAATCGGCTAAAGAATCCAGTTCAATGCCGAACTGCGATGCCCCTCCGCTGAGGCGAGCCACCCTGCCGTCAAGGGCATCCAGAAATGCGGCCAGAATCACAAACCAGCAGGCGGTCGTAATATTTCCCTCAAACGCCGACAGAATGGCCAGAAACCCGCAGACCACATTACCCATGGTGAATGTGCCAGGGAATATACCCTTATAGCTTGGCATTATCTCCCTTGGCTGTTTCCTGAAACGTTGTCTTGGTGGATCTGGCTGGAAGGTAGCCGATAATGGTTTGGCCTCCCTTGACATGGTCGCCTGATTTTACCCGCAGCTCACTATCGGCCGGTATGAACAGCTCAGCCCGCGATCCAAAGCGAATCATTCCGAATCTGGCCCCAACCGACACAAAATCACCTTTTTGTAGTTTACAGACAATTCGGCGTGCGATGATCCCTGCGATTTGTTTGAAAACGATCCTGTGATCACCGGTAGTCGTCATGCCAATTTCGGTTTGCTCGTTCTGCTCGGAGGCTTTGTCTTTGAATGCAGGAAAGAATTTCCCCGGATTATATTTCACATAGTCGACCGTACCGGTGGCAGGGACGCGATTGATATGAGCATCAAGGATTGACATAAAAATGGAAACCTTAAGAGCGCGGTCGCCAACGTGCGGATAGTTCTCTAACGTCTGGATGCCAAGCACCTTACCGTCAGCGGGAGATACCAACAGATTTGGTTCGGCAGCAATATGGCGCGGTGGATCGCGAAAGAAAAAAGTTATAAAAAGCGTCAAAAGAGCAAAAAGGACACCAACGCCAAACAGCCACCAACTATCCCACCGGAGTGCAGCCACCACCAGAATTGTGGTTACCACTGAGCCGAAAACAATAAACGGCCGACCCTCACGCGTAATCATTTGCCAAAAACCCGTTTGAAGATTTTGTCAACATGCTTAGTGTAGTAAGCCAGATCGAAGCAGCTATCTATTTCGACATCTGAAAGATACTTGTGGATTTCCTTATCGCTTTTAACCAGTTCTATAAACAACCCTTTTCCTTCAGCAGCGGCCAGGCCGTTTCTCTGAACGAGGCGATATGCTTTCTCGCGCGAGCCCACCGGCCCAGCCAGCTTCAAAAGTAGCCGCTGTGAGAAAACCACACCACCGCGATGATAGATATTCTCCAACATCCGTTTCTCATTAATCACCAGACCACGCAGTATTTCAATAAATTTCTCAAGATCATAGTCGGCAATGATATTAGCATCGGGGATGATAACGCGCTCCACCGAGGAATGGGCTATATCCCGCTCATGCCACAGCGGAATGTTCTCCATCGCCGATAGGGCATATCCCCGCAAAAGCCGAGCAATGCCGGTAACCCGCTCGGCAGTGATCGGATTTTTTTTATGCGGCATAGCTGAGGAACCTTTCTGGCCTTTCGCAAAACCTTCCGCCATCTCACCAATTTCTGTACGCTGCAGGTTGCGGATTTCGGTAGCGAACTTTTCCAACGACGAAGCCAGTAAGGCCAGGGCAGTGATATACTGAGCGTGGCGGTCGCGTTGAACCACCTGGGTTGAAACTTCCGCCGCTTTTAGTCCTAACCGTTTGCAAACAGCAGCCTCAATCCTCGGATCAAGGTTAGCATAGTTGCCGACTGCACCGGATATCTTACCGACAGCTACTGCTTCAGCGGCGTGATTAAAACGCTCCTGTGCCCGCTTCAGTTCGGTGTACCAGAGGGCAAATTTTAGTCCCGCCGTGGTCGGCTCAGCCAATGCGCCGTGCGTCCGGCCAATGCAGGGAGTCATTTTGTATTTCAGGGCGAGTGATCTTATCAGCTTGAGAGAGGTAATAATCTTCTTATCAATTATCCCTGCTGCCCGTTTCATTAACAAGGCAAGAGCAGTGTCGAGGATGTCGGAGGAGGTCATACCGTAGTGGAGGTATTTGGCATCCTCTCCGACAAACTCTCCCACGGAAGTCAAAAAGGCGATTACATCGTGGTTGACCTCTTTTTCTATTTCATTGATGCGATTGATATCGAAGCGAGCCTTCTTTTCGATGGTTTTGAACGCCGCCATGGGAATGATTTTATATTTCGCCATGGCACGAGCGGCTTCGATTTCAACCTGGAGCCAGGTTTTGAATTTGAATTCGTCTGTCCAGAGTGCTCCCATCTCCGGCAGAGTATACCGTGCAATCATCAGACTTTATGAGCCTTCTTGTAATCCGCGATGAACTTTTCCAAGCCGATGTCCGTCAGCGGATGCTTTATTAGCCTCTCAATGACACCATACGGCATCGTGATAATGTCAGCTCCAATCAAGGCCGCTTCAACAACATGCATGGGGTGCCGCACTGAAGCCACCAGTACCTCGGTATCAAAGCTGTAGTTTCGATAGATGGTGACAATATCATTAACGAGGCCCATTCCATCTCTGGAAATATCGTCAAGTCGCCCAATGAAGGGAGAGACGTAGGTTGCTCCGGCTTTGGCTACCAGCAAAGCCTGAGACGCCGAAAACACGAGCGTAGCATTAACCTTGATGCCTTTAGAATTGAGGGTATTTATTGCTTTCAGACCCTCCAGAACAGTTGGTATCTTGACCACGATGTTGTCGGCAATCTTCACCAACTCCTGGGCCTCAGTGACCATCCCCTCATAGTCGGTAGCCAGCACTTCCGCTGAGACCGGACCTGGGACAATCTGGCATATTTCAGTTAAGAGCTCGCGGTAGGGAGCTGTCTCTTTGGCAGCCAGCGAGGGATTGGTGGTGACACCGTCGAGAACCCCCATGGCCGCTGCCGATTTAATCTGCTCTATGTTTGCAGTGTCAATGAAGAACTTCATACGCTATCCCTTCTCATATTGAACCGACACCAGATAAAGCCCCTGGGGCGGTGCTGTGAATACAACTCTTTCATTCGTCGAAGACTTAATAATATTCCCAAATCGCTCCAAAGTCAAGTTTTGCGGGTTTTTGTCCTTCGTAACAGTACCCAAGTTGACCATAGCACCGACCAGCGACCGCACCATAGCGTGTAGAAAACGGTTGCCCCTGATTTCAAAAACCAGCAATGACCCCACCTGGCGCCACTTTGCGGCGGCAACACGACAAGAATTATTTTCCCGACGAGAAGCCACTACACAAAACGGGGCAAAGTTGTGTTCACCCACAATCAGAGTTGCTGCTGCTTTCAGCTTCTGCAGTTCAAGCTCAACCGGATGCTCCCAGCGCAGGTCGCGATACAAGGCTGACTTCTCCAGGCTGATCAGGTATCGGTACCTTTTCCAGAGGGCATCTCGACGGGCATGGAAATCCAGGGCAACCCTGCAGGACTCCTTTATCCTGATGTCATCGGACAGATAAAAATTCAACGCCTCTTTATATCGTTCTGCTGGGAGCTGAGGCTCAATGATAAAATTAGCTACCTGCCCCAAAGCATGCACGCCGGCATCGGTTCGGCTGGCAGCAATCAATTTGACCTTTTCGCCTGTTGTCTTGTAAATAGCCTCAGTGATGTCTCCCTGGATGGTCTTTTGCCCTGGCTGCACTTGCCAGCCGGCATACGCTGTTCCCTTGTACTCGATGGTGAGCTTAATGTTCTTTTGAGGCATAGTCAACGAGTAAGATAAAACACCACTCCTATGAGCGACGATGACACCAACGTAAAGAACCACTCCTTTCGCCCAAATCGCGACTGTGAATAGTAAGTTCTCTTGGTGCCGCCGCGGTACCCCCGCGCCTGAATGGCCAACGCCAGTTCATCCGCTCGCTGAATGGCAGCTACAAACACCGGGATTATTATATAAACCGTCTTCTTTAAGCGATTGAAAACCGAACCGGAAAAACGAACCCCCCTGATGATCTGAGCATTTCGTATCGTCAAAAATTCCTCGAACAAAACGGGTATAAACCTGATCGCCATAAAAAGGATTAAAGCCAGGTCATCTACCGGCACATGAATCTTTTGGAATGGCTTGAGCACTTTGGTGAAGGAATCAGCCAGCTCTGACGGCGAGCTGGTGAGGGTTACAAGAAAAGCAACGGCAATAAAGAGAATGAGGCGCAGCGAATAGTAGCCGGCCATTTTCAAAGCGCCGGTGGTCAGTTTGAAGCCGAATATCTCAACCAGCACTGCAGTTGCTTGGTTTGAAAAAAATATGTGATAAAACACTGTTATCAACACCAAGATCAGTACCGGTTTGAAGTTCTTAATCAGGGTAGCCGAACCGACTTTGGAGTACAACAGAGCAAATATCAAAGCTGCCAGAACAACAAGGTAGAAAATGAACGAATGCGTTAATATCCCCAGTATCAAAACAAGAGTGACCGGCACCATTTTGGCACGCGCATCAAGCCGATGTAAAAACGAACCGAGCGGGCGGTACTGGCCTAAAAGAATGGGGCTGCTTTGAAACATACTCTCCTATCGGAAGCGCCTTGATTGTTGTTATGCAACGCAGCGAAGAAGTCCCTGACATCTACTAACTACGCACAGGAGTCGGGGACTCATGCCCTACTTTTCCTGCCATTTTGTGTACAGCAGTAGTAGGGAAAATCAGAAGTGGTTTTGCCTATTTTTTTGATGATACGCAAGATAATGGCAGAAGCACTAAAGGCTTCCACCCTACAAAACTGATATCCATTAGTCAGAATTTTATCCTTCCAGAAATACTCGGCATAAAGTTAGTAGCAAAAGAAGTTTTATTCGCATAAGGGACCATTACACCAAAGTCTATGGAACCCGCATCCTCATCACCAAAGGGCTGCCAGCGAAACTTTGCCATTATTCCATGAGAATATGTGTCGCTGTCTTCAAGTTCCTTTCCGTCTTTGTCTTTATTACTTCCGACTATCCAACCCTGTGGACCTCCAACTACACAGAACTTATGGTTGGGAAACTCGTATCCAAAGAAAATTCTATATCCGAATTTATCTCCCAGGTCCCAACCTGATTTTTGAAATCCATCTATTTCCTTCGCTTTGCCTCTGTATTGACACCATACATCACTACAGAGAAAGAAATTCTCGGTGAAGTGAGGATGGGAGAGAACCACAAGTTTAAAATCCTGAGTTCCACTTGCTATGCCGTTTTTGATCTTCTCATCAGAACTGATAGAAGGTTTATAAGCCAGTGCGATGAGAACGCCATCTTTCCAATCAAAACCCAACAAACCGGGGGATTTTGAGTAGAGCAAATATTTGGCTGAGACCCAGAGATCTTCAAGCCCATTATCCTTGACTTCCTTCCATACAGTCTTATTCGCTTGTTTTGACCAGACCTGCCTCTTCATATCTATCGCAACATACGGGATAAAGACCCCCCCACTCAGTCTATCAATGATCCCATACTCTAATCCAATGGCAATTTTGGTCTTCTTGTTGTGCCAACCATCGGGCAAATCCACCATTTTATCATAATCTATCGGGTATGGTGAATTATCAAGGAGGGCTTTCCACACTTCGTCAGAGTAGCATTTTTGCGCCTGTATATACGCTACTTTACTCCGAATTTTGAATTTGCCCTTGCCCACATCATGAGGACAGCCTACAGTCTCTTCTGCAAAGGCGTTCCCAACGATTGAGAAAATCAAAATCCCAATCGTATTTATCATTAAAAAGCACTTATTCAATTTCCCCTATTCTTTCTTGATTTAAGGTTTATTCCCTTGTATTGTTATGAAGAGAAACTTATAACCTCAGAACATCTTTTTCATCTTTCCCCTCCTTCCTTCAAGAGGTCAAGAAGGCAGTTGTGCTCCTTGAGCCTCACCTGGATTTCTTCGATGCTTTTGGCTAACGTCTCGTGAAATGAGATTCCAAATACGTCACCGCTAGTGTCAACCTTTAGCTCAGCAAGCTGTGCGGCACCCGTGGCTTTACTCCTCAGATCTGAAACTTTCGGCTTATATTCCACACTTCACTTCGTTTTGACCTTGGGTTGGTTCTGAAGTACTCTGAGACTCGGGCAGCTAGCACAGTCAGCTTTACGGCGCTGGCGACGAATATAATAGACCACCAGATATACCACCGCCAGACAGACTGCTACAAGAACCATAATTTGCTGCCATAAGGTTTCCATCAAACTCCCATTCCAGCGAAAAGTTGATATGTTACCAGCGCCAGCAGGTACGCCAGAATAGTCATATAACCATAAGCAAACAAGGCGTAATACCAACTGGTGGTTTCCTGCTTAATAGTAACCACCGTCGCTACACACTGACAGGAGAGAGCAAAAAAGATCATGACCGACAGCGCCACGGCCAGCGTAAATACAGGTTTCCCTGCTTTCGGCCCGACTTCCCATTTTGCCTGTCGCAGCTTATTCACCAGCGTCGCCGACTCGGCGTCTGCGTCTCTGCCTAAATTGTAGATTGTCCCCAGCGTGGCAATGATAACCTCACGCGCTGGAAACGAGGCCAGCGTGGCCATAGTGATTTTCCAATCCCATCCCAGAGGACGGAAGACCGGCTCGACAGTCCGTCCTATGCGCCCAAAGTAGGAGTCTCTCAGATGTTGACCGGCTTGTCTATTGACAAGCTGTGTCTTAGCCTCATCGTATTGCATTTCCTGGGAGCGCAACTCAAAGGAGGTTTGAATTATTTCCTTCTGCGCTGGATTCTCGGCTGTCAATCGGGTTCTCAGTTCTTCTAAATTAGTTTTCTCCGTGACCTGAGCAAAAGCTTTGAAAATGCCACCGGCTATCCTAGTTGCTTCCACTGACTGATCCTTGAGAAGCTCGGTAAGTCTGGCCTTATAAGACGATTTCTCCGCAGTATATTCGGCTTCCAACGCCGACAACTGCTTACCAAACTCAGCCCTTACTTCCTGAGAGCGGGGATAGTAACTCAGCGCCCAAATGATGATGGTGATGGCTAGTATTATACTCCCGGCTCTGACAACGAACGCTTTGATCCGGTTAAGTACTTTGATAAGAGTAGATTTCACCATTGGCAGCTTGTATGAGGGCATTTCCATCAAGAAAGTGCTGCGCTTGGTCTTGAGCATGGTTCTGCTCAAGATAAATGAGACAGCCACCGCCACGACGATACCGAGCAAGTACAACATCGTGAGAACAATTCCCTGCAGGTTTAACACGCCCAAATAGCTCTTATAAGGAATGAAAGCGGCTATCATAATGGCATACACAGGCAGCCTGGCAGAGCATGTCATCAGCGGCGCCACCATTATCGTAATAAAGCGAAGCTTTCGATCTTCGATTGTCCGTGTCGCCATAATACCGGGAACCGCACAGGCGAATGAAGAAAGCATCGGAATAAACGATTTGCCCGACAGTCCGCACCAACGGAGCATCCGGTCAACGAGGAAGGCGGCTCGTGACATGTACCCGGAGTCCTCCAAGATGGCGATAAAAATAAATAGAATAGCAATCTGTGGAATAAAAATCAGCACCGAACCTACCCCGCCAATAATGCCGTCGGTAATCAACGACCGCAGTGGCCCTTCAGCCATCATCGTCTCTACCCAGTAGGCAAGGCCGCCGAACAGAGTATCAATCAATTCCATGAACGGCTGGGCCCAACTGAATATGGACTGGAACATCACAATCATCGTCACGGCCAGCACAATCAGCCCCAGCACTGGATGCAACAGGTAGCGGTCGGCTTTTTCGGAAGTTGTCTCTTCGTGTGAACCCTCGGTTTTAAGTACTAAGCGGGAAATCTCGGCGGCTTTTCCGGTTAGCGGTGTTGTCTCAGCGGCTGAAAGAGAATACCACACATCTTTTATAGCCGCCCTACCCTGAAGTAATACCGTCCGAGCTTCATCACCCTTCTCTTGCACAAATCTCTTTTCAGCCGGACCACCCACATCAAAAATGATCCTCAAGTATTCCGCCCTGGTAAGATGATTATTACCAAAACGGGTCTGCAACTTAGCTAAAAGAGTTTCCGTAACTTCATCGTACAGTCTGTTCAAAAAAGCCCCTGAGGGTGCGTCAACCAGCTTAGCGGTTTCCTCTTTGAGCTGTCGTATCCCCTTCCCGCGATTGCCCACCACCGGAACTACCGGAAGGCCTCCTATTGCATGAGAGAACTTTTCAAAATCAATTCGTATCCCCCTTTTTTCAGCGAGGTCGATCATGTTTAGTGCCACGATAACCGGTCGACCGATTTCAAGAACCTGCAACAATAAGTACAACCCGCGTTCGATATTGGTGGCGTCAATGACACATATTATTGCTTCCGGTCTCTTCTGACTGTCGACGCAGCAGCTTAGGGCTGAAATAGCAATAGACTCATCCGGGGAGAAAGCCGCTAGCGAATACGTCCCGGGCACATCTACTAATGTAAACCGCTGAGGATTTTTTCCCCCAACTGAGAATCGACCGGTCACTTTTTCAACTGTCACACCGGGATAGTTAGCCACCCTTTGATTAAGGCCGGTTATCGCATTAAAAATCGATGTCTTGCCGGAATTGGGATTGCCGCAAATGGCCACCTGATAGGTATACGTAAGAGAAGTCGCGTCAGCAGCAACACCTCGTGACATCTTTTTGCCCTTAGTTAGTCTTCAGGCTCTACAGCGACCAAGGCTGCTTCCGAGCGGCGTAGAGACAAGCAACTGGGACCGACCTGTACTTCCATTGGATCATGGAACGGAGCGTTTCTGAGATAGGCAATCTGTTTACCAGGCACCAGACCAAGCTCCAACAGCCGGCGCGCCACCGGGCTGTCATCAGTAAAACCCAGCACCTTTCCGCACTGTCCGGGCATCATCTTATCAAGATACGTCATAAGCTCCTTCCTCGTCTCTTTTCGGCTGAATAGGCTAAGCTCTGTACAGTTCTTCTCCCATTTGATTTCTGAGTATTATCTGATCGATCCTTTTTTTCACGACATTTTCTACAATAACCCTGGACTTCTATCTTGAAACCTTCTGGTGAAAACTCGTGCTCCCGAGCGGTCTGAGCTAACAGGCTGATAACCTGGTCAATATCAAATTCAATAAATTCCTTGCAGCCCAAACAGTAAAGGTGTCCGTGAGGGGCTTGGGTAACGCGATCGTAACGGGTTACGCCATCACCGATATTCACTTCTTCAGCCAACCCAACTTGGCAAATCAATTTCAGGTTGCGCCAAACGGTACTGTAGCCGACCGAGCGATCCTTTTGCCGTACTTTCTCGTACAATTCATCGACCGATACATGCCGACCCAGCTCAAAAAAGGAACGGAAAATCAGCTCCCGCTGAGGGGTCGATTTGAACCCCCTTGTTTTCAGTAACTCTTTCATCATTTTGTCAACTGCTGAATGCTCTTAAAGCATTCCGAACAAATGAAAACGATTATCAATTTCAATAATAGTCAGAAACGTAAATTTGTCAAGTGATTTTTTGGAACAAAATTAAAACTTTTTTACGCAATGTAACTATAAGCAAAACAACAAGATAGCTGAGGGCGTCAGTTGGGCCACAAGCTGGAGAAAAAGGCTAATATTATTATTTCACCAAAACCATCTTTTTCACTTCAGAATCATTCCCCCTCACCAGCCTGTAGAGATATATCCCTGAAGCAACTGGTCGACCAAAACTGTCAGTGCCGTTCCATGGCACCACGTAGGTACCGGGAACTTGGACCTTATCAACCAGCGTTCTCACCTTTTGGCCCAAGATGTTATAAATCGACAGATTAGTCCGCGCTGAGGATCGGTTTAAGTCACCGGTCGCACGCAGGGTATATGAGATATTCGTTACGGGATTAAAAGGGTTGGGATAGTTCTGGCAGAGCTCAAAGTTCCTGGGAAGTTGCCCAAAGGGCTGCCCGTCGTAGACCGAGGTGCCATTCCCTCCAAAGAACTGCATCGCCCTAGCAATGAGGGTATCCTTGGGGTAAAAACCTGGGTTATGCACGGCATATTCATCGTCAATGAATTCTACCGGGA
>Ga0315551_10001395_pt1 | contig 18227 bp, 16 predicted proteins | sample SalMarSW160290MG_FD_203678 | JGI IMG/M metagenome (GOLD analysis project Ga0315551, IMG submission 203678) | Salt marsh sediment microbial communities from the Plum Island Ecosystem LTER, Massachusetts, United States - Salt Marsh Sediment SW1602-90 ...
AGGGGTGGTAGTGTTTGTTGAAATGTTAGTGTTCGGCATCAAGACGTTAAATTTCTCCGCCGAGGTGGCCATGAAAGAGCTTGAGAAAGAGAAGGCAACAGGCGAAGTCGAAGATGTTGACAAAACCAGCAGTCGGTATAATTCTCTTTGGCTGGCATTGAGCGCTGTGTTTGCCCTCGGTTTTGGCATCTTGATCTTTTTCTTTTTACCTCTGGCTATTTCTCACCTTTTCAAATTGGACAAGAATGCCGCCTGGTTTAATCTCGTAGCTGGTGGAATCAGGTTGACGTTGTTTGTTGCCTATGTCTGGGTGATTTCGCTCTTTGGCGAGTTCAAGCGCATCTTTCAGTATCATGGCGCTGAGCACAAGTCGATATATGCGTATGAGATGCAGGACGAGCTTATCCCTGAGCGCGCTGCCTGTCATACCCGCTTCCATCCTCGCTGTGGAACCTCCTTTATCCTTATCGTGGCTCTCTTTGCAATCCTGATGTATGCTATCTCAGACACCATTTATGGAGTATGGGCAGGCCATCCGCCAGCTCTGCTGACCCGTTTTGGGGTTCATTTGACGCTGCTGCCGTTTGTGGCAGGAGGTTCGTACGAGCTTTTGAAACTGTCAGGAAAAACTCGCCACCACAGAATTACTCGGTTGCTTATTCGGCCTGGTCTCTGGATTCAGAGAATTACTACCAGTGAACCTTCTATGGACCAGCTTGAGGTGGCCATCGTGGCGCTCGAGTCTGCCCTTGGCCTCACCGAATCAAAAATCGCATCGAAGAGAACGGCTGTCTCGTAGCTGCCGACATAACATATCTTGCCCATTCTGCCGATTCTATGTATCAGGGGCGAAAGACCATAGACGTGAGGGCGCTAAGCAAATCCACATGTTTCCTGATTACAAGGTATATCTTCAACTAACGTTTGGATTTTAACAAGGAGGGTTGTGAGATGAAAAAGTTGATTATGTTATTGGTTGGATTTATCGTATCGGCTGGGGTGGCTTGGTCTGATGATTCTAAAGGTACAGATAAACTTACACTTGATTCTGCTTATTATGCTAATGTCAAGAAGGTGGTTCAGGTCGATACTACTAATGTTTATTGGGGTTATGAAGAGGACGATTTTGGAAATGTTATTGTAGACGGTTATTATACTCTCGTTTATTGGGAGACGTGGGTTACATCATCACATAATGATACAGTCGATATTCGGGTCGCTTTTCAGGCTGTTGATCGGAAGGGGGGTTATATCTTTTATCACATTTCAAAGATAATATCAATTCCTCCGACTATGGGCCAGAGGCGAGTATGTGGGGAGTTTTGGGTTCCAGAAGATTTGAAAGTTAGGACTGCAACGGCAGAATTATACTTGCTTCGCATTGATGGTTGGTCAATTCATCGGGCGTGGTTACCAAGTAGTGAGAGGGTAGATTAAATGTTTTCGTGGTTTATTTTATACGTCCTTCATTCTTAACATGGGGGGTGATCAAATGTACATGGCAGAACTACAGGGCAAAATTCCTTCTCAATTTGAAAAAATGGAAGATATTCTTACTTCCAACGTTTTTTCCTTTTTCAAATATTCGAGCCGAGAAATCTTCTTGAAGGGTTATTTGAATAAATTAGGCTTCGATATTTCTGACCAAGAAGCCGATGAAGCAGAATTTAAATTCTGGCCTCGCTTCGAGGATAATACTGAACCGGATGTGGTCATAATAGTCGGGAAGTACTATTTGCTGATAGAAGCCAAGTATTTTTCAGGTTTCGGTCAGGAAACCGAAACCACTCAAGACCAACTACAACGTGAAATCAAAGGCGGTAGATTAGAGACAAGGAATAACAGCAAAGATTTTTGGTTGATTGCAATAACAGCTGATCACTATTACAAAGAAAATAAATTCAAGACAATCCCGTCAGATTTTCGCTCCCATTTTCAATGGACCAACTGGCAAAAAGTTGCGTTATTTCTGGAAGATGTTTTAGAGAGCGACAAGAGCATTAAAAAACAAGAACGGGATTTTGCTTTAGACTTATACAGGTTACTCGACAAGAAAAACCTCCGGGGCTTTAAAGGCTTTTGGGGTCACTACAAGAGAAGCCTTCCGCGAAGAAGTTCTGCCTCAATTTACTTTGACGCAAAGAGTGCTCAGTTTCGCGGCGACTTCATTGGTTTTATAAACAGTTTGTCATTTGATAAGAGAATCGCCCCGTTAAGGGAAACATTTTTTTTCAGCAGTCAGCAGGAGCCAATACCTTCATTGGAACACGAGAAATCAGAATACGTCGAGATCGTATATTCCTGAAGGGAGGACTAAAATCATGATTACCAAGAGCGAAGCTATCGAGCAGACAAACTTAGCCTTTGACTTCATGCAAAGGCTCTATCTTGAAACCTCTTATTTGATCAAGGAAGTAGAAGGAATCTTGCAACGAGAAGAGGAGAAATTCATTTTTGGAAAACCTACCGGCTACGGCGTTACTGCAAGAAGTTCAACAGGATTGGAGCAAGACAATGTAAATTTGTGGCCGATGAGGGGATTCGCTGTATTTTTTGTTCCGAAAGACAAGACAAAGATCGAACGTGGCCAAACCATAACGAGAATAGATGAAAAGTTGAAAGTCCTCTACTTAAGGATTGTGCTCAATGATAAGGACATTGAGGAGCCGGCGATTTATTCCGGAGTATTGTATAACATTCAGATAACGTCGCGAGGCAAGTGGAATAAATTTGAGAATGTCATGGGCCACATAGAGTACCACGTCCGTAGAATCGTTGGAAATAGTGAGAGAATCAATTATGAGGACCCGTTTATAAAAATCCAAGGAAAGCTAATAAGGAATTATTTGTTTGAAATCAACGACAGCGAAGTTATTCTCAAAAGGATAGTTCAACCATCACTTGAGTTGTACAGAAAATATTGATATTGGCGTACCGACATCACATGAAACTGCATAAAATCGTGTCGAAAAGAACGGCTGTCTCATAGCTGCCGTTAAGATATATCCCCTTGCTGAATTTACTGATTTTCTATAACATTAGCCATGAAAGTGACAGATAAATACCATGTTTGATATAGTTGAAAAGCTTGAGCGGAAGTTGCAAGCCATCGATGAACAGATGGCGGATTCGGCCATCCTGTCTGACCAGCGGAAAATGATAGAGCTGAACCGGGAGAGACGGCACATCGAGGATATCCTGCAAGTCGGGCGAGAATACCGACAGACAAGGGCTGGCATGGACGAGGCAAGAGAAATCATTGACATGGATGATGATCAGGAATTGGTGGCTATCGCTCGGGAGGAGCTGGCTGTTTATGAAGCCGAGTTAAACCGTATCGAGAAGGAATTCAGGTTAAAACTGCTTCCCCGCGATCCGGATGACGACAAGGCGGCTATTGTCGAAATCCGGGCCGGTACTGGTGGAGACGAGGCTGGTTTGTTTGTCAGCGATTTATTCCGAATGTACCAACGATATGCCGATTCCAAAAGTTGGAAACTTGAGATACTGGGTTCGCACGCCTCGGAAGTGGGAGGTTTTAAAGAAATCATCTTTAGCCTTGACGGAGATCAAGCGTACGGCCTTATGAAGTACGAGTCGGGGGTGCACCGGGTTCAAAGAGTCCCGGTCACTGAAGCCCAGGGGCGGATCCACACCTCGGCAGTTTCCGTAGCGGTATTGCCCGAGGCGAAAAATGTCGATGTCCAGATCAAAGAGAGCGAGATCAAGGTTGATGTCTACCGCTCGTCAGGGCCGGGGGGACAGTCGGTCAACACCACTGATTCTGCGGTGCGCCTCACGCATCTCCCCACCGGCCTGGTCGTTACCTGCCAAGACGAAAAGTCCCAACTGAAAAACAAAAACAAAGCCATGAGGGTTTTGCGGGCTCGGCTATACGACAAGAAGATAGCTGAACAACAGGCTAAAATCGCTGCCGAACGACGCTCCATGGTTTCGACCGGTGATCGCTCCGCCAAGATCAGGACGTACAATTTTCCCCAGTCCCGTGTGACCGATCATCGTATTGGACTCACCTTGCACAAGCTCGATGAGATTTTAAATGGACATCTTGATGATCTGACCGAGGCACTATGCCGTCACGATCAGGAAACACGATTGAAACTTCAGTCCCAGACTGCTGCCGAAAAATGACCTACGTAAAAGTTATTGCCGCCATTGTGTTCTCCCTGCTTTTGCTGTACATAGCCAAAATTACCTCAGAAGGACGCCCCAAGTTCATCTCTCATACCGAAAACGGCTTTACGTTTGAGATGACCACTGTCCCCAGTACTTTAGAAGCAAGCCAGGCAAAGATTCCCATCAAGATTACCGGCAATATGGAACCAAACCTGCATCTTTTTTTTAGATCGAGCAAATACGGACAGGATGAAACAACGGCACTGCGGCGCTATAGCACTGCGCCCCTTTTCGTCGAAGATTCCGCCGCCGGACTGTATTACGCGATGGTGTCAACTGGTGCCAGAGGGCGGAATCTTCACTATTACTTCGAGATTCGAGACGATATCGGCGGCTACCGAGCGGGCTTTCTGCAGCCAGACGGCAAGCCGTTTAAGCTCATGTTCATCGGCCACGTATCTACCTTTGTCCTCGTCGGCCACATCTTCCCGTTGACCGCCACAGTCTTCTTTGTAGTAATGGGTAGCTTGTGTGCGATTCCTCTCGTTCGTGGCAAGCAGAATGTCCGGCCTATGTCAATCTACTTCTTCCTGGCAACACTGGCTGCCTTTTTGGGTACCTACCCCTTCGGTTTTGCCATGAACCACTACGCCTACGGCACCATCTGGGAAGGGGTACCGTTCGGTACGGATGCCACCGACAACAAAACCCAGCTTCTTTTCGTCTTTCTCTTGTTCGTGACTTTGGCTAGCATCGGCTCGTTTGCAAGGGGCAAGAATGGTCGCAACATTTACCCACCCAAAGCGCTTGGTTGGTTTGGCCTGTTAGCTTTTGCCATCATGTTAGTCATCTACCTCATTCCCCATTCCATTCAGTTCAGCCCTGAGCTGACGAAGGCTGTTTGCTATTCTTTCATTGGGCTGGTAGGGCTGCTGTATATAATTGGCTGGCTTCAGACGCTCCTGGTGGGAAAGCTTGGCACTAAGTCTACAAAGAGTAGAAAGTGGAAGTGAAAGAAAAGCTTCCCCGCTTTATCTCACGTCAAGCCAAATCATTAGAAGAAGCAGGAATTGACCAGGCAAAAGCAGAGGTTGAGATAATCTTGTGTCATCTGTTAGACCTTGACCGTCTCCACCTGTACCTGGATGGTAATCGTCTGCTGACTGATTCCCTGGTGGCGCAGTTTGACAAAATACTACAGCGCCGCGTTACCCGCTACCCGCTTCAGTATATCTTGAAAGAAGCTTGGTTTTACGGCAGAAAGTTTTATGTCTGCCCCGCTGTCATGGTACCAACCCCGGAAACTGAGTTGTTGTGCGAAACAGCCATTGGATTTGTACGCCAGAAGAACGTGACCAAGCCCCAAGTTTTGGACCTTGGCGTCGGCTCAGGAGTTATAGCCGTAACGATGGCAAAGGAGCTTGAAGATTGCTCCGTTCTTGCCATCGAAATTTCAGTGGAGGCAATCGAAGTAGCTAAAAGGAACGCTGCTGATCTTGGAGCCGCTGACAAGATAGAGTTCAGGCAATCGGATTTCTTTTCATCTATTTCCGAAGATAATATGTTTGATCTTATTCTTTCCAACCCACCCTATGTTTCTAAAAAGGAGTATGAAACACTCCCTCCCGAAGTTTTGGCCGATCCCCAGATAGCGCTCCTTGCTGGTGATGAGGGGCTGGATGCTATCAAAACGATACTGCACGACGCGCCCAACTATCTGGCCAAGGGTGGCCGGATCATGTTTGAAATCGGCTACGGGCAAGCCGAAGCAGTAGCTGCATTGACCGAAGGCGGCAAGCGGTACCAATCCATAGTGATTATCAAAGACCTGAATGACATCGATAGAGTCGTTATTCTCTCCTGTGACGAGTAGCAATGCTGAAAGAGAATCTCGAAGACAAAATCCCGAGGGCAAAGAAGATTATCAGGCTCTTAAAGAAGCGCTATCCTGACGCCAAGTGCTCGCTCAATTTTAGAACCGTTCATCAACTGATGGTAGCCACCATTCTCTCAGCTCAATGCACCGATGAACGCGTCAACCAGGTGACAAAGTCGCTTTTTAAGAAGTACCGGTCGATGAGAGATTTTGCTGACGCCGGTTTAACCCAACTGGGCCGGGACATCTACCCCACCGGCTTCCACAACACCAAGGCGAAATCGATAAAAATATCAGCCCAACAATTGCTGGACAATCACGGCGGCAAGATGCCTCGACGCCTGGATGAGCTGGTGAAGCTGTCTGGCGTGGGCCGCAAGACTGCCTCGGTGATTTTGGGAGCGGGATTTGGTCTAGCTGAGGGGATCGTGGTAGACACCCATGTCGCGCGCATCAGCGGCCGTTTAGGATTTACCATCGAGAAGGAGCCGCTGAAAATTGAAAAAGACTTAATGAAGATTATCCCCCTAAGGGACTGGATAGATTACGCTTATCTCATGATAGATCACGGTCGTGCTATCTGTCAGGCCCGCCGACCTGACTGCACCCACTGCTTTCTCGACAAGTTGTGTCCGAGCGTGGAACTGTCACTGCCTCCAGAACATAACAATCCCTAGCAAGCTTGGACTACTTTGAAAGAATGTTTCGCAGGTGGGCTTGTGTATAGGTTCGGACTCAGTTGGTTGAATTTTGGAGCAGACTTAAGTGGATATGGTGGCAGGTATTCGAAATACAAGACGAAATTACCCGCTTGATATGATTACCACCAAACCTGTTTGCCATCCTCAATAGTAAAGATACGTTCCTCTTTCCTCGAATCGGTAGCTACCAGCCAGTACAGAAATCCCACCGATACGTCACTGAACTCCAACGGTTGATCTGTTGCGACTGCCTTGCCTACTGAAACCCACTGGTCTTTCCAATAAGATAGCTCATACTCTTTCTCGGGGATCAGATATGACTTTTTAGGCGCCTCAGTTGCTTTCACCTTCGGTGGTTGGCTCGTGGATACCAAGGTCACCTTCATTTTCTGGTTTTGCTCTCCGGTGAGCTCTCTCATCCGGCCATCCTTTTCGAGGATGAACGGGATGCCAGCAGGAACGAGTTCTTCGTTGATGTAGAACATGGGAAGGTAAGCAATATCTTTCCCCATATCTGTAAACAAGGCCTTTTGCTCCACTACCTTCCCCCAGTGGATAACCTGCCATTCTCCCGAATTGAATACACTCAAATACGCATAGTGGATGCTGTCCGGAACGGGATGATCAAAATTGATTGTTACGTCCGACACATCGGTGTAATCCGAAGTTACATCAAGGTAGCTCTTGCCTGCGAGCCAGGGCGGAACCTTCTCCTTCTCATCCTTCTGAAAGGCCAGGTTGTTCTTTTGCTGGGCAAACATTTTCCGATATACCTTAGCCGCGCGATTGGCGAGTTTGTACTGTCCGGGATTTGCCTCTGCCCCCATGAAAGGAACAACCTTGCCGTCGGGCGTGACAATGGCATTCCAGGCATGATTGTTGTTAGCGTTCGCCCAGTGGGGAGTGTAGTCACTGGTGACAGCCAGGCCGTTGGCGCGCATGGCATAGATAGTGATATTGGTCATGTCCTCACAACGGCCCATCCGAGTTGACAGCATTTCGCTCAGCCCTTCGTCTGTGGGGTGGTAGTAATAACGCTCATCAAAGGAAAACCAGGATTTGATATCGCTATTGATAAGGTTAGCCGCCTCAACAGGATCATCAGGATTCTTCATTTCTTTGTCAAGGTCCCGGTAACGTTGCCAGAAGACCTGCCGCCAAGACTCCAGTGGTTCGCCGCTGCCTCGATAAGGCAGGACATACGCGCAGAAGTCGTCATACGAAAGACCGCTGGCCCACGATTTTTCCCGCCAGGCTTTGATAGCCCAGGTGATGTTCTCTATTAGGAAGTCAGCGGTGATAACATCGATGTCTTTTATGGTCTCTTTCTTCTCGAAGTCAAGTTCACCCCGCTCAGCTTCGATTTTGTCATAAACTTCTACCATAGTTTTGTAGTTGGGATAATCAAGGATATTGAACTCTACTTCAGAATGGCTGGTGTCAAAAAGGCCGTACACCGTGTACCTGTGCCCCTCAATGTTGGCAATGAGATAGTACGCTGCCCGCAGCCCTAAGGTATCATCCCTTTCCTTAAAGTATGAAAGCACGTTTTCAAGCTCTTCGCGGTTATCGCCTGCTTTCTCCAACACTTGTTCTACCTCCGACGGGTACAGACTTGGCTGTACCTCGGCGTAGGGCGCTCCTGTTAAAACCAGAACAAAAACAAAAGAACTTATGCCTGGCAATACACCTTTCATAGAAAACCTCCGTAGTTTAACGACTTGTTTGTCAGGATATAACAAGCATGGTAATAATTCAAGCGTCAAATTATCCTCCTTATTATATGATTTACTAAATATATATGACAAACTATAGGGTAGGTCTCTCCGAGACCTGCCGGTCCGCCATAGGTAAACAGGAGTCGGAGAATCCTTACCTACGAATACGCGATGTACTATCTGTACTATCACAATTAAAAATGATATTAAAGCAACAAGCCCAAGCTGGCGCCTGCAATTTCAGTTGTCCACTAATATGCCTTCACCTATATTGCCTGGGTGTTTTTTGATGTTGCCGACGAGCCTATTATATCGCCTCAAGGAAGAAGCTTTGCAGGAAAGGAGTCTTTAATGACTGATTTAAAACGGCGGCTGCTTGGGATAGTAGTGATTGCCCTCTTTATGCTGAGTTCCTGTGGGAATGATAGCCCCACCGAATCGACGGTTACCCAGCCTGGGGATAACTGGACACTGAGATCTATTCTCACGAGCAATTACCTCTTCGATATAACCTGTTCAGAGTCACTGCAGCGATATGTGGCCATCGGAGAGGGAGGTGTGATACTGACTTCACCCGACGGTCTAACCTGGACAACACAGTCGTCGCCAACAACTAATGACCTGTTCGGATTAACGTGGTCCGGCACACAGTTTGTAGCCGTTGGTGATAGAGGCACTATTCTCACCTCGCCTGACGGTCTAAGTTGGAGCGCAATAGAAACTACGGTGACATCGAACTGGCTGTACAGCGTTGCTTCATCCGGCACTCGTGTGGTCGCTGTAGGGGAATACGGGATCATTGCGACCTCCAGCAACGGTCTTGCGTGGGACACCCTAACAGCAATGGATACAACAATAGTAGCGGATACCAACGGTGTGGATACTGTTGTAACGCCAATCACTGTAAACCTCTATGGTGTGACGTGGGCGGACGGACAATTCCTTGCGGTTGGTGGCGGTGTGGTGCTCAAGTCGCAGGATGGGACAAGCTGGAGTGTCGTCAATTCCGATCTGGGCTTGTATCTGTATGATATAGTTTGGTCAGGAACGATGTTTATAGTCGTGGGGCAGAATGGTTCCATACTCATTTCGCCTGACGCAGAAACATGGGTTGACGCAACATCAGGAATGCGCATCTGTTTCCGAAGTGTCGCTTGGTCTGGAGGGCAGTTTGTGGTAGTTGGCGAGAACGGTGTGATCTTTACATCCCCCAACGGTGCTGATTGGACTTTCAGAAAGTCAGGATATTACAATGAACTGCGCAGCATTATCTGGAGGAATGGGCAATTCGTTGCGGTCGGTTTGAGTGGAACCATACTCACTTCCAATAACGGCACCGCCTGGACGCTCCAACCGTCCGGGCCGATTACCCCGTTGAACGAGATAGCGGCGTCTGACTCTGTATTTGTCGCTGTGGGCAATTCCGGAACGATCCTGGTATCGTTCGATGCCATAACGTGGACATTGTGGCCCTCCGGCACAACTGAGAACCTGAAAGGCATTGTATGGTCTGGCGACAAATTCGTTGTCGTCGGCGCCGGAGGCATGATTATTAGCTCTCCTGATGGTAAGTTATGGACACCTCAGAATTCTTTCACCACCAGCGAGCTTGAGGATATTACCTGGTCCGGAGAGAGGTTTGTCGCGGTAGGGGACCTGGGCACAATCCTCACTTCGCCATATGGTGAGGTATGGACAATAATAGCTGATGCGCCTCCCTCACCGCTGTATGGTGTAACCTGGGCGGATACTCAGTTCGTAGCCGTAGGATCGAAAGGCACCATACTCACTTCATCCTATGGTGCGTTCTGGACTCCGAGAACTTCCGACACGACCTTTGCGCTTTCAGCGGTAACCTCGTCTGCAACGAAAAAAATAGTCGCTGTAGGTGAATCCGGCACAGTGCTTACCTCTCCTGACGGCAACGCGTGGACACCACAGGCCTCCGGCACATTGGAACACCTTAAGGACATTACCTGGTCCGGAGAAAGGTTTGTTGCCGTGGGTGATTCCGGGATGGTTGTGACTTCGCCTGACGGAGTGGATTGGACGATCAGGGAAACCGGAACAACAGCTCTGCTGTCAGGAGTAGTCTGGGCAAAAACGAGGTTCATCGCCGTCAGTGACGCCAGCACTATACTTACTTCCCCATAGGGGCTAGTCTGTCACCCGGCAGGCTTTCAATGGTAATTGTAGGGAAGATAAAGCGTAAAGGTTGTGCCCGTACCCTCTGTCGATTCAACATTCAGTGTCCCACCGTGAGCGGAGATGATACGTTCCACCACAGCCAATCCCAGGCCGGTGCCGGTCTCTTTGGTGGTATAGTAGCGGTCAAATATTTTCGTTAAATTTTCTTTTTTGATTCCTAACCCTGAATCACTGATACGCAAGGCGAGGAAATCGGTTTTTTTGTGTGCCGGTTTTTCAACCAAACCTTGTACCGAAAGTGTTCCTCCGTCCGGCATAGCCTCGATAGCGTTAATGAACAGGTTCAGCAAAGCTTCCAGAATTTGATTCTTATTTACAATTACTTCCCAGTCTGCATCTTCAAACTCAGCTCTGAACTCAACCCCCTTCTTGCGTATGTCCGGCCCGACCAGCTCCGAAGCACGCATAATGATCTGCCTGAGGTCCGACCTCTCAGTATCATACTTGTTGGGATTGGAGAAGTCTACCAGTTCCCGCACCAGTTCGTTCATGCGGAAAACTTCATTTTCAGCCAGCTTGAGCAATTCGGCGTCTTCTGTTTCCGGTCCGCGCTGTTTGAGAATCTGTAGCCCTCCCTTGATAGCAGTCAGCGGTTTCCTCAGGTCGTGGGAGATTTCAGAAATCATATTCCCCATAGTCAAGAGACGGGTTGCGTTCAGCAGGCTTTTCTCTTTTTCAAAGAGGAGCGCGGCCTGTGAAATTACCAACCGGGCCAGTGAGATGTCATCTTCTCCATAAGGTTTTTCTTCATCGGCGCCAAGGTAACAGATGTATGCCGGTTCTCCATACCGTATGATAGGAACTGCCATATAAGCTTGCTTTGGGATCGGGAAATGTTTGTTTTTCGACAGGTGTTTGACGATTAGGGCCGAAAGCTTGGGGATGTTCTTAAGGTTAAGCCCCTTTAGATCGATCGGCGCCAGAGAGATACTGTCGCGATTGATTCTCCGCAGATCAATTCCGCCACTGTCCGTCAGCGGTATGTCAGTTGTACCCAAGGCGCCGTCAGGGAACAGTATCCGGCTGCTGCTGTTCCACTTGAACCAGATCGAATAGTCTATCGGAAAGACGCGCTGCAACTTATCAATGAGGATTCGTCTGAATTCATTCATCGACTGAATGTTGGGCAGTTCGGCTGACACCTCGTGAAGAATCTCAAACTCAATTAACCGGCGTCGGTTTTTCTCAAACTGATTGGCGTCGTCAACCGCAACGGCAGCCTGGGAAGCGAACGTGGTCAAAAGACGCAAATCATCTTTTGTGAAAGCTTCCCCGCCTTGCTTGTTGGACATGTTAATGATACCTATAATGTGGTTCTTGATTCTCAAAGGTGCACACAACAGGGAGGCTGCGCCGTACTTTTCCTGGTTGATTCTCTTAAACCGCTCATCATGCTCGACGTCGTCGACGATCAGCGGTTCGCTGTTCTTGGCTACATACCCGGCGATGGAAGCGCCGATGGGCAATCGGGTTTTATCGATGATTTCTTGATCCAAGCCAATTGCGGCTTCGATCGTCAAGTACTCCTCTCTTTCGTCCAGCAACATGATGGAACCGATCTGGGCGTCAGTCACTGACGAAGCTAAGGCAACAATCTGCTTAAGCAGCTCATTGAGGTTTGCCGTGGAACCGATAGATTTGCCGGCTTCGTAGAGGGCGTTCAATTCGCTGATTCGGCGCTGCAAAATTAGATTGGACAGCTTCAATTCTTCCAGCAACTTCAGTCGGGCCAGGTCGGACCTTCGTTTCTCAAGGGCACGATTAACGGCCAGCTCTAAATAAGCAAACTCCACTGGTTTCAGTAGATAATCATACGCCCCCTGAACAACAGCTTCAATGGCCGAGTCAAGTGAGGCATAGCCGGTCATCAAGATAACCGGGATATCTTCATCAACTTCCTTGACTACCTGCAGAATCTGAAGTCCATCCATCACGGGCATTTTGATGTCGGTGATGACAAGATCGACCTTCTGATTACGGATGGCTGTTGCCGCTTCCGGTGAGTTCTGGTATGCTATGACCTGGTAACCGTCGTCACTCAGCAGTGCCGTAAGGGAATCGCACATCCGCTTTTCGTCATCAATAATTATGATTTTCTCAGTCACTTTCGTCATACCTTTGCTATCTACCGGCTATCGGCAGCTTGATTTCAAAACAGCCGCCGGTGTCAATGTTTTTATATGTTATCGTCCCCCTGTGGTTCTTTATTATTCCATAGCACACCGACAAACCCAGCCCTGTCCCGGCGCTCGCTGGCTTGGTGGTAAAGAACGGTTCAAAAATACGCGGCTTAACTTCGTCAGGAATGCCAGGGCCGGTATCGGTAAACCGAATAGACAACTCGTCCTCGGTACACTTGACGGCAACTTCCAGCGTCCCGCCATCTTTCATAACGTCACAGGCATTAATGACCAAATTCAAAAAGACCTGCTTGAGGTTGTCCGGCGAACCCTCCACCGGCGGGCAATCCATGCCGAAACATCGGTTAACCTCTATCCGGGAAGTCTCAAACCGCGGCCCCATGAGCAGTAGCACGTCTTCTATCACCTTGATCACATCGGTCTTACGAAAGGTCATGCCAACGGGGCGGTGAAAGTCCAGAAGCTCTTTGACGATCCGGGCGATCCGAGCAATTTCCTGGCCGATAATGTCGGTGTAATTTCCAGCCTCGATATCACTGCCCAACGACCTTTTCAACAACAGCAGATAGTTGTCTATGATTCCCAAGGGATTGTTAATTTCATGGGCGATCTTGGCTGACATTTCTCCCAGCGCCGCCAGCCGCTCTGAAGCTACCAATTGCTGTTGCGTCGAGCGCAACTGTTTAACAGCCTTCCTTTCCGCTTCGTACAGCTGTGCGTTCTCAATGGCTACTGAGATTTGGTTGCCCAAGATCGAGAGGAACTCAATGTCGTCCAGGTGAAAATCATGCCCCGAAATCTTGTCGGACACTAGTACCAGGCCGCTCAAGCGCGTTTGGTAGATCAGTGGCACGATCAAACCGGGGTGAAAATTTTCCAAGATCGCCTTCTCATTTTGAGCGGCCAGTTCAGTCATAAGCTCTCCGATATCGACCGGTCGATTGAGCCTGGTTAAATATTCCAGCAATTTCGAGCCGGTTTCAAAGAACAGGCCCCGTCCGGGGAAATAGCCCGAACCTTTTCCCTTGGCAAGGACGTACTTTTCTGCTTGCCCATCCTCCTTGAGAAAAACAGCCCCTTTGGCAGCACCTACCTGGGCGAGGGTTGTCAGGACAAAGGAATCCAAGAGAGATTGATAGTCCAATACGGAGTTAAAGTTGCGGCTTATTTCAAAGATGGTATACAGGTCAAAGATTTTTCGTTTCAGTTGCCGATTGGTTTCGGTAAGCTTGGCTGCTCTTTGTTCCAGCTCCTGGCGAAAATCACGAGACGCAGAAGGTTTTTCCTCCAGTTTCGATTGCTTATTCTTTCGCCGCTGAGTGGCGGAAACCGGCTTACCCTTTCCTTCCTGGGAGGTCATCCTAAACCGAGCCTTTCGAAGAATTCACCCACCAAAAAATGTGACCCCACAACAACTATAATATCGTCAGCGCGACAGATTTTCAAAAGGCTGGTAAAAGCCGACGCCGGCGAGCCATATCGCTTGACCGGCACTCCTCGCCAATCGATGGTGGTGAACAATTCCGTCAGGTCAGCGGATCGTTTTGTCTTTAGCGGAACCACCGCGTAGAACTTCGCCATGGATGCCAGAGAATCGAACATTGCCTGGTGATCCTTGTGCTTGACAAAACCAGTAACGACATAGGCCTTCTTATCCGGGAACCTGAGGCGAAACGATTCCGCAAAGGCAGCCACTCCAGCGGCATTGTGGCCAACATCGAATACCAGGGTGGGCTTTCCTTTCCGTTGGACGACCTGAAATCGTCCCGGCCAATGTGTCTGGACAAGCCCTTCTTGAACGGCCTCTTTGGAAATAGACAAGCCGTCGTCGTCTAAGATAGATACGGCTTTCAGCACCAAGGCTGTGTTTTTTAATTGGTGCACCCCGTACAGAGAAGGCGTCAGTCCATCAACTGTCAGTCCGTTCGACTTAAAATCGAGCTGCATCGATCGGGGGTATGTTCTGAATTCGCGTCGGCTCAGCCGGTGAAACGGCGCCTTCCGTTTTCGGCACTGTGTGTGAATAATCCGCTCCGCCTCGTTGGGCAACAGGCCAATCAAGTGCGGCACCGACGCTTTAATAATACCGGCTTTTTCCCAGGCAATTTTTCTCAGCGAGGAGCCGAGAATTTCAATATGATCGCGGCTTATATCGGTTGTTATCGTTAACAATGGCAAAAGTACGTTGGTAGCATCCAGCCGCCCTCCCAGGCCAGTCTCGATAACGGCGACATCAACCCTGGTACGATAGAAATAGTACAGCGCCAGCGCCGTCACGACCTCAAAGAAAGACAGTTTCCTTTTGGACAACTCGCGACGGAACCGATCCACAAAAGCTACCACCGCGGGCTGGGTGATTTTTCTTCCGTTTACCTTGATCCGTTCTCGCACATCGACCAGATGAGGGGAGGTGAACAAACCGGTCTTGTAACCGTTAGCACGTAAGACGGCATCAAGCATAGCGGCGACTGAGCCTTTGCCGTTGGTACCGGCTATGTGGATCGATTTATACTGTGACTGAGGAGACCCTATGGAGTCGAGGAAGGCGGTAATGTTTTCAAGCCCGAGCTTCATGCCGAAGAACTCGCGGGAGAGGATGAATCTCTCGGCCGAAGCGTAGGAATGTCTCAGCACTTTTTTCTCCACATGAACTTCAACAGTTTGATAACGGTCTCGCGAAGCTCCTGTCGTTCGACGATCTTGTCGACAAACCCTTTTTCGAGAAAGAACTCCGACGATTGAAATCCTTCCGGAAGGTCCTGCCCAATAGTCTGCCGGATCACTCGCGGTCCGGCAAAACCGAGCAAAGCCTTGGGTTCGGAGATGATCACATCGCCCAAGGAAGCATAAGAGGCCATAACACCGGCGGTGGTGGGATTGGTCAGAATGGAGATGTATGGTATCTTTTTCTCATCCAGCACGGCCAACAGGGAGGATGTTTTCGCCATCTGCATCAAGGAAAGAATCCCTTCTTGCATCCGCGCCCCGCCTGAGCAGGAGATAATAACCAGTGGTGCCTCGTGTTCAATTGCTCGCTCGATGGCCCGGGTGATTTTTTCACCCACCACCGATCCCATTGACCCACCGATGAACTCGAAATTCATAATAGCAAACGAGACCGGTACTCCGCCGATCTCGCCCATCCCGGCCGTGACTGCCTCGACCGCACCGGTCTTTTGCTGCGCTTGTTTGATACGGTCGGGATATTTCTTAGAGTCTTTGAACTTGAGAGGGTCTTTGGAAGATAAAGTGACGTCATACTCTTCCAGGCGTCCCCCGTCAAGCAGCAGGCTGATGTATTTCTGAATTGAAATTCTGAAATGGTACTTGCAGTTGGGGCATGCCCACAACGCTTGTTCCATCTTTTTGCTGTATACGATCTCGCCGCAGGAAGGACATTTGGTCCACAAACCCTCGGGGATGTTTCTTTTCTGTTGTGGCTCCAGGCCAGCTTTCACTTTCCTAAACCACGCCATCAGCTATGACATTCCTTCCTTTGGCCGAGGCGACGCACCATAACCAGAGCATCTTCCACCGGCTGACGATAATATTTTGGCCTGCGGTACAATAAAGAGAAGCCACACCGCTCATAAAAAGCTCTGGCCGTTACATTGCTGGGCCGGACTTCAAGCAGCAAATACTCACTTTTGTTCTCTCGTACGATCTGTAAAATACTTTCCAGAAGCCTCTTGGCAACCGATTTTCTCCGGTACGTGGGAACCACTGCGATATTGGTCAAATGAGACTCACCATCGACAATATAGTAGCAGGCATAACCGATTATTTTGTCGTCAGCTTCAGCCACAATAGCGCCCCAACTTTCACCTGAAATCTGTTCGGCAAATGCCGACCTGGGCCAGGGATCGGAAAAGATTTGTTCTTCAATCGCAACTACTTCAGGTAAGTCCCCCTTGGTCATTTCCCTGATGGTCATGTGTATCTTACTGTTTTCGTCGACGTTGTTCAAACCGGAGTTCCGCCTGTGATTCTTTAACATACACCGGCTCCAACTGGGTTGGATCATCGTGCCGACCCGCCATCAATTTCCGCCTACCCAGTAGTAGCATCTCAGAACAGTCGTAAGTCAGTTGGCTAGACATATCGATGTTACTCAGCTCCGGGAATTGTCGGCTGGGATCGATACCAATGCCGGCTACCCAATCGTTCCCGACAACCGCCATAAGACTACTGTAGGGTATGACTGACACCGTACGATCGTCATACGAGCCGTGTTTCACTATCGCTATAAAACATTCATCGCGATTGAGAGGAATGATAATGTGCACTTTCCTGTCGACATTACCAAACACATGCGCCGACACCTCAAATAGATTCACCCCCACTATAGGGATACCCAAAGCTACAGCTATTCCCTTGGCTGCAGCAAGGCCGATTCTTAGACCGGTAAACGAACCTGGCCCGGTGCATACTGTAATTGCTTCCAGCTTTTCGATCTTCAGCCCGGCTACCTGAAACAAGTCATCAATTTTCTTTATGATAAACTGGCCGTGAGATTTCTCGACCTCTTCCTGGGACTTTACCATACGATCCCCACCGAAGCTCAATGCAAGCTTCAAGTGGCGGGTACTGGTATCGATGGCCAGAATGTTTTCCTTGCTCGTATTGGTCATGGCTGAACGAGGGAGATAGTAATCTCCCGCTGCTGTTCATCGAGAATCTTGAATTGCACCAGGTAATACCTGATCGGCAAATACTCCCCTGCTTTTTCACCCCACTCAACGACAAAGAGTCCCTCGCGCAAGAGATACTCATTCCAGCCGATTTCATGCAACTGTGACGGATCGTCGAGACGGAACAGGTCCAGGTGAAAGAGATGCTTTTCGCCGGGGTATTCATTGACCATCGTAAATGACGGCGAATTGACCAGCTTTTCATCGATACCTAAAGCTGTAGCCAAACCCCTGACAAAAACAGTCTTGCCGCAACCCAGGGAGCCAGTCAACACCACCACCTGCGGATTCTGGAAGTGTTGCCCTAACTTTTTCGCCAGCGCTTGCGTCTCGGATTCAGAATGTGAAATGATGTTGAGTTCTCTCGGCACTGCTCTACCTGGGCGTTAGCACCGCCACCGGCACGACCAACTCCTCCAGGGAGATCCCTCCGTGTTGAAAGGAGTTTTGAAACTGTCGCACCATCTCGTTATAATTGTTAGGGTACACAAAATAAAAGTCTTCTTTAGCCAGAATGTACGTTGTTGCCAAGGTAAACGAGGGCAGCCGCCACTGATGTGGCTTTTTGATCAGCACCGATTCTTTAGGCTCGACATTTAAGTTGTCGCCATACTTGTAGCGCAGATTCGTGGAGGTGGTTCGTTTGCCACGAGCCATTGTTCCGCGCTTGCACAAAACGGAGCCATGATCGGTTGTCACGACGACAGTAAAATCTTTCGAGGCGAAGGACTTCAGAATGGAGAACAACGGGGAAT
>Ga0315551_10001396_pt1 | contig 18225 bp, 13 predicted proteins | sample SalMarSW160290MG_FD_203678 | JGI IMG/M metagenome (GOLD analysis project Ga0315551, IMG submission 203678) | Salt marsh sediment microbial communities from the Plum Island Ecosystem LTER, Massachusetts, United States - Salt Marsh Sediment SW1602-90 ...
TTCATCTTTGGACCTCGAAATTTCTAGCCTCAAAGCATACCAGATTTCTACTGTCTTCCAGAACCAATTCCTCGGAAAATGATAGATATTTTTTACTACCTGCTGGGTAAGTGTGGAACCACCAGAGATGATTCTTCTCGCTCGGATATTCTGAATTATGGCTCTGCCAATAGCTCGTATATCAACACCGGGGTGTTCATAGAAACGACTATCTTCCGCGGCTAAGGTGGCAAGAATCACATTTTTGGAAATCTCTGGAAGAGAAACCCACCGACTTCTTCCCTCTTCGTCAGAGAGAACTTCTCTTAAGAGATTCCCCTTACGATCGAGAATTCTTAACGAGACTACCGAAGCAGGCTCAAGTACTTTTCGGGAGAAAGGAATATATAAGGATACCCCTAATAATACCAGGACAAATCCTAAAGAAACACTAAAAATCTTCATCTTTTATTTAATAACGACCTTCTCTTCCCTACTTCTTCCAAAAACTTCCGGGGTGTACATCTCTTCTGCTTTGGTAGCAGGAAGACAATAAGTTCCTGGAGTTGTTACTCTTACTAAATAGGTATGAGTATGAATTCCGGGAGGAAGATAATCGGCGAAGAGAAGAACCTTGTCGTTATACATCTCCATATGCCTGAATCCTTGCCACCAGGGCTGGGTTTTTCTTTTTTCTATTTCTCTGGCCAGTTCCCTACTTTCCGTTTCAAAAGAAAGATTCACCGGCGCAAAACCTGCCGGCAGCGGGTCTTCCACGACAACGAAGTGTCGTGCCTGAGGAATAACTACCTTTACAGTAGCTGCTACTAAATCTCCTAGTGGGAAAGAATCTTCTATCCTTTTTCCCTCAAGGGTCTCGAAGCTCTTAAAAACTGCGATTCCTTCATCCCGAGGCTCTAATTTCCCGGTTGGAGCATATCTCATTCTTACCTCATAATACATGCGACCTTCTCCATCTTTATCAATCTCTAAGGGTAGTTTTTCCCCTTTTTCTAAGGAGGCGATATCTACTGTTTTCTCGCTAACTCTGTCAATTCTCCTTCGGAAAAAGTGCTCGAGAATAGTTTTTCCTGCCAGCTGGACCTTTACCTGAAATTCAGGTTCTTCCTCTTCGTAACGGTGAAAATAATCAGCTAAAGCGTAGAAAAGATAAGCATTATCTTGAGTAGATAACCACCGACCTTGCTGCTCCCTCAGAAGATACCGAGCAATCTGAGGACTGAGAACGGACTCTTTTTCTATCTCGATAAGCGTCTGCAGGATCATAGCCGTAGTGCGAAGACTGCTGTGAAAAACCCAGGGTATTTTCTCTTCATCCTCAAAATAAGCACTGGTGGGAGAGATCTTTATCTTGTTCATAAAGTCCCGTACCAACTCTTCCTCCATTTCTCGATCTCCCGGTCCCAGATGGATAGCTTTAACTAAAAAGGTACGAGCAAAGAGGGGTATTTCATCTCTTTTTCGGTATAAGCGTTCCATGTAAGCGGGTTCAGGTTTTCCCAAAAGTGAGAGAATATAGAGAGAAAAAGCTTCCGAGCTTCTCCAGGATCTTGAGCCATAAGGGTATTTTTGTTTCTCGAGCTTTCCGTGGAGAAATTCCTTAAGGTACTCAGCTCCTTTCTCCATAATACTTGAAGGAACTTCATAGCCAGCTTCCTCGGCTTTCTTTAAGATAAAGAGAGTGTAGCAGGTAAGGTAGGGAGAATCATAAGATGAATCCTCCCAATAGGAGAATCCTCCGTTCGGCCTCTGATAGAGAGAAACTTCCTTTAATGTTTCTTTGACTATCTCTTCAGGACTTTTCCCTTCGGGAAATGAGAAATCAAAACTTTCTACTATATCCTGGGAAAGAATCAAAGGAAATATCCGAGAAAGGCGCTGTTCCAGGCAAAGGTAAGGATAATTAATGAGAGAAACAAAAGGATGCTTTAAAGAAAATAACGTGCTTGAGGAAATAGCTACTTTTACTTCTCCCACATCGGGATAAATATCTTCAGGAATGAGAATCTCTTGATGAGCATCTTCTAAGCTACTTTCGAAGAGAGCTAAACTTTCGGTTTGTCGGGGAAGACTTACAGGAACCGTAACGGCAAGGCCGTCGCTATAGTCTCCCATTATAGCTTTAAAGAAAAATTTTGCCTCTCCTATTTTGTGAGCTTCAAATGAAAATCTCACCTCTCTATTCTCTCCGGGCCGCAAGAAAACTCTCTTAACCTTTTCTCCCTTCAGGGTAATTCCTTCTGCTTCTCCTAAGAGCTGAATCTCTCCTTCCTTCCCGGTATAGTTATATACTACCACCCCCGCTTCAAAAGAATCTTCCCTCCGGACGAATTGAGGTAGGGCACTCTTTAAGAGCAGAGGTTTTTTCACCACCAGTTTTTCCTCTCCGGCACCGAAAGAGGAGTCTTTGGTGAGGGCGGTAACCATTACCTTGAAAGTAGTAAGATTATCGGGAAGCTCAAAACTTACCTCACCCCATCCCTCAGCTCCAGTTTCCACCGAGGGATTCCAGTAAGCAGTGGGAATAAGCCTTTCTCTCATAGCTATGCCGGCAAACTTCTCCATTCCCCCATCGCCTCCGGGACTTCTTCCTTTAGTCGCCACCTCGGTGGCCTCAATTACATAAAAGCGCGTCTCCGAAGTTATAACAGACAACGGTCGATGGCGATAGAAAGTGGTAAATGCATCAGGAGTCTTATATCCTATGAGGTTCAACACCCCCATATCTACCACGGCTACAGAAACCTCGGATGACACCTGCTCCCCAGCAGCGTTTCTTACCTTAATGGCTAGCCTCACCTTATCTTGAGGAGAGTATTCCTTCTTATCGGGAATAACCTCTACCTGGAGTTGCTTCTCCATGGGGTCTACAGAAAGGTCAAGGTAGCCTATTTTGAAGGAAGGTTTTGCTAAATCCTCTTTTTCGGTAGTGTGATCTTCGGACAGTCTTCCCCGGAGAAGAATGACTGAAACAAAGAGATTGGGAATATGGTCACGGGTAATAGGAATTTCAAGAGTATCCGCCGTGCCCTGTATCTGGTCTACCCAACTTTCGATAATACCCTCCCTCTCAAGCGTTATTAAAGCTTTTGCCTCCTCATAGGGTGATTTAACTAAGATTTTAGCTCTATCCCCGGGACGATAATTGTCAGCATCAGCCACTAATTCAATTCTGTCATCTTTTCTTTTTTCCCAGAAACCATATTCTTTCCCACTTACATAGAAAGAGCTCCCGGTGAGAATTTTATTTCCCCGGGAATCTTCCCCTCTTGCTTCCAGAAGATAGAGTCCAGCACTTTCAGGGGAAAAGGAGAAAGATAGAGGTTCCTCTCCAGAAATTACTTGGTAGGAAGCCTTTTCCTTATCCTCTTTTTTACTAATCAAGCTCCAGCGCCCTCCGGGTCTGGCTTCTCTTTTAGAATACCACTCCCGCTTTAACACCCGAAGCTCCAAGTTCTTTCCCGGAATAACCACTCCCTCGGAGTTTACCGTGATAACTTTAATCTTAACTTCCTCCCCTTCTTTGGTAAAGGTAGTGGAAGGTTTTATTCCTATATAGTACTCACCCCGATGAACGACTGCCGTAGTGCGAGCCGCAATACTCTGGCGAGTAAGGTCGGTAACCACTGCTTCCAGACGCAGGTCAGCTGAACCTTTGAAACCAACCTCCTCAAGACTCTTTTCCAGATAAAATCTTCCTGAGGAATCCAGTTTCCCCTCGCCAGACTCTATAAGCTGACTCTCATCATCATCTTCCCACCATCCGGGACCGAAGAAATATCCCTGGTAACCCGGAGGGGAAAAACGAGTGGGATTTAACCTCAGTTTCCAGGAAACTTTCTCCCCGCTCATAGCTGCCCCAAAAAGATAGCTTCCCTCAATAGTCGCCTTGCAGGAATCTTTAAAGACATAGCTCTCTTTATCGGTGCGGACAGTGACCTCGAAATTAGCCGGGCGAAAATCTTCTACCCGAAAAGATCCGTCAAACCTGCTTTCTGGGTGCTTATTCCGCTCTTCCTCGCCCTCAAAAGGAGAGGCCTGAATTCGGTAATACCCCGAAGGAGCATCCTTAGCTAGCGTAAAAGAAAGGAAGAAAGAGCCATAAGAAGAATGAGCCACCTTCTTTTTAAGAATTTCCTCATCCCGGGAATTTCGTATGAAAATCCAGGATTCTTTCACCTCAGGAATTTCCCACTTTCCGCTTTTTTTCTCCCTCACGATTGCCTTCAGGTGAACTTCTTCTCCGGGTCGATAAAGACCTCTCTCGGTAAAAAGATAACCAGTCAGCTTCTGAGGGACTGGTCCCCAGTCATAAGAAATACCAAACTGATAAGGGAAAATACCGGTTCCCCAATCAGAATTAATAACCACAGTGTCCTCTCCTCGGCTAACAACGGCCCACTGGCGAGGTTTCTCTCCCTCTCCTTTGGCTTTTATTCCTAGAGTCTTCCATCCTGGTGTATGTACTAACCCTCGAGAATCAGTCCTCCCTCTCCAGAAAACCTTGTTAAAATCATCTCTTATTTCTACCAGGGCTCCCTCTATGGGAGCAGCAGTCTTAAGCTCTGTTACCCAGATAAGATTGTTTTCAGAAGAAAATTTGGCCGTCATTCCCATTTCGGTAACTTGAATAAAAACTCTTCTATATCGTTCATATTCTTCTAATTCAGGAATAAAGAGTTCGGCAAAAACGGCGCCGTATTTCTTTTGGCCCAAGATATCCTTAACTTTTATAAAATCGACTACCTCCTGATTCCGAGATTCTTTTATTCTCCATTCTCTACTGATGTCAAGGAAATTTTTTATATCTTTGATGGGCTCACCTTGCCGGAAAATCCCTTCTTGGGAAAGGAGAGGAATGACCTCATCTAATCCAAGGGACCCCACTCGAAGTCTTGCTTTGTTTATGTTCATAAAAGTAACCGGATACAAAAGACTTCCATAAGCTTCCAGAACTGCCCACCTGCCAGATGTAGATACCCAGGGAGCATAAGGACCGGTGCTAAAAGTAAAGTTTGTCTTCTCATCAAGAGCATTTCCAAATCTATCTTTGAGATCAGCAGAAAGAGCAGCCGTATAAAGGGTGTCAGGCTGAAGATTGAGCCATAAGTAAATGCGGGAGTTAGAATAATCCGATCTATAGTAATATTCAGGTATTTCTATCTCAGGCTGGAAAGAGATGTTGGTAGCTACTTCCCGGTAAGAGACAGGATTGCTAAAATTAAGGACAATAGACTCTTCGGGACTCCTAAGATGAGGCTTTTCTATATGTAAGAATCTAAAAAGTCCATAAGTTGAAAAAATAAATTTATAATCATTGGACATCCCTAAAGGACCTTCTAATCCTGGAAGCCCTTTAAGAACTTTTACCTCGTAAAAATATCCCGGTCTAAATTTTTCTTCAGGCTTTAAAAGAAGAATTTCTCCTTCCTTAGCTCGAAGACGTTGCTCCTTTATCTCCTCCTGAGTTAAATATCTCACCTGAAAGGGAAGGAAGGTTTTTCTTCCATCAGAACCTCTTCCAGTGAGTTCCAAAAAGTCTCTTGCCTCTTCGAGAGGCATCTTCTGATTGAACTGAAGGATTACTACTTCACTTAAATTGATCCATTGACTTTTGTCTCGAGGCCAGTGGGAAATGAGCTTTGGTCGAGGAGTTTCCAATGACCAGGAAAAATCTTCTTTTAAAACGTGTCCGGAAATTGAGGAGATACCACTGGGCACACTGACAGTAAAATTAGTTCCGTAAGGCAACCTACCTTTTTCAGGAAGAAAAACTAAAGTGCGGGTTCCCATCCAGCGATACTTTCCAGAAACCCTGGGTTTGATGAGAAGAGGGCCTGTTCCTTCTCCTTCGGGAAATTTTTGCAGAGAAACCATAGGTTGGTTAAAACTAACAATAATAGCGGAGGTTTCTCCGATATGGTCTGTGGGACCTCGAGGTGCAACCGAAAGAATCTTAACTTCCTCCGCAAAAACGGAAGAAAGTCCCCATTTTGTAAGAACAAGAAAAGTTAAGATTCCTACCAGCCATACCACCTTTTGTCTTCTTTTAAACACTTCTTATCCTCCCTTCGAGAGCCATTTTTCTTCTCTTAGTCGCCTATGTCTTAAGAATTCGTTTTTTCAATTATCCTCTCAGATCTCACCGCACAGAGGATATTCTCAATTTCTAGTTTTTCTTTGGGGTCAATGGCTTTTTTTATTCCATGGTGTATATTTTCCGTCAATTTTTCGCTTGCCCGGTTCCACAATGTGTCCCTTTCCTGTGTGTTCTTAAAGTGCATCTGGATATGCAGGATATTTTCATGTAGTCTATCTTCACTTTTTCGAACGTAAGCAAATAGGGTATAGTTCCTTTTTGTTCTCTCAAGAAGCTTACGGGTGGCTGCTAATGATTTATAGATAACTTCTCCGAATATCGGATATTTCGCCGTTTTGGACCTCATTTCTCTCCCCATGAATCTTTCTAAATATTTTTTCTCCATGGTGTACTTCTGGTAATCTCCATAAAGCAGAGTTTATTAATGATGGAGCTTTTCACCACCCATTCCAATAAGCTAAAGAGAATTAAACGCCTTGTTTGAATTTCATATTTCTGCTTGCATTAAATCTTCTGCTACTATGATCTCACCACAAAAATTTTCTGAGCATTGCTCCTTAACCTTTGCTAAATCCAAATCTAAATGTGTTAAAACCAATTTCTTGACCCTGGCTTTCTTAGCGATTTCAGCGCACTCTTTAGGGATCAGATGACCTTTTACTTTTTGCTCATTTAATGTTGTGCACTCCAAAACCAGGACATCCACACCTTTGAAAAACTCTATTAATTTTTCCGAGTAACCTGTGTCTCCAGAATACCCAAATATTTTTTTCTTTGCCTCAACTTTATAACAGATCGAGACCAGCTCATCCACATGTTCTGTCCTCATCACCTCTATCTTGAAAAAAGGTGAGAAAATAGCATCGCCTTCATCCACTTCCTTTACTTTCACTTCAAAGGGCAAATGAGAAAACTGAGAAGCTAATTTAGTCAGATGCTCATAGAACTTGTTAAGTCCAGGTGGACCAAATAAATGTAAGTCTTTTTGTCTATCGAGATGGTAGGCCCACAAATATTGCAATAAGTCTGAAACATGGTCTATGTGCAGGTGAGTAACAAATATATAATCTATTTGCTCATAATCTATGCCTGCCTCTATCAATCGCATAAAAGTCCCGCTGCCTGCATCAAAAATAATTGTTTTATCGCCTATGGTTAAAGCCAGTCCACTGGGATATCTAGCTGTCCTGGGTTTAAAAACCCCGGATCCTAATACAGTTAGTTTCATATCCTATTGTACCTTGATAACATATTCACTGTAGTTCTTGATGCTTCCGAGAGGTGCGATATATTCACCACTCTTCGCCACATTATCAGTGATTGACTTCGCTGATAGCTCCTTCTTATCTCCCTTTTGGCTCTTTTATATCTTAACCGTTAAACTTACCAAAATCTAAATTTGCTGCAGGAATGGCTATCTTTTAAGATATACAGCCTTAACTTCTCGTCCCTCAATCTGCATGGTGAAAGATTCGGTAAATACGTAAGTATTCAGTGGACCCCATCATTTTTGGTAGTCGCAGGCTTTAACCTGCGCACCCTAAAGGGTGCAGCTACCCTGAAAATTCAATGTGACACGGCGTTTACTGAGCATTTACGTAAATACTAGCCATCGGCACTATTAAAAACTGCTGGCAAGCTCCTACAAGCTCGCCGAAAGCAGCAACAAAGCCGCCTTATCTCTTACTTTTTTACCGCCTGGATGAAATCATCGATCGGCAGAGCAGGAAGCGTCGTAGTCTGAATAGTTCCCCTGGAGCCTAATTCAACTGCCACTTTGGAGATAACTTCATTGTTGGGAGCATCAAGAATATTAACAAAGTCGTAGGGACCCAAGACAGCATATTGCTGGAGTATTTTAACCCCCATTTTCTCCACTTCCTGGTTGACCTCTTTTATCCTCTCAGGTCTTCCCTTGAGAGTCTTTCTTCCCTCACTGGTTAACGCGGTTAACATCACGTACAGAGCCATTCAAATCACCTCCTCACTTCACTTTCTCCCTCAAACCCTTTCCCTGGTACAAGCCACCTTTCTTTCTTTTCAAAGTAGGTTCATAAAAACCTCTTAGATGAAAGATTTTGACTGCGGTAATGGTTTATACCTTACTACTTTCCGGCAGCTTTCTTGCCCAGGATAGCTTTTGCTGGAAGTGCTATGCCAATGACAAAAAGGACAATACCGACATAAACCATTACCAGGCCCATTAAATCCCCCACTGCAATGTAGTAAGTTAGACTGCTTCCCCAACCTATTATGCCAGTTACCAAAAGTGTATACCAGGACCATTTCTCAGCTTTGCGGTAGCTTTTCCAAGCCATGAGAACAACAAAAAGACCTGCTACGAGAGTCATAGCTCCAAGTAGTCTTACCACCATTATGGATAGCTCTGCTGGTTTGGGGTTGCTAGCTATGAAATCAGACCAACTCTGTGCCGTAAATGAGGTAAAATCAGGTATGAACATAGTTTTTGTTAGGAATATCAAAAGCAGCCCAATAACAGCTATATAGATGCCCAGAGCCAACATAACTTTCCAGGCAACCTTCACTGATGATGCTTGCATCTTTCTCACCTCCCTTCGCTTTACTTTCTACCTATAAACAGCTACAAAACTACCTTTTGTAAGATTATCTCTTTAAAAAACCCATTCTCTCTATTTGAAAGAATGGGTTTACCCGTAGATAACCTCCGTAGGCACATTTCCTGTTCCTCAAGAAGGTCTCTACCTTGACCTTCTGTTTTTTTGGATAGTTCGCCTTTTGGGTTATCCTCTTATAGACTACATCACTTAAGACATTACCATTATAGCATTTTTGGAGTTCATTGTCAAATTCTCCAATTTGCCCTGTCGTTTAATTCATAACTGTTCGATTCCGGTGGACGAAGTATGTCAATCCCGGTTAACGCTATTGGAATTGAGCTAAATCAAGATTTTATGCTGATTGCAAGAAAAAAGACGCACATAGTTAATTAAGTGACAGAATACACATCTGGATTTAAGGAAAGCCGCCTCTGGAAAGGAATTTAATTTTGAAGGTGAGAGCATTTTGTCGCTTTTCAGAAGTCGATAAAGTAAAACTTGTTTTAGCCCGCTAGGCTCATTTGGTTTTCGCTAGCGGGAAGAGAGAGGCAATTCTTGGTGGGTTGCAGGCTTTCGGGATTTAAGGATAAAATACTGAATCCTCAGCTACCAGCTTTCCCTCTTTATAAACCTCCAACTTTATCTGATAACAATCTTTTGGGGAAATCCCTAAGGTTAACTGGGATAGACGTTTTTCCTCTTGGCTTGGAATACAAACAGAACCTGATTGACAAGTATGTGCGATTCCACTTTTTCCGCTTTTCTTTGCTTCCAGCTTATACCTCAAAACCTCATCTTCGGAGGTGTTATTAAAGCAAAAGGGTCTTACCTTCACGTAAGAATTCTTATATTCAATCCCTATCCAGGCTATGTAAGCCCTCTCATCTTTAGTCTCAATCTGTCCTTCCCTTTGAGCATTTTCTCCTTTGGGAATGAAGAAGACAGCCAAAATCCTCTTTGCTTCCCCGGGAGAGATTTTAAATTCAGAAGGAAAAAGGAACATCCAACCAGAATCAAAATCATATTTAACCGAAAAAAAAGGCGAGTCCAAATCAAGGACCTCAACGTAACAGGTGTCTACTCCTCCTGGAGAAATAGTGAAACTTAAAGATGAAGGAGTAATCACTAAAGGTTGAGTTGAGCCAACCTGAGTGGATAAGAGAAAAGAAATAACCACTCCCCAAAAAATCAGACTAAGCTTTCTTAACACTCCTGAAACTCCTAACATAGCAAAACAGCCCATCTTTTGAGATAGCCTGCCTCCATTTTTCACAAAGTACGCGCAGGATGAGCCTTTGGATTTTACCCCTAGGGTTTGCTGCTTTGGGCTCAGTATATTATGGGGGGTAGCTTCCATTTCCATATCTATAGACATGAACGTCACTCATTCCGTGTATGATGATCGTAGAGCTCTGGTCACCCTCCTGATACTGGTAGGCGACGTTGTCGTGGCCATCCTCATCTATAATTATCTCGGCAAAGTTGGAATCATTTTTCTGTACCTGCTTGGCACTGTTGGAATCTCCATCTATTTTAATGTAAGCTCTGTTATTATCACCATCCTGCCACTGGCAAGTGTTATTAAAACTTCCAACTATGGAGATCTTAGCAGAGTTGGTATTGCCATACTGATGTTGTGTCAAGCCACCAGTATCAAATGAGATGGAATCTGGCAGGAGATCGCAGGCACTGCAGTCAGAATCATTGGAGTCCCCAGTTATGTTAATAGTGGCTTTGTTGCTATCACCATCCTGATACTGGGAAGCGCTGTTCCCGATGCCGTATTGATAGGCTCGGACATCATTGCGAGTGCCAATTTGGGTCTGGTTGGCCTCGTTCCAATCACCAACCTGCTGGATGGAGGCTTCGTTGTAATCGCCGATCTGGGTAATCGCGGCTATATTTCCACCCAAGGCCCCGCCTGGTAAACCCAAGACACAGATCAAAGCAAACAAGGTCGTTAAGAATCGTTTTGGCATTGTTCTAGGTCCTTTCTAAAAGTTGAACTTAGCCAACTAACTGGATAAGAGCAGAAAGAGAACGCCTGCCAGTAAAACGAAGGCAAGCTTTATCAGTATTCTGAAAGTCCGGCGACGATAAGGCAGCCCACCTTTGTAAGGTGAGCCGCCTTTGTTTTTTCCACTGCCGTGGTGAGGTGATTAGGAACTAATCAGCACTATTGAGTTTGTGTTACGTTTGTCACCCCATTGTTGTTGCCGTCCTGGGTGATTGTGATGACGTTCATCCCAACGGCAGGGTCAGTGTTGTACTGCCAAATGTTCAACACATAGTTGCTATTGCCATCCTGAGATCCCGTCAGCAGGTTGGAACCGATATCCTGCCAGACAAGGTCAACTACATTGTAGTCCCCGTCTTGACAGATGCCCACGATATTGTCGAGAACCATGTCTTCCCAATATGTGTTCAGCTCAAGGTCCAGCACATACTCCGTGTTGATTTCAGTCTTGCACTCGTTCTCGCCGCAGAACCTCGCGTTAGCTATCCCCGATAACCCGACTACGAACGTCACAACAGCAATTCCCGCTAACAATTTTTTCAGCATTGTTTTTCACCTCCTTTCTTTTTTATTTTATTGCCTCTCGCGTCGCGCACAGCGCGAGAAATTCTTGCCTGACCTCCTTAACCTGTGGATTTTGGTTTTTATGAGATTTTGTCATTTGGCCGCTAAGCACTTGACATCTCCTGGTAAAATGCTATACATAGAAACGGGCGAGTAGTTAGAAAGTTGAAGGCCACCCGGCAAAGACTTTCTGGCAGCTAATTTTTCCCGGCTCGGGAGGATTAGTAGCTCGCCCTTTTTTTATACCTCACTTACTCATAAGGTCTTCTGACTTTTCCACCTCCTCTTTTTCTTGTAAATACCTTTGAATCACTGAAGATTTAAGGTCTTCTGGATTCTTCAAATCCCAGATCCCATCAGCTATTCCCTCGATAATTAAGCTCAAAACTGCTTTCTCTATTGCCTCCAAAACACACATCTGAGGTGGCTCGTTGGTGGTGAAACCAGTTTCTGCCTCCAGGAGTTTTTTCAGGCTCACATATCTAAAAATCCCCAGGCTTACTTCTTTGGAAAGGATAGTTTTGGTGGTGGAAACAGATTTAAGAATCTTTCCATTCTGGACCGACACAGCTCTCAAATAAATAGTTACCTGATCTTTTCTATGTTTAATATCGCCACCCAAACCAAAGTATTTCGCTCCAAATCCACCAGTGATTATATTAGTATCATAGGAGATTATCCCTCCTTCCAAAAGTATACTCCCATACAGCAAGGGGGGCAGGGGTGGTAAGGATTCTCCCTCGCTATTCTTATGATTCTTTCTGGCTTCGTTAATGATCTCTCTTTCTTTTAATAAACGATTCAATCCTTCCCTTTCTACACAGATAAACCAGCCTGAATCCTCCAGAGCTTTAATCAACATAGAATCAGCCCCTTGGGTTACAGCCCTAGAAGAAGTCGCTACATTGGGAGAATACTTATACTGTCCGGTCCGATCTTCGAAGGTATAGACGGATACTACTATCTTTTTTTCCGGAGGAGGCAATGAAACCAGGTCTTTATGAACAGCGGTTGTAGAGACCAAGGTAGCCTGAGAGGGTTCTCTTGAGGGCTTAATCGCTGCCGGCTTTTCGAGACCAACTGGCTTAAAGATAGTACTGCAAAGAATTACTAGAGCCAGAATTGCCCACGGGCTCATGTTATCCTCCTTGTTATGTCATCATTCATGGTTATCCAGCACTAAACTCAAAAATAATAGGGTACCTCTACGGTGGTTGTGTCACCAGTTACAATATCAAGGATGACCACGGTTATAACCACTCCATCAGTACTGATATCAATAGCATAGTTTCCAATCTCATAATGCCCGGGCTGAAGCTCTTCACCATAGTCACCAAATGCCTCATCTATTATGTACCTCGACATCCTGTAGAATATCTGACGGGTTAACATATTCTCGAACTGCTCGAGTGGTTCCGTTTCCACTTCAAACCTGTTCTGAGCCTCGGCTTGATTCAGTAGCCACTGACCATTAAGGGGACTTCCGCCAAAAGATGGATTTATTGGCGTATAAACCAGTTCTGAGGCTGCAGCCATATTTACGCTTACTAAAAGCAAAGCACAAATAGCTCCACAAATAAGATAAACTAATAATTTCCTCATTCCTTCACCTCCTTAAATTTGATTTAAAATCATTCGCTAAAAGAGCCAGCTAACCCTTTTTTTGTAACCTTTGCAACAGTTAGTTGAACTTCTGTGTACAGTATAAGTAATAACCAGCTTTGAAGGTATAAAAGCACCCGAGAAAAAGAGTCCTCCTCAGCGTATGATATAGCCCGTGTTTATTTCCCGCTTTCAAAGTAGCCCTCCTTCTTGACTATCTTTACAGGGAGGAACTGAGCCGGGCTAATGCGTCATTTGGACTTTGAGAAAATCAACATTTGATATTTTGCTCTTTTTGTAAATTCCTTCCAGAAACATGCGGCAACTGGGACACTTTCCAACATGATGTTTTATCATTCCCTCGTATTCCCAGACTTTCAGCTTATCCCCCTTGACCTCAGCAACTTTTTTTTCTATGAGTAGGTTAAGAACTTTTACGCATCTTCTCATTTTTGTCATCCATAAAAAGGTCTTGAAGAAGTATCATTCTTAATTTCCTTACCTCGGGGTTATCTAGCAGCGCATCAAAGATGTTTTGCCATATATGATTCGCTATGATGTGCAGGAGGCGATACCTAGTCCATGTATTTAGTCTTTGCCAGATAGAAGGCTTCTCTGAGATAATTTTTTTAAGTTCGACATCGATCCTCCCTGCCATTAAGAAAGGATTCAGTATTCCCTTGGTTAAAACAAGATTCTCAGTGCAATCTTTTTCGACTTCTGTTAACTCTCGCTTACTCAGGTATTTGAGGCAAAAATCGGGAGCATTCCCGTTTTGGCTGGCCATCTTCCCCACTATTTCGGGCAATTTAGCCAGGGGACAAAAAAGATCCTCCTTTAGACAGACTCTTTCCAGAGGATTTGTTATATTATCGCAGTAAGCCTCTACCATCCTTTTTGCTCTTTCTTCCCACCTCATCTTCATTCCCCCTTTATTAAATAGGGTAGTTTTAGGGAAGAAAAAAAACTCTAACGTACTAATGATGCAAATAAAAAAACCGACTACTTGTGAGCAGCCGGTTTTCCCGTTGGCTTTCGTAACCCTTTAGGGAACCAACTTCATAAGGTTACGACCTTGCCTCCCTCACAACTGAGAAGAAATCTTGATTTTTAATCTACTGAAACTCTTTTTCTCACTCCCTTCTTAGCTTAATTCGTTAAAACTACCTTAACAATTTGCACTACGTGTAGTTTGGTATTTTGAATAGTGGAATATTCTGTTGGAAAGCTCTTTTGACTACAGCCTGAGGGAATTAAGGTCCCGTCGCCAACGTGCTAGCTGTAGGTTTGGTGTGATTGAGACAGGGGTTTACTTATTTGTCTTGAATTGAGACCTCCTATTCTCTTATTAATTTAAGAGAAGCATTAATATATAACAATTCAGGTTAAAACTTCGCTTCTGCTCAAGACTCAAAGGACAGTCTTTTGAACTTTACTCTATTCTTATCTTATTATATTATAGCAAAATATTTTTAAAATTTGCACTTCGATGGATAAGCTTTTTAGCAAACTCTGCATAGAAGATAAACACAAGTGTTCCCCTGACACAAGCTTTAAGAGGGAAGAGGTTTTTCCCGGGCAGATTCTAATTTGGAACGAAGATAACTTATAAGGGATTTGCAGAACTCTCTGTCTACTGTTACTTCACCTCTATGCTCTTTCCTTCCCCCTTTGAGTTGGGCGAGTTTTTTTATCTCCAAATGGGTTTTCTCTATAATTACCTCGGGATGAGCAATCTGGATAACCCTTTCCTCTATTTGCTTTTTGAATTCCCCCAGTTGAGTTATTCTCCACTCTATTCGGGCGATTTCCTGGTCCAGTTCATCTATTTCGAGATCGAGTTTTCCCCTTTTTTCCTCGAGTTCCTTTATCCAGTTTACGATTTCACTCTCTTTTTCCTGCATGCCTTTGCCTTTTTGAATCAAACTGTTACTTAATACTATTATAGCACATGAACTGGTAGATTTTGCAGGAGCATACTTTCTCCTCAGCTACTTTTTTCTCTACGAGTAGGTTCAGAACTTTTAGGCATCTTCTCATTTTTGCCATCCATAAAAAGGTTTTGAAGAAGCAGTCTTCTTAGTTTCCTTACCTGGGGATCATCTAGCAAAGCATCAAAGATATTTTGCCAGATGTCATCTGCGATGGCTTGCAGGAGGCGAGACCTGGTCCAGGGATTCAATCTTTGTAGGATCGAAGGTCTCTCTAAGATAACTTTTTTAAGTTCGGGGTCGATCCTCCCTGCCATGTAGATAGGAGTTTTAGGGAAAGAAAAAAACCACCAATGCTTGAGAGAAATCCTGACTTTTAAACTACTTGGAGTCATGTCACTTTATTTTAAGAAGTCTCGACAGTAAGGCCTGACAGAATTAGTTTACCATTTATACTCCTTAGCCACAGTTTATTTAAATGAACTGCCGACTGTTCGTATGGCAATTTTTGTGCCATTTTCATGTGAAAGATCACCGGAACTACTCGGAGCTATCTTTAGAGGCTATTCCTACACTATACTTATTTATTTCTTCCAGAATCCAGGATGGCTAAAGGTCATCTGTTTCGCTCTGTTTCAGGGCAAAACCCTGCACCAAAATAGGGCAACCAGACCTTTTTTTCTAGAATTCCTTTTACAACTCTGATCTCTTTTTGGCTTACTGCGCCAGGATGATGCTGTTTGTGCCAAAACCAAAACTCACTGGAAACATCGAAACCGGGTATCAACCGAGCAGCACTTCTCAATCTCTGGCCAATTTTAACCTTTATCTGGTAAACGAATTATCTGACAAGAGGTATCTAAAGTTCACCAGAATAGGTACTTAACCTGCTCCTGCCATGAAAATGGAGGTCAAAGGCTGAAGTTATGGTGTCCGAGGAGCCTAATAAAAAAAACCCATTCTCTCTATTTTGAGAGAATGGGTTCACCTGTCGATAGTCTCGGCAGCCACATTTTCTTTTGACCAGAAGGTCTCTAGCTTCGCCTAAAAAGGTTTTTCAACTTTTTCCAGAGAAAGTAAGTGTCGAATCCTCCAAATTTATTCGAATTTTAGCTCCTTCCTTAAACTTACCATCCAAAAGATTCTTAGCCAGAGAATCCAGTATCTCTCGCTGGATAACTCTTTTTAGTGGTCTTGCTCCATAGTCCGGGTCAAAGCCTTTTTCAGCCAGATAATTCTTCACCTTTTCTGAATATTCAAGCTTAAGGTCTTTTTCTTTTAATCGCTGATTTATTTCCGAAAGCTGAATATCCACAATCTTTTTGATCTCCTCTTTCCCCAACGGGTTAAAGATAATTATTTCATCAATTCGATTCAAAAATTCCGGAGCAAATTGGGCTCGAAGAGCAGACATTACTTTATTTTCCGTATCCTGCCGATTCTGGGAAGACATTCCTTGCAGATAGCTAGTGCCTATATTGGAAGTCATAATAATGACTGTATTCTTGAAATTTACTGTCCTTCCCTGTCCATCAGTGAGTCTACCGTCATCGAGAATCTGAAGTAAAGTGTTGTAGACATCGTGATGAGCCTTTTCTATCTCGTCAAAAAGGATAACTGAATAAGGTCTTCTTCTTACTGGTTCAGTGAGTTGCCCTCCTTCTTCGTAACCAACATATCCGGGGGGCGCACCAACAAGACGGGAGACGGTGTGTCTTTCGGTATATTCGCCCATATCAATTCTGACCATAGCCTCCTCATCATCAAAGAGGAACTCGGCCAGGGCACGGGAAAGCTCTGTTTTTCCTACCCCCGTGGGGCCCATAAAAATAAATGAACCCAGCGGGCGCCGGGGATCCTGCAGGCCAGTCCGACTTCTTCTTATGGTATTAGAAACGATCTCTATAGCTCTATCCTGACCTACCACTCGCTTTTTTAACCTTTCCTCCATTTTAGAGAGTTTATCTTTTTCTCCTTCCATGAGTCTTGAGAGGGGGATGCCGGTCCATTTGGAAACTACCTCTGCAATGTCTTCTTCATCTATTTCTTCTTTTAACATCTTTTGTTTTTTTTGCAGCAGAGCTAACCTTTTATTTTCTTTTTCCAGTAATTTCTCTAGTTCTATAAGTGTGCCATAACGAAGTTCTGCTGCTCTTTCTAGCCTTCCTTCTCGCTCTGCCTTTTCTGATTCAATCCTTGCCTGTTCTATTCTTTCTTTCACTTCACGGATTCTCTGAATAATAGCTTTCTCATCCTTCCAGTGAGATTTAAGGTGATCGCTTTTCTCTTTCAGGTTAGCTAATTCTTTTTCCAATTCCGCCAGTCTTGCTTGAGAGTCCTTATCCTTTTCCTTTTTTAAAGCTTCCTTTTCAATCTGCAATTGAGTTATCCTTCGCTCCACTTCGTCTATTTCAGTAGGCCGACTATCAATTTCCATACGAAGTCCAGCCGCAGCCTCATCAATAAGATCTATAGCTTTATCGGGAAGAAACCTATCGGTTATATAGCGCTGGGAAAGCCTCGCGGCGGCAAGGATAGCTGAGTCCTTGATTTTCACTCCATGATGGATCTCGTAGCGTTCCTTGAGACCACGCAGAATAGCTATGGTATCCTCAACAGAAGGCTCTCCAATATAAATAGGTTGAAATCGCCTCTCCAGAGCAGCATCCTTTTCTATATTTTTCCGATATTCATCCAGGGTAGTAGCACCGACACACCTAAGTTCTCCTCTGGCCAGAGCTGGTTTTAGCATATTTGAGGCATCTACTGCCCCCTCGGCAGCTCCCGCTCCCACTACTGTATGAAGTTCATCAATGAAAATAGTTAATTGGCCCTCTGCCCGTCTTATCTCACGCAAAACAGCTTTCATTCTATCTTCAAATTCACCACGAAACTTAGCTCCGGCTACCATCGAGCCAATATCTAGAGCCAAAAGGCGTCTACCTTTCAAACTATCCGGTACATCGCCAGCTACCATTCTCTGAGCTAATCCTTCTACTATAGCTGTCTTACCTGTTCCGGGTTCGCCTATAAGCACTGGATTATTCTTGGTTCGTCGCGAGAGAACCTGAATGATACGTCGTATTTCTTGGTCTCTACCGATTACCGGATCCAGGTTACCTTGTTCAGCTAAAGAAGTAAGATCTCTGGTATAACGCTTGAGAGCTTGATATTTCTCTTCTGGGTTCTGATCGGTAATGCGCTCGGTTCCACGAATATCTACTAAAGCTTTGAGAAGAGCGTCTTTATTAACCCCATTTTCTCTCAGGATCTGGTTGGCGAAGGAATCATGTTGAGAAAGAGCAATGAGGAGATGCTCAATCCCTACATATTCGTCTTTCATTTGAGTAGTTTCAGCCTGGGCGTCTTTCAAGATCTCGTTTAAAGAGGGAGAGATGTATGCTTGACTGCTGCCATAGACCTTGGGAGAAT
>Ga0315551_10001398_pt1 | contig 18221 bp, 18 predicted proteins | sample SalMarSW160290MG_FD_203678 | JGI IMG/M metagenome (GOLD analysis project Ga0315551, IMG submission 203678) | Salt marsh sediment microbial communities from the Plum Island Ecosystem LTER, Massachusetts, United States - Salt Marsh Sediment SW1602-90 ...
AAAATTCGCTTATTCCTCGGCTCGCTCTCCTCTTCGAGGAACCATGCCCGCTCGCCTCCGGATGACTTCCTCATCAGTATGCCCGACTGCTGAGAATTTGTAGATGCTTACCTTTGCTGAGGAAGTTTTGACTTCTCAATATCTCCTGTGTTATCTATAGAAATCATCTTTACCTCATACACAATCGAGACAAAAATTGAGAGCAGGTCTTGAGAATCTAGCCAGGCGGGATTATCCCGGGCGGATCATCGTCATCGGTAGAGACAATACAGGGAAAAACGTCTTCGTTATCTATGCGATCACGGGAAGATCCCCTTCCAGTCAGGCAAGAAAGCTTTCCCGGGAAGGCGATACTTTATGGGTTAATACGACAGAAGAAGAAATCCTCAGGCAGGGCAAGGTCGAACTGCTGGTCTATCCTGCCATCTGCCTTTCTCAGGGAATTGCGGTCAGCAACGGAAGACAGACCTTAGATATAAAATCCCGGCTCGCACACAGTCAAAATCCCTCAGAAATCCTTGCCTTGGCCCTTTCCAGTTGGAACTATGAGCCTGACCCTCCTATCTACACTCCGAGGATCAGCGGTTGTGTGGTCACTTCGCAGAGAGCAGCACTCAGTATCATCAAGAAAGGAGAGGATGGCTCTTCCGTCAGAAATATCTTTGAGGTTCCTTTGATTGAGGGGAAAGGATGGATGATTTCCACTTACCAGGGAGAAAATAAAGACCCTGTAGAACCGTTTTCTGGAGAACCGCAAGAGCTAGAGTTTGACCAGGATAATCCAAACGATATGGCCGAGGCCGTCTATGAAGCTCTTGCTCCTAGAGAAGGGGAGAAAGACTTCAGGGTTGCCGTGGCTTGCGTCTTTTCTCCTGGTATTGATGTGGGTGAATTCGCCGTTTCCATCATCAACAGGATTGAAAGGATAGACGATCAAAATGGATAAAGTTGGCAAAGAAACACGAAAGCAATACAGGACAAAGGTCCATGAAGAGTTTCTCGATACACTAAACATAGGCAAACAGAAATTTAAGAAAAAATTATCCATGAGATACGGAGAGAATCCTGGCTATCCGGCCGCTTTCTACCGAGAAGTAGGTGCTTCTGGGCCTAATATGGCTACCTTTAAGGTGGTGAAGGAGGGGACTAAAGGCTTGAGCTACATCAACGTAGGAGATATGGACTTAGGCCAGAGGCTGGTCAAGAAATTGACCGGTATTTACACAAAGAAATTGATCTGCGCCATGGTCAAACATGAGATGCCCAGTGGAGTGGCTCTTGGAGATTCCCCGGTGGAGGTGTTTGAAAAGGCCTGGAATTGTGATTCCCTTTCCAATTTCGGAAGCGTCGATATCTTCAACTTCACAATAGATAAGGATTTGTCTCAGCTTCTGGTGGAGAGCGGAAGAAATATAGAGGTTGTATATGCTCCGGACTATACTCCCGGAGCTTTGGAGATTCTGGCTGAACGGAAATCCCTGGGAGTGGTCAAAATGGGGACATTCCTCGATAAACCTTCCCTGGACTGCGGGTTGGAATTCAAGAGGGTCAGCGGCGGCCTGTTGGTCCAAAAGAGGTTTGACTCTAGAATCACCTCATCCTCCTCCGTGGATATTGTCTCCAGGAGAAAGCCAGGAGCAGAGGAATTGGAGGCAGCCATCTTCAACTGGATTGTAGCCTGCTTTACCCGCTCCAATGCCGTCGTCATCGGAAAGATGGATAAAGTCCATGGGGTCGGTTCCGGACAGCGAAGCCGGATAGATGCGGCGGAGAATGCCATCCGCTATTCCAAAAGAGGGTATGGTCCTCAGGGATGTGTTATGGCTTCTGATGCCTTCATGCCTTTTACAGATGTGGTTGAGCTTGCTGCCGGGAACGGGATAACAGCCATCATCTATCCTCTTGGCTCTATCAAGGACCAGGAGGTCATCGACAGGGCTGATGAGCTTAACCTTTCCATGATCGTCACCAAAAGGCCCGATGAAACAGACAGCGAAAGGGCTTTTTTGCACAGATGAATACTTAAAGCATCTCCTCAAAATCATCTCGAGTTTGGAGATGCATACATGCGTAAAGCGCTTGACTTAATAGAGAGGAGGATTATAATTAACTGTCTTTAAAGGATAGGTTCTAAGGGAATTAATATATATCTTAATATTTTTTAATAGTAAAAGAGGAGGTATCAAATGAAAGAAGTGACAGTGGAAGAGTTGTTGGCCAAGGCTGAACAACCCTCCAAAGACGCTCTCAGGCTTCATCCCTTTTATAAAGGAAAAATCGAAGTCATACCCAAATGCCGGATCAGAAGCTTTGAGGACTTTGCTATCTGGTATACTCCAGGAGTTGCAGCCGTCTGCAAGGAGATTTATGCAGATGCAGAAAAAACATATGAGATGACCAACAAATGGAACTTCGTGGCTGTAATCTCCGATGGCTCGAGGGTGCTTGGCCTGGGGGATATCGGACCCGAAGCAGGATTGCCTGTGATGGAAGGTAAGGCCCTCCTTTACAAGTATCTGGGTGGAGTGGATGCTTTTCCCCTCTGTCTTGATACCAAAAATCCTGAAGAAATCATCCAGGCTGTCAAATGGCTCCAACCCACATTTGGAGGAATCAATCTGGAGGATATCGCCCATCCCAAATGCTTTCATATCTTAGACACCCTCAGAAAAGAGATGGAGATTCCTGTATGGCATGATGACCAACAGGGAACCGCCTGTGTCACTGTGGCTGGTCTTCTGAATGCCGTCAAGATCGTGGACAAGAAGATGGGGGATGTTAGAGTAGCTATGATCGGCGCCGGTGCTGCCAATATCGCCATTGCAAGATTGATCATTACTGCTGGAGTTAAGCCCGAAAACATGATTGCTGTGGATTCAAAGGGGATTTTGCACAAAGACAGAGGAGACAGGGAGACCTTGAAGACAAAGTACAAAGAGAAATGGCATCTCTGTGAAATTACAAATCCCAAGGGTATCAAGGGCGATATCAAAGAGGCGATGGAGGGAATGGACGTGGTCATCTCTGCTTCCAAGCCCGGTCCAGGTGTAATCAAGAAAGAATGGGTCGAGAGCATGGCCAAGGATCCCATCGTCTTTGCCGAAGCCAACCCTATCCCTGAAATCTGGCCATGGGAAGCAAAGGAAGCTGGAGCAAAGATTGTGGCCACCGGCCGCTCTGATTTTCCCAACCAAACCAATAATTCCCTTGGATTTCCAGGTATCTTCAGAGGCGCCTTGGATATAAGAGCGACCAAGATCACAGATGAGATGTGCATCGAAGCTGCAAAAGAATTGGCCAAGGTGGCTGAGGATCATGGCATCAGTGAGGATTACATCGTTCCTAACATGGATCAATGGGAAGTGTTTCCACGAGAGGCCGTGGCAGTAGGGTCGAAAGGCATTGAACAAGGCGTAGCCAGGAAAAAGGCTCCAGCAGAGGAGAGATTCAAACGGGCTGAATACATTATCAAGAAAGCCCGTGAAGAAGTCCAATTATTGATGAGGGAGAAATTCATCATCGACCCGGATGAAGGATAAGAAAATTCTCAGATCCTAAAGATTTAATAGACACAGCCCCTGCCTTCAATCCAATTGATTAACAGGGTGTTATAATAAAGACGTTTTCGTGAAAGCTGGGACTGTTTTCCAAGCGGCACTTTTCAAACTTCCTGTTGAGAATTTATAAAGACATGTGAGGGATTCCCCCTAAATTCGCCTGAAGTTCATACAAAATTTGCCTTTTTACAAAATGTTTATAAAAAAATTATAAAAAATCTTGACAACTTACGACTCAAGTTTTATACTAATCAAAGACTAATACAGGAGGAAAAAATGGCAAAAACTATCGGAATTGACCTCGGTACAACAAATTCTGTTGTTGCTGTGACAGAAGGCGACAAGCCTGTGATTATCCCTAACGAAGAGGGAGGACGAACAACTCCATCAGTGGTTGCATTCACCGATAAAGGAGAGAGGCTAGTCGGGCAGGCTGCCAAGAGGCAGCGAGTCACCAATCCAGAGAACACCATCTACTCTATTAAGAGGTTTATGGGACGCCGATATAAGGAAGTTCCTGGAGAGATCAAACAGGTTCCATTCAAGGTTACTCAAGTGGCCAATGGCGATGTCAGAGTAGAAGCTCATGGAAAGAAGTATGCTCCGCCTGAAATCTCTGGCATGATTCTTCAGAAAATGAAGAAATCAGCAGAGGATTATCTGGGAGAAAAGGTGGAAAAAGCCGTCATCACGGTACCAGCCTATTTCAATGACAGCCAACGAAAGGCCACCAAAGATGCAGGTAAGATTGCTGGTTTAGAGGTAGTACGGATAATCAATGAACCCACTGCCGCAGCTCTCGCTTATGGAATGGAAAAGAAGAAGGATCAGACCATAGTTGTCTACGACTTTGGCGGAGGTACATTTGATATCTCCATCCTGGAAGTCGGCGAAGGAGTTGTCGAGGTTAAGGCTACAAACGGTGACACTCATCTGGGTGGAGATGACATCGATCAGAAGGTGCAGAATTGGGTCGTGGCCGAATTCAAGAAAGACTCAGGAATCGATATCTCCAAGGATAAAATGGCTCTTCAGAGGCTGAAAGAAGCTGCTGAGAAGGCAAAGATTGAACTGTCCACCACCATGGAGACAGAAATCAACCTTCCTTTTATCACCGCCGATGCTTCTGGACCAAAGCACCTTCTGATGAAACTCTCCCGTTCTAAGTTGGAGCAACTCATGGATGATTTGATTCAAAGAAGCGTTGGTCCATGTAAACAGGCTCTGGCTGATGCCAGCCTGAAGCCCGAGGAAATAAACGAAGTCATTCTAGTGGGGGGATCCACGCGAATTCCCAAGGTCCAGCAGATAGTCAAAGAGCTCTTTGGAAGAGAACCTCATAAGGGCGTTAATCCTGACGAAGTAGTGGCTGTCGGAGCAGCCATTCAGGGGGCGGTATTGGCAGGAGATGTTAAAGACGTGCTTCTCTTGGATGTCACTCCGCTTACTCTGGGGATTGAGACCTTAGGGGGAGTGTTCACCAAGATGATTCCTCGAAACACTACCATCCCCACCAAGAAGACAGAAATCTTCTCCACAGCATCCGATGACCAGCCCAGTGTAGAGATCCATGTGCTGCAGGGTGAGAGAGAGATGGCTCAAAACAACAGAACCTTAGGCCGGTTTCACCTGGACGGAATACCGCCAGCTCCCCGTGGTATACCCAAGATAGAGGTTACATTTGATATCGATGCCAATGGTATCCTTCATGTTTCTGCCAAGGATATGGGCACTGGAAAGCAGCAGGCTATTACCATCACCGGCCACAGCGGGCTGGATGATGGAGAGATCGATCGGATGGTCACGGATGCCGAAGCCCACGCTGGAGAGGACAAAAAACGAAAAGAACTCGTGGAAGCCAAGAATCAGGCTGACCAGATGGTCTACAACCTGGAGAAGTTGATGCGGGAGAACAAGGATAAGATTCCCGCAGATGAAGCCAAGAATGTTGAAGCAGAGATTGAGAAAACTAAGAAAGCTCTTGAAAGCGATGACGTTAACCAGATCAAGCAGGCTGTAGAGTCCCTTTCTCAAGCGTCTCACAAACTGACGGAGATGATGTACCAGCAAGCCGGCCAACAGCAGCAAACTCAGCAAGAAACCCAACAGGAGCAGGCTACAGGAGGCCAGACTCAAGAAGAGGCCCAAGCTGAAGGCTCCGAAGAGGAAGTCATCGACGCAGAAGTTGTCGACGAAGAAAAAGAAGATAAGAAATAATTCCCAGCTAAATTCTGCTTTTATCAGTAAGAGCTGTTTTGCGCGCCGATGATGGAATAAGAGAATGGAAAAGGACTATTACAGAATCTTAGGAGTTGACAGGAAAGCTTCTTTAACAGAAATAAAGAAGGCCTACAGAAAGCTCGCACGAAAATACCATCCGGACCTCAATCCCGGCGATAAAACAGCCGAAGCCAAGTTTAAGGAAATCCAGGAAGCTTACTCTGTTCTCAGCGACCCGAAAAAGAAGAAACAGTACGACCAGTACGGGTTTGTTGGGAATGTGCCTCCTGGAGCGGGTCAACGGACGTACACCTCTGGATTCGAAGGGTTTGACTTTTCCAACTTTGGAACATCCTCTTTCCGGGATTTTTTCGAAAACATAGTCGGTCGAACTGCTGCTCAACCTCAACAGAGGCCAGTTAGAGGAGAGGATCTCCATTACTCCATGAAAGTGAGTTTTATGAATGCCATAAACGGCTTAAAGACGCGCATCCAGTTGACACGGATGGTCCCCTGTTCGGTTTGTCAAGGAAAAGGTTTTGTTTCCCCTGGCGGCCAGCAGGTCTGTGCCGTGTGTGGCGGAAGCGGACAGACCAGCCTCCAGAGAGGATTTATGAAGTTTGCCACCACCTGCCCCTCCTGTGGAGGGACAGGGAGGACTCATGGGCAGGAATGCTCCACATGCCGTGGCAGCGGCTTGGTTCCAAAAACAGAGCTGATCAGTGTCAGGATTCCAGGAGGCGTAAACACCGGATCGAAAGTCCGTATTCCAGGCAAAGGAAATGCAGGGAGATTGGGTGGTCCTTCAGGAGATCTGTTTATTACCATAGAGGTCGACTCTCATCCTCTCTTCAAGAGGGAAGGATCTAATGTCTATGTCAAACTGCCCATAACCATCACGGAAGCCACTTTAGGCTCGAAGATTGAGGTACCCACGCTCTATGGCAAGACAAAAATCAAAATCCCCCCCGGGACAAAATCCGGACAGAAATTCCGCTTGAAGGACAAAGGTGCTCCTGTTCCTGGTAGACGTACTCGAGGAGATCAGTTTGTGGAGGTCTCCATCGTGCCGCCTCCTTTTAATGACCAAAGAATCAGAGAACTGATGCGTGAGCTGGAGAGCATATCCGGACAAAACCCTAGGGAGAAGATAGGGGTGCATTGAGATGAAGAAGGAAAAAGGAAAAAAGCCTAAAAACTATTACCACATAAGCAGTGTATCCCAGATGTACGATATCCATCCCCAGACTCTCCGCCTCTATGAGAGAGAAGGGCTGCTGAAACCCTCTCGGAGTGAGGGAAATACGCGCTGTTATACAGAGGAAGACCTGAAGCGACTGGAGTTGATATTGACTTTAACCCGAGATTTGGGTGTCAATCTTGCTGGAGTGGAAGTGGTTCTGAACATGAGAGAGAAGATGGAGCAGATTGAAACAGAAGTCAACGAGTTTCTGGAATATGTCAGGAAGGAATTTTTCGAGGGACGCGAAGAAGAATTTGAGATCAGAAAGAAAAGTATGATCCGGATCAGCCCGGCCAAGATTGTTAAAATAGAAAAAGAGGACAATGCCTCCTAAGAAAGGTGATTATCTCGATTCAAAAAATCTGAAGCTCTATCTGGATCAAATTTCCCGTTTCCCCATGCTTTCTCAAGAGGAAGAAAGAGAACTGGGTGAACGTATCCAGAATGGAGACAGGGAGGCACTGCGAAAAATGATCGAGGCGAACCTGCGCTTTGTTGTTTCCTATGTCAAGAAGTACAAGGGAATGGGGCTCGGTCTTCCCGACCTGATCAACGAGGGAAATCTAGGCCTTATCGAAGCGGCCAAAAGATTCGACCCGGAAAGAAAGGTCAAGTTCATTTCTTATGCTGTCTGGTGGATCAGACAGGCTATCATTCATGCTCTCACCCAGTATTCTCGGATTTATCATATCCCTCAGAAGCTCTCTGACCAGATATCAGAGATGAAGAAAGTCAGTGCTAGGCTCAAGAAGGAATTGGGCAGGGAGCCGACAAGGGAAGAGGTTGCCAGGCGCATGGGCATAACCAGGGAAGATGTAGAAGATATGGAGTTGATCGAAGAGAAGAATATTTCTCTCAGCGATAAGTATTTCGATGAAGATGTTGAAGTAGGAGAGAGGATCAAAGACAATATTTCTCCTTCTGTTGAGGTCCAAATCGTCAAGAATTCCATTCAGGAGCAAATAAGACAGATGCTGGAGGAACTGGATGAGAAAGAGGCTCTTGTGCTAAAATTAAGATTCGGACTGGATGACAACAAGCCGAGAACTCTTCAAGAAATCGGAGACAAACTCGATCTTACCAGAGAACGGATCAGACAGATCGAACAAAAGGCAATGCGAAAATTGTCACGTTCCCACAAACTCCAACAACTGAGGGGGTATCTTAACTGATGGCAGAAGCCGCATGTTCTGAATGCCAAGGCACGGGCTGGATTCTGGAAGAGAGCAAGGGCCGTGCTGTAGCCAAGCGGTGCAAATGCTTCAAGGAGCAGGAAAACCAGGTCCTCATCGAACAGGCTCATATTCCCCGAAGATATGAGAATTGCACCTTTGATAATTTTGAAATTCATGACTCCTCCCACCGCCATGCTCTCAAAATATCCAAACAGTTCGTCAAGAACTATCCTGTCCAGGATGTGGGCCTTCTTTTCATAGGCCCTTGTGGGGTGGGGAAGACCCATCTGGCTGTGGCCATCGTCCAGGAATTGATCCGCAAAAAGAACGTCCCCTGTTATTTCTGCGATTTTCGGGAGCTCATCAGGGATATCCAGAGTACGTATACGCCTGATTCTTCTTTGAGCGAAGTGGATGTTCTGGCTCCCGTCTTTCAAAAGGATGTGCTGGTACTGGATGAGCTGGGAGCTAAGAGAACGACAGCCTGGGTGGATGAGACGGTTTTCTATATCGTCAACAACAGATACAACCACAAGAAACTGACCATCTTTACTTCAAATTACCTGGATAAGGAAGAAGAAGAGGATGCCAGGGATTCCTTCTACAAGAAGAAGGAAGATTCTCTGGTAGACAGGATTGGCGTCCGGCTGAGGTCAAGACTCTATGAGATGTGCAAAGTGGTGGAGATGGGAGGAAAGGACTACCGCAAGGAAATCAAACAGGGTAGTTACCGCTTCTGAAGGAAAAGGCCCTTCCTTTTATTGATATTCTCCCCAAATTTTGCTAAATTATGGACAGCCTGCTCCTCGGTAGCTCAATCGGCAGAGCGGGTGGCTGTACAATTGGTGTGCAGCTTTCACGAGAAATCGTGGATGAAAAATCGGGTGAATTCAGGGAAGCCTACCCTTTGCTTAAAGCGGAGAATGGTAATCCTGAGCCAAGCCCTGGTCAGTTAAAAGGGGTCAGGGAAGGTGCAGAGACTAGAGCATATGCTCGTACTCCAGATATAATCTGGGGGAAGCGCCCGACACCCAACCTCCACATGTGTGGAACGGGTGAAGAGATAGTCCAAGCCCAGAAGAAATTTTGGGGCCCTTGTAACCACTAGGTTGTAGGTTCGAGTCCTACCCGAGGAGCCAAACGTCACTTCCCTTATCAAGCTTCAATGTTCTTTTTGCAATCCAAAGGTGAACACTGGAGGGGAGACTTTTATTCGGCTTTGATATAATAACTACTTTAGGAATGGATTATAGGACATTGCTGCAGGTTGTATTAATTACAAGCCATTTACACTTTACTTTGCGGAAAAGCAGCGTCCATATCCGCTTCCGCCATGCCTCAGCAGATGTTTCAAATGCCAAACGTATAAAAGGAATTTAACAAGAGAAAGGAACCGATTTGAAATGAAAAGGGAATCTGACACACTTCGCACAGATAAGCTTGGCGGGCTTAAAATCATGTTTCGTTCGCTCCGATATAAAAATTACCGACTTTTTTTCGGAGGACAGAGCATCTCTCTGATCGGTACATGGGTACAACGAATCGCTTTGCCCTGGCTGGTCTACCGGCTTAGTGGTTCTCCATTCTTATTGGGTTTGGTCGGCTTTACTGGCCAAATCCCTACCTTCCTGTTATCTCCTTTTGCTGGTGTGGTATCTGACCGATGGAATCGCCACCATATTTTGATTGTCACGCAATTGCTGGCTATGATACAGGCATTAGTCCTGGCGTCTCTCTTTTTTATCGGTAGCATTAAGGTCTGGCATGTCATTCTTTTAGGGACAGCTCTAGGCTGTGTGAATGCCTTTGATATGCCTGCCCGTCAGTCATTCGTTATAGAAATGGTGGAAAGTAAAGAAGATTTGGGGAATGCCATTGCCTTAAACTCCTCAATGGTCAACAGCGCGAGGCTGCTGGGGCCTTCCATAGCAGGAGTATTGATTGCTGCCACAGGAGAGGGAATATGCTTCCTCCTTAACGGCTTAAGTTACCTTTTCGTTATTGCCTCGCTGTTATTGATGAATGTTGCTCCCCAAAAAGTAAAACCGCAAAACGCCAGAGTCTGGCAAAGGCTAAAAGAGGGATTTTCTTATGCCTTTGGTTTTTCCCCTATCAAGTTTCCCATCTTGTTATTGGGATTGGTAAGTTTAATGGGAATGCCTTACGCAGTGCTGATGCCTGTTTTCGCCAAGGAGATACTCCACGGTGGCTCGCACACGTTCGGCTTTCTTATGGGAGCTTCGGGTATAGGCGCTCTGGTTGGAGCCTTTTATCTTGCTTCCAGAAAAAGCGTTTTGGGGCTGGAGAAAATTATTCCTCTATCTGCGGCAATTTTTGGCACCGGACTCATGGCCTTTTCTCTTTCCCGGGTTTTCTGGCTTTCTCTGGCATTGATGTTTATAACCGGTCTCGGACTGATTACGCAGATGGCTTCAAGTAACACAATTTTACAGACAATTGTTGACGATGACAAACGCGGACGGGTTATGAGTTTCTATGCGATGGCATTTTTGGGCACGGCGCCATTTGGCAGCTTATTAGGGGGTGGATTAGCAAGCCGGATAGGTGCGCCCAACACTTTAATCATAGGTGGCATCTCATGTGTTCTTGGCGCTTTTATCTTTGCCAGAAAGCTTCCTGAGTTGAAAAAAATGATCCGTCCCATTTATGTCAAATTTGGCATCATCCCTGAAGTAGCTTCAGGAATTCAGGCGGCAGCAGAATTAACGATTCCGCCAAAAGAATAGAAAAGGTGCCAAATATCACTTTAGAAGAATCAGGGATTAAAAATTTAGCAAAAAAGCGTAAGCTTACCCAAAAAATCACGGAGGTGGCAACGAAAGCATACGCAGTGCCGAAAGAGGCGATCGTTGTGATCATCAAAGAAAATTCCCAAGAAAATGTGATGGGCTTGTGATGATTCTCTTCAATTCAATAAGATTTATCTCAAAATTATCCCTCAAGTTTCGAAATAAGTCATATAGGAGTAAGAGATTAAGAGCTGAGGGTTTTTTAAGAAGATGCTTAAAGAAATATTTGGCATTTGTGGAGAAATCATGTATTCTAATTAACTTGGTTTTCCATATAATGACAATCCGACTGAAAAGCCGATGTCACAAACGGAGATTCTGACACAGCAACTCGTAGAAAGAATGAGTTAGGAGTTTAGAGATGAAAGTGCTTTTGGTTTACCCGAAATATCCAGACACGTTTTGGAGTTTTAAGCATGCTCTGAAATTCATTTCAAAAAAGGCATCTTTTCCGCCGCTTGGTTTATTAACTGTGGCTGCAATGATTCCCAAAGAATGGGAGAGAAGGCTTATTGATATGAATGTATCTGTTTTAACGGAGGATGATATTAGATGGGCTGACTATGTATTTATCAGTGCTATGATCGTTCAGAAAGAGTCAGTACGGGAAGTAATTAGAAGGTGTAAAAATTTGGGAGTTAGAGTTACAGCAGGTGGTCCTCTTTTTACTACCGGATATGAAGAATTTGAGGATATAGACCATTTTGTTCTTAATGAGGCTGAGAGTACGCTTCCAACTTTTCTGGATGATTTAGAGAATGGATGCGTCCAACACATTTATACTTCCAAAGAGCGGCCTGATATGAGAGAGACTCCTCCTCCACAATGGGATCTTATTAACATGAAAAAATATGCTTCAATGAGCATTCAATATTCCAGGGGTTGCCCCTATAATTGTGAATTCTGTGACATCATTATTCTGAATGGGCATAAACCACGCACTAAGAGTAAAGGTCAGATTTTAGAAGAACTGGAAGCTCTATATACACAAGGCTGGAAAGGTGGAGTATTTTTTGTTGATGATAATTTCATAGGTAATAAGAGAAGACTTAAAACAGAACTTCTGCCATGTCTAATCGATTGGATGAAAAAGAAAAAATATCCCTTTTATTTTTTCACTGAAACGTCGATAAATCTTTCTGATGACGAGGAACTGATGCAATTAATGGTCAAGGCTGGATTTAATAAGGTTTTTATCGGGATTGAAACTCCAAATGAAGAGAGTCTTACAGAATGCAATAAATATCTGAATAAGAATCGTGACTTGATAGCTTGTGTTAAAAAGATCCAGGACAATGGCTTTGAAGTTCAAGGAGGTTTTATTGTAGGGTTTGATAGTGATCCTCCTTCAATTTTTGAAAGACAGATAAGCTTTATTCAAAAGAGCGGGATTGTTACTGCTATGGTTGGATTGTTGAATGCACCCCGTGGCACAAGGCTTTATCACCGCCTAAAGAAAGAAGACAGATTGTTGAATGATCCATCTGGAGATAACACGGACTTTTCGATCAACTTCATCCCCAAAATGAATATTGAAGCACTTATTAACGGTTATAAGAAGATCCTCAATACGATTTATTCACCCAAGCATTACTATAAGCGTGTGATGACATTCTTAAAGGCATATAAGCCAAAACCATTAAAGGGAAAAATCCATTTCAATTTGCATAACCTTGGAGCGTTCTTTAAATCTGTCTGGTTTTTAGGGATAAAAGGAAAAGAAAGATTTCATTACTGGAAACTTATTTCCTGGACGCTGGTAAGGCGTCCCCGCTTCTTCAGGTTAGCAATTACACTTGCAATTTATGGCTTTCATTTTCGGAAAATTATGGGAACATAAGCGCCAATAGAGAATCGTCTTTCTATGCTTCTCCAATTACTCTTTTTCGATTAACTCGAGATTAAATCTCTTTTTCAGCTTCATCCCAGCAGCACCGAGAATAACTCTGATAGCCTGGACATTTCTTCCCTGTTTTCCAATAATCTTACCCACATCTTCCTGAGCAACCTTTAATTCAATAATCGAGCTCTGTTGCCCGTCTAATTGGGAAACCTTAACCTTGTCCGGATTGTCCACTAATGATTTGGCAATCAATTCAACGATTTCTTTCACTGTAACCTCCCTTAATACTTAAATTTTTTTCACCTTTAAGAATTTCTTTCTCCTCACTCGTCTTTTCCAAGGATAGTGAATTCGCATCAGCGTCTTTTAAAGCTCTGACCTTCTTTTTCTTTTCTCTCGATTCCTTTTTCTCATATTTTTTCATTCATTATTCTTTTTCGGAATTTGATAGCTGAACACAACTTCTCACATTCCACTCAGGGTGCCTCTGCCTAGCATGGGGGGCCAATGATTAAACGGCCTGGTGTTAACAAATTATCACGAGGACAAATTAGGCATTTTTCAGGAAGAATTCACCTTTCTTTTAACTGGAATGATAGGTGTATTTACGGATTTGCAGAGGCAAATGAGTAGGTCAACCAACTCTCAAATATGCTTTAATGCATAATTCGACTGTGATCTTGAATCTCTGAGTGCCTCTTATCAGAAGCGTCTTCTCCCTCCAAATCCACCTCGGCGGTCGTCACGACGAGGGCGAGCCTCGTTGACCTTAATAGTGCGCCCCTTCAAATCTTTGCCATCAAGCCCGGAAATCGCGGACTGGGCTTCGCGAGTGTTCGGCATCTCCACAAATCCGAATCCCCTCGATTCGCTAGTGTACTTGTCTGTTATGATTTTGACAGATGTGACCTGCCCGAAGGCTTCAAAAGCCTCTCGCAAATCTCCTTCAGTGGACTCTTGTGACAAATTGCCTACGTAAATATTCATTCTGGCTTCCTTTAAAATTGGAATTTTAATAAGGGAGGGATATTTTTACTTGTTGAAATTTTCCCTCATCCTTTGTGATCCCTGCCTGTTCTTGAAAGCGGACAGGTCTCTTTCATTTCAACATAGCAAATGATAGCACAAGAAAAATTTTGCGTCAATGAAAGTAGGGACATTTCCCTCTGTATTTTTAGCTTTAATTATAAAAGCTAGTTAAAACCCCTATTAATCGCTCTGCGTGCACCTTATCGTCAGTAGAGAGTCTCTCAAATAATTCTTTTAAAGACGGATCATTTACTTCTGCAAGTGTTTTTAAATGAAATTGCTCAAAAAGCCTTTCCAGCTCTGCTGCATCATTTATGGCCTCTTGTAAGCCGATTTTTTTGTTGTGAACGTCATTAATGAGCTTGATAACCCTGTATAATCCAATTTTTAACTCTGTTATTCTTTCTGATTTCAGACTAAATACATCAGGTGCCTCTTTTAAATAACTTTTGCCGGTTATTAAAAGCCTCATATGGTCTATCTCGTCTCTAGAGAGCATCATTAATTCTCTAGAAATTGATCTAACATGACATAACTGACCAATCTTTTCATAGCATTCTGACATTTTCTCTTCTACTTGAATCGCAAGATTAAAAAGTTCATTGACACTCATATCTCCTCCTTTTTCAAAACAGAGAGTATTTAGCTCTTAATGTTAATACTGATTTTTCTCCTTATAATCGGCAAACAACAAGAACATGTTAATAATTACAGTTTATAGTAGTAAATAGCCTTAAAAGATGATTTCAGGGGTGATTAAAAAATAACCCCCTAGGTGCACATTTCTTCGATGAGCCATATGTTTTATCTATTTTAATGAATGAAAGAGGAGGGACTGATAACTCCTGGATACATCTAAGGTCTATGCCGCGGCCTAAAAGACGGGTGGTAAAGGAATGAAGGAATAGGGGATTATCTTCTTCTATAATCCTGATATTTGCCAATATTCGTTTACAATTCTTTCTATAGTGTTAATGTTAAGATGAATTGTTGAAATGGGTACGAGAACAAGGGGTATAAGTGGTGGGCGGTACTGGGTTCGAACCAGTGACCCCCGGTTTGTAAGACCGGTACTCTACCGCTGAGCTAACCGCCCGCTGTTTTCTAATTAAAATCGAGAAGGGATTTTTTGTCAAGTCGAAGGGTGATTGACATAAAAATAGCCATATGTTAAATTTAGATTCCCTTTACAATAAACTTCATTAAAGGTCAGAAAGATGTTTGCTGTTATTAGAACAGGAGGAAAACAGTACCGAGTCCAGGAGGGAGATATTCTCGAGGTGGAGAAACTCCAGAAAAAAGAGGGCCAGAAAGTCGTCTTTAAGGAAGTCCTTCTTATCGAAGACGGAGATAGTGTTCTGTTGGGCATGCCTCTGGTCGAGAAGGCCCAGGTAAAAGCAGAAGTGGTGGAAAATTTCAAAGATGAGAAGATCATCATTTTTAAGAAGAAGAGAAGAAAGCAGTATCGAAGGACAGGAGGACACCGTCAGGAGTTGACCCGGGTGAAGATCGAACAGATTATCGCCGAGGCCAAAGCTCCTACCGAGAAGCCCAAGGTCAAAGAGAAGGAGGAAGAAAAAATTCCAAAGAAACCGAAGGCGAAAAAGCCCAAAGCCTCGAAGACACCAGAGAAAAAACAGAAGGCAACCAAGAAAGCTCCTTCCTCCAGAAAAGTGACCAGGACAAAGGAGTAAAAGGATGGCGCATAAAAAATCCGGCGGAAGTGCAAAAAACGGAAGAGACAGTTACTCAAAGCGGCTGGGTGTGAAACGCTCTGGCGGCCAGTTTGTCAGGGCTGGTTCTATCCTGGTGCGGCAAAGGGGAACGCCCTTCAAACCAGGTTTAAACGTGGGGCGGGGGAAAGACGATACTCTCTTTGCCAAAATCACTGGATTTGTCCGCTTTGAGGCAAAAGGAAGAGGACAGAAATTCGTTTCCGTCCTTCCTTCCTAGAAGGAGGGCCGAGCCTCTTTAAGCATGTTCGTTGATCAAGTTAGAGTGACTCTCCGAGCTGGCAAGGGAGGCAACGGCTGCGTGAGTTTCCGCCGGGAATGGGGGGTTCCCCGGGGCGGACCCGACGGGGGCCGGGGCGGAAATGGAGGAAATATCCATCTCGTTTCCGACAGTCACATCAATTCACTGGCCTATTTCCGGTTTCATCCCATAATCAAATCCCAGAGAGGTGCACACGGGGAAGGGGGGAATCGCCAGGGAAGAGGCGGCAAAGACCTCTGCCTGAAGGTTCCTGTGGGAACCGTTGTCAGAGAGGAGAATAGAGACGAGATTCTTTTCGATTTTACCGCCCCTGGTCAGGAGTATTTGGCCGTCCGTGGAGGAAAAGGGGGGAGGGGAAATGCTTCCTTTGCCACTCCGACTCATCAAGCTCCTCGAGAGTCAGAGGAAGGGAAGGAAGGAGAGGAGTGCAGCTTTGTTCTGGAACTGAAACTCATCGCTGATGTGGGTGTTGTCGGTTTCCCCAACGTGGGAAAGTCCACCCTCATCTCCAAAATTTCTGCAGCTAGACCCCTCATCGCCGATTATCCGTTCACCACTCTGGTGCCTAATTTAGGAGTGGTGGATGTGGATGAATTCCGAAGTTTTGTCATCGCCGATATTCCCGGACTCATCCAAGGAGCTCATCTGGGTCATGGCCTGGGGATCCAGTTCCTGAAGCACGTGGAGCGAACAAAGATTTTGGTTCATATGGTCGATGTCTCCCCTTACAGTCAGAGAGATCCTGTCAAGGATTTCCAGACTGTGATGAAAGAGCTCGAGGCTTTCAGTCCTCAACTGGTTGAGAAAAGCCAGATATTAACAGCCAACAAGATAGACCTTCTGGGCGAGGAAAAAAAGAGACTGAAGAGTGTGGAAAGATTAGCTCGGAGAGAAAGATTGCCCTTTTTCGCCATTTCAGCCTTGAAGGCAGTCGGGCTAAGAGAACTCGTGGCAAAGATGGCAGAAGCTCTGAACTTTTCGGGAGACGAAAGACGGGTTTGATGGAACGCATAGGAATCCTCGGAGGCACTTTCAATCCCATTCATATGGGGCATTTGAAGGTTGCCGATACGGTCCAGAGGTCATTTTATCTCCGCAAGCTTCTCTTCGTTCCCTCTTACATTCCTCCCCATAAAGAGTCTTCGGATATTGCTGCGCCCTCGGATCGATTGAAGATGGTGGAATTAGCTCTTGCCTCCTCCCCTCGGTTCATTCCCTCTTCGATCGAGATCCGAGCCAAGGGAAAATCTTACTCCATCCTGACCTTGAAAAAGCTGAAGAAGCTCTATCCTCAGGCTTTAATCTTCTTCATCCTGGGTATCGATGCTTTCTTGGAGATTGACACGTGGAAGGAATACAGGAAAGTTCTCCAACAGTGCTTTTTCATAATTGTCAGCCGTCCAGGATACAGGCTGGAAGATGCCCGGAGTGTTCTGGAGGAGAATTATCGAGAGAGGATGGTTGAACTTTCAGAATCGGAAAGGATTAGGGAAGATATGCTTCAGGCCTACCGGCTCTTTCTTCTATCCATGAACAGTATAGATGTTGCCTCTACAGAGATCCGTGAAAAGATCAGGAGAGGAGAATCTGTTCGAGAGATGGTTCCCCAAGCCGTGGAGAAATACATATTGGAGCACCGTCTCTATCGCAATGAAAATGATTGAGAAAAAGATTAAAAAGCTAACCAAGCGCAATCTTCCTCCTGAAGTGAGGATTTCGGTCAAGGCCAGCTTGGCCAGGAAGGGCGAGGATCTTGTGGTGCTCGATTTAAGAGGCATATCCTCTTTCACCGATTTCTTCGTCATTACCCACGGAAACTCGCTCAGGCAGAATATTGCTCTTTATGAGAGTGTCGGAGAGGAATTAAAGAAGCAAGATATTCGCCCCTTAAGCGTCGAGGGCAAGGAACATAGCGAATGGATCTTGATGGATTATGGAAGTTTTATCGTGCATATCTTCTCCAAAAGGGCAAGAGAGTATTACTCTCTGGAAAAATTATGGGGAGATGCCCAGAAATTCTTCTATTGATTCTCTTATTTTATTGTGTTTCTTCAAAGGGTAAAGCTCCGCAGAAGTCACATTGAGAGAAGCTTGGCTTATCTGGACCTTTTATAACTCTGTGTTATAAAAAATCAAAAAATAGCCCATTCTTATTACTGCCAGTAAGATTTTTAACTCCCTGGTTTTCTATATAATCCCGGCGAGAGACCCATTAAAATCTAAGGGGATATTTTTCTAAAAAAAATGGTTGACATTTGACTGAATAGGCATTATTTTATTGTAAATTTTTGAGTAAAATTTCTCGAGATGGGAGGTAAATCGGCGTTCCTCGATGAGATTGAAGATTCT
>Ga0315551_10001400_pt1 | contig 18213 bp, 19 predicted proteins | sample SalMarSW160290MG_FD_203678 | JGI IMG/M metagenome (GOLD analysis project Ga0315551, IMG submission 203678) | Salt marsh sediment microbial communities from the Plum Island Ecosystem LTER, Massachusetts, United States - Salt Marsh Sediment SW1602-90 ...
AGCGACCGAAGAATCCCTGAATTGCTCGATTAAAACGGTCGTAACATGGACTCTTCGCTTCCTTAGGCGGCTTAGAGTGACATTAATATAGCAAATTGTCCGACTTTGTTTTGGTTGCTCCATTAGTTTCCTGGTTGTTCCAGTTATATAAGCAACCCAGATGGGTGCAAACCTTATAGAGCGCCATTAGCCCTTCTTCAGTGTTGCTAAGCCAGAGTTTAACCTTGGGGAAATTCACCGGGGGCGATCCTGTAGGAGGAAGGTCAGCAACATCTCCGATGGTAAAGGTACTGCCAAATTCCCCCTCTTTAAAGCGCGGCATGGCAAAAAGATAGCTGACGCCAGCAAAGTCGACTAACAAGAAACCAAGGGAGGCCAGCCAGGCGTAGTTTAGAAATTCTCGGCGATTGACCTCTTTTTTTTCTGCCACCACTTCAGTAGTCATTGGGTTATCTCCTTTTTCTGGTAATAAATTTGTTGATATGCAAGGGAAATTATGAGCTAATTGATCAGAATGGTGGACATTGTGGATTGTAACACAAGGGATATTACAAAACAAGATAAATTAGGTCTAGATTATAAAATCATGATAGTTCCATGAGTTTACCAAAGAAGATATTTTCTAGTATTCACCCCAGGTAATCCCGGGTAGGTGATTTGCCCTGTACAAAGGGGTGATTTGAGCATCATCCTTTTTGCATGATTATGGTGTTATCGAACCTGCGATCCAGAACACACAACGGAAGGCTTATGTCACTTGTCGATATTCATTTACGCCTGGCGAACACGGCCCTGTTTTTCTGTGTGATTATGGCGGTGTGGGGAGGTTGGCGTTTCCTCAAGCGACGAGGTGTCTATAGCAGCTATTGGGGTGCAGTGGTTATTGCAGAAATCCTGATTCTTGCGCAGGGGTTGTTAGGAGCATACCTCTGGCTGAGCGGTCTGCGACCAGCGCGGAGCATCCACTTGCTGTACGGCATTGTGAGCTTACTAGCTTTACCGATGATCTTTGCGTATACCAGAGGGCGTGAGGAACGCCCTGATATATTGATGTATAGTGTGGGTTTCCTGGTGTTGATCGGACTGTTGTTACGAGCGATTACTACCGCAGGTTGAGGTGGAAGAAAAGATTGGTTCGGGACTGCATAACCTTTATTTGACTAGATTGGGCTTCCATCAAGGGGATTTGTTAGGCTTACCTTTCCCAATTGGTTATTTGTTTACTAAGCGGTGCTGCTACCCATAAAACGGGAGGGTTTTGGATTTGGAGAGATGGCACGCTGTTAAAATAAAATAGCGGAGAGGGCGGGATTCGAACCCGCGGAGCCTTGCGGCTCACGCGCTCTCCAGGCGCGCGCGTTAGGCCAGACTACGCTACCTCTCCGTTACCGCCAAGGGGATTTCTCCCTGTTGGCGGCGGAATTATACCATGACGATAATGCTGACTTCAAGCAGATGAGGTGTGTTTCTTCTCGTAGATCAGGAGCGAGTTCTCCCACTGGCATTGGAACCCAGCTGCGAGGATCAGTGACTCTACCTCAGGTTGGATTGGTGCAATCCATTTAGCTTCGTGAAAACCTTTTTGGCCGGTTAACCAGCGGAAATCCTTCAAGCAAGGGACCATGTCCTTTAAATTACATGCCAGTAATTGGATGTAAAGCGCGCGATCATTCTCTTCGAAATCCTCTCTGGTGATGAGCAAACCTCTTCGCTCTCCCCACCACATAGCTTGCCTGCGCCGGATAGCTGCCTCGAAAAGGTAAGCAGTTGGAGAAGCCCACTGCCAACCTAAATCCATCAATCCAGAAGATAGCATCAGAGCGGGGCTTTCGACTACGAAATCCAACCCATTTTGCACTTCCTGATGATCTAGTTGGCTGAACGGGTTTCTGCTTGTCCCTTGGGTAGATACCTTGCTTGCTGAAGCTGCATAAATCGAGAATTCACCGATTTGCCTGAATCCAGAGCGCTCGCAGAGATGTCTCACCGGTATCCTGGTGGAGGCTGTCGCCAAGCGGATAATTCCGTCGCCCGTACGGTGCCAGTAATCCAGAAGATAATCGTTAAGGTGGGAAGCTACGCCCTTACCTTCGTAATATGGATGAACGCGTAGACCTTCTAGCCACCATTGGCCTTGTGAAAGTTTGGTCAGCTTGCCGGTGCCAATCACATGACTTTTATATTCGGCAACTACCAATAAACCGACTGGATCTACCAGCCAATCCGGCCAGACAACCGGGACGTAATCTTCTCCCTCCCAGATCCGGCGAGTGAAACCCAATACTTCCTGAGTGTCCTTGGGTAGAGCTGGACGAGCGATAATTGGAAAGTCACCTTCCGTTTGAAACCAATCGATATTTGACATATAAAGTCTGAATATTCCTAAGGAACTCAATACGACAGGATCCAATTAATCCGGGAACATGATCTCCAGAAGATCAGGTGCGTATTTCGCAACCATATCTGATGAGAGCCCATTTTCCCGACAGATGGCAGCATATAAATCGGCGGAAGGACGTTTATGACGAGCCAGGGTTTCTAAATCTAATTCCCAAAGTCCAAACCGTTGGGTCCAACCGCGCTCCCATTCGAAATTATCCACCAGGGTCCAATGAAAATAACCTTTGACAGGCCAGTTGTAATTTACAGCACGCCAGACCTGATGGATATGCTGGGCAATGTATTTTGGGCGGAGATGGTCGTCAGCATCTTCAATACCATTTTCTGTAATGATGATGGGGACCTGGAATTGCAAACCCCACTTTATCGAATCAAACATACCTTTAGGCTGGTTGGCGATAAAGCCATTATCGCTCAATTCTGCCTGGTGTTCGTAAAAGCGACGCCCAAAAAACTCTTTGGCTTTTAATAAATTAAAAGCTACTTGATCCTGAGTGTAATAGTTTAATCCAAAGAAATCCTGCGTAGCCTTGGCTTGGGGAAGGCGTTTGCGGATGAATGGAAAGCGCAGCACACCATCCATGAGCGCTCGCGGGAATAAATCGTTGTAAATTCGAGATTGCAGGCGGGCGACAAACCGGTCAGGTGGAAACCAGGGTTTGGCGGGTTGGAAACCTCGATAGTTCAAGGCGATGCCGACGCGTGCCTGGGGTTGAATTTTATGGATAGCAGCATAAGCGGTTGCATGGGCATGGAGGAGGTGGGTAACCACGCGCACGGTCGCAGCCAGGTCTTTTTTACCCGGTGGAAAATCGCCGAACGCATATCCCATAGTAGCCAGCACGTTCGGTTCGTTAATGGTTACCCAGAGGGTGACGTACTCTTTGAGGGCATCGACAACTTTGCTCACATAAGATTCAAATAATGCGATGGTATCTTCTTGCTCCCACCCACCCCTTTCACTCACCCAAAGCGGATCGGTGAAGTGGTGGAGCGTAATCATAGGGGTCATGTTCCGCTCTTGAAGCCCCCGCAATATCTCTCGGTAGTAATCTAATGCATACTCGTCCCAACGATCTGGAGCAGGCTGAACGCGGCTCCATTCAATAGAAAGCCGGTGGGCGTTTTGCCCAGCTGCCGCTGCCCGGTCAAAATCCTCCTGCCAACGACCACTCCACCAATCACAGGCCAGACCAGATTTTTGTCCATGGACGATCTTTCCGGGCTGATGTTCCCACGCCCACCAGTTGTTGTTGATATTGTTCCCCTCGACCTGGTGCGAGGATGTGGCTGTCCCCCATAAAAACTCACGGGGGAAATGGAAGGTGGCCTGAGCCATTGAGAGCTCCTTCTTAAAGTTATGTCGATCTTCCTTTATTTTACCTCCCCTGAGAGAATACGTAATTGTCCGTGAAAACCGGTCTTAATATATGGTATGCTTTTGGAATGTTTAATGGGGACAATTATCTATTAACTTAGGAGATCCTGAGGAGGAAAAGAGTTATATGGGCGAGGCTTTTATTATCTCTGCAGTGCGAACCGCTATCGGAGTGGGTAAACCAAACGGCGCTTTGGTCCCTATCGCTCCAGTTGATTTGACCGCGGCTGTCATTAAAGAGGCAGTTTATCGCGCAGGAGTGGATCCAAAACGAGTCGATGACGTGATCTTGGGTTGCGTCACACCAATAGGAGATCAAGGCGGCAACTTAGCTAGGTTGGGCGTGTTAAAATCGGGATTTCCGGTGGAGGTGCCGGGGGTAACTATAAACCGTATGTGCGGTTCTAGTCAACAAGCAGTTCATTTCGCCGCCCAGGCTATCCTGGCGGAAGACATGGAGATTGTGGTTGCGGGCGGTACGGAGATGATGTCTCACCAGCCACTCGGATCTGATTGGCCGGAGAAATGGCCTGAGGATTTTCCTTATAAATTAGTACACCAGGGAATAAGCGCTGAGATGATGGCCGAAAAGTGGGAGCTCGATCGCCAAGAGCTCGATGATTATGCTTATCAAAGTCACATCAAGGCAATGAATGCGATCCAAAACCAAGACTTTAAATCCCAAATCCTGCCGATCACGAGGCCGGATGGGGTAATCGTGGTCCAGGATGAGGGCGTACGGATGCCCCCGGATAGGGAAAAAATGGCAGCTTTAAAGCCGGTGTTTAAACCTGATGGTATCATCACAGCCGGTAATTCCAGCCAGATTAGCGATGTAGCCACAGCACTGGTGGTGGCTTCTACAAAAGCAATTGGACGTTTCAACCTGACACCAATAGGACGCTTGGTCGCCCGGGTTGTAGTTGGCTCAGATCCGGTACTGATGCTGGAGGGTCCCATCCCTGCTACAAAGCAAGTTTTGAAGAGAGCAGGATTGAGGCTGGATGATATGGATGTTATTGAAATCAACGAGGCTTTTGCCTCAGTGGTACTTGCCTGGGAAAAAGCGCTACACCCTGATATGTCGAAGGTAAATCCAAATGGCGGTGCCATAGCTCACGGTCACCCCTTAGGAGCCACAGGCGGGGTCCTGATGACAAAATTACTGTATGAACTAGAAAGCTTGGGAGGTCGTTACGGTCTGCAAACCATGTGTATCGGGCATGGTATGGCTACTGCCACTATCATTGAACGGCTGTAATTGACGGGCAATCTATGCTGCACACCGTTTACCTGGCCTTGGGCACCAATATGGGGGATCGACTTGCGAATTTACTGGCTGCATCAGATGCAATGCCACCCCAGGTGAAACCGGTGAAATGCTCTCCAATTTATGAGACAGACCCGTGGGGTGTCCTCGACCAACCTACTTTCTTAAACCAAGTAGTAGAAGCCACAACAGAATTAACACCCATGGATTTGCTCGTTTACCTAAAAAGGATTGAGGTTCGTTTGGGACGGAAAGCAACCATTAAGAACGGCCCGAGGCTGATCGATATAGATATTTTGTTTTATGATGATTTAACCCTAAAGACGGATGTACTTGAAATACCGCATCCTTTAATGGCTGAAAGGGCTTTCGTTTTGGTGCCTCTTGCAGACCTGGTTGCTGAATTGAAGCATCCTATATTAAAAAGCTCTATTCGTCAGTTGGAGTCGATGGTGGATAAATCGGGGGTCAGGTGGTATGCAAGTGGTGAATGCGGTAAAATCAATAATATATAGCCAAAACATCTGAATGTCTATCTGTTGGAGTTTAATAAGATGGTCTAACAGTAGGTTGGAGGTACTGCGATGTCTGAAATAGATCGAAAACCGCTCAATTGGACTCCCTCTCCGAATATTGGATATACGGTAGAACGCCGACCTGATGGGGGCATGCACTATATCTTTCGTGAGATCTCTCACGATACACTGGAACACTGGCGGCAATTTGCACTTGAGCATTTGCTTGATTCGGACCGGCTTACCAGGAATTTGTATGATCTCCGTTTAGTTGAAGAATTACCAAAAGAAGCCATCGAATACGCCGTCGAAGTGAGCAGCGATCCTTCTACACGAAATATCCGCCTAGCTGTGGTCCTTTCGACCGAGGCAGTAAAGCAAGCGGTTGAAAACATTGCCGCCCTGTCAATTCCAGGAGGGTTGGAAATCGGGATTTTTACGGACATAGATGAAGCGGAAGCCTGGTTAGATCGACCCTTGACTTTACTAGTCTAAGGATTTTACTGGTATAAAACCAACTACCATAAAATCCTACTGAATGGGGAGCAGCCGAGCATGCAAACTTCTAGTTTGAAGGTCGCTAGCCACACATTCAATTGGGGGAGGCGGACTTATGTGATGGGTATCCTGAACCTCACGCCGGATAGTTTTTCGGGTGATGGTTTATTGGGAGAGGTGGAACCCCTCGAGGAGGGTAATCTCTCATCCCAGAAAAATAAAAAGATTATCAGCCAGGCTTTGGAACAAGCACTTCGCTTTGTGGCTGGCGGTGCGGATATCCTGGATGTAGGTGGAGAAAGCACCCGACCGGGATCTGAATTGGTGAGCCCAGAAGTAGAGATGGCCCGGGTGTTGCCGATTATCAGGGCTTTGGTTGATGAGGTGGATACTATCATTTCAGTCGACACGTACAAGCCAGATGTGGCACAAGCAGCCCTGGAAGCTGGCGCACAGATCGTAAATGACGTATGGGGATTGCATGCTGACCCGCAGCTGGCCGAAACGGTTGCCCGTTACAATGTCCCCATTATCTTGATGCATAATCGAAGTTCCTGGGCTCATGCAGAGATCAAAGAACGTTTGGGTGGGCGCTACGTGGGAGTTCCATACGACGATCTGTTGGAAGACATCAAAGGTGAGCTCTTAGAAAGCGTGTCTCTGGCGCTTGCAGCTGGAATCTCCAAAAAGAATATCATTTTGGACCCCGGCATCGGCTTTGGTAAGACCGTCGAACAAAACCTCGAACTGCTTGATCGCTTAGATGAAATACGATCTCTAGGATATCCTATTCTGGTGGGTCCCTCTCGTAAATCTTTTATTGGTTATACGCTTGACCAACCGCCAGATCAGCGGTTGGAAGGGAGCGCAGCAGCCGTGACCGTAGCAATTGCCCGGGGAGCTGATATCGTGCGCGTCCACGATGTGGATTTTATGGTGAAGGTGGCGAGAATGACCGATGCTATCGTTCGGCGGGGTTAGAATTTGAGTATTGTGGTTGCTTGTTCAGATTTTATTAGTTTCACTAACTGGAGAAATGTCCCCTGATTTTTTCCAGACCGAATAACAACAATCCAAGCTGGGTGACTCCAAGCCACACAAAGCCAAACGATAAGAACCAGGTGATTAAGCTAATCCATTGGGGTACCTTGGATTCCAATAGCGCCAACCTTTGCTGCAATTCTGTGATTACCTCTTGATAATCCGTTATTATCGATCTGGCTTCAGATAAGTTATCATTGATCTCTTTCACGTGCCTGGCTATTATTTTGAATTGCGCCTGAATGACGATCAAATTTCCTCGAGTGGCTCGTAGGCTGCCACTCATCTGTTCGAACGATTGCGGGAGCGGGTCCAGACTTGCTGATACCCTGGCTAAAGCTACATCGAGGGGAACTGGTGGTTTGTATGGATTGCCTGGGATTAAAGGGATTGAGGTGATTACGGTTAAAGCCTGTTCGATCAGGCGAGCGCTCGATTGAGCAGCGAGCAACGAAGCCTGAGTTGCGTAGATCGTTTGAGGTAATTTATCGGATAAAAGGTTAGAGAGCGAATCGACCATGGAGGTGGACTGTTGGATTGTTCTGCCAGTCGTTGAAACGGTATCTTCTAAGGAAGAAACATTTAGTGATGCATTATCCAAAGTTTGTTTGGTTAGTTCAAGTCCGTTCGAGGTGACTTGGAGAGATGCATCGATGAGTTCAAGTGTCCCAAGAACATTTTCCGAAAGGGGCGCCCGGATTCGCCAAACATAGATCAACCCGAAAGCACTGAAGAGCAAACCGACTGCAGCTGCGATGGATAGAGCGAAACCGATTATTCGAGAGATAAACGTTCCCATAGTCAACCTTTTTTATTATTCCAAATCTTTCGTATAGCCAATTGCCTGATATTTCAGGTCGCAATTTGATCACTTTTAAGGGAAAATCAGCCCCATTTTACCAGCTGTATTGAGGTTTCGTGATAGCGTAAAAAGATTTAGATAGATCTGCTTCTCGGTAAGCTCTGTCAAGTTATAATGAGCTATTGGGAAGTTATTGTAATCATTTCTAATATAAAGCGATGAAAAATATGACCCATATTTTAGTCACCAACGATGATGGTGTCAGTGCTCCAGGTTTGCTATCATTAGCAGAGGTAATGAGCGAGGTTGGTCAAGTGACCGTGCTCGCTCCTGATCACAACTGGTCTGCTTCAGGACATGTTAAAACCATGCACCGCCCTCTGAGAGTTAAAGAAGTACAGCTGGCGGATGGTAAATTTGCTCAAGCAACAGATGGGGCTCCTTCTGATTGTGTTGCACTGGCATTGCTAGGTTTTGTTTTGGAAAAGATAGACATAGTTGTTTCTGGGATTAATCCTAATGCCAACCTCGGACACGATGTTACCTATTCGGGAACGGTTACCGCTGCGATGGAAGCTGCCATATGGGGTTTACCTGGTGTGGCAGTTTCGTTGGATTCACCCGAGAACCACCTGGGTTTGTTGGACTACGTACCTGCAGCCCGGATTGCCAGTGATATAGTCATACAGGTGATCAAACACGGATTGCCAAAAGATATCCTGCTTAATGTTAACGTACCTTATTTACCGTATGAGGAGATTAAGGGTTATCGCGTCACTCGTCAAGGGCTACGAGTATACCGGGATCAGCTGGATAGACGCCTTGATCCCCGAGGAAGGCCTTATTATTGGATTGGCGGCAAATCACCTACCGGCGTTCCGGAGGAGGGCACCGATTTTGGATCTCTGGCGGAAGGTTATGTCTCAATAACCCCTCTGCAACTTGACATGACCGCCTACCAATCGATGGATAGCCTACATTCGTGGAATTTCGGAGAATAAAGGAGGCTCAATCCTTAAAATATTTGGGACTCCCTTGACAGATTTTGATTTCGCTGTAGAATCGGGCGGAATGGAACGGTCCAATAAACCCCTTTTAAAAACCTTCGCCCCGGGGCATCAGCCCGAGTGGGCGATTTTTTTACCAGGATACAGAGCCTTTATTGGCTCTATTTTTTTGCCTGCGATGTGCGAGGCTGGCATATTGATTAGTAAGATGCAAGGATAGATGCAAACGCCCTGCAACCCAATTAAACCCAGAATTTTATGAGGTAATTACAATGAGGATGCCAGGATTAATTGACCCCCACGTTCACATGCGCGAACCCGGAGCTACTTATAAAGAGGATTGGGATAGCGGGACAGCTGCAGCTCTGGCGGGGGGCTTCACTACGATATTGGCGATGCCTAATACCCAACCCCCCATCACGGACGCATCAAGTTTGTCTGCAGTGTTGGAATTCGCCCGCGATAAAGCGCGTTGTGATTACGGCCAATATGTCGGTGCTGGACCTGACAATGCCAAAACATTGCCGTCATTGGCAAAAAATTCAGCTGGATTGAAAATGTACCTCGACCAGACCTATGGTCCCCTACGACTGGATAACCTCGAACTTTGGATGGCGCATTTTGCCCATTGGCCTAAGGGGATGCCGCTTGCGGCTCATGCAGAAGGTCGAAACATGGCGGCAGTTATCTTACTGGCTGCCCTGTATGATCGCCCTCTACATCTCTGTCATGTCTCATTGAAGGAAGAGATCCTGGTAATCAGAGCAGCTAAAGAAAAAGGATTGAAGATCACCTGCGAGGTGACGCCCCACCACCTTTTTTTGACCGAAGAAGACATTGATATCATTGGTGCAGGTCGCAGCGAAGTGCGGCCTCGTTTAGCAAGCGCAGCTGACCAGGAAGCCATTTGGAAGAACCTCGATGTTGTTGATTGCTTTGCTAGCGATCATGCCCCCCACACATTGTCCGAGAAAGACGGCTCTAATCCTCCTCCCGGTTTTCCAGGCTTAGAAACGGCTTTGCCATTATTCTTGACAGCGGTCTACGAAGGGCGTCTGACCATTGACGATTTAATCACCCGGATGCACACAAATCCAAAACATATTTTTCACCTGAGCGAACAACCTGAGACTTGGATAGAAGTGGATCCCACCGCTCCTACTGAAATTCAAAGCGAACATTTCTACTCCCGCTGCAGCTGGACGCCATTTGAAGGCTGGAAAGGGCGAGGGCGGTTAGGAACTGTTTATCTTCGTGGAAACCCCGTTTATCGGGATGGGAAAGTGCTTGCTTCTCCCGGTACCGGGAAGAATGTGAGAGCGATTTAGATCAATTTGTATGTAAAGGAGCAATTTATGGCAACTTACTCACCCCCAAAGCACGATAAAACCCCTTTTTTACCGTTTGGCGACCAGCAGAATACGCCCTTTTACGGTAAGGACATCCTATCTGTCAAACAGTTCACACGTTCGGACCTGAATTATGTTTTTAGTGTTGCTCACGAAATGCGGGTGATGGTCGAGCGCGTGGGCACATTTGACCTGCTGAAGGGCAAAATATTGGCAAATCTTTTTTATGAACCTTCTACTCGAACATCGTCTTCGTTCACGTCGGCGATGGAACGCCTTGGCGGGAGTGTCATCCCAATCAACGAAGTGCGCTATTCCTCCGTTGCCAAAGGAGAATCTTTGCCGGATACAGTGCGCACGTTAGAATGTTATGCCGACGTGATCGTGCTACGCCACCCCGAGGTGGGCGCGTCTGCACTGGCTGCCAAATACGCCCAGAAGCCTATTATCAATGCTGGCGATGGAATCGGGGAACATCCGACACAGGCGCTTTTAGATATGTTTACTATCGTTGAAGAACTGGGGCAAGTTGATGGATTGACGGTTACCATGCTGGGCGACCTTAAATATGGTCGCACAGTGCATTCTTTGGCACGCTTGCTCTCTCTTTATAACATACGCTTGAATTACGTCTCCCCGGGAATATTGCGCATGCCGGGAGAGATTATTGCAGAGCTGAGAGAAAAGGATATTCCCCAATCTGAATTCATCACCTTGGATCCGGCATTACCTGAAACTGACGTCTTATACGTGACCCGTGTTCAAAAAGAGAGGTTCAACGACTTGGGCGAATACGAGAAGGTCAAGGGTGCCTTTATCATTACACCTGAAACACTAACGATAGCCAAGGAACGCATGATCCTGATGCATCCCTTGCCGCGCGTGGGTGAGATCAGTATGGAAGTGGATATTGACCCCAGGGCAGCTTATTTCCGCCAGATGGAATATGGCCTTTACGTACGCATGGCTCTCCTGGCGATGGTATTAGGAAAGTCATGAAGATTAATGCGGATTTGATCCCCTCTACCTGCTCGAGGCCTATATTGACTCAATACCAGGAGTAATTATGTCTTTCTTCACACGGCTCGAACGGCGCGCTCGTGAAATCGATTCGCTTTTGTGTGTCGGATTGGACCCACATGCCAGCCAGCTAGCAACATTCTCTGCAGCAGCTATGCGCGATTACTGTTTGCAGCTGATCGAAGCTACTTGGGAGGTGGCGGTAGCATTCAAGCCTAACGCCGCATTTTTCGAAGCTCTAGGACCGGAGGGAGTCTCGGTTTTGCAGCAAATCATTAGAGATGTACCTGACGATGTTCCGGTGATTTTAGACGCCAAGCGGGGAGACATCGCTTCCACCGCCCAGGCATATGCTCAAGCCGCCTACCAGGCTCTGGGAGCGGATGCGGTAACGATCAACCCATATTTAGGCTATGACTCTGTAGCGCCTTTCCTGGGCAATCCTGAGCGAGGCGTATTTGTGCTGTGCAAAACCTCCAACCCAAGCGCGGTCGAACTGCAGGAGCTTGCCGTTGGAAGTTTCCAGGCTTCTGCTGATTCATTTCCGGATATTAAACTCTACCAGGTGATTGCTAAATTAGCAGTAAAGTGGAACCAGAACGATAATGTTGGATTGGTGGTGGGAGCGACTCAACCTGAAGCGTTAACCAGCGTTCGAGAGATCGCTCCTGACCTTTGGGTTCTGGCGCCAGGCATTGGAGCACAAGGTGGCGATTTGGACGCATGCCTGAGATGTGGATTAAGGATGGATGGATTTGGGTTGCTGATACCCGTTTCACGGAGCATCTCTCGCGCCAAAAACCCAAGGAAAGCAGCTGCCAATCTGCGGGCAGCCATCAATCAAACCAGGGACGAGATAAGGTCTTCTAGGATGGATCAATCCGCCAATCGACCAAAAAATCAATTATCTCGACTTGCGGACCAATTGCTAGAATCAGGTTGTATCAAATTTGGGGATTTCAGACTTAAATCTGGTTTCATCTCGCCCATTTATATTGACTTGCGCCGGTTGGTAGGTCATGTGGACCTGTTAGCTCAAGTAGCAGCAGCATACCTGCCTGTACTGCGAGGGTTATCGTTTGACCGCTTGGGAGCCCTCCCCTATGCCGCGCTTCCTATCGCGACGGCAATAAGCTTAATGGCAGGCTGGCCATTGATCTATCCGCGTAAAGAGACCAAAGGATATGGTACGAAGTCCGAGATTGAGGGAGTTTATCAAGCCGGAGAACGAGTTGTGGTTATCGATGACCTGGCGACCACTGGAAAAAGCAAGTTTGAGGCCATCGAAAAATTGACAAAGGCTGGCTTACAGGTCACTGATATCGTTGTCCTGATTGACCGTCAGTCTGGCGCGGTTGAAGCTCTGGCTGAGGCGGGATACCGGATGCACAGCGTGGTTAATTTGACCCAATTGTTGGATCAATGGGAGAACGCAGAACGGGTGCCTTCCAACCAGATTCGTCAAGCACGCGAGTTTATACAAGCCACTCAACACAGGATTTAGGAATAGACATACTCTCGTAATAACCACTCTTCCACCAATGTGGCGACCCAATCACAGGAGATTGACCATCTTTAACTAAGATGTACAGCTTTATCAGACCCATTCTTTACCGGATTGACCCCGAAAAAGCCCATGCTCTTTCCTTAAACTTCTTCCGGCTATTCGGGATCATGCCCTTTGGAAATGTTTTGTTGAGAGGGGTTTCTTCACCCCAACAGACCGTTGAAGCGTTTGGTTTAACCTTCCGAAATCCAATCGGTTTAGCGGCTGGTTACGATAAAGATGGATTGGCATGGCGGGGTCTAAAAAGGCTCGGTTTTGGCCACATCGAGATAGGCACCGTCACTCCGCTTCCGCAGCCAGGGAACTCGAAACCGCGTTTGTTCCGATTGCTGGAGGAGCGGGCACTGATTAACCGCCTCGGCTTCCCAAGCAGAGGGGCTGCCTTCGTAGCCAGGCAGCTGGCTGTTCCTCGCCCGCCCGGTCTTATAGTCGGTGTGAATCTCGGCAAGAATCAGGGCACTCCATTGGAAAAGGCTATTTCAGATTACCTGGTCTTGCTAGGACAATTCGCTCCGCTGGCAGATTATTTAGCTATCAACGTCAGCTCTCCCAATACGGTGGGATTACGCCGCTTACAAGCCAAACAAGCTTTACAGGATCTCCTGACCAGTCTTGCTGAGGAGAGACAGGTGATGTCAGAGCGGATAGGACGCCGGGTACCTATGTTAGTGAAATTAGCGCCTGATCTCTCCGATGCAGAGTTAGTAGACGCTCTGGGGGTCATCCTTGATACGAACATGGATGGGGTGATTGCAACAAATACGACTATTCACCGGCAAGGAGTAAGATCGTCTCTAAGAAGCGAAAGCGGCGGGTTGAGCGGCGAGCCGTTGAAGGAACGCAGTACGGAAATGGTGCGCAAGATCTGGCGACTCACCGGGGGTAAATTAGCAGTTGTGGGCGTTGGGGGAGTGATGAATGTTGAGGACGTCAAGGAAAAGCTGGACGCGGGAGCTGTTCTCGTGCAGATTTATACCGGATTAGTATATCAAGGGCCGGGTTTGGTCAAACAGATTCTAAGGGCGTTATGAATTTAAGGGATGCTGAAGGTATATTGCCAGCTGTCACCGTCTCTTAGAAGGTTAGTCGTCTGGCCTTGCTGGGTAAAGTGAACCACCGCACGGCCGAATTGGTCCGCGATGCTGTGATCGATCTGCTCCACCCCGTTGCAGATCGCTTGCATACCATCACCGCAGATAATGGCAAAGAGTTCGCTGACCACGAACGCATCGCCCAAGACCTTGGCATCGATTTCTTTTTTGCTCATCCGTATGCTGCTTGGGAACGGGGTGCGAATGAAAATATGAATGGCTTGATACGCCAATATATTCCTAAAAATCGAGACCTCTCTTCGGTCACCCATAACGAACTGGAACAGATCATGTTCAAACTCAACCATCGTCCTAGAAAATGCCTTGATTTCAAATCACCCTTTGAGGTATTTTTTGAGCAACCTGTTGCACTTACGAGTTGAATCCAAGTCAAATAACAATCGCTTGCGGGGTCGAAAAGCCAGCGATTATAGATATAACGAGAGTAGCCAATATCAATCTGTGTACCGGGGGCACCTCCGGGTGAAAGGCGATCCTCAAAAAGCAACCCATGTAAATCCTGGCGATAGTTATCTGATTGACTCTCGGTGAGAAAACGAGTGAGCGCCTGAGTGTTAGCAAACAAGTTGTTGTAACTCGCTATATCCCTGTCTCGGCACAAAGGAACAGTTTTGTCTGGTTGGCATGTTTGCTTCTTGTCCTCGGGCTGTTCCAAGATGAAACGGTTTACGATTGGTATTTCCAGATTTAGGAAATACTCCATCACCCGATCATCTGCGCTGCTAAATACAAAAAAGGACTGGTACATACGGAAGATGTGTTCGTCAAAGAAGCGACCAGACCGGACCGATCCAACTTTACTGGCATCGTTTCCATAGAAAATAGCGATGAAGCGAGTGATGCCTCGTTCCAGGTAATATTCATAGACAATATCCGCCAGAGAGAGCCCAGACTACGGGCGCACGTTGCGCGGGTAATTGGTGATTTTTATGGCGATTGGACGTCGTTCTAAGAGGGTAGGATCCGTTACGTTCATGCTGGTGAGAGGATTGATCTCTTTCGGAAATTTTCGGGACCATAAGTTGTGATTAGTGGGATCAAGGGTGAGGGTGGTGTATCTCCCCAACTGAACTGATTCGCGGGGTTGGAAAGTTGGTTATTATTATCAATTGGTCTCTCAAAGGAAAGTATTTTTGGATTAACCCCCGATGAAACCTGAGCGGGAATGGAGAAGCTAGTCTTGGCAGAAGCAAAGGCCGGGGCACAGGAGCTTGTGACCAATCCGATCAAAAGAAAAATGATAAGGCTTAACCTCAAGGGAAGGGCTTCTTCAGAAGATTCCATTGGTTTATAGTAATGGGATATTGCATTTCATCGGCCAACAGAATCGTTAGAGCAGATCAAGAGAGGATAAAGTCACTTAATCTGCTCTAAAGTGGCGGGCTACCCCCCTTAGACTATTCAATTGCCAGGTTATTGCTTAAGATTCTCTATGGTATGCGGAATTCGAAGCGCCAGGTGGCCTCCTGTGGTTGCGAAATTATCGAATTCTGCCCAACTATCTGGAACCAAGTGTTGCCTGGTTTGAAAGGGTAGCTGCTACCATCGGGGAAAGTGAGATATAGAACGCTATCAGTAGAGGGGCGATTCCAGATGACTTGATATACCTGACCATCGCGATATGCATATGCAGGGCCACTGCCATTGAGCAGGATCTCGATGATCTCTGCCGGGGGACGTTGGAAATATTCGTGTTGCACAATTAGCACGACGACATTAGCGGCAGTGATTTGTTGATCGTTCAAGCGGTCAGTCATAGGAACATATTTTTCTCCCTGGCCCTGATCGAAAACATCGTCTTGGAAACGCAGATAATGGCCAGTAGTTGGATCATAATCCCAGCGGTTATAACTATCCCCTGAATAGCGTATGCTGACTTGTTCGGCTGGCTCACCTTCTCCAGATGGTTCTAGTCGAAAAGTCATTCCATCTAAATTCTGATGGCTGTCGTCGACGTTTTCCGATTCTAGGAAGGCATGGATTTCTTTTGTGCCACCTAAAAGAAAGTTGTAGCCATTGGGGTCTTGACGACAAAGGGGGATGTTTGATGTAGGCGGGCAAAGCTTGGTTTGACCTCTCTCGAGGACGAGCCTGTCGCTGTAATCAGCAGAAAACAGACGTCCGTTAATCCTGTAATCAGCACTACCATATGCAAAGATGCTTTTATACATTCGAATAAGTAGATCATCTGGAAAGCGGGCTGAACGGATGGGGCCGACTAACTCAGCGTCATTGCCATAGAAGATAGCATGAAAACGGGTATAGCCATTGTTGTGGTAGTAATCATAGACGATATCAGCAAAGGATAACCCCCAGGGAGGCCGGTTATAACGTGGAATGATGTTTACCTTGATGGCTACTGGCCTGCGCTCCAATAATCTGGGATCTGAGACAAAAAGGCCGGTGAGTGGATCGACGTTTTCAGGAAAATTGTTTGGTCCAAAGCCTTCTTCTGGGTAGGAGGGAGTGGGAGTTGGCGTGGGCGGTGAGGTTGGCGTCAGTGTTGCAGTAGGCGGAATTATTGTGGGAGATGCCGTCAATGAGGGTAGTGGTGTATTTGTCAACGCCATGGTGGAAGTCTCTTGAGGAGCAGGTTCAAACCCAGAACATGCGCTCAACGATAAGCAAATGAACAGGCTTGTATAGATGCCAAATGAAAAACTTCTCAGCATACCTCGTCCTCCAGTTTAAATTATGTCGATTAAATTTCGAAGGCTTATCATACTCCAATTAGAGATCCATGGCAATTACCGCTTGTCTTTTTTAATAGATAACCCTATAATTCTGCCCATATGGAAATTCCTCAGCTAGAGCGACACAGTCTTTGGCAGCGAGCCTGGAAAAGCTTGGTATTTCTGCCCGCCGGGCTTCTGTTAATAGGTTGGTTATTAACCACTCCTTCAGGATTATTGGGCAAGGCTGATGCAATAGGCTATGCAGTTTGCCATCGAATAGATTTGCGTTCTTTTCATCTTGGTGCAAGGCAATTACCCCTATGTGCCCGTTGTACTGGCATGTATTTAGGGGCGATGTTGGGGTTGGTGTATCAGGAGATAATGGGGCGAAAGCGAATTGGCACTCCCCCTTTGCGAGTATTGTTTGTACTGGGTGGTTTAGTGGCCGCCTTCATCGTGGATGGTTTGAACTCATTCTTGCATTTAATCCCCGGCATGTTCTCCCTCTACGAGCCTAATAACACCCTACGCCTGTTATCCGGAACCGGGATGGGTTTGGTGATATCAGTGGCACTCTTTGCGGCTTTTAACCAGACGGTCTGGGAGAAAAGGGATGACCTTCCTGCTCTGGCGGGATCACGATCTTTAGTTGTTTTACTTATCCTGGGAGCACTTTTGGATCTATTGGTGATGACAGAGAACCCGGTCATCCTTTACCCGCTAGCATTGATCAGTGCAGCCGGCGTACTGGTCATACTGACCATGGTATATACTACCGTCTGGTTGATGGTGTTACGAATAGAGAACCGCTGGAACCATGTGATTGATTTGGTATTACCCTTAACGGGTGGGTTCACGTTGGCTTTGATGCAAATAGGATTACTTGATTTAGGGCGGTATCTGCTGACGGGCACCTGGCAAGGATTCCATCTTGGTTAAAGACTGGTAATCGCCTGGAGAAAGGAAGTAGATGGTGTGGGAATTGCTAACCGGTGTACTCCCTGCGTTTGGTCTTTCGGCCAGTGCCGGGTTAAACGCGTATATCCCCCTGTTGGTTATCGCTCTAATGGCGCGTTTTACGGACCTGATCAAGCTGGACGCCCCCTGGAACACGCTCACCAATGGTTGGTTGATCGGTTTGCTGTTGCTCCTGTCGGTTATTGAATTCTTGGTCGACAAAGTGCCAGCTGTCAATCATGCTAACGATCTCATCCAGACTTTTATTCGGCCAATCGCAGGAGCAATCGTGTTTGCGGCCAATGCAAAAGTGATCACGGAAATCCACCCAGTCTTGTCCTTGGGAGCTGGTTTGCTGGTGGCTGGTAGTATTCATGCAGTTAAAGCCACTGCGGTACGTCCAGTGGTAACCGCCACGACTGCAGGGGTAGGGAATGTGCCGATAAGTATCGCCGAAGATATGATCTCCACAGTGATATCAATCCTGGCTGTGGTTGTACCGGTGTTGCTCACCGCCATTATCATACTGTCAACTTCTTGGCTTATCTGGCTGCTCTGGCGGCGGGCAAGCCGAGAGCGTCTCGAACGATTTATTGATTCTTAAATAGTTACTAATCATAGG
>Ga0315551_10001401_pt1 | contig 18209 bp, 20 predicted proteins | sample SalMarSW160290MG_FD_203678 | JGI IMG/M metagenome (GOLD analysis project Ga0315551, IMG submission 203678) | Salt marsh sediment microbial communities from the Plum Island Ecosystem LTER, Massachusetts, United States - Salt Marsh Sediment SW1602-90 ...
TGGCAGCCGTGGGCATGGCACCCGGTGCCGTTGCATACGGTAATGACGGCCTTTTTCGGGTCTCTTTTCCCCGTTATCGACTTTCTAAGAGTCTCCAGTTCACCTACGGATTTTAGTTTAGCCACTGGTGACGTCCTCCACTCGTTAGTTATATTCCTTCAGCACGGAAACGATACCCTCGGGCGTCATTTCTCCGTGATAGTCTTCTCCGATGATGACCATCGGGCCGAGGGCGCAGGCGCCGACGCAGTTGACCGTTTCCAGGGTGAAATTAAGGTCTTTGGTGGTCTGCCCTCTTTTAATTTTGAGTTCCTGCTCAACCTTCTCCAGGACTTTTACGGCTCCCCGAACGTGGCAGGCCGTGCCCAGGCAAACGTTAATCAGGTGGCGTCCTCGCGGTGTCAGGCTGAACGCCTTGAAAAAGGTGGCGACGCTGTAGACCCGACTCAACGGAACGCCGAGGCCTTCGCTGGTTTCCTGCAGTGCCTCTTTGGGAAGGTACCCTATTTCCGCCTGGATATCCTGCAGGATATCCACCAGCAGCGCTTTATCGTGCTGATGCTTTTGCAGCGCCTTTTTTGCTTTTGCTTTTAGCTCTTTTGGTGACATTGGCTTTCTCCAGTAGCTTTTGATATTCCAGTTCCACTCTTTCCTGTATCTGGTCGATAATATCATCGCTCAAGTGGCGGAACCTGCCCTGTATCTTCAGGTAGTCCCTTATCGGCCTTAGCCTGGGCAGGTTGATACTCATCTTGTATACGCCGTTATCCACTTCGAAGAGGGGGAACATGCCCGTCTGCACGGCCAGGCGCGACTGGCGGTTGACCGTATCCGTGGCGCTGCGCCAGCCGGTGGGGCAGACCGAGAGGATGTGGATGTAAGCCGGCCCGGGTGTATCCACTGCCTTGCGGACCTTCGCCATGAGGTCGAAGGGGTAACCGTGGGTGGCGGTGGCCACATACGGTATATTATGGGCCGCGGCGATTTCCGGCATGTTTTTCTTCCAGCTGAACTGGCCGAAGCTCTGCTTGCCGGCGGGAGAGGTGGTGGTGGCCGCGCCGAAAGGCGTTGCCGAAGACCTCTGGATGCCGGTATTCATATATGCCTCGTTATCGAAGCAGATATAGGTGAAATCGTGACCTCTTTCCAGGGCGCCGGATATTGCCTGAAGTCCGATATCGCTGGTGGCGCCGTCGCCGCCGATGGCAACTACCTTGGTATTTTCCGGCACTGCTATCCCCTTTCGCTTCATGGCTTTGTACCCCGCCTCGATGCCCGAGGCTACTGCCGCCGCGTTCTCGAACAGGGTGTGAATCCAGGGAAGGTGCCAGGAAGTAAACGGAAGCTGCGAGGCGACAATCTCCATGCAGCCGGTGGCATTGACCACGATGACGTTGTTATCCAGCGCCTTAAACGCCATCCTCACGGCCAGGGCTTCGCCACAGCCGATACAGGCGCGGTGACCCGGCGCGAAATTCTCCTTTTTCTTTATAAGTCGAGGTACGTAAACCGCGTATTTTTCCATTATTCCCTCACCCCGTGAATCTCGTATTCGTTCTTGCTGCCCGTGCGGGCAATTTCCATGCCTTTATTAACGATGTCCTTGAACCCCGCCACCGTAATATCCCGGCCGCCGAGTCCGCCCACGAAGCTGACAATCCTGGGCTTTTTTGGCTGGTCGTATAAGGCCGCCTTGATTTCAGAGGCGACCGGCCCGCCCGGCCCGCCGAAGGAGATGGCCCTATCCAGCACGATAAGTACATCGGTATCCTTAATCGCTTCGCGCAGTTCTTCGAAAGGGAAGGGACGCCAAAGGCGCAGCCTTAGCTGGCCCACGTCCTGTCCCCCGGCTCTCATCTCGTCGATGGCTACCGAAGCCGTCTCGCCGACGGCGCCCATCGTCATCAGTACGACTTTTGCGCCGTCGCTGTGATGCTTCTCAATCGGGTAGTATTGCCGCCCGAAGGCTTTATTGTACTTGTCCCAGATTTCCAGGATTACCTTTTTGGAGTTTTGTATGTTCACTTCCTGCGCCCATTTTGTTTCCGTAAAAATGACCGGCGGGGCGAAATCGCCCATGGCCACCGGTTTATCGGGGTTCAGGGGGAGGGGGTAGTTATTTGGAGGCAGGAATTTATCGACTTCGCTCTGCTCCGGGAACTCTATCGGCTCGATGACGTGCGTCAGGTTGAAGCCGTCCATGTGTACCATCACCGGCAGCAGGACACGGTTGTCCTCACCGATGCGGAAAGCGCAGATGATATTATCCACACACTGCTGTCCGTTTTCAGCGACTATCTGTATCCAGCCGGTATCCCTGACCGACATCATATCGGAATGGTCGCACCAGATGCTTAATGGTGATGATAGCGCCCGGTTGGCAACTGCCATGACGATAGGAAGGCGCATGGGTGAGGCGACATATACCACCTCGTTCATCAATGCCAGTCCCTGGCTGGCCGTGGCGGTAAACGTGCGGGCGCCGGCGGCCGCCGAGCCGAGACAGGCGCTCATGGCGGAGTGTTCCGATTCTACCGGTATATATTCAGCGTCCAGTTCACCGTTGGCTACCAGCTCGGCCAGGTGCTCGACGATATGGGTCTGCGGAGTAATGGGGTAGGCCGCCACGACATCCGGATTGGCCAGCTTGACCGCATCCGCAATCGCAATGGAAACCTCAATACCTACTCTCGTGGCCATTATTCCACCTCCTCTACCATCGTTATCACCCTGGGCCAGCATTCCCTGGCGCAGATGCCGCAACCCTTGCAGTAAAAGAGGTCGGCTTCGAAATACCCATCCTCGTTCTCGCCGATGCACCCTTCCGGACAGTACAGGGAGCACAGGCCGCACTTGATGCATTTTGTAAAATCATAAGTCGGTCGCTGTGACCGCCAGGTCCCGCTTTCGTACTGACGGGCGCTGCCGGGGTCGGCGATAATGGCGCCTATTTCCAGGTCTTTCCAGGTATATTCACTCTCGGATTTAGCCATTTACTGCTCCTCAATTGCTACTTCTTCGTAGGCTGTTTCCATGGCTTTGATATTGCGTTCACCCAGCCTGCCGAAGCGTTTCTCCAGCGGTGCATGGACCGATTCTTTCTTGATAATCCCCGTTATTTTAATGACGGCCCCGAGCATGGTGGTATTGACGATTGGCACTCCCAGCACCTCACGGGCAATTTTGTTGGCATTTATCGTGGAAACCGGGTATTTGATGCCGAACTCGGACTTTATTTCCTTGGCCGTTTTTCTGGTATTAATGATAACCTTGCCGCCTTTTCTTAGACCGGCGGTCACCTTGACTTTATCCAGCAGGCTCGGGTCAAGCACCACGACGACATCCGGTTCGGTTATATCCGCCCTGATTTTGACAGGCTCTCTGGCATCTACCCGGTTAAAAGCCTGCACCGGCGCTCCACGGCGCTCCGGCCCGAAGCTGGGGAAGGCCTGCGCATATTTACCTTCGCTGATTGCCGCCTGCGCCAGCAACTCGGTAGAGGTAACCGCGCCCTGCCCGCCGCGGCCATGCCATCTGATTTCTATAAGGCTCTTTTCTTTTGTCATCTTTTGCTCCATGCACTAAAAACGCCCCTGGAGCGACTTGAACGCTCGCACCCGGCTTCGGAGGCCGGCGCTCTATCCACCTGAGCTACAGGGGCCAATTACTAAAATGATACTATATAATCTGAAGTTTGCGCAACTATGGGTGTATTATTTATGCATAGCGCAGGATAAGCATCAGGTGACTGATGCCTACGACGATAATCATGGGTGGCAGAGCGTATTTAAGGAATCTGCCCCAGCTGATGGGGTAACCTTCTTTGTTGGCCACCGCCGTGCCTACCACGTTAGCCGAAGCCCCGATCGGTGTTGCGTTGCCGCCGAGGTCTGTCCCCAGCGCCAGCGACCAGGCGAGTGTCGGCAGGCTCATTGCTCCCACCACCGAAAGCTCTTTGATGATGGGCACCATGGTGGCGGCGAAGGGGATATTATCGACAATTGCCGAGGCGAAAGCCGAAATCCACAAGATAAACGGTATGGCGATGGCGATTTTACCTCCGGACGCATCCCCGATAAACCCGGCGATTATTCCCAGTACACCGGTCTCTTCAAGTCCGCCCACGCAGATAAACAGGCCGAGGAAAAAGAGCAAAGCCTGCCAGTTGACTCCTTTAAATACGTACTTGATATCTTTAATATCGGTCAGCAATGTCAGGACGGCGGCAATCACGCCGATAAGAGCTAACGATAGTCCGGTCTCGGCATGGGTCACGATGAGGATTACCGTTAGTATAAAGATACCCGTATCTATCATAAACAGACGGCGGTCGTTGATAGCGGAGCCTGGCAGGGGACACACCTTCATCATTTCATCGGGGTTTGTTTTTTGTTTAAGGCTTTTACGGAAGATGAAGTAAAAATAAACCAGGGTGAAGGCCATGCATACCCAGGCAATGGCGCCGGTATTAGCGGCAAAGTCGAAAAAATTATAGCCGAGGGCGGTGCCGATAATGATATTGGGCGGGTCGCCGCTCATGGTGGCGCTGCCGCCGGTGTTGGCGGCGAAAATTTCAGCCACTATCACCGGCACGGGGTCGAACTTAAAAAGCCGTGCCAGTTCTACTGTCACCAGGCTCAAGAAAAGCAGCACGGTGATGCTGTCTATGAACATGGAAAGGAAACCGGAGATAATCATGAATAGCAGCAGCAAAGGAATCACCTTGCACCTTACCAGGCGCGCCGCGTAAAGACAAATCCATCTGAAAAACCCCACCCTCTCCATGCCGGCGACCATTACCATCATCCCGCCGATGAAGATAATCGTCTGCCAGTTCACCCCGTATGACTCGACGTGCTGCTCGCCCGGCACCCAGAAATGCCACTGCCCCAGCTGCTCAAGGTTCAGCACGCGCCAGACCGATTCCGGGTTTTGCATAACCCCCAGAAAGACGACCACTATCATAAGGGCCGCGCCGATAAGGGCCGGGATGTAACGGGGCGCCTTGTCGCTGACGATTACAGCGAGCATGATGGCGAAGATGGCTATAGCCAGAATCTGGGTTATTGATAACATAAAATCGATAATCTTAGGGGTCTGATATGACATCTCATTTTAACAGGTATATGCCTTTACTGGCAATATACCCCCTCTTCAATTGAGAGGATTATTTAATTGTGTTAAGCTACTGTTAAGTGTTTATCAAAGCACGGATGATAGAGGTACATGTTGGTCTGGGTTAAGCTCATTATCTGCATACTGGTGATATTCTTTTCCGGGCAGAGGGTAGCCAAATACGGCGATATTATATCGGAAAAAACCGGTATCGGGCAGGTGTGGATGGGGGTTATCGCCATAGCGCTGATAACTTCACTGCCGGAATTCTTTACCGGCATTAGCGCCGTAACCCTGGTTGACGCCCCTGATTTAACCGTTGGCAATCTCATCGGCGCCAATGCCTTCAATCTCTTTAATCTGGCCCTTCTCGATATCTTCCACAGGGACGGGTCAATCATGGCGATAGCCAGCTGGGCGCACCGGCTGACCGGCTGGTTCAGTCTTATATTAGTGGTATTAGTGGCCGTTTTTATCTTCGTCAGTTCGCGGTTTTCCGCCATGACTCTCGGCTGGGTCGGATGGTACACACCGATTATTCTCCTTTTCTATCTTTTCGCGGTAAGGCAGATATTTTATTATGAAAAGACTCACCTGGCGATGAAAGAGGCCAGGCCCTACCCCATCGAAATATCGTTAAGGCGTCTTTTTATATACTTTGGTATCTCGGCGGCTTTTATTATCGGTGCCGGCATCTGGCTGGCAACAATCGGAGACGAGATTACGCAGGTGACCGGATGGGGACAGAGCTTCGTGGGCAGCCTTTTCCTGGCCTTTACCACTACCCTGCCGGAAATAACGGTCTCCTTTACCGCCATGAGAATCGGTGCCGTCGATATGGCGGTGGCTAACCTCATCGGCAGCAACCTTTTCAACCTGACCATTATACCCGTAATCGACCTTATTTACGGGAAAGGCCCCATACTGGCACAGGTCTCGCAGGGCCATCTTTACACGGCCGGTGCGGTTATTATTATGTCGCTTATCTTTATAGCCGGGCTGCGTTTCAGGACGGGGAGAATCTTACGTTTGAGCTGGTTTAATATAAGTTTGATTGTACTGTTTCTGGTCAGCGCTTACTTGAGTTTTATCATGGCCTGAACGGATGTATAATAGCGGGAACGAGCGTTAAAGGGAAAAGTCATGCGGAAATTAAAAGCGGTAATTTTAGTGGGCGGCCCGGGCACGCGCCTTCGGCCTCTCACCAACGATAGGCCGAAGTCCGTATTGCCGGTGCTGAACAGGCCCTTCATGGAGCATGTAATTTCCTTTCTCAAGCATTACGGCGTCGGGGAGGTTATCCTGACGCTCAACTATTTACCGGATGTGATTCGTGAATATCTGGGAGACGGCAGCCGGTACGGCGTGCGAATAACCTATTGCCTGGAAAAAGAACCTATGGGTACCGCCGGGGCCGTCAAGAACGCCGTCGCTCATCTGGATGACACCTTCATCGTCATGAACGGCGATGTATTTACGGGTATAGACCTGGCCGATATGCTTGCTTTTCATAGAGATAAAAACGCTAGAGCTACCATATATCTAACGCAGGTGGAAGACCCCAGCGCTTTCGGCGTGGTGGAAACCGATAACGGGAATAAGGTAAAACGATTTATAGAAAAGCCTCCCCTGGCCGAAGCGACGACTAACTGGATAAATGCCGGGATATATATCCTTGAACCGGAGGTCCTGGAGCATATCCCGGCGAATACTCACTATATGTTTGAAAAAGGGCTTTTCCCGCACCTTCTGGATATGGGAAATCCGGTGTATAGCTATCCTTACCGGGGCTATTGGCTGGACATGGGGACACCGGGAAAATATTTCTCTCTGAATATTGACCTCATGTTATCGAAAATAGCCAGCCCGCTGGTTTCTATCCCGGGGGATAATGGTGTATATAATGGCAGCGGTATTAATGATGCGGATATAGACCCGGCGGCGTTAATCACGCCGCCGGTAATGGTTGGCGGCGGAAGCCGCATAGAACCGGGGGTGGCCGTCAGGGGGCCGGTAGTTATGGGACGAGGCTGCCATCTGGAAAAAGGCGCTGTTATCGAAAATACGATATTGTGGGATAATGTGTCTATCGGGGCCGGCGCCAGGCTTAATAGATGTATTGTCAGCAGCGGCATGTCGGTGGGGAGTGGCCGGGAGATTGTAAACGGTATCGTCACTCCTTCAGGGACCGCGGAGTTATTACAGGTTTAATATATTGATTGCAGATTTTATAATAAAGGAGCATCTATGGCGGCAGATATAAAAAAAGAAGCTAAAACGCAGAAGCGGAAACCCAGGGAAATAACGTTCAAATGTCAGCGGTGTGAGAACCGGAAGCCGATTCAGGAAATGACGAGTGTTACCAGATTCCGACCGGTATTGATTGTGTGCCAGGATTGTGCTAATGAAATGCGGTAATATATATTTTGATATTATTGCGATTTTAGGGAGGCGGTTTAATGGCTGAAGAGCTGGGGAAAATAGAAAAGCCCCCGGTAGAAGATTTTAGAAAAGGCAGGAAGCTGTACTTCGTTCCGCTTATTTACGGCGGCGAGGATATGGCGGAAGACTACCTTGAAAAATTCAACAAATACTGGGAGCAGGTGGAAAAGCAGGTTGAGGAATTGACCTCGAAGCTTGGCCTCGTGAACAGGATATACCACGAGTTGATTGCGGTATCCGGAGATGAAGGCGGCAAGACTGTCAGAGAACTAAGCGAACGGAGTTATAAAATCGTACAGGGTTGCCTGGAAAAGAAGGCGCAGCTTGAAGCAGTCGAGGATAGTGATATCCTGACGGAATTCATGGACTGGAGTCGGTGCCTGATAATCGGCCTTCAAAACCCCGGGGTGGTATCAAAGGTCTACGAATCTTATACGGAAATCGGTAAAAAGAGAAACGAATATATTGCGCGGAAAATCGACGAAACGTTAAAGGAGAATGAAATCGGGATATTGCTCATGAGAGAGAACCATCAGGTGCAATTCCCGTCTGATATACAGGTATTCTATGTAGCCCCGCCCGCCCTTGACGAGATTAAGCGTTGGCTTAGAGAGGGCGAAGGTAAGAAAGATCAGAAGTCCGAAAAGAAATGATTGGCTATGCCGCCTAGCGGGCGTATACTTGCTTACGCCTGGCCCTGGGTCTTTTCACTAACGGGGTTAGGCGCCCGGAATATATGGCACTGCACTGGAGACAGGTTATGTAAACCCCCTCGGAATCGCGCTCCAGAAACAGGTCGCCGCCGCACCGCTTGCAACCCTTGAATTTTACGATATTTAACATTTCACCTCCCCTCTTGGTGGATGCTGTTTTAACCTTCCGTTCATTTTTTCATTAGCAGGAATATGGGACTATTGCGTATTTGACGTTTACTGCAATTGATGCATTCGCCTTAATGGTATGTAGTGTAAATATGCTGCATCACATCGGTATCACAAAATCCGCCCGGAATATCACAAAATCGTCACAAATGTTGCTTTCGCAGGAAACGTAGCTGTTTTCTTTGACAATCTAAGTGAGAATGGACTAGAATTTGTCCGTTAGTCTCGAAACGGAAAATTGCAGATTTCAGGAGGTAAATCATGGCGGGAAAGTACGATAAATACATCCACCATCCGCCCCATCTTCAGATTAAAGTTAAGGAAGATAACAGCGTCGTCTTCGACGGCCTGATGATAGGCCATCAGCAACTGGGCTACGGTCTGACAATCGGTCACCAGTTCGTAAAAAAACCTTTTAAATCGGATAATCCCTGCCATACCCATAATTTCGATGAGTTCCTGGCCTGGTATGGGGGCAACCCGGACGACCCCGATGATTTCGGCGCCGAGGTGGTGCTCTATATGGGCAAGGAGCAGGAGAAGTATGTCTTCACCCGGCCCACCATGGTCTACCTGCCGCCGGGGCTGCCCCATTGCCCCCTGGAGATTACCCGCGTAGACAGCCCGATTATCCAGGTAGAAATCATGCTGGTTGCCGAGGGAGGCACGCGCGAACCTTACTTCGAGCAGGACAAGGGCAAAGTAAACCTGATTGAGATGATTGACCTGTCGCGCCGGTAGCCCGGTCATCGATTCGATTATATCTCCAGGGAGAATGACCGACATGCAGATAGTTTCAGCGCAGGATTCTCATGTACCCGGCATTGTGGAGGTGTGGGAGGAGTTCTCGCTTTTTCATGAAGATATGGACCCCCGCTACCCCATGGTGGATAACGTACGTTCCGGTTATGAAGAGCACTTAAGGAATTTGATGGTGGATGCCGACACTCTTGTCCTCGTCGCTCTGGATAGCGGGAAAGTGGTCGGCCTTTGTATCGCGCAGGTCAAGAAATCATCCCCGGCGTTTAAGCGGGAAAGTTTCGGGTTCATCGACGAAATGGCCGTTAAGGCTGAATACCGACGCCGCGGCATCGGAACGCAGATACTGGGGAAAATACTGGACTGGTTCAAATCGCGGAATATAGATATGATTGAACTGGACGTTGCCGCCGTGAATCAGGTGGGCTATCCGTTCTGGGAGAGACACGGCTTTAAGGCCTACGTGCACCGCTTGTATTTGAAAACGTAGCGCCTATAATCGGTCTTAATCTTCCCGCCAGTCCCAGTCCATTCCACCTTTAAACACTTGCGAGTTCATCTCGTTGCTGATAAAGAGGTTGGCATCCGGGAACCGTGTTACCATGGCGTAATAAAATCCGGCTACATCGTTTGTATTTGCCAGTTCTTCTTCGGTAGCGACCAGATAGTCCCTGGTAAAACTGAAACAACCGGAGTCAAAAGGCATTCCCGGTTTCTGATGGCCGGGAATGACCACCTCGGCGCCCATTTTCTCCAGTCGTTCAATATCCTTTATCCACTGCTGGCGTTCTTCCGCCGTAACCTCGCAGGTAAACGGGTGCGCCTCGTGAAAAAGAACGTCGCTCCCGTACATGGTTTTTATGGAGGGTATCCACACCACCGTGTTGTATTTCAGGTCTCCCATAATTTCCGGGATTATTTCGATACGGTGGCCTTCAAGCTCGAAGTAGTTTTCGGTAAGCGACTCTATATTGACCTGTTTCCGCGGCACGTTGATAACCCCTATGGTCTCTTCCCAGTGCTCGATTTTACCGAAAAACTGATTGTTGATAGTTTTTGCTACGGAAGGGAGCGCCAGAACCCGGGCTTCAGGGAAGGCATCTGCGATGGGGCCGAGGCCGAAGTAATGGTCGGGGTGGGCGTGGGTCACGTAAATCGTTTTCAGGTATTTACCCGTTTCCAGTATTTCCGCGACAACCCGGTGGGCGTTCGATAGAGTCCACTGCGTATCGATGAGAGCGGCATCGGTCTTTCCCATCACGATTACAGAGGCGACCTCAAAGCCGCTTTCGTCGCTGAAGAAGACCTTCGTGGCCGGCAAATCCGGCCCGTGCCTGTTGATTCTGACCTCCATGAACTTGCCCTCCAATAAACGAATTTTCCTAAGTTTACCAAGCGGGGCGTTTATATTGCAAGGTATCAGCACACAACTCTGCTTCTATCATCTCTTGCCCTATATGTGCATAATACGTTACAATTTCTTAGCCGCGGAGAGGTGTCCGAGTGGTTTATGGTGCCGCTCTCGAAAAGCGGTCTACGTGCAAGCGTAGCGTGGGTTCGAATCCCACCCTCTCCGCCATAATGCTATCAACCCGCTGTGGAAATCTGCTAAAATAAAGGGCGCGGAGAGGTGCTGGAGTGGCCTATCAGGCACGCCTGGAGAGCGTGTGTAGCCGTAAGGCTACCGTGGGTTCGAATCCCACCCTCTCCGCCATGTTATTATACTTAACGTCTATTTCTGCTCCTTATTTTCTCGCTTGGTGCGCTTGCTGATTGCATCGGCCTTGGCAATAATGAAAATCATCGTCCCCAGCAGTACCAGGAAAAGCCCTATCCCTATGGGACTGCCCCAACCCAGTATCATCATCCAATCTACCATTTCTTACTGTCCTTCCTTCAGATGAAAATATTGCCCGATTATAGATAATAGTCGAGGATAAAGTCAAGGGATGGAAAATTCTCTTCAAGCCCTAAATTGTCATCGGCCTACCCCTGTGCTAGAATTAACATTGCTTTGAAAGAGGACATCAAGTACTGGGTAGGCTTCAACAGCATCCCCGGCATAGGGCGGGTCAGGCTGTCCCAACTGGAGAGTTATTTTACCGGTCTGGAACAGGCGTGGAATGCTTCCCCCGGTGAACTGAAGCGCGCCGGACTCGATAGCGCGGCCCTGCGTGCTATTACCCAGTGGCGAAGTAAAATAGAACCTGATGCCGAGATGGAGAAACTGGCTAAATTCGGCATTCAGGTGCTTACCTGCCGCGATTCCGCCTATCCGAAACGACTCAAGGAGATTTATGATTATCCGCCGGTGCTTTACATGCGGGGCTCGCTGCTGCCTGAAGACGAGTGGTGCCTGGCGGTAGTCGGCACCCGGCGGGCGACCGTCTACGGCAGGCAGGTAACCGAAGAGATCGTGACCGACCTTGCCCGTAATAAAATTACTATTGTCAGCGGCCTGGCCAGGGGAATAGATACCATCGCCCACCGGAGCGCTCTCGAAGCCGGCGGACGAAGCCTGGCCGTGTTCGCCTGCGGACTGGATGCCGTCTACCCCGCTGAAAACGAAAAGCTTGCCCGTGATGTTATGGAGAGCGGCGCACTGCTTAGCGAGTATCCCCCGGGCACCAGGCCCCGGGCGGAAAATTTTCCCCGCCGCAACCGGATTCTTAGCGGATTGAGTCTGGGTGTACTGGTTGCCGAGGCCGGCGAGACCAGCGGCGCCATGATTACCGCCCGTATGGCTCTGGAACAGAACCGTGAAGTGTTCGCCATCCCGGGCAGTATCCTTTCCCCGGTAAGCCGGGGCGCCAATCACCTTATCCAGGAAGGGGCCAAGCTGGTGAGGGAATATACCGATATCCTGGAAGAATTGAATCTAACGGCAGTAGCCCGACAGATAGAGATGCGGGAGGTTCTCCCGGAGTCAGAAGCCGAGTCCCTATTGCTCAAGCAGCTAGGTGCCGAGCCGGCCCATATCGACGAGGTATGCCGCAAGAGCGGCCTGTCGGCCGCTGAAGTCAGCGGCACGCTGGCGATGATGGAGTTGAAAGGGCTCGTCAAGCAGGTGGGTACCATGAATTATGTTTTAGCGCGGGAACTGCGGCAAGAATATAGAGTGAGAGTTGATTAAACATAATGAGTAAGAAACTGGTTATCGTAGAGTCGCCGGCGAAAGCCAAAACACTGGGTAAAATTCTCGGCAAGAGCTACAGTCTCAAGGCTTCGCTGGGTCACGTGAGGGACCTGCCAAGGGGGCAGATGGGCGTGGACATAGAAAACGACTTTGTGCCCAAATACGTGGTTCCCAGGGCCAAGACCAAACTGGTCAACGAGCTGAAAAAGGCGGCGGGAAGCGCCAAAGAAATATACCTGGCCACCGACCCCGACCGCGAGGGAGAGGCCATCGCCTGGCACCTGGCCGAGGTTACCAGGACCGATAAACAGAATTACTATCGTGTCGTCTTCCGCGAGATAACCGAAGAAGCTGTAAAATCGGCGTTTCAGAATCCTCGCGGTATAGATATGCAACTGGTGGATGCCCAGCAGGCGCGGCGCGTCCTGGACAGGCTCGTTGGTTATAAAATAAGCCCCCTGCTCTGGACGAAGGTAAGGAAACGCCTTTCCGCCGGGCGGGTGCAATCGGTAGCGGTCAAGATAATCGTCGACCGTGAAAGAGAGATTCAGGCGTTCGTGCCGGAAGAGTACTGGACTATCGAAGCCGAATTGAGTAAGAAAAGGGATAAAGTATCCTTCCGGGCTACGTTAATCGGTCTCGCTGACGGCACCAGGCTGAATATTCACGAACAGGGGGAGTCCGATAAATTAGTCGCGGTACTGGAAAAAGCAGCCTATGACGTCCAAAAAGTAAGCACCAAAAAGGCCAAGCGCCAGCCGGCCCCGCCCTTTACCACCAGCACCTTGCAGCAGGAAGCCTGGCGTAAACTCCGCTTCACCGCCAGACAGACCATGGCCGTCGCCCAGCAGCTTTATGAAGGACTGCCTATCGGTAATGAAGGCAGTGTCGGCCTTATCACCTATATGCGCACGGACTCTACCCGTGTGGCCGGTTCAGCCATCGGCGAGACGGTGGCATTTATCCGTGAAAAATACGGGCCTGAATTTCTGCCTCCCCGTCCCCGTGCCTTTACCGCCCGCGCCAGGGGGGCGCAGGAGGCGCATGAGGCCATCCGCCCTACCCGGACCCACCGCGAACCTGCCCTGATAAAAAAATATCTTAATACCAACCAGTTCAGGTTGTACGACCTTATCTGGAAGCGTATGGTGGCCAGCCAGATGGCGGCTGCCCTGTTCGATAACACTACCGTTGAAATTATGGCCAGGAACCGCCGTGAATATCTGCTTAGAACGGCCGCTTCGGTAAATACTTTCCCCGGTTTCATAACCCTCTACAGCGAAGGCAGGGACGAAGTCGAGGAGGAAGATAAAACCTCGCTCCCCCTGCTGAAAAAAGGCGATGAACTCAAACTACTGGGGATTTACCCGGAGCAGAAGTTTACCCAGCCCCCCTCCCGATATACCGAGGCGACACTGGTCAAGACCCTGGAGCAAAACGGAATCGGCCGGCCCAGCACCTATGCGCCGACGATTACTACTATTCAGGACCGCGAGTATGTCAGCAAGGCCAAGGGTGTCTTTCAGCCCACGGAACTGGGTATGGCGGTCAACGATTTGCTTGTCCGGCATTTCCCGGACATTATCAACGTAAAGTTTACCGCCGATATGGAGAGTGAACTCGATGATATCGCCACAAAAGAACGCGACTGGCCGAGCGTTATACAGGATTTCTATACTCCGTTCGATAAAGATTTACAAAAAGCGCTCCAGACGGCGGAGAAAGTAAAGCTGGCGGACGAGGAAACGGGTGACTCCTGTCCCAAGTGCGGCAAGCCGCTGATAGTTAAGACGGGGCGCTTCGGCAAGTTTATCGCCTGCAGCGGCTACCCCGAGTGCAAGCATACGCAGTCGTTCCAGATAAAAGTAGGCGCCAATTGCCCTAAATGCGGTAAAGAAATCGTACAGAGGGTCAGTAAAAAGAAGCGCACTTTCTACGGCTGCAGCGGCTATCCCGACTGCGATTTTATTACCAGCTTCCGGCCCCTCCCCCAGCCCTGTCCGCAGTGCGGCGGGCTACTCACCCGGCACGGCAGGCAGGCCTGGTGCGCCAAGTGTGAGTACAAGGGTAAGGTGGAAGAAGCAAAGACGGGGGAGGCTGGTTCGTGACAAAAAGCGGTAGAATGAAAAAAGGGAAGGCAAAGGTTTTTGAAGGGAAACAATTAGAGGGGGGATGGGCGATATTCAGGCGTGAATTGTATTTAGAGTTATGTTAAGTATGGTTTTTGCGGTTGCCGGATGGGGTTAGATTCGAGGGTGAAATTATGACATCGAAGGGTTGACTTTTTATAGTTTGATTTGTTTTGGGAAAACAATTATTTAAAAAGTGGGGTTTTGTCGCGGGGATGAGCGTGAGGTGGGATTTATGGACCTCACCCCCTTAGTCCCCCTCTCCTTGCGAGGCAGGATGAAGGAGAGGGGGAAATTAAAAGAGAGGGGCTGCGCCCCTCTTGGACGCCCCGTTTGGGGAGTGGGGAATAGAGCTAAGGGCTAAGCAGAGAATGATACGAGGGTGGTTAGGGTGGGAATAGATTAGAAACGAGGGGTGGTGGGGTGAAAAGGATGAATCATGAAGAAGATTGTACTTATTATTTTACTGATATGGGTACTAAGCCTTACCTTAGCATGCGGTAATTCGGCAGCTTACAATAATGTAGCTAGAGATTACCAAAAAGCAGTAGATGAATATAGCGAATTGCATTCTGAGTATAACGATTTAGTAACTGATTACAATGAATTATATTCTGAATACAACGAATTGGTGAACGAATATAATGATTTAAATACAACATTTAAACAGTACATTATTGAAACTGAAGGCTCTTACCAACAATTAGGAGATTATTTACAAGAAATTCCAGAAATATTTGAAGGTGCAATAGTCCCTCCATACCTTTTAGTTGAGGATAGAAAAGTATATTTGGTTTTTCGTGATTTAAACGATGTTATTGAACAGTGGCACTGGTCGGTTGAGGCATTAGAGGCATCAATTATTATGGGTCAGTTTATGAGGAAAATCGAAATATCTGATTTAAAATATTTAGGTTTACAAGATATAGCAAATAAGTTTGTTAAGGGCAGTAAATACACACAACTAAGTGGACAAGGAAAGTTTCTTGACTTTAGGCCTTATGTAATAGAAGAACCGTTTGAACCATTAGCTTTGTCTTTTTTCTCTCGCCATCCAGATGATGAGAGTAAGATAAAAGAAGTTTGGAATATGGTCACACAGCTTAATACATATTCTAAAGAGATCACGGAGACACCGCGACTACCACTAGAAACGTTATTACTGGGAGGAGGAGACTGCGAGGATTTAGCAATACTTACGGCAAGTATCTTGAAGGCCATGCCCGCGGAGTGGGACGTTAAGCTAGTTTATATGGATACAGATAATCCGGCAGATTTGAGGGAAATAAACCATGTTACCGTGTATATAGACACAGGGAAATATGAAACTTTTGTAGAGTGTACACAGGGTGTGATAATGAGTCCCTGGAAGTTAGTGGATGGTTTCTATCTTGAACTGCAATAAAATACCAATAAGGTAAAACTTGGTTGAACCTATGCAGCAAATCTTTGATAAATACATCAATTTTTTAGAAGCGGAGAAGAACGCCTCTCCATATACCGTGCGGAACTACACCAACGACCTGCTGGAGTTTTTCGACTTTGTTACGGGCCAGGGTATAGATTCGCTGAAAGACGTAAATAAGCAGACGCTGCGTGCCTACCTGGCGTACCTGATGGAGCAGGGCAGGGCTAAATCGAGCATCGCCCGCAAGCTTTCGGCAATCCGCTCCTTTTACCGCTACCTGATGCGCGAGGAGATGATTACGGCCAGTCCGGCCGCCACTACCGTTTCTCCCCGGCTGGACAAGCGCCTGCCGTATTTCCTTACCGTGGATGAGGCCAAGCGTCTGGTGGAATCGCCCGATATTTCACAGCCGCAGGGCCAGCGCGACCGTGCCCTGCTGGAGCTTTTATACGCCTCCGGCATGCGGGTCAGCGAGCTGGTTAACATGAACGTGGAGCAGATAAACCTGGCTACCAATGAAATACGTGTCTGGGGTAAAGGCTCCAAGGAACGGGTGGTGCTGATAGGCGAGCCGGCGGCAAATGCGTTGAGCGTTTACATGAGTGACGGCAGGCGCGGGCTGCTGGGGGATAAAAAGAACAATGCCCTGTTCGTTAACCGCTACGGCGGTCGTCTGGCGGCGCGGAGGGTGCAGAAAATACTGGAGAAATATGCCCTGACCATCAATAAAAAAGTGCACCCGCATGTACTCCGCCATACCTTCGCCACTCACCTCCTCGACGGCGGAGCCGATTTGAAAGTCGTCCAGGAGCTGCTGGGACACGCCGACCTTTCCTCGACGCAGATTTATACCCACGTTACGCAGAGTCGGGCGCGCCGGATATACCTCTCCGCCCACCCGATGGCGCGGGGAGATAGTGATAAACATGAATAACAGACTTCAAAAGCTGCGCGCCAGGTTCGCCGAAAAGGAAATAGACGCCGTTTTTATTACGCAGTCGGAGAACCGCCGCTATCTTTCCGGTTTCGATGGCTCGGCGGGCTATCTGCTGATTACCCGGAAGAAAGCGGTGCTGGCCACGGACTTCCGTTATACCGAGCAGGCCGGTAGAGAGGCCCCCGATTTCGAGGTTTTACGGATTATCGGTAAAATCGCCGACTGGTTTCCCGGTCTGATACGTGATGCGGGTATAAAAAGACTGGGGTTCGAGTCTGAAGACATTACCTACAATTTCCACCGTCAGCTGATAGAAGCCCTGGACAAGAATAAAGTCCCTATCGAGTTTGTCCCCGTCAGCGGGCTGGTAGAGTCTCTAAGGGCGGTGAAAGAACCGGGAGAAATCGAGCTTATCAGGAAGGCCGTCGCTATATCCGATGCCGCCTTTGATTCTGTCGAAGCGACTCTCCAGGCCGGTATGACGGAAAAGCAGGTGGCCTGGGAGCTTGAGAAAAGCCTGCGTGAAAACGGCAGCCAGTCGCTGCCCTTCGAAATTATCGTAGCGTCCGGGCCTCAAGCGGCGCTCCCTCATGCCAGACCCACCAACCGCGTCATCAACGATGGTGAGATGGTATTAGTTGACATGGGGGCTAAATATGAAGGCTATGCCAGCGACCTTAGCCGCACTATATGTGTCGGCGCTCCTGATGAAAAATTTATAAAGGTCTACAGTACCGTCCTTGACGCACAGACGACGGCAATTGCTATAATAGTAGCGGGTGTAACGGGGCACCAGGCCGATAACGTCGCCCGAGAGATTATCGAGGCAGCGGGCTACGGCGATGCCTTCGGTCACTCGCTGGGTCACGGCGTAGGACTGGCCGCTCACGAGCTTCCCCGCCTCGGCCCGGGCTCGGATGAGACCCTTGCCGAAGGTATGGTCTTCACCGTGGAGCCGGGCATTTACCTGTCCGGGTGGGGTGGCGTGAGGATTGAAGACATGGTGGTCATGGAACAGGGCCGGGTGAAAGTGCTCTCCAAGGCTGGAAAGGTTAGATATGATTAATGCTACCGAGTTGAGAAAAGGAGTTATCATCGAATTCGAGGGGATGCTCTATCAGGTCGTCGATTACCAGCATGTCAAGATGAAGCGGACGGCGCTGGCGAAGGTGAAGCTGCGTGATGTCAACGCCGGCCACACCATCGAGCGTTCTTTCCAGTCGAACGATAAACTCGTGCGCGCCAGACTCGACGAGCGGCAGATGCAGTACCTCTATAATGACGGCGGCCTTTACTATTTCATGGACCAGGAGAGTTACGAGCAGATGCCGCTGACATCGGAACAGCTCGGTGACGCGCTTAATTACCTGAAAGAAGGAAATACCGTGGAGTTATCCAGCTA
>Ga0315551_10001403_pt1 | contig 18184 bp, 9 predicted proteins | sample SalMarSW160290MG_FD_203678 | JGI IMG/M metagenome (GOLD analysis project Ga0315551, IMG submission 203678) | Salt marsh sediment microbial communities from the Plum Island Ecosystem LTER, Massachusetts, United States - Salt Marsh Sediment SW1602-90 ...
TCTCGGTGGGGTTCAAATGAACGAAATGCCCTTTTTGATTGGCGAGAATCCGGAAGCCCTCGGACGTTTCTTTGATGGCCTCATCGACGATGTACGTATTTACGACAGGGCGTTGTCTGCGGATGAGATTAGTGGGCTTGCAGTCCCGGAAGCCGGTGGCGCCAGCCTCATCTCGGCTGTTGTTCGATCTAACGGTGAATCCGGCGATAGAGACCCCATCGGACCGTACGACGGTGCCACGGCACCGTTGGCGACCGAGCCCGGCGGTCTGATGGACGGCAATCTCGTCTTTTCCGATCGCACCTATCCGTGGGCCGGTGTGCCCGCCGAGTATGTCGGCACCGAGTACATCCGCACGTTCAACAGCGACAAGAACGGCGGCATACTCGATGTCACGTATGAGGTAACGATTTCTCGGCCCGCAATTGTTTGGATCACCGTCGACGACCGCATCCCCGCCGAATGGGATGCCGGCGGCGTCATCACATCGCCGCAGGATGCAGCAGACTATGTAACAGCGGCCTTCGCGGCGCCCGGGACGTTTACCGACACGGGCATAGATATATTCGTTCGCGAGGCTTCAGACGGCAGCAATGATCGTCCGATGAGTGTTTACGCAGCAGAACTGCCCGCTGGAACCTATGTCTTCGGTTCGATGGATTCGGGCAAGAACTTCTATAGCATCGGAGCTATTGAGTAATCGAAGGAATGACAAATCGGGCTGACATGTATGGCCCGGTATGATGACGTTGACGGGGTTTGGGGGTACTGTAAGTGCCCCCAAACCCTTACTATTTAGTTACTGTTGCGGAAACAGTATCTGTCATTCCTGCGAAAGCAGGAATCCAGATTGTTAGAAATGGATTCCGCATCAAAGCCTGCCCTGAGCGACAACGAATGGGTGCTGAATGGCTGAATGACAACAACTCAAATCATGCTTGACAGAGCGTTAGGCTATACAGGGATTGATTCTATGCAATTTATGTTGAGCTACCGCCTCTGCCAGCCATCCGGTTATGGCGGGCTTGTAATCGTAATCATCGAGGTCATGTAGGTCATCAGGATCTAAAGGTCCGACACCACCGATGATTTTTCCGAACGTATCGCTTTCGACAGCGTAAATTTTGCCGTTTGTATGCTGCCAAAATCCTTTTATCGCTCCCATAACGTCTCCCCCTAAATTTTCAGCAATTTTCTCTTATATATGCACTGACCTCCTGCGAGCTTTCTGCGGGGACTCCCTTAAAACAATGCAGAGCTCCCTTAATAATATAGTAAATACATCCGCCGAGAGCAAAAATGGCTATTTTCTATATCTGGAGGAGGATGAAAGCTGCAAGGAAATGCCTTAAAGTACCATTTATTATAGGACTTATCGTCTGTTGTGTTGTGGAGTCGAAAAAATTAGTCCATACGGCGGGCGTTCTAAGTGAATTCAAAGGACAATTTCTACGATTTATTATCCTGGTGAATTTGTATCTCTCAAGCCATTTCTTATATTTTAATCAGGGGTAACTATGAGTCGGACCGAGCTAATAATCGGGTTGATAATTTTGCTGATAGGAACTATTGCGATAGTGCTAATAGCGATTAAATGAAAAAACAGGTAATTGTCAGGAAGCGAGCCGCGCTGTGCGACTTGCAAATCAATATCAATGTTTCTTAATAAGGGGGCTTATCATGGCCAATAAAAGAAGAATTGTTATCGACGTGATTGTTGTATTTGCAACAAGTTTAATAATCACCGGATGTGGAAATTCTGTCGCGGAATTTCACCAAGCGGTGAGGTCGGGAGATCTTGAAACGGCTGAAGCCTTGTTGGCAGAGGAGCCTACACTTGTGGATACCGAAGAAGGTGGCCAGGCTCTCCTGTTCGAGGCACTCCGGGGGGAACAGAAGCAAATGGTTTTGCTTCTAATTGACAACGGCGTGGATGTAAACGTTAAAGAACAATGCTTTTCACCCCTGCACTGCGCGGCCCAGCAAGGCCATGCAGAGATTGCCGAGCTTCTCATTGCCAAGGGAGCCAATCCCAATGCAATAGATATGATGGGCGAAACCCCTTTACACACAGCAGTCTTAGGAGGCCACAAGGATGTAGTCATGGTTCTGCTTGCCGGGGGAGCGAATGTTAATGCAATAAATCGAATGGAACGAACTCCTTTACACTTTGCAGCCAGAGAGGGTTATTTGGATGTGGTCGAGGTTCTGCTCGCCCAGGGAGCGGATATTAATGCAAAAGATAAAAGTCCAAGTCGTACTCCCCTCCATTATGCGGCTCAACAGGACCACAAGGACGTCGCTGAGCTCTTACTTGTCCAGGGAGCGGATGTGAATGCAAGAGATTTATTGTCTCGTACTCCTCTGTACTGGGCGTCCACTAGGGTCAGTAAGGAAGGTGTTTGCAAAGATGTCGTCGAATTACTTCGTGAGCACGGAGGTCAGTATTAACATAACTGGTCCTCGGAGTGTGGATGGATCTCGATAATAACTCCTTAATTGGGGAACAAAGAAACTCAATTTTTTAAGGAGTGGAGCAATGAAAAAGAAAAATCATATTAAAATGAGATTCTCGACACTTTTATTGTGCTGTCTGACAATTGTGTTGTGCGCCGCACCTCGCAGCCGGGCCTTCAGCATGTACTGCGGTTATAGCAATGTAGATTACTATGATGTCACGGAAGATATGGTCAATGAAGCACGGGCCGAGCAGGGACTGGACGAGGGAGGTCTGGATTATTTGGAAGTAGGGACTGGTGCGACAGTGAATCTTTATACCGATGTTTCACAATCCATATATGTTTATCCTGGCGGCATTTTGAACATCTATTCCGGCAGTGTTGTTTGGTATATCGCCATTAGCCAAGATGGGCCAAAAGCGCAAGTGACGGTCTACGGCACGGGCTTTGAAGATAAGCTTGGGCCCGTTGACTATGGTCAATGGACACCTGACGGTGGTGCAGATACATTAATGGGCCAATATGAGGATGGAAGCCAAATCAACCTATTGATCTGGAGCAACATATCGATTAGTCTGCAACCACCCCCGAGTGGCGACCTTGAGAAGATAACGATCGACATCAAGCCCGGCAGCGATCACAACAGTATAAATCTCAAATCCTGGGGAGTCGTACCGGTAGCAGTTCTAACTACAAGTGATTTCAATGCCGACACTATTGATCCCACTACCGTGAAATTTGCAGGAGCCTAACCATTGCGGTGGACATTGCGGTGGAAGTGGAAAATGACGAAGGATGTGGATGACGATGGTGATGAAGATATGCTGTTTTTCTTCAGAACGCAGGATTTGGATCTGGATGAGAACAGCACAGAAGCTGCGCTAACAGGCAAGACAACTGATGGAAAGGAAATACAAGAAACCGATGACGTGCGCATCGTACCAAGGAAGAAATACTACAAACCAGGACAATATAGCAGGAACCGAAGGGCGCGTATCGGGCCACAGAAGAAGAAATAGATTTTTTCAGTCATAACCGTCAGTTTGACATTGCAAAATCCTTTAACTACAAAACTATTCCAGGGCTGTGAGCATTACGCTTGCAGCCCTTTTATCATTACTGAAAACCACAGACTTTCTCCAAATTTTGCCCTTACTGTATAGGATACCAGGTAGAGATATTATAGGTCTAAAAAGATTTTTTCCGCCACTTTTATAAGAAAACGAAATCTTCAATCAACGTATTGTATAAAAAACGTAATCGCCCGGCAAAGCACTGCTTCCTAATGGCCGATATAGGATATAACTGTTATGTTTCTTGGACTGGAGAAATGAAAGAAAAGGCTTTTACGCTCGTCGAAGTTATATTAGTTGTAACCATCCTGGGCATCCTTGCTGCAATGGTTCTACCCACATTTCAGGGTCATATTGCGAAAGCTCGGGAGTCAGCCGCTAAAGACAATCTCAGAGTAATGCGAAACCAGATCGAGCTTTATAAGTTGCAGCACAAGGGAATCCCGCCGGGATATGTAAATGGCTCTGGGGCGCCAACGGCTCTGTTAGAGTTACAATTCACTGGGACCACCGCTGAAACGGGTGCAGCTTCTCCATCCACCGTGCCTTCCGCCCCTTACCTACACGGCCCTTATGTTAAGAAACTACCCGGAAATCCCTACAACAAGTTATCCAATATCACCTATGTAGACGAAGCGACCGCCTTTTCTGCAGCGGTGGACGGCACCTCCGGTGGATGGTTATACAAGAAAGAAACCGGCGAGTTTAAGATTAACTGGACTGGCACCGATAGTGAAGGCATTGCCTTTTATGATTATTAAATGCGGATTATTCTGCCACAAATCGGCAGGCATAAGGATGCCAGGAATCCACACAAAATTTTATATGGACTCCCCCACCGAGAGGGTTTTTTAGTCCGTCACAATGGGCGAATCCAAGTGGGGACTATCAAGGACCTTAATGAGATGAAAGCCGGCAGAAGCCTTATTGGTTTGAACAACTTTTATAACGCCGTATTTTTGCGTTCTTTCATTACTTTTCGTAAAATTTAATTGGGAGCTATGAGTCTGACAGAATTTCTTATGCTGACTTTTTACGGGTGTAGGAACAATTGCTATCGTCCTTTTGGCAGAGCGGAGGAACGATGATGCTCGGAATTATAAAAGATATAGAAAAGGCCAAAGTAAAATCTGATATTGAATTAGCACGTGCAGCCGAATCATTGGAGCAGATTGCCAATGATATGGACGACTGGATTGGGCAACAAAGGGATAGATTTAATCGCACCACCATAGCTTTTCGTAAAAAGTGGATTTCACGTTGGTTCTCAGATTTTTTCATTATGGAATTGTTCAAGGATAAGGTACACAAAAAGCATTTTGGTGATATCGTAGATACGTTCCGCTTGTATATGCCTGATATCGCTGAGTCGCTGAAGGAGATATGGCACAATTTCTTAAATTGCGCCAATTCTATGCGACAAATCCGACATGTTAAGAACCGGGTAGAGGATAATCATGACCTTGAGTATTGGTGTGTCAATTTTTTCGACACAGCAGCGACCCCAACAGTAGAACGCCTTCGGCATTTAGCGGAACAGACAAGAGAATATTTAGCGGCTCCAAGGCAAGCAGAAACAGTAGAGAAACGTCCTCAGGGAGTATTGAATAAGCAAGTCGGTAAACTCTTGAAGTCTTCTCCCTCAGATATGTCGGCTTCCGAAATAGCAAAAATACTAAACGAAAATTATGTTGGAGTATATCGACCGACCACTCCCTGCTTAGTCGGAAAAACAGAACATTGGAAAAAGCATCATGAGAAGAAAAAGAGTCGTAGGAAAAGCTGAGCAAGGGGAGTTTTGATGGTTCAAACTATTCACAACATACCGCTTTTAGCTCAAGAATTCAATAACGTCTCCTTGACAAATGTCTCAAAATCTCGATTTTGCTTTCCCATTTATGTGAATTAATCCCGGTCGGCAGACTTTGGCCCGATCGCCACAATCCGCGCCAACATTTCCATACAAATTTCAACACTCTCATATCACGACCCTCATCTCAAATGCTGATAGGTTCTTACCATCAATATATTGTAATACATCCTTCTCTGGAAAACTAATCAGTGAGAACTCTAAATAAGTGCCACCGTTGATACCAGATGTAACGTTTTTTCCGCTTTATCAAAGAACACATTCCAATACATAAGCCAAATATTTTGCCTGACGGAAAAGTGGCTAATTTGGTATGAATAGAATTGGTGTAGTTTGTGCCTGCATAGAACCTGCCCTGAGCGAACAAAAGCTTGCCCTTAATTAGCCGTAGCCCTGAGCCCGTTCGGCTACGCTCAGGGTAAACTCCGTCGAAGGGGTAGCCGAAAGGGCCGAATGGGTCGAAGTGTCGAATACAAAAAAACTTGTCCGCCGAAGCCTTGGCGAAGGCGGATTTCGCACCACTTTAATTATATCGATCCATTCTCCAACAGTATGAGAAATAACCTCAAAATTAGGAGGGTTACGATTTTCTTTGCTCTATCTAGCAGCGAGGAAAGGTTTTCGCTGAAATCCGAAAATTCGAAATTGACATCTGTCCACAGCATATTGTATTGTGCTAATCCTTAACAATGATTTCCGCAAAAAAGGTGCGATGAATGACAAAATGGCTTCATCCGAGGACAGGTTAAAAAATACAAGTCATTTTTAAGCAAGGAGAAACAGATATGGGCGATAAGGGAAAAAGAGATAAAGGCAAAAAGGAAAAACAGAAAAAGGCCAAGCTTAATCCAAAGGAAAAACGAAAATTGAAAAAAGAAAAGAAAAAATAAATAAATGCCCCGTGCTGTCCGGTAGCCTTAAATCAAGCAAGTAAGTTGTCTGCCCGTGTGGTACAGAAACTCATATTAGGAGATAGCTATGAAAGCGAAGAGAACCCTAAGAGCTGTTCTTCCCATTATTATGGGATCACTGGCGCTTGGCCTCGCAGTGGTTTCCCTCAACGTGGCCACGTATGATGTGCTCAGGCGAGCGGCTCAGCAGGGATGCAATCTTGTGATTACACACGAGCCGACATCTTTGGATGGAAATACTTCCAAAAAACAAGAAGAGAATCTGTACTTTGAGTTTCCGAAGAAGCCGGCATGAAATCCTGTGGCAAATGGCTCAAGTCATTTGTGAACGAGGTACAAATCAAGTTTATTCCAGCCGGTGATCCGTTCTGGACACCTTGAGATTTCTTGGGTCGGTCCTGCCGGTATATTTAAACCAATACGCACGCACGAAACTTGCCTTTTGGGGGCTATTCTGGCTCTCACCAAGTTCGCCGGATGTGACGCCAAAACAACAGGGGCCTATATTGAATCAGTCGGTATAGGCCCCGAATTGCCTGCACTTGCGTAACTGCACCTGCGCCTGCGTTATCCCCCTTCTTACGTTTGCACCTGTGCCTGCGAGACCTCCGTTCTTGCTTTCGCAAGAAAGCACGGGAGTGCAGGCAGGTACAAGCGACGCAAATCTATATCAACCGCGCCCCCATATCTTGCTTCGCAATCCGAAATACACGAGATGTCTTGCGGCAGAAGCAATGGGGACCAACTAAATCACACGGCTTAGGGCGCCGGAGGATACAGTCGAATATCGTCAAAGTACATCGTACCTGAGCCACCAGCTATCGGATTCTTCTTGTTACCAAGACCAAGTGCAATCGTATTGACATTGGCAAGATTCACGCCCTGGTCGGCAAATCCGCCTGGGGCGGACAGGTCGATAGTCCATTCCGTCCAGGTAGTTATCTGCGCCGCATCAGGATTATCATGAGAGACGACCGCACTGCCATTGAGAGCAACATACAACGTCTCAGCAGCATTATCTGAATTGCCCCTGAACCAAATCGATAAAGTGCTAACACCATTCTCGGTCCAGTCACGCGGATAAGTCAACATCTTCTCCACCTCTGAATACCTGAGGATGCTGTTGTCGTAGAATAAAGGCATCGCTTGGTTGCCTCCGTGAACGATAGTCTCCTCGGTATAAGAAGGAGTGCTTTCGTCGCCTACGGCTGAGCCGGTCCCATTACCGGCAAAGTAGGGTTCAACACCCGGCGTACCATAACCAAGCCCATCATGCCATGCGTACCATATCTGGTTGTCGTTAACATCGTAGTTTTCAAAATCATCCACGACAAGGAAGTTGGCTGTGGTAAAGCTCCAGAGGTTGCCTGTCCACGGACTGTCGGGATTGACGTCATTGGCCTCATCAATACGCCAATAGTAGGTAGTATTCCACTGGAGTTTTCCGGGGTCGTAGCTTTCAGAACCAAGGTCCCCAGCACCTTTATACTCCGTTGAACCTGTATCGGCATATTTCACGGCATCTTTATCAGTGCCGAAATAGACCTGATGTGAAGCTCCATAGACTCCCGGTGTCCAGTTGAGAATCGGTGTATGCTTTACATCCACAGCACCATTAGACGGGTCCGGGCTCCCGACAGCGCCTTGAGTGGTAAAGCCCCAAACGTCACCTTTATACGTGGCGATAGCATCAAACTCATCGACACGCCAGAAGTAAGTCTTAGCCAATTTAAGTGTGCCGGGAGTATATGTTGCAGTTCCCTGAGGAAGTCCACCGGCGGCATTGTCGACATCTTCAACATTGTCGCCAAAGTACACAGTGTGCAATTTTCCACCGAAACCTGGCGTCCAGCTAAGCTCAACATTCGGGTCAACAAGCTCGGCACCATCAGCCGGGTCGGGATTGTATGCTGTCTTGGGAGGAATACAAAAGCTCCAGACCTCACCTTTCCATGGACTATTCGGCTCAGCATAATTGACCTCATCGATCCGCCAGTAGTAAGTTGTACCCGGGACAAGACCGTCCGGAATCGCAAATCCGGGAAAGCCGATAGTTAAAGAAGTTGTGGCCTGGTTACCCTGAAACGTACCTTCGGCTCCGTCATTCACATCGTCAAAATTATCGCCGATATAAATATCGTGCGAAACCGCAAGAGCTCCCGGCCACCAGCCAAGATTCACCCATGTATCCAGATGCATGGTGCCATCCGCCGGGCTGGGGCTGTAAGCATACGGATAGGGTTCACCCCCACCCCCTTCGATGATTTGTTGAATCTCTTCCGGCGTCAGTACCTTGTCGTAGATGAGGACCTCGTCAATGATCCCGATGTGGTAACTTCCCTGGTTTACGGGATCCCAACCTATACCGACATCCACATCAGCAACAATGTTCAACGAAGTAAACGATTGGGCTGTGCTCGTAACATCTTGGCCGTCCAGGTAAAGTGTCGCCTGGTCCTGGTCCTGAACCTTTGTCACGGCAATGTGATACCATTCATCCAGGCTCAGATAGATGTCACTCTCGACCCTGCCGGCGAAAGTCGACATCCGTAGCTGGCCATCGGCGCGGACCAGGAAACGCACTCTCGCACCGTCGACGAGCTGCCCCCACGCTACAATCGTGCCGGTATTGCCTGCCGTCTGCTTTACCCAGGCAGCTATGCTAAAAGCGTGCGAGCCGAGAACGCCCTTGTATCCATCGATGCTCACGTAATCGTCTCCGTCGAATTCCATCGCCTCATTAAAGACGCCCACAGTAAACTGCGGGTCCCCATTGATGGTACCATGGCGGTCATTGCCGGAAGAATCAAGGGCATGGCCATCAAACGTCCACCAGCCCATAAGATTAGGGTCGGCAGCATTTGCCGCGCTCGTCAGGACTAAGCCCAGCGCAAACACAAAACAAACCAGATAACTCAGTTTCTTAGACATAATAATCCTCCTTCAAAACTAAATATAGCTTGTCAATTGAAATGTGAAAATATCTTCACCGAAAAGCGTAGAGTCCCCATTCCAACTCTGTGCCTCATATAATGCACAATAACCCATCCTCTATTTGGAAAACTATAAATGCTCCACACCTCAAAGGGCCAAAATCCACAGATACCCACCCATGCGACCCTTCGGCTACCCCTTCGACGGAGTTTACCCTGAGCGTAGCCGAACGGGCTCAGAGCTTCGGCTAATTCAGGGCAAGCTCTTATTTGCTCAGGGCAGGTTCTATGCTGGCATAAACTATACCAATTCTATTTATAACAAATTAGCAACCTTCCCGTCAAGCAAAAGCTCTGGATTATGTATTGGAATGTGTTCTTCGATATAGCAGAAAAAAACGTTACATTTGATATCAAAGGTGGCACATAACCATAGTTTTTGCTGATTAGTTTTGCAATGAGGGAGGTGGCACAGTGTATGGAATATACACTATCGCTTAAGCCTCTGCTTTGTTCAATCTATTCTCTACAAAGTAGGGGCTTTTTTTAATTCAGCTTTTTGGCAGGAACACGTCTTCTCGATGAATTTTTCCAAAAATCTGCAAAAGTTTTTTATTGATTTGCGCCTGTGTAAATGCTATAATCATTAAATAGTCCCCAGAAATACCAGAGTACAACAATAGGAAAAGAGTCATCCAATATAATGTGGTGTCTCTATGTTTTCGTCCTTTGCTATGTATTCAGGCAATAGCGTCCTAAATGAGACCTCCGTTTCTACATGCAAAGCGCCTCTTTGCCTGTCCTGATACGGCTTCGGCCTTCGCCGAGACGACCGGGCTTAGGAGCATTGCTTGCATGTTCCTTGTAGGCTCTGGCGGACCTCAGTTGGGCACATGTCGCGGCTTGGCACCCCCAAGCGGGCCAAGACGGGCGAAGTAGTAGTGCCAATTTTGTACTTGTGCACCTCGATTATCAGGTGACGAAGATTCCGAAAGAAGAAAGGAATAGTGGAAAGCTGAACTATCGGAAGTCGTTCTCAACTAAATAAGCCCTCGCCGATTGCGTAAGATAATATTCTTACTGTCGCTGTGGCTCGGGCGCCCTTTGTGAAAAGACCTGACTACCTGAAAGCCTTCCACTAACTCTTTTGTTGATAAGTGGTTATGATATAGCGAGATAAGCCTAAGGGCTAATGCAGGCCCCAAGTAGGGCCAGGCAAAAGCCCGCGAGGTTCCAAAGGCAGTGACTTGCTGGTAAAATTGTGGAAAAAACGTTATATTTGACCTCTTTGGTGGCACTTAATTATAGTTTTGGTTTGTGCGATTAATGATAACAGGATCCCTGTATGGATCAGCAGTTGTGTCAAATCGAGCTGATCAGGCGGGCTCAGCTCGGCGATAAGCAATGCCTCGGTCAGTTGGCTCAGCAGGCAAGAGAACGTCTGCGCACGTATGTCTTCCGTCTTACTCAACGGGACGACTTGGCGCAAGAAATCGTACAGGAGAGTTTGTTGGAGATGTGCAAAGTGTTAGGTAAGCTGAAAAAAGCCGATCGATTCTGGCCCTGGCTCTACGGCATAGCAATTAACAAGCTGCGGCGTCACTATCGAACCGAGCAGAAACAACAAAGACTGGCGGTCTCCAGTGCAAAACGCAGGGGCACTCTGAAAGAACGGCAGGATGGGCTGGAGAACCTCGTCAGCGAAGAGTTAAAACAAATCATTTCGGCGTCAATGCAAAAGCTCAGGACCCGGCACAAAGCCGTCCTGATTATGCGATGCTATGACGGGATGACGCATTCGGAGATTGCTGAATCAATGGGCTGTAGCGAGTTTAGTACGCGTATGCTGTTTTTGCGCGCGAAAAAGGCCTTGCAGCGAGAGCTTTCACGCAACGGCTTTGGAAAGGGCTCTCTGTTAGCAGCTCTCGTGCTGTTCGGAAAGATGACAGCCCCAAGTAAGGCCGCTGCTGCACAAGTGACAGTCGCGGCCTCCACAATGAAGATTGGGTTACTGACCGGAATCGTCGGCCTGGCAACCACGAAAACGGCGATTGTATCGTTCACTGCGGCTACCGCCTTGACTGCCGGCACGATAGTTTCAACATCAGGACCATGGAAGCAAGGTACCGAAGGTCCTCGCCCCTCCGTGGCCAACCAAGCTATCGGCCAGTTCGACCAGAACAGCAACGCCCAGGAAGAGTATTGGTACTATTTTCCGCAAGGTCTGGAAAAACCAATGATGCTGCGGGCAAAGTCCGGTACGGCCGGTGACAAGTCGTACTGGCAGATACTGCAAAATGACCGCGCAAATTACTACTACCACAACAATAGTGTCCATATTAACAATTACCGAATGTGGGCCAAAGACCTTAGCGTGCTGACCGTCCCCACGGACAATCCTGAATTGACCGATTTTCTCTGTAAAGTCCAGCCAAGCACAAAGGCTATGAATCACATCGCGGCCAACGGTAGAGGGCTGCTGCTCATTGCCGTCCGCGGCAAAGCCAAAGACATAAATCAATCGTGGGCTGTCCGTCATTACAACGTCTTGGAAGAGGATTACTTTCAGTCTGACTGGCCGGCCACAGCCAAGGTCTTTGATAACCGCGATGCTATGCATAAACGCGGCTGGACTTACTTTAGAGTCAGTGGTCAAGTAAACGGCCAGAACGTTTTTGGGACGGGGAGAATACCATTTGTTTACGCTACCAGTGAACAATATAGCCCCTGGCTGAATCTGCAGGTGGGCTCCCTGATGATAGTTGATACGTACAAGGAAGCTTATCTGAACCGTTTACAATCTGATCAGTTTGAGACATACCCAGGCGGCAGCTTCTTTAAGGGGCTAACCAGACCTTGGATGGGACTTCATACAATCGATACAGTCCGCCGAGACGCGGCCGAACAGCGTATTTCGTTTGAGACAAAACATACCCCGGGCAGCCAGTTCGCACAGGTGGAGCTAATCTGTAAAGGTCTCAGACTAATCTACAAAATCGACCTGGAAATGGACGTCATTGACGAAATCACCTTCTCCACCGACCAAGGCAGCTCGGGAAATCTGAAGTTCTCATATCTTCAGTCCATTGAAGGAGCTGGAGCTACTGAGGAGTTTAAACCTCCAAGACCAAAACGACGGAAGGCCTCTAATAGCAGTCCGGGTCTGTTATGGCTTGCGAAGTTGGTGGAAGGTTCAATGGGGTAAACCAGCGGGATTGTACGCACACAAGGTTATCCCGAAACAAGGAGGACGGCATTAATGGACAGGATGTATTATATCTGGTCCAACAGGGGCAAAGTAAATGAAACAGCTAAGAAGAGGTTGGGTTCTTTGGACTACTACTATTTTGGTTAACGCAATAGTTTGCCTGACCTCCAGTCGGGTTGAGGCTGATTGGACCTACGAATATCGGGAAGATTTCAGCACTAACAGCGTGGAAAGAGACAGCTTCCTCCACTCGGTTTTTTGGCCCCAAGGGGCCTTTCCTCCTCCCCAAACGCATCTGTACTATCTTGATACGGGACTGCAGCGAGAATTAGGCTTTGGAGACTACAACAAGGACCCTGCCCTTCTGGGTTATTGCTTCCCGGTCGGCTCGGTCCCGGCCCAGAGTGCCATTAGCGGATACCTGCAGATTGACGTACGATTCCTTGAAAGCACCGACATGGTGTCTGGCTCTTTAGAATACTCGCTCTCGGACGATGGTGTCGTTTGGTCATCGGCACGGCAACTGAGACCAGGAAGCCATAACATCCCTATCGAGTCGCTCAGGGGCACCTGCTACATCAAATTCCGGGGAACTGAGGTCCTGATTGATAATATCGTAGTGCGTTTGAGCTCGTCCTCTGCTACGATTTACGTGCCGCGTGACTTTGCCACGATCCAGGGAGCGATCGATTCTGCGACTAACGGTGACATCGTGGAGGTCTCTGCAGGCACTTACACGGGCGATGGCAACTGGGATATCGACTTTCGGGGCAAGGCAATCACTGTTCGCAGTGAAGCTGGGCCAAATCGTACGACTATCGACTGTACAGGCCATGAGGGCCACAGAGGCTTCTACTTCCACCGGGGAGAAAGACAAAGCTCTGTTCTGCGCGGCTTTACGATCATCGGAGCTATCGTGCCTGGCTCAGAGATTTCGCTGGAATCTGGGAGCTGGAGCTCAAGCCCCACAAATCCGGTCGGTGGCGGCATATACTGCGAATTCAGCAGTCCAAGTATCATTGACTGTGTAATTAAACAGTGTTCAACGGAACTGGGAGGGGGCATCGGGGCTGTGGGCGGTGCTCCGGCGATCATCGATTGTACAATCGAACAGTGCCAGGCCGGAGGTCTCGGACCAGCCGAATCCGGTGGATATGGGGCCGGCATCGGCCTGATAAGGGGCTCCGACGCCAAGATTGTCCATTGTACCATCAACAGGAACTTCGGTTATTATAACAGTTATGGGGCAGGTGTTTATTGTCGGCAAAGCGGAGCTCTGTTAGCGAATTGCGACATTTCCTTTAACAACGCACAGGGAAATAACAATGGCGGCGGTATCTACTGCGGAGGGTCCTCTACAAACGTCGTATTGGAGCGATGTATCATATCGAACAACACTGCAGAGGCTGGTGGTGGCATCTTCGCGAGTTCACCTGCCTATGTACGCGTGACAAATTGCACGATTGCTGACAACAGTGGGGGAGGGATTCACTCGGCCGGCAGCAACATTGCCATCAGGAACAGTATCGTGTGGTATAATGACGGCGAAGCCGTTGTGCTAAATAATCCGGCCTCGAGCAGTCCCGTTCTATACTCAAATATCCAGGGATATTATCCAGGACAAGGTAACATCGATACAAATCCTCTGTTCGCATCAGCAGCAGGAAATGATTATCACCTTCGGTCAGTCTTAGGCCGTTATTACAATGGTCAATGGGTCACAGACCAGGATAATAGCCCTTGTATAGATGCCGGTGACCCCCAGGACCCGGTTGGCTCAGAGCCCTTCCCGAATGGCAATCGTATCAACATGGGAGCGTATGGCGGAACGCCCCAGGCAAGCAAAAGTATCGGGCCTCTTATTTTTCACGTTGATGCTTCAAGGGGCAGAAAATTCAACTCGGGCCTGAGCAGGAATGAAGCATTTGCAAAAATCCAGGAAGCAGTTGAATGGGCTATGGATGGCGATACTATAATGGTCTGGCCGGGGGTTTATCAAGAAGCAGTATTTATCATCGGCAAAGCAATAACTATTCAGAGCGCCGACGATGCAGCCGTGGTTGTGGCACCGGCTAATGATTATGCATTTACTTTTCAGTTCGCTGAGAATTTAAGGTGTGTCCTGCGTAATTTTGTTATTAAGAATTGTGGTCAAGCAGCTATCATTTGCCATAGCGCCTCACCTGAGCTAACTAATCTGACTATAGTTAATAACCAGTTTGGGATTACTGCTTATGAAGGGTCTAATCCGAGCATAACCAACTGCATCCTTTGGAACAACGAATTTGGCGACTTAGAACAATGCTATGCTCGCTACAGTTGTCTGGGAAAATTGGAGCCTGGAGATCAAGAACGCGGAAATATAAGCAAAGACCCCATGTTCGCTGACCCTGACAATGGCGACTACCATTTGCAGTCCGAATACGGCAGATATTTGCCGAACAATGTGTGGGTAACGGACTCGCAAACAAGCCCTTGCATCGATAGTGGTGATCGCAGCATGCACATCGGACGCGAGCAGAAGCCTCACGGCGGTAGATTGAATATGGGTGCTTATGGTGGAACGCCCTATGCAAGCAAGAGCGGCCCGTCATGGTGATTATCAATCGTGATAGTCAGTTACCTGTTCACAAACCTGCAGCGAAAATTTGAGATTTCTTCTGCCTAAAGGTCTCAAAATGACATAAAAACCTCTGTTTTGCCCCCGTGAACGGGTTAAAAAAAATTTTCGTGCACCCGATAAAAACTACAATTTTAAGGGTTGACAAGGGATTGAATGTCGAGTATAATATAGAAAATATGCTTAATGCGCTGAAATAGTGCAAATAGAATGGTCTGACCACGGTTAGGAGGATAGAGAAATCCGCGCCCAACACAGACACATGAAGGTAGAAAATGTATGGAGGCAGGGATTTACGCTGATAGAACTGCTTGTTGTTATTTCCATCATCTCCCTAATGATGGGTATTACGCTGCCGGTATTCAGTCGGGTGCGACTTCAGGCCCGGACGATGATGAGCATGAGCAACATGAGGCAGATCACGTCCGCAATGAACCTCTATGCATCAGACCACAATGAAAGATACCCCGAATCGGTTGCCACTATAGGAGCTGGTAATACCTGGAACTGGACAGACTCAACCAGGTTAACCGGTAACAGACGCCGTAGCCCACAACTATACCGAGCTATGAGCGAATATTTGCGAAGATACATACCCGATGCGAGTACCATGTATTGCCCAAATGTGCCGCATAAATACGAATATTTACAGAAAGCGTGGGATGCTGGCGACAATTGGGACAATCCCAATACCTCTTTCCCAGCCGACCCGGTTGGTGGTACATATTGTTTCTATTGGAACTACAGAGGATTTATTGGCGGACGGAGGATCGTTTTCAGAGGACCACAAGGTCCGGCAAGTAGTGGAAGATACAGCAAGTTGCTTGTTAGCGACTATTTTGGCTATGACCACTGGAGAAAGCCCGGCTCATTCAGTAGCTGCGAACCATTCGATGGAGCTGATATTACTCCCGAAACATACCTCCTTTCATCCTTTTGGTTCCGCAAGAGCGATGCTGATGATTTTCCTGTAATCAAGCTGCGGGCAGGATACACCGATGGACACGTTGAGACCTATTCGGCCTCGAACGTCGTACCTATGAAGGTTTCCATTACTGCCGATGGTACTGTCCCATACCCTGATGGTGTGGGTCCAGGCACATTTTTCCTGCCGAGGAATGCTCTCCACTAAGAGCTTATCCGAATAACCGGGTCGTTATGAGGCCGAGCGAAAAGTCCGAGGCCAAGGCGGCAGGCCAAAAATGCTCGGAGGCGTGGCTTTCTCCACGTTGAGAACATTTTTGGCCGACAACGCAGGCATCGGGCTTTGCAGGCGGTCGCAATAGAGCGGGTTATTTGGATAGGCTCTAAGCCAGGGCCTTGAAGGAAATCGTTACTCTCTATGTCTGGCCCAGAGTACAAACAAAACGGTAGCTTTTGTGTTCTCGACCCCCTGCCGATATCAAATCGTACGCCGCAGAGAAACTATACTGGTAAATAAATGACTACGTTTATATACCCGCTCGTAATGGAATCCAGGTTTATCTTGTTTACATATCATTAAAGTAATGTCTCATTCTCCCCGCCTCCCGCCGACCATGGCTGTTTTACATGCTGATTAACAGTTGATCTCGAGAAACAACCTGAACATAAGTTCTATTAGCACAGGCCGGGGCTGGGCACCAAAGAAGAAAGGCTGTGAGTGAAAATCACTCACAGCCTTAATTTGCCTAAATCAGATATTCCACAAAGTTACTGCGGACAGTTCTCAAGCCAATCGGTAGTGAAAGTCGCCAGGTCTGCAAGGTTAATTACCCCATCACCGTTAAAATCCTCGCATGCCGTGTAGGTTGTCTTAGGAGTGAAGTAGTAATCTTCCGTTTCACCATACTCGTATCCCGTCTTTGGACCGGAACCGCCGTTGCCTCTCGTGCCGGGATTACTGCCGCCCTTCCAGGGCTGTGCAGAAAGAGTAATCCTCATCCATATCTCCTTGCGACCACTCTTCGGATGCCAGGACAGGAACGCCGGTGTGGTGAGTTGGTTTAATCCGGCCGGGAGATTGAAAAGATATTGATTCCTTACAACCCATTCTGATACAAATCCTTTGGAGCAGGCGAGAGTGGGATTAGTGTTTCCGTCGTCGTCCCAGTCGCCATCACGGTTCCAGTCACACCAGACATTGACCCAAAGGCTGGTACTTGGGTTGATAATGTTGACAAAATAGTCAAATGTTGTCCAGCGACATGTGGGCATATTGACCGGGAAGATAACACCATCGTCGCCCTGGTCCCTGTCCGGTGAGTTGGATTGTGGACCGATGTTGTTGACGCCATCCTGATCCTGGCCCATGTCAGCTTCGGCTTCATTAGTAATAGTGCTGCCTAAGTAAGCCACTGCCTGAGGATTTAAGTGAACCGGCCCATAAGGCCCGGCACCACTGGCATCGTTGAAGACAGTGGGGTAATATGCTCTCACTCCTGAAGGGCCTCCCTTGGGATATGCGGTCATGTTTCTACTGGAATTGTTACTGCTGTCCGGTGCATCACCGAGGTCTAATGCCTTTGTTGGAGGTACTCCCTCAGAACTAACACTTATCACACCCTGACCGGTGCTGGAGCCGAACCCGCCAACATCGAAAAGGTACCGGCTGCCGGCGGTTGCGGCAAAGGTAATCTGTGACTGCCAACCACAGAAGTCATCATTGCATTCGATTCGGTCACTTGGGCTCGGAGGGCAATTGACTCCCCTATAGACGGCGAGCTTTGTGTCGTAGCTGCTGCCGCACAAGCTGACGGTAACCTCACCTGTGCTTACAGCGGTATAGCGGTACCAGATGTTTGGGCTTTTCACACAGTCATCGGGGCCATCGAACGTTGCGTTGGTGGTGTTAAAGGGCAGGTCGGTCACGTTACCGACGGCCGTTGCATTATAGCAGTTGTTGTTGGGCGGCTCACCGGGCTCCCATGGTGGCGGACTGGGGGGCTCTCCCTCGGAACTTATATTTAGCACACCCTGACCGGTGCTGGAGCCGAACCCGCCTACATCGAAAAGGTACCGGCTGCCGGCGGTTGCGGCAAAGGTAATCTGTGACTGCCAACCACAGAAGTCATCATTGCATTCGATTCGGTCACTTGGGCTCGGAGGGCAATTGACTCCCCTATAGACGG
>Ga0315551_10001409_pt1 | contig 18125 bp, 12 predicted proteins | sample SalMarSW160290MG_FD_203678 | JGI IMG/M metagenome (GOLD analysis project Ga0315551, IMG submission 203678) | Salt marsh sediment microbial communities from the Plum Island Ecosystem LTER, Massachusetts, United States - Salt Marsh Sediment SW1602-90 ...
AATGCCCCATGCAACAGGTAAAAGATAGGGTATTTGCCCTTGCCTGATTCGTAACCCGGCGGCGTATAAACGTGCATGCGGCGAAAGCGTTTTAGCGACTTGGAGTAATAAGTCACCTCGGCAACGGCGCCATGGGGCACATCCTTCGTATCCATAAAGTCCAACCCGGGTACATACACCAGACTCCATGTGTTGCTGTTGGATTCGCTCGTTGAGGGATTACGCGGATCGATTACCGACACGCCGTCCACATTAAAGTTGTAGCGATACGCCCCCGCATCAAGCGGGCCCAGCGTCACTTCCCATACCCCATTGGGGTCCTTGATCATAGCTGCACCCTGGCCAAAGCCAAAGCCCGGGATATCGGTGCCGCCGAGCTGCACAGCTTCCGCCTTCGGTGCCAGCACGCGAAATGTTACGTGCCTGTCCGCGGAGATTTCGGGTGAGACCACCCGGGGACCACGAGGGCCGCCAAACCGCGGGCGCTCAGCCGCTGGTTGTTCTGCCGCTGTAGAAGTTATCGCGAATGCCATCAACATCACGGCAGCCATCATTGGTGTAATTATTCTTCGAGTGCTCATCATTTTCTTTCCTTTTCAAAATGGTTCTGTGCTAATTGTCATCGGTGGCGGTTGATGCCGTAGATCGTTGCCGGCCGCGATGCTGCTCGACCTGCACCATTGCTTCAGAAATTCGCTCAAGGAATCCAACCAGTGCATCTGCTTGTTTCGGCTGAAAAACCGCCAGCAGTTGCTGTTTCAGCGGCTCGCTTTCCTTCCACAGCCTCTCGTACATTCGCCGCCCCTTGCGTGTAAGAGTAACGTTACGTGCTCTGCCGTCATCTGGATGTCGCCCACGTGCCACAAGACCACGACTCTCTAAAAGCACGAGCATGGCCCGAACTGTATTGGGATCGGAGCAGGCCCGTCGGACAAGCTGCTGCTGGGTGATTCTATCTTCCTCGGCCAGCAGGGCCAGCAGGACGAATTGATTGGCCGTCACCCCACGCTTCGCGAAGCAAGCGTCGGTCTGGCGATGCATTGCCCAGTAGGCCGCTCGCAATCCCATCGCAATCTCATGCCCTGTTGCCATTGCACCCTTCAGATAAATAGTACGTATACGTATTACATACTTGGCGAGAGTGTACCGGGCGTCCAAACCAAAGTCAACAAGAAAATGACTTAAACTTGAGGGTCCCTTTTTACGCAGTAGGTTTGTAAGCTCTGTCTTGTGGTTTTTGTAAGTCTTCCCTTGTATTACTCTTGGCGTTTTTTTGCATCTGACTCTTAATCAATCGGTCACAGGTTCAAATCCTTCATCGCCCATTAGAAAACGCGTTTAAAATGGCTATCGCGGTTTGTCTGTTCCTCACTGTTCATTAAAGTTTATTGAAATCCGTCCTGTAGCGCCAAGTTTTTTACTTGTGGACTTGATATGTCGACATTGTCTATCCCTGTCATTATAGCTGCCTGTTTGTGCATAAATAAGCCCGACAGCGATTCGCCACCTGACATTTTTTCCCTTGGAAAATCATGCGTATAGACATATTTTTAGATATTTCTTGAATTAAGGTATCTAATTGTGTATAAATTAATATGTACATAAATTCTGATTTGCTTATAAGTGGTATTTTGTGAAGTACAAGGTAGGTGCGAGTACCTTGCGCTGAGTAGGCTATGTGTACATGATTTCATTAGTGGACTATGTTGGGCATTTAAAGTTCCCTCCGCAGGTTTAACGTAGGATTTATTTCTGGTTGATAGATTGCATTACCCCGGCGGAATGTTTTATAATTATAGCAGATGTGGTAATCTGAAGAAATTATTAGAAAAAGCAAAGAAGGGAGGATTTAATCTATGAATAGGGCAAGAGGATTCACGTTAATAGAGCTTTTAGTGGTGATCGCCATTATTGCGATATTGATGGCTATCTTGATGCCGGCGCTGCAGCGGGTAAAGGAACAGGCAAGGGAAATTACCTGTAGGTCTAATCTTCGTCAATATGGAATAGCACATAGCCTATACTTAGACGATTATGACTATCGGTATCCGGACGCGTGGGTTTCTCTTATGGGCACAGAGTCTCCTTATGATGGATACCCGCGTTATTGCCGGTGGCACGACCCCAGGTATCCGCCTGATGGCCCATTCTGGCCATATCTGAATGACAAGAAAGCACATTTATGTCCCACGTTCAAAGTCATATCCAAGAACGAGGGAGCAAGGCATCCGGGTCATGACCCGGAAATACCTATTATTCCTCAATACAGTTACAGCATGAATTTTTACCTTTCGCCGATAAAATTCACCCAGATAACCAGACGCAAAGATCAGGTATTTTTCTTTGCCGAGGAGAATATGTGGTTGCGACCCGGCTGCAACAATGTACTCAATGACAATGCTTTGTGTGGCGACGGCCGGGATTGGTTCGCCACTTTCCACAGTACCGCATCCGGTGATTTAAATAGTGGAACAAGCAATGCAGTGTTTGTGGACAGCCATGTCCAAGAGGTACGTTCAGCTTTGGGTGAAGACCCGTCTGATACTTCTGAAATGGATATGGGTAAGTATGAGAAATACTCCTGGCCATATAAATTTGACGAGTCAGCTCCGAGTGGTACGGGTGGTACGGGTGGTACAATGTAGATGGGGATGAATCGAATCTGAATAAGAGTTTAGCGGCGTCGGCATTGAACTGTTCAGCAAGTTTGCCCAAAACGGATTTTAAGTCATTCAGCGCATCGGTACTCATTTCTGAGTATATGAAGTACAGTCATAAGAATCTCACGGGTTTTCCGGCTCCAGCGCCAGATTATGAGCTAATGCCTCGACGAAAGATTTAATTCCTGGATTCTGGGGCCAATTGGCGAAAACAGGGACCTAATTTCGATGCTGATGTTACCGATAACAGGATTGTTGATGGAGAGAACTTGAAGAAGCTGACATTGTACTGGGCCCGTACCTGCGAGCAATAAATTTTGAAATCCAGCTCTAAGATTTTACCGCGTGTCGTCTCGAACCCCCCAAAAAGTACGAATCAGCAAAAAAATTTGAAGTGAACTGTGGGGATCGAACTACCTGCCAACGCAAAAGCTTTATACCGCTGCGCATCCCGGTGGCGAGAGAGAATAGCACGAGTTGTAAGATTGCGGAGCAGCAGTTAATGTGTTATTATGCCAAGTGAGCAAAAAATGGGTATGATTGATAGAGTTTTAATTAACTTTTGGTTAAGGGGTAGCAACATGTCATCGAAGGTTCTATGTAAATCTCTTTTTTTGGTGGTGTTTTTATCAATGGTGAGTGCTCACGGCGACACGAACATCCTTGTCAATCCCGGCTTTGAAAGCGGAACGGATGGCTGGTTTGATCGAACCTGCTCAATTGAGGCCGTTAAATCGCCGGTTCACTACGGTTCGGGCAGTGCCAAAGCGTACAACAGAGGCGCGAATTGGCAGGGCATAAAACAATCTGTGTTCGGCAAAATGGAGGGGGGACAGACGTACAAATTATCAGGCTGGATAAGGCTTGAAAACGCCCCGAGCGATTCTGTTGCTTTATCCGTCGAGCAGCAGGATGACAGCGGCACCAATTATCATAACATAGCCGGTGCGACTGCCACTGACAGTGATTGGGTTCTGCTTTCAGGTGATTTCACGCTGAATGTTAGAGGCACGTTATCGGTGCTGGACGTGTACTTTGAAGGCCCTGCGCCGGGAGTGAATTTCTTCGTTGATGACGCGAACGCATATGGTCCTGAGGTCATTGCCCCCAAGCCCATTCCCGCCGAGCCCACTGGTGCATGCCAGATTGATGTAAGTATACGCCATCAAAAAATAGAAGGTTTCGGTGCCTCCGGCGCCTATTACACCATGAATTTTGTTACCCATAAAGAAAAAGCTGAACTATGTAATATAGTCTTCAAAGAGCTTGGCCTTGATATATTCCGCATAAAAAACAATTACGATATAGACCCAAATTCATTCCGCGAAACGGTGGAGATCGCCAAGTGTGGTGAGGCTGCCCGCGGGCGAGACCTGAAGATCATGATGTCCTCGTGGTCGCCACCTGCTGATTTAAAAAGCAATAATAGTTTAGTCGGCGGAACACTCAAGAAAAGCGACGGCAAATATATGTACGATGAGTTTGCACAATGGTGGTGCGATTCTCTAACTGCATACGCTAAAGCAGGCGTAAAAGTGGACTATATAAATATGCAGAATGAGCTTGACTACGAAGCCCCATGGGCTTCGTGCAAATTCACCCCTACAGCGGCTTCGGATCCAAACCTGGCTGCTTTTGACACCGCTTTCGAGACGGTTTGGCAGAAGCTGCATGTTGAAATGGGTAAGGATATGCCGAAGATGCTTGCCCCCGAATCGTCTGGCTTAGGCAATTGCAAGGAGTATATAGAAAATTTAGACGACTTGTCCCACGTCTATGGTTATTCACACCATCTCTACGATTGCAGCGGCTGTGGCTCAGCGCCCGATCGGTTTATTCCCAGAATGGCAAGCCTTAGAGACTTTGTTTCGCAGCACGGCGACAAGCCCGTGTTCCAGACAGAGTTCGAGAACGAGCCCGGCAAGTGGGATGATGCAATCAGTACCGCGCTTACGGTACATAATTCTCTGACCGTAGAGAAAGTATCTGCATATTTGTACTGGGATTTGTTCTGGGCACCCGGAACTGCTCTGGTCAGCATGGACGATCAATTCACCTACACTATCAAGCCCACCTACTACGCTTTCAAACAGTATTCAGCTTTCATCAATGCAGACTGGCAACGCGTGGAGGCCTCGACCGAAAATACCGGCCTGAGGGTCTCAGCATATATCAGCCCGGATAATAAAAAACTGACCGTAGTCATAATCAATATCACTGCGGATACCGATATTACCCTCGGTATTTCAATTAAGGATTTCTCTACTTCCAAAGGTAAAATTTATCGATCCAGTCAAACGGAAAATTGTGTCCGTGTCGGTAGCTTTAGTCAGGCTCCGTTGAAACTGCCCGCAAACTCTATAACTACCCTGTCACTTTCTGCCAACGGAAAATAACGTGTGAAAAAGCAGTCATTCTGAGTCCCGAAAATCCCGGCGTGCCGGGATTTATTGGGGCGAAGAATCTCTATTCATTAGATATTTATAAACCGCGACCATTCCGGCGCACCGGGAACGGCGTATGATTTTCGTTATTACGGGGCGATTTTATGAAAGCTAAAAGGCACTGGATTTATGTTGCAGCAGGAATGTTGTTTTTTTTGTGTGTCTTTGCCGGGGTAATAACCTTCGCACAGGAAGCAGACAAGCTGCAAATCCAACAGGAGTTTCGCAGGCGCCTGAGCGACTCCAATGGGGTCTCTGTGTATGTGGATGTTATTACAAAGGACCCGTCGGAAGAGCAATCTATGACGGAACAATTGCAGAAGGATGTAGAACTTGAGCTGCGAGATTCCGATATAAAGATTTTAACAAAAGAGGAGCTGGAATATACACCAGGCCGTCCGCGTCTGGGAGTATATCTGGTAACGTATAAGGAGCCTGGATTAAAAGATTTATATCTTTATTCTTTTCGGGTCGTTCATTTCGAGGATGCGTCTCTGGCGAGAAACTATAGTTATGCCGAGGGCGTTTGCTGGGACAGTGGCCTTTATATAGGCAGGGAAAAAACACCTGCTATAAGAAGGATAGTGAGAACTCACGTTCGTAAATACATAAATGACTACCTTGCAGCCAATCCTAAGCAGCCACAGCGAAACGAGGGAGCTTTATGACCTGTGATTCGTCGCTCGTGACTCGTTTCTTGATGCTCGATTATCGATACTGGATACTATCCGTCATTTCGACCGGCTTGTCCTCCGAAGCTTTAGCGAAGGAGGGAGCCGAGGAATCTATTAGACCCTGACTTCCGTCCTCCGTCCTCCGTTTTCTGTCCTCTATCCTTATGCACTTCTGCCTTATGCTCTTGTTCACTTTTGTCTTTTCACTTGCAAATCCCGCTTTTGTAGTGTAGATTTATCATCAGCGAGCTATAAGAATTGGAAATAAGGATAGGTAGGAGTTTCAATGGCTGTTGGTGGGAGAACCGGGGGCAGAAAGCCTTGGTAACGAAGAAACAATAGTTTGACTGTCCCTAGTTTTCAGGAAATGTTCAAATTAATCAGCGAGAATATAAGGGAGAATTGTGATGTCAAACAAATTTAAAGTACCATTAAAGACAGATTCTCATGGCTTTATCAGCCAAGAATGTCCTAATTGTGAGAAACGGTTCAAAGTTAAGTATGGGGAAGGGAGTGACAAACCAATATCCTTCTGTCCTTACTGCGGTCATAAGGGAAACAATTGCTGGTGGACCAAGGAACAGGCAGATTATTTAGGATCTGTTGTTATTAAGGAAGCCGTTGAGCCTAAGTTTGAAAAAATGGCTAGAGAGATCAACCGTAAGTCATCAAGAAGCGGGTCGATTTCAATGAGTATGGATTTCAAAAAGAGCCCGAAACCTGTTGTACCACAAGAAACCGAGGATGATTGGCCATCGATATCATTCGAATGCTGTGACGAGACAATCAAATACGAGCAAGGCCAAGGTCCACTATTCTGCATCATATGCGGGAAAAAACTAGGAGAACAATTAGGGAATAATTAGGGACTTTTTCTATTCCAGGCTTTATTCATGATTGTTAAGGCGTGCTAAGAAGAAAAAGGAGGCCGAAGCTGTAAGGTAGAAAACGGTGGGTGTCATGAATAATCAAACCACTCGATTGAAGAAGGACTGATAAATCCACAGAACTTCTTTGCCAACTTCTTAACCGCGCCATTAGAGTTTGTAGGAGAAAATAATGGGACTGATAAACACAGCAAATGAGTTTCTTAAAATGCTGAATGAGTTCGCTTGTTCTGAGGGCTACAATTCCTATGCAGATGCAAACAAGATTTGCGAACACCTAGGTATGAGTGATAAAGAGCAGGTTCGTCATGTTGTGAAGCTATTGGAAAATCGTGGCTTGGTACGAGCTATATGGACTTGCGAAGGAATAAGTGTCAACCTCTCCGAAGAAGGTGTTATTTTCATAGAATCCGGATACGAACTTAGTAGTGTGACCCAACAGGATCCCACAGTAACTATGCATATCGATCAGAGCACAAATATTCATGGAAATATAAAGCATAGCAATCTGTCATTGCACTCTGGGGACATAAAGCAAAGTCTTTCAGACAATAGGCCTTATATCCAAGTTTTAGATGAAATGCAAAAAGTAATTGAAAATGATAAATCTCTTTCGGATGAAGAGAAAGCTGATTATGTAACTGATGTAGAAAACCTTGGTAGAGAACTGAGTAAGAATAGCCCTAAAAGGGCCAACGTCCATACTTACATCACTAGTCTCGGTGGACTGGCATCACTTGGATCTCTTATTATTCAACTTATTCAATTTTTGCCATCACTGTCTTAGGTAAATACTCTAACATCAAGCTCTAGTGAGACGCAGCTTATGCTTGCTATTGAGCGTCTTATTATCTTTCGGATTGAATTGCAATAGAAGCAGGCTTTTCAAGTGATTTTTGATAATTGACGATTGATTATTTTTGAGGTTATCGCGTTCGGCTTCGTCTTCATCTTCCCCTTCAGCTTTGCTCAATGCTGAAAGCTGCGATCCATTCAAGAATGATAATTTTTATGACATTTTAAGTATAGTAATATGTCATACGTAAAGCGCGTACCTGTGGCAGTCCTATGGACTCCCTGCAGAGAGCTATGCGCTTTACGTATAAGCTTTTTTCTTGTGTTTGATTGTTAAAATGCTGAATCATAGATTACTCCATCATACCTATCCATAGAATAGCCAAGTAACCAAGCCGAGTAGGATGCGATGAATCGCACCTTTTTATCTTATTATCCTTCGACTTCGCTCACCTGTTGTGGGGCCAGGACAGGTTTTGCGGGAATAATATCTTTGCCTTGTTTGTACAGGAATGTTCCATTTAATATTCAAAGGTCAATAAGCATAGTGATTACATTTCGATTTCAGACCTTACGCTTGGTATATGCTACAAAATCTAACAAATGCAATAGCGATTAACATTGAAATTACACTTGTCTTTTTTATCTTATCGCAGGAAAAATTGCTGGACTTGGCAAAAGAATATGGTTTTATACTTTGTCAATGTAGCTCTCTGGTAGTCGAATAGGTCGGCTATATGTCCCTATAAAATCAATCGATCATTAAGGTCCATTTGAGGAAAATAGGAATGGATAATACTTCGCTTACAACAGGAGGCTTTACCCTGCCCGGTGAAGCCGGATACGAGAAATTAACGTTGCGTCTGGCTCAGAAGTGGGGTGCCGATGTGATTCGTGACAGCGATGGCACCCAACTCTCCAACGAGATCTACACCTCAGGCTATGATATTTATTCAACAATTTGCGTAATCCGTATAGATAATGAATGGGCCAAGGCCAATATGGATAAGCTGCAGCAGTGTTGCATAATGAGTAAGCCGATCGTCGCGGAATCGAAATCAGTGACCATCGATTTATTGAACGGCTACTTCAGGGAACAGTTCCATATAAATAGCGACGACGATCCCAAACAGTGGTGGCAGGTCTTCGACCGCACTACCGGCCGAGAAGTTCCTGTCGACCATTGGACATTTGACCCGTCGGCCGGATCGGTTACTGTTCGCAATACAAAGAAATGGCACATCTACACCGTCAATTTCTTTGCCTATCGCATCTGGGAAGAGATATCCATGTATAACCATGTCACGAACGACTGGGGAGAAAGAGAGCACCTGATGCCGATCGAACCCATGCACCCTGAAACTCAGGAGCACATCCTGGTCTATCTGGAGCAGTGGCTTGGCGAACACCCCAATACCAACGTCGTACGGTTAACTTCGCTGTTCTATAATTTCTGGTGGTTCTGGGGGGACTCCCAAAAACAGCGATTCATTGTGAACGATTGGGGCTCCTATGAATTCACGGTCAATCCGCTGGCCATTCGTAAGTTCGAAGAGAAATACGGCTATCGCATGACCTCCGAAGACTTCGTGAACGCAGGGCTTTACAATAACTCATACAAGGTCCCATCGAAAAAATATCGCGACTGGATGGATTTCATCAACGCCTTCGTGGTTGAATTCGGTCGCAAATGTGTGGATCTGATTCATGCCCACGGCAAGAAGGCATTTGTGTTCTACAACGACCACTGGATCGGCATGGAACCGACCGGTGAACGATTTAAAGATATGGCACTGGATGGCATCATCGACGGCATCTTCAGCGGATTTGAAACAAGAAAGGTCGCCGGCACCCCGCACGTCGAGGTACGGGAACTGCGAATGCACCCCTATTTCTTCCCGACCGGCGTGAACAACGCCCCATCATTTCTCCAAGGGGGCAATCCTACCCTGGAATGCAAGACCTACTGGATGGATATTCGTCGCGCACTACTGCGGGATAGCGTGGATCGTATCGGATTCGGCGGGTACCTGCACCTGGTTGAGAATCATCCAGATTTTATCGAATATGTCGTTCATTTGGCCAATGAGTTCCGGACGCTCAGGAGTCTGCATGGGAACGACAAGCCTTATGCACCCGATTTCAAAATCGCTATTTTAAGCGCTTGGGGCCGTTTGAGGGCCTGGGGCTGCTGCGGCCATTACAACAGGGGCAACTATTATAACGAAGCCATGGAATCCATATCAGGTCTGCCGCTTCACGCTGAGTTCATCAGTTTTGAAGATATCCTTAATCAAGGCATTCCGAGCGATATCAAGGTGATCCTCAATGCTGGCAGGGTGAATGACGCTTGGAGTGGCGGGGATTATTGGGCCCAGGAAAAAATCATTGAAGCCCTTTCGGAGTTTATTTACAACGGCGGCGGTTTCATCGGCATCGGGGAACCTTCCGCTCTGAGGCATAGCAGTCAGTACTTCCAGTTGTGCCATGTCCTTGGAGTGGATCGTGAAATAGGATTGACGCGGGCGTTTCAGCGCTTTGAATTCGACCTTGTTCAGACACCACATTTTATCCTCAAAGACAGTGACATCATATCCGAACTGGACTTTGGTAAAGATATCGACAATATCTATGTCCTGGATGAGGCCACCGAGGTGTTAGCTGCCAGAGAAAAAAGCCCTATGATCACGACCAAACAGTTCGGGCAAGGTAGAAGTGTATATCTTTCCGGCTATCAATTCACACCCGAGAATGTCCGCTTACTGCATCGTGCTATCTTTTTCGCCGCTCAAGCCGAAGGGCAGTTCGAAACCTATACTTGCAGAAATGTCTACACAGAATGCGCCTATTATCTGAATCACTGCAAATTAGTGGTGATCAACAACAGCGACCAGACACAGGATACGCTGGTCACCTTAGAGAAAGGCAAGACTCTTAAAGCCAGTCTGGAGCCATACGGCTTGCAGATTATCGACGTGTAAGATGCTCATACAAACTTATTTAGTCCCATAGAGGAAAAATACGCCATGGAATCCAAAACCAACACTCCATCTGATTTCCTCTCATCCAATACCACTAGTCTGGCCGGCACCGCTTCCGCAGGAAAACTCTCCATCGTCGAAAAAGTAGGCTACGGTCTGGGGGATACGGCCTCCAACATCTTGTACCAGGCGTGGAGCTTTTTCCTCATGATCTTCTATACGGATGTCTTCGGTATCCCGGCAAAAACGGCCAGCTTCATGTTTCTGGTAACCCGGATCTGGGACATGATCAATGATCCCCTGATGGGTATGATCGCGGATCGTACCAATACACGCTGGGGTAAGTTCAGACCTTATCTGTTATGGATGGCGGTTCCGTACGGGATTCTGGCTTGTGCGATGTTTATCACGCCTGCATGGAGCCAGAACATGAAAGTTGTTTATGCCTATGTTACCTATATTCTGGCAACCATGGCTTATACAGCGATCAACATCCCATACTCCTCTCTGATGGCCGTAATGACGCCCGATCCGCATGAGCGAACTACCCTATCTCAATATCGCTTTTTCTTTGCGTTTGTCGGTATGATGTTAGTCACCACCTTTACCTTACCGTTGGCCAAGTACCTGGGGGCTAATCCATTTCATTCGGGCTATAATGAGGAACTGGGGTATAGCGAGGCCCTCGGTTTTCAGATGACCATGGGTTTTTTCAGCGCTATCGCAATTGTACTACTGCTCATTACATTTCTGACGACACGTGAACGCGTCCAGCCTCCAAAGGGACAGAAAAGTACTTTTAAGCGGGACCTCAGGAACGTCGCCAGGAATATACCTTGGATCGTGATATTTGTTGCGTCGATATTCTGGCTTATTCACAATATGATTCGCAATGGGATGGTGGCATACTATTTTAATTATGTCAACGGCCAAGGCGGTAAGGTCCTTCTCACGCTTACACTGGGGACCATAAAGCTGGACTTCGATCAAACGACTACATTCTTGACAATCGGCACCTTCGGCATGATGGCTGGCGTGTTCATCAGCACCCCCCTTAAAAAGTGCTTCGGTCGCAAGACATTGATAATCTTCTTTTCCATGGCTAGCGTGGTCCTAAGTGGAGCATTTTATTGGTTACCGCCTGACAATTTTAAGGTGCTGGGAATCATGAATTTCATATGGGCAATAATCGCAGGCGCCATGCCGGTCTTCTTCTTTGCCATGTTCGCCGATGTAACAGACTTTCATCAATGGAAGTTCAAACAACGGGCCACCGGTTTGATTATCGCGGGCATTATGTTCGCTATTAAGATGGGTGTTGCCATCGGTGGATTTCTAGGGCTGTATATGCTGGGACAGTACGGATACGATAAAGATCTGCCCATAACCCCAGAGGTAATTGGCGGTATCAAACTGCTGTTCAGCCTCATTCCAGCCGGCTTTATACTGGTCTGTGGGATCATTCTGTTCTTCTATCCCATCAGTGAAAAGCTGTTGGGCACGATTGAGGTGGATTTGAAACAACGAAAAAGCCGTGAGGAGGATGTCTAACCTTACTGCAATCATCTTCGGACAATTGCGGCGGGCAAGGACGCCCGATTTCATCGGGTCAGAGTGTCGGTCCGATCACCAGTAGTTTGGCTTCATAGGGCTTGAATTCCAGGGGCAATTGTATCTTTCCTTCTGTAGGGACAACCGCCGGAACGGTCTCAATGTGCCCAGTTCGTGTCACCCACTGCTGTACCGTGCCTTTGCCTGCCAGGGTCATCGTGCGTGTTAGTGGTTCCTTGACTTCGTTAAACAGGAAATAGACATCGGCATCGTGCCAGCGTTTGTGCATGACCTTGAGATCACCACAAGTCTGGTCTATAGTCACGTCCGGGGCAGGCAGAGCGGCCTTGACCTTATCGGTGAGTTCGATCTTGTCTTCTTTGACCGCCCAAGACAGATCCTTGGGTGCCGGAGCTTCCATAAAGGACTTATCTACCACGAGCTTGGGCTGGTCACCTAAAATGACGACCTTTCCACCGCCTTGGGTAAAGGCCTGCAAGCGATCGAGGGCGACCTTGGAAATCACACTGACCGAAGGCAGAATGACCGCTTGATAACTCTGGCCGCTGAGATTAATAAAGGATCCGTCTTGGAGCGTCATGATCCTGGCCACAGCCTTGTCGTCTACAAAATCGAAATCACGCTGCTGTTCCAGTAATTGTTTTGTAAGGGTCCACATTACCTTGTCCGGTTCAAAGTCGCCGTACCAGAAACTCAGTGAGGGAAAGTAGACCGCAATTCGCGCATCCGAGCGGCCCTGGGACATGACATAACAGGCGCGGTTGACCGCAGCCATCATGCCCGGAAAGGCGGGATCGGCCATGTAATGGTATTGTTGGCGGATGCTCTGCTGGGGCTTGGATGAGGCCGGATAGAACATGAATTCAAATAGGTTCACGCCCCGGACCATCTGATAGTTGACACCCCATTCGGCAGTTTCGACCGTCACTGGAGACTCATTGTACGCGGCGTAGCTTTCGCTGAGCGCACGCGGTTTACCATAGACGTGCGCCACTGAGGCGGGTAGACGCACGAAGTCGGCCTTCTTGCCGGGCCAGACCTGGTTCCAGATGCTGTCCACACCCGGGATCTGGACCTCGCGCAGGTCGCGGAAATAGTCCCCGCTGGAAAAGACCAGGCGCTGCATGTCGTGTTCGTTGTTTAGGTGAGTCATGTGCTCAACGCCGTTGTCCGCACACCATTTGGCCTGCAGGCCGAAGAAGTGCCTGCCGAACAGTTCGGACCATACATCCCAGTAGTCAGCCTTGGCTCGGCGCTGCTCATCGCTCAGCTCGATCCGTGGCGCATTGCGCCCTAGAGACGCACAATATGGTAGGTATGGGCGAAGACAGAAGCCCTTTTTCTCCTTGAACAGCTCCAGGATGTCGTCGGTCCAGGGGGTGTAGGCAAAGTCCGGCTCGTCACCACGGAAGCCCAGCACTATAGTACCGAGTTCTGTGCCCAGGTATTTCTTATATTGCTCATGGGTCCAGGCGATGAATTGCTTCACGGCCTCGGGATTGATCAGGTCACCCATAGAATTCTTGGTTGTTTTAGCCCGAGTCGGATCATTGACTGCACGCGTAACTGGAGTTCGGAAGTTGTAATCAATGATATAGAGCTGCCATTTGCTTTCTGCCGGGACCTTCCAAGTAATCTTGCCGTTTTTGATGTCCAGGGTTAAATTGTCACCGTTGTCGCTATTGACGGCCAGGACTCCTACGGTCTGCTTGGGCAGGTCGCGGGAGATCTGCTCGCCGTTGGTGCAATTGACCCTTTCGGCTACGCCCAGCCCCTGCATGCGCAGATCCGGGCGTTCCCTGCTGAACTTGCCTCCGGCAAAACCACTGGGGTATTTGCCTTCATCGATGATCCAGACACGCATACCCCGAACCTTGGCCTGGTCCACGGCAAACCGTACGAGCTTGAACCACCCCTCGGTCAGATAGGGAGCATTGTCCATGTCATAACCGGCCTCAACGGTAACGGCCCGGAAACCGCGCCGATGCGCCAGATCCAGGTCCCGTATGATCACCTCCTCGGTTATGGGGCCGTCCCAGCCCCAGGTCATAGTAACGGCATACTCCGGCGGGGGAGACTGAAAATGGGCTGCTACCTCACTGGCCTTCGGATAGGATAGCTGCTGCCAAGGTTTCTGTCCCCATACAGAGGATGTTACGATCAGGCTAAGGATGATAATTACAGAAGTCCGCTTCATGATTCCACCTTATTCGAATGTCAAGAAATCTAACCTATGTATACAAAATACAGCGTATGTTATGGTGCATTGCGACGAATGATCGGCTCACCTTCTTCGACCTCTATGGCCAGTCCCAATAGATCCAGGTCCTGGACGTTTTCCAGCAGGAAGCCCCGGCGGGCCTTGATATGGCAGTTCTGGAAGGAGACATTCCGAATGGGACTGTCCTTCAGGCCGCGCATGTCACCGACGTGGTCGGTGGTGCCCGAGACATTAATTATCCTGACATTGCGGACTACCGGCAGTGGATCCGACGGGGGTTTGAGAGGCGGGCGCATACGCCAGGCCATATTGAATTCAAAAGCCTTGCGTGTATCTTTCAAAACCAAATCGCGGTAGGTGATGTCTTCCACCACCCCGCCGCGGCTGGGCTGGCTCTTGAAACGAATCGGGGCCCAGTTGTCCGCCTCCATGATACAGTTGCGGATCTCGACCTGTCGAATGCCGCCGGACATCTCACTGCCCATCGACACGCCACCGTGGCCGTAGCGGAAGTGGCATTTTTCCACGATGATATATTTGGACGGTCGATTCACACGACGGCCGTCCTCGTCCTTACCGCTCTTGATGGCGATGCAGTCGTCATTGACATCAATGTCACAATCGACAATACGGACGTTCTTGCTGGAGTCCACGTCAATACCGTCGGAGCTGATGATGTTATGTGCGGCACGGATGATCAGATTCTCGACGAGCACATTTTCACAATAGAGAATGAACAATCCCCAGCAGGCCTGGTTTTTCATCGATATACCTGAGACCTTGACGTCCTTGCAGTTCTGAATACCGATCAGACGGGGCCGACCGGTTTTCAGTTCCCGGCTGCCGCGGGGATAGCGTTCCATCCAGGCATCGCCGGAGCCGTCGATCTGGCCTGGACCGGTGATATCCACATCGTTCATGTCAAAGAAATTCACCAGGGCGGCGGTCCAGACCTTTTCTTCGCCCTCCCACCGGGTGGGCACCTGGAGATAGTCATTGGGATCGACCACGCCCTTGAGCACGGCATCCTTTTCCAGATGCAGGTCCACTGCCTGTTTGAAAAATACTGAGCCGGTAAGGAAGGTTCCAGCCGGAACCACCAGTATTCCGCCGCCATTGGCTGCGCATTGATCGATAGCCGCCTGAATAGCCCGAGTATTACAGGTCTTGCCGTCGCCGACTGCTCCAAAATCGGTAATCATAACGGATTGGGTCCGGGCCCGGGCACTCGTCTCGGCGTAGGCACGGCGAGCCGGAGCTGGAAGGATCGACAGAATCAGGGTGGTCAACATAATCGTCAGCAAGCTACTTTGATACAAGGGCTTGATCATTGGTCCTTCCTTTATGGTATAGTTCCCTGATTGTACCAATCACTTCAGGTTTTATGTGTATAATATCAGTTACTTCAGATGATTGACAAGACGTAGGCATCCCTTAAAGTGGGAAAAATTTTTCTAAGTGTCCCTTCTTTCGCAATCCGCTGAACCGTTAAAAACCACTTTCCCGTATGGTACAAAAGCTCATCCGCTCTTAACTCCATGAGGTTTAATTAGTCGCCGTCCAGTTCCTCAACTGGATCATTAATTGATTTTGTCTTCATTCATACACGATGCTCGATGCTCGATTTACAGTCTTTATTTACCGACTTTATGAAATTATTTATCATTACTTATCTTTCCTTCTACGAGTATCCAGCATCAAATATCGAGTATCAAGTTCTTTTTTCCAATATGTGATTTGGTTTTTTTGAGGGTCTCCATCTGCACTTTCCAAAGAGAGAGTTATTCAGTTGGTATCTGTGTTCGCAATCGCAACATCGCGTATATTCAACCGCCTATACACAACAACGGTGATTACAGGCCAAGTAAATCCTCGAATACAATTTTGCCGCCAACGATTGTTGCGTATATAGAACAGTCCTCATCGAGCAGAACAATATCCGCGTCTTTGCCTGGTTGTATAGAGCCTTTTTTCTCTTCGATACCCAGCACTCTGGCTGGATTCTCGGTAACCGTTTTGATCGAGACATCCAGCGGGCAGCCTGTATAGGTTACGAATCTTTCAAGAACTTGGCCCAAGCCCAAGGCAGTTCCTATGAGTGTGCCGTCCTTGTACCTTGCTGTTCCGTCCTTGGATTCATATTCGACACCATTATAGATATATTTGCCATCCGCAAGCCCAATTGCCTTCATGCCATCTGTGATTGGGATAATTCGATTTGGCCCGAGCGTATCAAAAGCGAACCTCAGAACCGCCGGATGTATGTGGACCCCGTCGGTAATTAGCTGAGTGGTAATATCTTTGTTTTCAAAGATTGCAAGCAACGGCCCAGGCGACCGATGGTGCAGTGAAGGCATCGCATTGAATAAATGTGTAACATGTGAGATGCCGGCTTTGAATCCGTCAAGTGTTTGTTCGTAAGCTGCCTCGGAATGGCCGAACGAGGCAATAGTCCCATCAGCTACGAGACATTCGATTATTTTCAAGCTGCCGAGTATTTCAGGCGCTATCGTCATCATCTTGAGATGTCCCTTTGTCAAATCGTATATTTCTTGCAGGATTTCTACTGACGGTTCAGCTATACATTCCGACGAAATCATTCCCTTTTTTGCCTTTGAGATAAACGGTCCTTCCAGATGGATGCCCAGAAGATTAGCGCCGCCGAGGTCCCTGTCGACAAATTCGGCGGCCAGGCGCAAATGTTGATTTTCTTGTCCAGGCTTAAATACGGTTGTAGCAAGAAATCCTGTTACCCCAAACCTTGCACAGGTCTTTGAAATTGTTCTTAAGGCCTTTTCGGTCCCATCGAGCACATCATACCCGCCTGCTCCCTGGATATGCACATCGATAAATCCTGGCGCCGCTATCAGGCCTTTCGCATCCAGCACATGCTCGCAAGCAATAGATGCATCAACTTGACCGACCCGTGTGATGGTGTCTTTCTCGATCAATATAGAAGCAGTATATCCATACTGTAGCCTATCAAACAATCTGCAGTTGGTTATTAGCAATCTGTGCATCATAGCGGTTCTTACCTTATTGTGACTTTATGATTCTTTGAAATATACCAATTCGACTTAAATCTCCGAAGTAATGGCAATAACTTGTTTTGCCCAACGTATTCTGTCCGGCAATTCAAGTCAAGCTTGTGCCATAATAAAAACGATGTTGCCGTTACATTTCCTGTATATAAATGCTTGTCTTGACACATGAAATACCTGACCTTATCATTTGCGCAAACTGTGCTTTGTTTTTAGGAAAAGGATTATGTCTAAAGTAAAAAGAAGCTGGGAAAAACGCCTTGCTGGTGAGCCCGACAAGCTGACGGTCGATTTCGTGGAGTCGCTTTCCTATGACAAGCGTCTGTACAAATATGACATAGTCGGCTCAATCGCGCACGCGCAGATGCTCGCCGAGCAGAAACTGATCACCAACGATGAGTTCAAGAAGATCAAGAACGGCCTCATCGAGATTAGCGAGGAGATAGCGGCAGGGCGGTTCAAATTCGATAAACAACATGAAGATATCCACATGGCCATCGAAGCCGCGATGATAGCGAAGATTGGCGAGGCCGGTGAGAAGCTTCATACCGGCCGGAGCCGAAACGACCAGGTCGCTGCTGATATCCGGCTCTGGATGCGTGACGAGATTGAAATTCTGCGTGCCAAGATAACGCTGCTGCAGCAAGCCTTCGTCAAACTGGCAGATGAATATGCTGATGATATAATGCCAGGCTATACACACCTTCAGCATGCACAACCTATAGTTATTGCAGCGTACCTGTTGAGTTTTGTAGAGCAGTTTGAGCGGGACTATATTCGCTTGAAGAGTTGCAACGACCTGTTGAACGTTTCCCCTTTGGGCAGTGGAGCCATAGCAGGCTCGACTTTA
>Ga0315551_10001414_pt1 | contig 18064 bp, 17 predicted proteins | sample SalMarSW160290MG_FD_203678 | JGI IMG/M metagenome (GOLD analysis project Ga0315551, IMG submission 203678) | Salt marsh sediment microbial communities from the Plum Island Ecosystem LTER, Massachusetts, United States - Salt Marsh Sediment SW1602-90 ...
GCGGCTATAACAGATGTTGTGACGCCGCCGATAACAGATGTCAAAGGAGCCAGGGCCTGGTTTCCAAACGCAAGCAGTCCGCCGTAAATAAATCCCGCCATAGATGCGTGTGAAATGCAAATGCCGATGAACGGGACCCGCATGCCGATTATAAATGCACCCAGCAGGCCCGTGCTGGCGCCTGCTATAAGACCTGCTAAAATTACCGTATGGAAATATGGATCCATAATACAAATATTTTTACTTTAGGTTTTTATTGATAGTATATTTGCGCCCGCCGATATTCAGCGTTTCAATCCGGCATCCGTATGCCAGCTCGAACGCAGCCGATTCCAACACTTCATCCAAACCATCATCGGCAACAAGATTTCCTTTATGCAGGAGGACTGCACGGTGACAACAAGCCGGTAAAAGGCTTGTTTCGTGTGAGACCATCAGAACAGTTATTTTTGTCATTTCGTATAGCTTCTCAATGATTTCGGTTATCTGGTATTTCCAGTTCAAGTCCAGGTTCGAGCAAGGCTCATCAAGCATCAGGATTCGGGGATTCTGCGTCATTGCGCGGCCTATCAGGGCTTTTTGCTGCTCTCCGCCGGAAAGGCTCCGAAAAGTCTGGTTTCGATGCTCAGCCAGACCGAGCTTGTCTATCCACATGTCGATTGCTTCGTAATCATCGCCGGTAAGTCTTGCCAAAAGCGGTTTTGTGCTGGTTCTGCCCATGGCAACTACTTCGCGCAGGGTAAAGGGAAGGTCGGGGTTATATTCGGCCGACTGCGGTATGTAACCTATGTGTTTTCGTAGATTACTTTTTTTCCATGTGCTCAGGTGCGTAAAATCTCTGTCGTCGAATCTTATCGAACCGCGGTTCGTTTTTATAAGTCCACAGCAGATTTTTAATAGTGTAGTTTTGCCCGCTCCGTTTGTCCCGATGATACCTACAAAGTCACCCGCGTTGATTTGTATACTTTCAATATCGAGAATGATACGGCCAGAGCGTTTGACCAGAACGTTTGAAAGAGTTAAGTTGCCGGTTATCATTTCCGAGCGGCCTCTAATAAAAACTTCACATTCTGATGTAACAGCTCATCGAAGCCCGCATGACCTTTGGCGGATTCAGGGAAATTTCCAAAAACAACAGTTTGAATTCCCAGCCTCTTGGCCAAAGAATCGGCCAGAGAAGTTCCTTCCTGTTTATTTGCTATAACAAATCTTACATCCTGTCCTTCCGCCTTTTTGAGACACTCGGTAATATTGAAAAAAGTTTCGGAATCACTGCCCTCGAACGTCGCCACCGTTTCCAGTCCCAGCCAGTTAATAAATTCCGACTGGTGTCCGGAAGAAACAACTTTTACAGAGTCAAGTTCGGAATCGGTTATCGCATTTTTAATATCGACGCTCAGCTTATTTAGTCGTTCGTTAATGATATTAAGCCTTTGTCTATAGCCGGTTTCTTTATCGGGAAACTCCAAAGAAAGTATATCGCAGACCTCCCGACAGGTTGCAAGGTAAACATCGGGGATACACATACCCGGCTGAGTTTTTACAAGAGAAGTTTTCAGGCCTTTGCTTTTGAGAGACGCCATGGAACTGTCGATTTTTTCCTGAAAATCGAAAAGCAGCAGTATCCTGCAGTTGCCAAGCTGATTTACCTGAGAAGGTGAAATATCGAAATGTCCCGGACACATACCCGGCGGAGCCAGGGAAAGGACCTCCATATTTTCGGCACAAATATCCTTAACGACACTGCGCAGATAAGAGTTGGAAACCGCGATCTCCGGCTGTTTTTCTTGGTCTGTGACCGGCTTGCAGCCGCATAAGATTGCCGTTGTCGACAATAAAAACAGAAATGCAAATCTATATTTAAACACCTATAAACCTCACTCGAACGATCCTATCTGTGTTCCGTTTTTCAGTCGCATTCTTACAACAAATCCCCTGCGTTCTTTCGGTGTGTACCATAACTGCTTAGGCACGGGGTACCTGTTATCGGCGCCTAATTTTTCTTCGAGCCAATCGCTGCTGAACCTTGGTCCCAAGCTGAAAACCACCCAGCTTACGGGGGACGTCAAGGCAAATGAGCTGTGGTTTTCCATAAACCGGCTGCTTTCGTCCGGATCGGGACGCCACCGGCCTTCGTCCTCGGCAACACTGCTAATGGTGGGAAAGTTGTCCGGTATCCATAGCTTTGCCCATATATACTCGTCGATTTTATTTCTATCCATAATTACTTCACCGACGCTCCGGTATTTATATGTATGTCCGCTGTTGAACCTGTCCTCTATGCTCGAAGACATGGCTTCTTCGTGGGGCATAGGCGGCAGGTAATGGCCCGCAATGAGGACCTTAGGAAGCTGATACAAATGATCGGACAACATACCGGTCATGCAGTCCGCCTGGGTTGGCGGGAACTTATTATTATCGTCGAAGTACATATCAAGGGCTAAACCGATTTGTCGAAGTTCCATATTAACCGCTGTAACTTTAGCCTGCTCCCTTACTCGTGAAGTCGCAGGCAGAAGTATTCCCATCAGCATCGCTATGACGGCGATAACGACCAGAATTTCTATTAGCGTAAATCCTTGCTTCATATGTTATTATACGACTCAATCGTTCATGTCAGGCGTCCGTTGAGATTAGTTGTCCCCTGCCTCAGTAAGGATAAAGTTAATCGACTAAGTTGTCTGTGTCAACGTCGTAGAGCAGACTTTCTCTATTGCAGTCTCGGTCAGTTAAGACCAGGCCGTTGCCGTCATAATTGGGAACCCAGAGCCGGTATCCGTCTTTGCAGACTGAGTATCCGGAAGCTTCCTGGTCGAAAATTGCGATAACGTCGATTTGCTCCGTCGGGCAGGGGTAATTTTCAAAACCGTCACCGACACCGAGTTTTACCGGGAAGATCCTGCCTGTGTCATCCATAATTGTAACGGTTCCGTCGGGGGCCCAGTTTTCGGGATCAATGATATTGACGTTGTCAACGCGAACCAGCCGGGCCTGATAATACTCGCAGCCGGTCAGCCTGGTTTCGTCGAAAATATATTCGTCGTTTTCTCCCTTGACCATATCGAGTGTAATAATTTCCGGCTGTGGCAATCCGACCGCTGGCTTTAGAAGCTCGATATCGAAATCAAACATCGGTTCAATCTGATGTTTCTCATTGATATTAAGTTTACCTTTGTAGAATTTGTACCATCCGGTTACCCTAATCCTGTCGCCGGCGGTGAACATGTAGTTGGTGTTAGGGTCGTAGTTAATTCGGAACAATTCGGAGAGCCATTCTTCGTCGGTATAATTTCCCGAGCCCCCTGCAATAGAATAATTTTGTCCCATAAAGACAGCGGTGCCGGCGTGGTCTTCACCTTCGCCCTGAATATAAATTTGCCACTGGCCGCCCATACCGACTGTGCCTGGAGCGTGATTGAGTATTTCTTCCGGGTTATTCAGGACGATCCCGGTGATAGCGACCTTGTTCGAGGCTTCGTACGTGCCTACGCCGTCGGAATTTACTGCCTGAAGGTCCCAGTGTGTGACCTCAGCGACGGTTGCATCAGCCTGTGCATAGCCGTTGAGAATTAAGCAGAATAGTGCCGTTAAAATTATCAGACTTCTCATTTTTACATCCTCCAAAAAAATGTTCATATTTGCGCATAAAAATATAATATTCGTGCTACTGCGTCAATAAAATAATTGACAAAAAACGAAAAAAAACGTAGATAAGCCGATCTTATGAAAAAATCAGTAGTTTGGAGGATATATGGCATCAATAAAAGAAGTTCTCATCAAAAAATTAAATAGTAATCCGGAATATCAAAAGCTTCTGGATGGTAGCCCACAAACCTATGGAATGCGTTCAGGCAGGGTATATTTAGCACCGGGCGAGGCCTGTGGCCAACACAGTACAAAGGCTAATGAAGAAATGCTTGTTTTTCTTGCCGGCCGGGGCGAGCTGTTGATTGGCGATGATATCAGCTTTGAAGTCGGCACGGGTAAAATATCCTACATACCGGCAAACACAATCCATGATGTTAAAAATACCGGTATCGAACCACTTATATATATTTATTGCGTAACTCCGGTAACCGAAGAATAGAGCAAAAAATGGGCTTTTTTTAGAAAGTTTTAAGGCAAATCAGCTGTTTTATTCCATGATTGTCTAACCGCCCGAAATTGATAGGGAATAGCGCTTATAAAATAAAAAAATGAGGTTTTTAACCCGAACTTTTAAAAAATGCGCTTGCAATAAATATAGAATCATTTATAATGATATTTGTAATATTAGCTCTTTTCTTCTCATATATCTTGGTTTTCGTGGGACAGTATTAATTCTATAAGTTCGCAGTATATTTTTTACATGCAAAACTGTCTCACAAAGGCTGGAGTTTCTAACAACTCCAGCCTTCTTTTTTTCATATCTTTTGAAGTCAAATTTTAATGAACCGGGTAATTGACCTCCTTTCTCAGGGGAGGTCTAAAAATTGCAAAAAAAACATAAAAAGATGCATGTCTGCAGTCGAAGAAAAATTGTGAAATTCCTATAAAAAACGCTATTAAAGTTGAAAAAAGGCCTTGATACCTGTTTTAATTTCTGTTAGAATGATAATCGAAAGAAAGTGTCTATTCTCTACACATATGAGTTGTCGAAATAAACTGAAGATATGATGTAGTGAATGATTCTATGCAAGAGCAGAAGAAAAGGGGTAGCGTTATGCACAAGCACAAAGGTTTCACTTTAATTGAACTGCTCGTAGTTATCGCGATAATTGCCTTGTTGATGTCAATATTAATGCCGGCATTGTCAAGTGTTAAGCAACGGGCAAAAGCGGTTGCTTGTCAAGCACATCTAAAGCAATGGACATTATACTTTTCCATGTACACAAAAGATTACGAAGGCAAATTCCAGGCAGGTACCGGCGACGGGCACAGAAATCATTGGTTTAATGCTCTAAGATCCTATTATGGTAACAATAAAAAAGTTATGTGCTGCCCAACCGCTATGAAGCCTCTGGATGCTGATTCGGACAATGTACCAGATGCGGGATTCAATACATTTTCAGCCTGGGGTGTTTACGATGCCGCGGACGACGCGGGCTATGATCCGGCTGGTGATTGGGGCAGCTATGGGATAAATGGCTGGGTTGAAAATCCGCCTGCATCAGCTAAAACGGTTTTTGAGAATTTTCCAACCTCAAATAACTGGAGATCTCCCGATGTCAGCATGGCCGGGTATGTGCCTTTAATGATGGATGCTCTTCGGTTCAATGTCTTTCCACTGGAAGGTGACTCACCCCCGGAAACGGAGGATATGGCCTGGGAGAGTGAGGAGCATATGAAACGTATATGCATAGACAGGCATGATGGATTTATAAACATGGCTTTTCTGGATTGGTCGGTCAAAAAGGTTGGACTCAAAGAATTGTGGACGTTGAGGTGGCATAAAACATACCGACTGGATGGTCCCTATACTTCGGCCGGAGGCATTATGCCCGAAGATTGGCCTGTGTGGATGAGAGGATTCAATGATTATTAATAAAAACCTGCGAACTCATTTATTGAGAGAAAGAATAAGCTCAGACAAAGTAATATTGACGGTTCCTTTTTACTGGAGATAGTTATATTATGCTCCGATTATCTAAACGCAAAATAATATCTGCAAATCTTAAGCGGATAAACAGGCATAGGGGTTTTACGCTAATAGAACTTTTGGTTGTTATTGCCATTATAGCGTTATTAATGGCAATATTAATGCCGGCACTCAACAGAGTCAAAGAGCAGGGCAAGCGAGTTGTCTGTATCAACAATCTCAAACAACTGGCGCTTGCATGGACTATGTATTCCGACGAAAACGATAATAATATCGTCAATGGTGCGCCGTTGGGTTATCCGGGTGAAGCAACCGCAGGTACAGGCTACCATGCAAACGAAGTACCGTGGGTAGGCAGGTGCTGGTCAAATGATTACACCAGTGGAGGACAACTTGAAGAATATCTTCAGATACAAGCCATCAAGGCAGGGGCCCTTTGGAGTTACGTTAAACAAGAAAGACTTTATAAATGTCCGACAGGCACTCGCGGCGAGATGTTGACTTACGCTGCTATGGATGGAGCCAATGGTTACAGAAGAGATGGAACCGACAAGCTTGGTAAATTCCTTAAAAAAACAACAGATATTGAAGGTGCCCCCGCATTGCGAATTGTTTATATCGACGAAGGCTGGGTCACGCCGGACAGCTTTGCGGTTCATTACCAGAAAGAGTTATGGTGGGATGACCCTCCGGTCAGGCATGGGGACGGCACAACCCTGTCTTTTGCAGATGGTCATGCCGAATATTATAAGTGGGACGGCGCCGATACTATAAAGATGGGCAAGAACCGTGAACGCGGACACCCGAGCAATGATTACGAACCAACAACCGATGATGGTAAAAGAGACCTGCATTGGATACAAAAAGGATGTTGGGGTGGATTGGGTTATACGCCGGACGTTTGGTAATACAGTAAAAATTAATTAATCGTATATCAAACAGCTTCAACTCACACAGGATTTGTGTTTTGATTTCCCTGAAACATTTATACAAAATCAGGTAAATAACCTAATTGTTTGGCTTTGCATTTATTATAGCAGCTAAAAGGATATGTCTTAGTCTGTCGACACTTAGTTTGTTAAGGTAATCTTCGGTAAAATCCAGCTTAAAACGACCATGAAAGTTTTTGATTCGCCTTTTAAGCTCGTTTCGACCCAACGCGGCAATTGAAGTCGTTTCTCTTTCTAAATATGTTGTTGGGGGCATAATTCAAACCCTTGAAATAATACTTGAAAAGGTCAACTCGCATTGTAAGTATCGTCTTTTATCCTGATGAGGTTTTGTTACAATTCCCCTGGAAGTAATAGTCCCCGTGAATTAGCTTGTTAGCGGGATAATTTTTTTTTGTTATTTGAACGGTAGTCTGATAACTTCTCCTTATGAAAACCGACGAATTAAATTACGATCTACCATCCGGGCTGATTGCTCAGGAGCCTCTGTCTGTTCGGAGTGATTCCCGGCTGCTGGTTCTCGATCGCGTAACCGGTGATATACTGGATAGTAGATTCGGCAGTCTCGGCGATTTTCTGTTTTCCGGCGACTGCCTTGTGCTAAACGATACGAAAGTTATTCCGGCCCGCTTTTTCGCACGACGAACGACCGGGGCCAAAATCGAGGGTCTTTTTCTTTCGGAGAGAACCGATGGTATCTGGACCGTTTATCTCAAGGGCTTACGAAAAGTAAAATCAGGCGAAAAGCTATATTTGAGAGACAAAAAAAGGCAGGATTTTTGCCAGGCGGAACTGCTCGAAAAAACCGACGAAGGTAAATGCCGATTGAAAATAATATCCGGTGCGGATACACAGACTATTCTGGAGGAAATAGGTTTCCCGCCATTGCCTCCATATATTAAACGAGACGATGACCCGGCGATTGCTGCAATAGACAAGCTACGTTATCAGACTGTTTACGCCCGGAAAACCGGCGCCGTTGCGGCTCCGACAGCGGGATTGCATTTCACGGACCAACTGATAGGGCGGCTAAAACAGCTCGATATTAGTTTCGCGAATGTAACGCTTCACGTAGGAGCCGGAACTTTCAAGCCGATAACCGCCGAGAATCTCGAAGAGCACCAAATCCATCAGGAAAAATTCAGCCTCGATAAGGAAAACGCCCGCATAATAAACCAAGCGAAAAGCCGGGGTAAAAGAATCATTCCCGTGGGCACGACATCTACGAGAGTCCTTGAGACTGTTGCTAATAACTGTCGGATTGAACCGACAAGCGGCTCAACGGATTTATTCATAACACCGGGGTATAATTTTCAAATCACCGATGCGATGATAACGAATTTTCACCTGCCCAAATCATCGTTGCTTGCGCTGGTAGCCGCCTTTGCGGGATTGGAAAACATCCTCGCCGCATACAATCATGCAGTTAAACAACGATACCGTTTCTATTCTTACGGCGATGCAATGCTGATTATTTAAGTATAAAAAAACATTGCGAGTTACCTGATGGACAGGTTTTCTCGCAATGTTTTTCACTCAAATCAAATCTTATAAAGTACTAAGCAGTCTATTTGTACATTTCGTCGAAATACTTTTGGGCGGCGACGACTGCGGCTCGCATCATATCTTCGGCCCTGGCTGTTTCTCGCTTGGCAAGAACTCCCATCAGCGCCTTCGTGTCCAGCTCTTTTGCGGCCTTCTCACAGGCTTCCCAGCTCAGCACGCTTCGTACTACACGGTCGATTCCCTGCTCGGTGTTGTCATAAGCCCGTGTCTGCATATCGTGTCCCTTCCAGCGGGCATAGCCGGCCTGCTGGATAAGCCCGGCAATAGCAACATTCATGCCATTGATTCGTGCACCATGGTCGATATCATACTTACCGGGTCCACCGAGGATTATGCCGTCGTTATAACCCTGGCTATTTAAGTGCATGTGCACCATCATGCCGTTGTCTAATTCTTCGACGGTATCATACACGTGGTCGAGGCCGATCATTTCCGAATGTCCGAACTCTTTGTTTACACCCTTGTTCTTTTTGGAAACGCCGAACTCGTCCTCAATCCTCATCCAAAAAAGCAGGGCACTGGCCACCGTAGGAATCAGCATAGCCGGATGTCCCTCGTTCGGTTTGGGCTCAAATCCGATATGAAGATTACCACCTTTTTTCTGCTCATATTTGCATAGACCGGCCACGCTTTCCTTGAGGTTCTGATACATCTGCCTGACGCCAACCGTCGCAATATCGTAGCCGAACGAGCCGTTCCAGATAACAAAGGCCGGTGCCTTATCGATATCCGGATGCCATGCTTTTTTCAACGTGCCATAGGCCAGATCGACCGTCCTGGTCCCCAGGCCTTCGGCGGCCTTTCTCTCGTTGGGATCGAGCGATGCGATTCCGCCGTAGGCGAAGTGACAATGCGCGCCCGGCGTGATCATGGCCAGATACAATTTATTGTCCACTAACGCATCGGCAACGGCAGCGGCGTTATCGTCATCGACCTCCGCGTCATAGTGCATCTCGATTCCTAATTCGATGTTATCCGGCAGCCGGGGTGCGATTTTGTCACCTACTAATTTGATCATCTCCGGCGTCCCGAACTCGCCGCCCCATTCCGGCCGCATGTCGGCAGGAACAAAGCCACCCTTGCCTGGATTAAATGTCCATCTACATATACTATGCAATGATTTTTCTGACATCTGATTTACTCCTTTCTTGTATCCTGCGAATCACTTTACGAGATACGATTTATAATTTTAACTGCTGTTTTAATACTTGCTCCCAATTTTCATAGGCTTTTTCATAAGCCGATGTCAATTTTTCGTTAGGTTCAATTGTTTTAACCGGTTCCAAACCCACGAATGCATCTTCTGGGCCTTTGTAGATACCTGCCCCGATTCCTGCTCCTCTGGCGGCGCCCTGTGAGCCGTCGGTGTTATAAAGTTCCACACTTGCTCCTGTAACAGTTGCGAAAGCTTCGGCGAACAGGGGGCTGAGGAACATATTTGCATGTCCGGCTTTGACTGTTTTAAGCTCAATTCCCATATTCTTCATTATTCCAAGGCCGTAATTTAAGGCAAAAACGATTCCTTCCTGGGCGGCCCTAAGGAAATGTGCATTTTTATGGATATTGAAATTCCATCCGTGGACCGATGCGCCGATATTTCTGTTTTCCAGGGTTCTTTCGGCCCCGTTGCCGTAAGGAAGTATCGATAATCCATCGGAACCGACAGGTATCTCTGCCGCAATTTTATCCATTTGCGGGTAATCCAGATTTTCAGCGACGAAATTATGCTTGAGCCAGCTATTGAGAATCCCTGTGCCGTTAACACATAACAGAACACCATACCTGGGACTCTTAGTGGAATGATTAACATTCACAAATACATTTACCCGTGAACGCTGGTCGTAATTTTTCTTGTCACTGACTCCATATACCACACCGGAGGTACCTGCAGTAACGGCAATCTCCCCCGGCTTTAAGACACTAAGCGATAATGCATTATTGGGCTGGTCACCTCCTCGATAGCTGACTTTCGTCCCGCCGGCAAGGCCGAGCTCGTCCGCAGCTTCTTTAGTCAACTGGCCCTGGACGGAAAATGTAGGTACTGTTTCTGCAATAAGCTCGCTGGAGATACCATAGTTGTCCAGCACAAAGTCCGCCGGCTCATCTGCTTCGAAGTCCCATAAGATTCCCTCGGATAGTCCTGATGGCGTTGTCTTTATCTCGCCGGTCATCTTCATTGCAATATAATCGCCGGGCAGCATCATCTTGTGAATTTTAGAGTAAATATCCGGCTCATTTTCCTTGACCCATTTTAATTTCGATGCTGTGAAATTCCCCGGCAGGTTAAATAATCTCTTAAGACACTTTTCCTGTCCGATTGCCTCGGCGGCTTTTTCACCGATCTGTACCGCTCTGCTGTCACACCAGATAATCGAAGGTCTCAATACCTTCTTGTTCTTATCCACCACGACCAACCCATGCATTTGGTAGGAAATTCCGATTGCTTTTATGTCACCAGAGTCGAATTTTACTTTGGCTTTGATTTTCTGGGTTGCTGCCTTGACGTGTTCCCACCATGTATCAGGGTGCTGCTCCGCCCAGCCTATTTCTTTTGCTGTGATATCTAATTCTTTATCAGGTGAAGTTGCCGATGCCAGTGCCTTGCCCGTATCAGCATCCATCAAAGTAGCTTTAATCGACGAACTTCCAACATCATAACCCAGTAATAATACCGCCATTTACATATCCCTTTCAGAATTACCTATTCTCAAATTGTCCTCGAGTGTTATATATCATTATTAAAAACTCTTTGTTCCATCAAAATGGAGTCCAGATTATAACCTTTCTTGCTAAAAAACTACAAGGATTGTTTTTAAAACCGGTTAAAATAAGGTATGAACGGATGTTATGACTACACTATTCCTCTTTAAGCATCTTTGTGCTTGTTTATAACGGTTTTTGAAGCCGAATTTTATAGGTGTGTAAAGGTCGGTTAATCCGTTACTTCTACCAATGAGTCCCCGGGAAACAACAGGTTATAGACTAATATCACGTCGCCGTTGTACATTCGAATGCATCCTCGCGAACCCTGAGTGCCGATCTGTTCGGGGTCTTTTGTGCCGTGAATGGCAAAACCCTGCCTGTCTTTGGCTTCTCCTTCGATACCCTGCAGTCCTATCCACCTTGAGCCTAAAGGATAATCCGGGTCCTCGGGATAGTATGTTCTATTCTCATATTCATCGTACCAGATAGGTTTTTCCATTTTACCTTTCGGATCGACGCGCCAAAGTCCTATGGGCGTTTCCTTGCCCGGCAGGCCCAGGCCGACACGAAAGCTTCGCACAAAAGTGTTCTGAAGATACACATCCATAGTAAAGGTCGAACGATAAACTTTTGCATGAAACGGGCCGTTAACGACTTTAATATTTTGCCCGGCCTGGAGTGAACGGGCATTATTAATGTTGTTAACCTCCATTATAATTTCAAAGGGCACTTTGTGTCGTTCGCCTATAATTGAAAGTATCTCACCGGGTTTGACCGGATAAGTCTCGCAGAGGGGGTCCTCAGGATAAACCGTCCTGTTGAACAACCATTTGTCGGCAAGCTCGGAGAGTTTGTTCTTCACAAATGTTCGCTGCTCGATGCTCATCGGCATTCGCAGCGCCATGTTCAGTTTATCACGTGCCTCAATAATCTTGCCGGGCGATTCGCTGAGCAGCGTTGTGGCTTCTTTAATTAGCACATCGGCCTCCGGATTGGGATCAACGGTCGGGCCCGATGGAATTTGGGCAAAACTCGGCTCGTTCGCCGGTACCGGAGCCGGCTCAACCTTCGCCGGTGGCTCAGTTAAGGTTGTTTCATTCACTACGGGGACATTAAAATCCGGATTGGCATTCAACAGGGGGCTATTGTTAACGGGTTCGGTTTCATTTTTACCGAAGTAGCCGTAAATATAAACAAAAACCGCGCCCATAATAAGCAGAGCAAGAACAGTGTATATCCGGTTTCGAGCTCTTCTGGCGGCACGAGAGCCGGTTGGATAACGAGCCATCTCAGCCTCCTTTCTGGTTGTTAAAATAAATTATACCTTCGTCTGTTACCAGGGAATTTACCGGCTGATCATGCTCTGTTACCGGTATTGAGTCGAGCAGTTGCTCTGCAAAGGCAAAGCCGCATCTTGATGCTTTAAGCCCGGCATTGGAGAAAAACCTGTCGTAGAAGGAACCGCCCCGACCGAGACGATTGCCATTTCTGTCGAATCCCAAAGCCGGTGTTACGACAAGGTCGATATCTTCAAACGGCACAGGTGCACCTGCTATCGGATTTTTCAAACCCGAAGCCGCCGTCGAAATGCCCGTTTCCAGAGAATTGATTTTCACCGGAATCATGTGCCTTTGTTCCCAGGAAATCTTCGGCACTGCGACCGTCTTGCCTAACTGCCAGGCATGAAGTATGGCCTCGGAAGTATCGGCTTCATACGGGAGAGACAGGTACATCATAATCGTTGAGGCGTTTTGAAACTGTGACGTCGAAATCAGATTTTTACACGCCAGTCGGCTTTTTTCGTTCCTCTGCTCCTGGGATATGGAAAGCAGACTATTTTGTAGCTGACGACGTAACTGGGCTTTATCCATTTACCTATCCTTATTTACAGGATTACTTTTGACAGGTTTGCCTGCCTCCGCGTCTCTCGACGCGAGTCGAGGCGGCAGGCCATTTTCTATCAAGCTTTGGAGCTTTTGTAAATAGTGTTGAATATTTTTTTCATAACCAATGTCTTTCGGCGTGTAATATTTCATCTTCATTCCGTCCGGAAGATACGCCTGCGGCACAAAACCATCTCTGAAATTATGTGGATATTTATAATCAACACCGAAGCCGGCCTTTTTCGCTGCTGCATAGTGGCTGTCTTTGAGATGTTTCGGAACCGGCCTGGTCGGCTGGTTCTTTACATCGGTCATAGCCTGCCAGACAGCAGATGCCGAAGCATTCGATTTTGGTGCACAGGCGACATACAACGCAGCCTGCGCCAGTGCCAATTGGGCTTCCGGCAAACCGACAAATTCAGATATCTGAACGGCCGATGCGGCAAGGACCGTCGCCATCGGGTCGGCATTGCCCACGTCTTCGGTCGCACAAATCGCAATTCGCCGGGCAATAAAACGGATATCCTCGCCCCCGGCCAACATTCGGGCGAGCCAGTAAACAGTAGCATCAGGGTCGGAACCCCGCATACTTTTCTGTAACGCGCTGGCCAAATCATAGTGTGTATCACCCGTTCCATCGTAATCAATCGTCTTTTGTTGTATCGACTCCTTTGCGACTTCAAGATTAAATTTTATTTTTTTATTCGGATTTCTTGCAGCCTGTGACAGCACACCGACCTCGAGGGCCGTCAAAGCTTTCCGGGCATCGCCGTCACAAATAACAGACAAAAATCCCAAAGCCTTTTCCTCGGACTCGATATCGAACTTACCAAGTCCCCGCTCAACATCTTTTATTGCAGTTTTAAGCAGTTTTAATACATCTTCCCGGCCGAGAGGCTCGAATTGAAATACCGTGCTGCGAGAAATCAGCGGGGAATTAACTGAAAAAAAGGGATTCTCAGTTGTCGCACCAATCAAAATCAGGATTCCCGCCTCGACATCATCCAGCAAAACATCCTGCTGGGCGCGGTTAAAGCGATGAATTTCGTCGATAAAAAGCACGGTTCTGGTGCGGTTTGCCGTAAGTCTGTTGCGGGCCAATCCGATGATATCACGAATATCCTTAACTCCCGCCGCCGGTGCACTGAGATAATGGAATTTGGCCTTAGTATAATTGGCGATAACCATTGCCAACGATGTTTTGCCGACTCCGGGTGGCCCGTAAAATATCAGGCTGCTAAGTCTGTCGGCTTCGAGCATTCTTGTCAGCAGCTTGTCGGGGCCGAGAAAATGCATTTGCCCGATGAATTCATCAAGATTTCTCGGCCTCATCCGAGCCGCCAACGGCGATGCAGACGATATTTCTGCTTGTTCGGTCCGGCCAAACAAAGTTTCATTGGACTTATTTTCAATCATCAAGCACATTATACGAAAGATGACTGAAACTGTCGAAAATATATTCAGGTAAAGTGCTGAAGTAAAATATTGTGATTTGTTGAAAACGGAATAGGTTATTCGGGGAGATGAACATAAATTCTTGAATTAAGAGCTAATATAGAAAAGACCGAATTCTCGAAAAACCGATTCAAACCGACCTGTTAGCCATAAATCCTGCTATTTCAATCAGAGCATCTTTAGCGCTGTTATTGTTAAATCCGTTTAATGCCTGAATGGCTTTTTCGACAAACTCCTCCGCCTTGTTGTGTGCGTATTCCAGAGAGCCGGAATTGTTTAGTAACTCGGTAAACTGACTTTTATTGTCTTGTACTTTTTTACCGTCTAAATATGAACTGATAATCTCGAATCTTTTCCGCTGTTCCACTGTTTGTAACAAATGTATCACAGCTAAAGTCGGCTTGCGTTTTTCAACGTCACTGCCGGGCATCTTGCCTGTTTTTCTTTCATCTCCGATTATATCGAGTAAATCATCGGTAATTTGAAACGCGATGCCGGAATTCAGGCCGAACTCAGATAACGACTTCGCCTGGAATTCGTCGGCTTGTGCCAGTATGGCACCGAGATAACAACAGCTACTAAAAAGAACGGCACTTTTTTCGGTGATTATATGAATGTACTCTGATTCGCTCAGATTCCAGTTTTGTCTTTGGTTTATTTGCTTCAACTCTCCTTCACAAAGTCTTACTGCGGCAGCGGCAATGAGTTTAATCAGCTCCGATTTCGTCTCTGCACATAACTTGAAAACCCTGCTTAACAAAAAATCACCCATTAAAACAGCAGACTCGTTACCCCAAATGCTGTTGATTGTAGGTTTTCCTCGCCGCTTCTGCCCCTGGTCTATAACATCATCATGCAGGAGCGTGGCATTGTGTATCATTTCAACCATCGCGGCGACGCGAATATGCTCATCTGTGATTTGGCCGAAGCAGATACCTGAGAGCAAAACCAGGCCGGGACGAATCATCTTACCGCTGCGACTGCGCATATATTCGAACAATTGGTTTATATTTTCTCCCGAATGCTTCTGCCCGGGCAAGCTCTGTTGCTCCAAATCAGAAACGCGAGAGGTTAACTGCTCATTCATCAGCTCCTTGACCTGGTTCAGTTGGTCCTTGATTAGTCTGAAAGCGGGAATCTCGTAGTCTGGAAGAGATGCTGAGATATCGGTATGTACCGGTAACTGCATAGTACTTGGCGGACAGCGGACTCGCGATCAATGACTGCTGTCTGCTACTTCTCCTTTCCGTGCGCGTATTTGAAGAACCTGTCTCTGAGCAATTTTGTGACAGGTCCGGGTTTGCCGTCTCCTATTACTCTGCCGTCAATCTCGACAATGCCGATTACCTCGGCGGCGGTTCCCGTGAGGAAAAATTCATCACAAACGTACAAATCAAATCTTGTCAGATTTTTCTCAACTACCCTGATGTTTTCCTCCTGGGCCAGTCTGATAACAACTTCTCGTGTTATCCCTCCCAGGGCGCCTGCCTCAGCCGGCGGTGCATAAACCACGCCATCTTTTACGATAAAAACATTATCCCCTGTGGCCTCGGCGACAAATCCTTCGTGGTTGTACATAATTGCTTCGGGAACATTGTTGTCCAGGGCTTCAATTTTTGCCAGGATGTTATTGAGATAGTTGAGGCTTTTTGCCTGTGGCGGAATCGCCAGAGGATGATTACGAACAGTGGTTGCACTGATTATTTTCATCCCTTTTTCATAAAGCTCTTCAGGATAAAGTTGAATTTTGTCGGCTATGATGAATATACAGCTATTTTTGCAGACAAATGGATTCAAACCAAGAGTACCGTCCCCTCTGGTTACCACCAGCCGGATATAGCCGTTAATAATACCGTTGGCCTCAACGGTTTTCTGCATTGCATCGGCGAGTTCGCTCTGGCTGATTTTAATCAAAAGGCGGATTGCCTTGGCGGATTCATATAGTCTCTTGATATGAGCATTCATCTCGAATATCCTGCCGTCGTAAACGCGGATACCCTCAAAGACTCCGTCGCCGTAAAGTAAACCATGATCAAAAACGGATATTTTTGCTTCTTTCCGCTCGACAAGCTTGCCATCAAGCCATATTTTTAAACTCATAATTTCTTATCCTGTATTGTATTTAGAGTCGTGTGTATTTGTCTTTTCGCGATACACATCACGCTTCACACACAACGAATTTTACCATCGACTAACGTTACTATCCGTCCGGCCCTTTGTGCGATCCTGTCATCATGAGTTACCATCACAATCGTCTGGCCGGCCCGGTTTAGCTTTTCAAGGACATCTAAAATACTATTTCCTGTTACAGAGTCAAGGTTTCCTGTCGGTTCATCCGCTAAAAGCAGCCTCGGTTCGTTCATCAAGGCCCTGCCAATTGCTACTCTCTGTCTTTCCCCGCCTGATAGCTGATAAGGCTTATGTTTAGCCCGATCAGACAAACCAAGCTGTTTTAGCAGTTTTTTTGCCCGGTTTTTCGCCCATTTACGGCAAAAAAACCAGCCTATAACGCTTCTGCCCGCCATAACCGGCAGATAAACGTTTTCCAGCACATTTAATTCGTCCAATAAGTGATAAAACTGAAATACAAATCCGACCTTTTTATTGCGAAATCTGTTCAATTCGCCTGCTCCGAAACGGCTCAAATTCCGCCCGATAAAGGCGACGCTGCCTTTATCCGGTTTGTCCAGCGCGCCCATAATGTGCAAGAGGGTACTTTTTCCGCTGCCGGAGGCCCCGATTATGGCTACGAATTCGCCTTCCTTTACAGCCAGATCAACGCCTTTGAGCACCTTTAATCTGGTTGCTCCCATTCGATAGGATTTATGCAAATTTTCAGCTTTTATTAAAACATCAATCGTCATAATTTTTTACTCATACTTTACAAGTGTCTAAAATGCCTAAAGTGACACGTATGTGTCATCCTGAGGCGTAGCCGAAGGATCTGGCCGGCGAAGAAGAGATTCTTCGCTTCGCTCAGAATGACAGCTTTACTGCCACTTTAGTCACTTTTCACTTTGCTTTTTTTATAACTGGGTTACCTGCAAATTATCTACGGGTTTTTGCCGGGCCGCACGCCAGCTCGGACCAAATGCGCCTATCAAACAGGCCAAAATCGCCGAGGCGGCAATGATCGCCAGGACACTGAAATCCACCTGGTTTGGAATATCACCTATAGCATACATTGTCCTGTCCCATAGTTGAAACTTAATATGTTTAAAAAGCCAATCTTCGATCCGGTTTGCATTCAGTAAAAACAACCAGCCGGTCAATAAACCGACACCGGAACCCAACAGGCCCACTAAAAAAGCAAAGCCCGAAAATAATTCAATGATATCTATGCCTGAAACACCGATGCTTTTCAATATACCAATGTCTTTGCTCTTATGGCTGATAATCATGTAGAATACGACCAATATAATAAAGACCGTCGTAATAGCAACAAAACCAAACATGACTATTAATTCTGTCAGTTCATTCTCCATTGGAGCGATGGATTCACGCCTGAATTCCTTCCAGCTTTGGACGGAAACGGTATCTAATAAGTACGCCTGTGTTTCGCCGGCTTTTTCCTGTTTGTATTTATCCCATAAAGACCGTAATTGTTCGCAGCCGGCCTGGATATTGACATCCTGCCTGAACTTGATATGAATCCAGGATACTCTTTTTGTCGGACCGGCCATGCCGCAAAGCATTTGGGCCTGTTCAAAAGGCAAATAAATCAGCGAGCCATCGACTCTGGGCAAACCGCTGCTCGAATGGTCGCTGTAGTAGAAAGTTTTTGTATTGACCAGGTCGGTACCTGCCTGGGCGAGCGCGCCCTTTGCAGTTAACGGAAAGCAACTTATGGAATAACCTAACCGAAGTGTATTGTCCGGATCGAAATATATACTTTCTTTCTCACGAAACAGCAGGTCACCTAATACGCA
>Ga0315551_10001419_pt1 | contig 18026 bp, 15 predicted proteins | sample SalMarSW160290MG_FD_203678 | JGI IMG/M metagenome (GOLD analysis project Ga0315551, IMG submission 203678) | Salt marsh sediment microbial communities from the Plum Island Ecosystem LTER, Massachusetts, United States - Salt Marsh Sediment SW1602-90 ...
GGCGATGTAGGCGGGCATGGCGTGGAGGAAGGAGTTGGGCCGGGAATGCACGCCTGGTTTGGGGGGCATCTCCACCCTGCCTTCCCCCTTCTCCCTGAAGGCCTGCTCCACCGCCTCGATCACTTCAGGCATGGTCAGCCCGGTTTCGGCAACCTCCTGTTTGCTGAGGTACAGGATCTGGTGTTCTTTCATGATTGTCCTCCGCGAATAAGATTATCGAGCTCGTTTCGACGTTGTTTCTACAGGCCTCGAGCCAGGCCGTAGTACAGTTCGTTCCAGCGCAGCTCCTTCTTGAAGTCCCGAATCCTCGTGGTTCCGTCGATGAGCAGGAACTCGATACCGGCCATTTCGGCGAACTCCCCAAGATGCTCGGATTTGAGCGCCTGACTGAAAGCCGCGTGATGGGCTCCACCGCCCAATATCCAGGCAGCCGCGGCGGTTTTGAGATCGGGACGGGGCATCCAGAGGGCTCGGGCTACGGGCAGCCTGGGCAGGGGAGCTTCAGGTGGGACCACCTCCACCTCGTTGACCAGCATGCGAAAGCGGTTTCCCATATCCACAATGGTTGCATTCAGCGCCGGACCGGCGGGTACGTTAAACACGAGGCGGGCCGGATCCTCCTTGCCGCCGATAGACAGGGGATGCATTTCCAAAGAAGGTTTGGCCCCGGCCAGGGAAGCGCAAAGCTCGAGCATGTGGGCTCCCAAAACCTTCATCGCGCCTTCGCTGAGGTGGTAGGTGTAATCCTCCATAAATGAGGTTCCGCCGATCAGCCCCCGGCTCATGACCTTCATCGCCCGCACCAGCGCCGCGGTTTTCCAATCACCCTCGGCTCCGAAACCGTAGCCGTCGGCCATGAGCCGCTGCACGGCCAGGCCGGGAAGCTGGGCCAGACCGTACAGGTTCTCGAAACAGGTGGTGAAGCCTTTAAACTCGCCTTCTTGCAGGAACGAACGCAGACCCAACTCGATACGGGCGGATTCACGCAGATGTGCGCGCTGCGCTCCTTTAGGGTTCAGGTCGTCGGCGATCCGGTACGATTCGTCGTACTCCTCGAGCAGCTTCTGGACCTCACCCTCGGCTACCCGATCCACGGCGGCTGCCAGATCCCCCAAAGCGTATCCGTTGACCGAATACCCGAAGCGGATCTGAGCCTCTACTTTGTCGCCCTCGGTTACCGCTACCTCGCGCATGTTGTCGCCAAAACGGGCGATACGCGCACCCTGGGCGTCGTGCCAGGCGCAGGCCGCCCTTGCCCAGACGGCCACGTTCGCCTGGACCTCCGGGTCCTGCCAGTAGCCCACCACCACCTTGCGGTTCAGCCGCAGGCGGCTCAGCATGAAGCCGTACTCCCGGCCGCCGTGGGCTGACTGGTTCAGGTTCATGAAGTCCATATCGATGCTTTCCCAGGGGATGTCCCGGTTGAACTGGGTATGCAGGTGCAGAAGCGGCTTCTGCAGCGCCTTGAGCCCTGCTATCCACATTTTTGCGGGGGAAAAGGTGTGCATCCAGGTAATCAGCCCGATGCAGCTCGACGCCACGTTCGCCTCCCGACAAATCGTGAGGATGCCCTCCGGGTCGGTGAGCACCGGTTTGAACACCACTCGAACCGGGATCCGGGGAGAATCGGACAGCCCCCGCGCGATGAGTTTTGAATCCTTGTCCACCTGCCTTAGGGTCTTGTCCCCGTACAGTTTCTGGCTGCCGGTGATAAACCAGGCTTCCAGGGTCTTCAGCTGTTCCATAGTATACCTCTCCTGCCAATGGGACGAGTTTAGGTTCTATTCTTCCTTGATGGCACCGGCGGTCAGCCCTTCCACCAGGCGGTTCTGCACGAAATAGAAGAGAATTATGGTGGGTACGATAGTCAGGACTGTGGCTGCGGCAACCTGACCCCAGCGGATCAGCAGGGCTGATGAGAGCCGCTGGATGGCCAGCGTGACCGTTGCCGTCCGCTGGCTCTGGCTGACTATAGAGACGATCAGATAGTCTCCCCAGGAAACGACGAAGGAAAAGAAGGCGGCCACCATGATCCCCGGGGCTGCCACGGGAAGCACGACGAAGATGAGCCGTTGCGGGATACTGCAGCCGTCGATCCTGGCCGAATCGTCGATATCTTTGGAAATGTTGTCGAAGTAACCCTTGAGCATCCAGATCTGAAACGGCAGAACCAGAACGATGTGGCCCAACACCACCCCGATCACCCGGTCGAGCAGCAGCAGATGAAAGATGATCAGGTACAGGGGAATGATGAGCAGCACCTGGGGGAACATCTGGGTGGAGAAGATGCCCAGTATCAACGCGTTCTTTCCGCGGATATCGAAGCGGCTCAACCCGTATGCTCCGATAATCGAGCACAACAGGGACAACAGGGTCACCAGCGTTGCGATCTGGAAAGAGTTGAGAAAGTAGCGGGGAAAATCGGTTACCGAGAGTATGGTCCGGTAGTTCTCCAGGGTGAACTCTTCCAAAGGGGGAAATACCGTTCCCGTGAAGATCGAGGCCTGGGTACGGAAAGAGGTGTAGATGATCCAGAGTATAGGTAGGATAAAGAAAAGAAGGGAGATGAAGACCACCAGGTAGGCCAGTAGAGCCGTAACCGCCCTGTTTCGAGTTTTTGTGCTCATCAACTGCCCGTCCTCTTTTCGTATATTCTGATGTAGACGATAAAATAGATCATGAGAATAACCAGCATGACGGTCCCTATAGCCGCTCCGTAGCTGACCGTGTAGCTGGTCCAGCACTGACGGTATACATACACGGGCAGCACGTCGGTGGCATTCACCGGCCCCCCTCCGGTAGCCAGGTAGACGAAGTCGAAATTATTGAAGGTCCACAGCACGTGAATCGTCACCATCACCATGATCATGCTGCGGATTCCGGGCAGGGTGATGTGCAGGAACTTCCTCCAGGCGCTGGCTCCGTCTATCTCCGCAGCCTCGTAGTAGCTCTTCGGTATGGCCTGCATGGCAGCCAGGAACGCAATTCCGTAAAATGGGACGTTTCTCCAGAGGTGCAGCATGATGATGAAGGGCAGGGCTGCGTTCAGATCCCCAAGCCAGTACCGGTTCAAGTTCTTGAAGCCCAGCAGCTTGAGGGCGATATTGATCAACCCGATATCCGGCTGGGCCATGAACTTGAACATGATCACCGTAGCGGCCACCGGAATCACCCAACTGGCCATGATGATGCTTTTGAAAATGCTCATCCCGGGAAGTTTCTGCTTCATGGTCCAGGCCAGCACCAGTCCCAGGATGAACTGCAGGACGACCACGCTGACCGTCAGGATCACCGAGTGATACAGAGAGATCCAGAAGATCTCGTCGGTCAGGATCCTCTTAAAATTAGCCCCCCCCACGTACTGCACTGTTTCCTTCAGCAGGTGCTTGTTGGTGAAAGCCATGCGGATGCCGTCCAGAAGCGGATACACGGTGAAAAGGGACATGATCACGAGTGCGGGGACGATTAAGAGTAGGCCCTTTCTTATCTCTTTCATTCCGGGATCTATAATAATTAAGAAAGTCTGAATGTCAACGTGATGGCTTGCCCACGAACAAGGGGCTGCACCCAACCTGCGGATACAGCCCCTTTCGACTGCCTCTAAGCGCTCGCCTGTAAGCTACAGCTCGTTGTTCGCTTTAAGCTCCATGATCCGGTCGTACAGCCACTGGGCGGCTTCTCTGGGTGACTTCTCATCGTAGATGACGTAATTAACCGCCCGCAGATCGGCCTCACTCACCGGGCCCCAGTTTATCGGAGCCATGGCTACCGACTTGGGAAGCTCATTGGCGAAGCCCTGGATCCACCAGCCGATATCGCTCTTGGTAAAGACATCCATCTGCAGCGAGTCCTTGCGAGCCGGGATCCCGCCGGATTCGGCCAGCCATTCCCCCATTTTTTCCTTCGAGGTGATATACTTCACCAGCTCCCAGGCTGCGTCCTTGTTCGCCGAGAAGCTGTTCAACATGATGGGCTTGACCTCCAGGTAGGTCGCCGGGGTCCCTCCCGCTATTACCGGCAGCGCCGTAATGGCGGTCTTGTTTTCCAGGATATCCCGGGCGCCAGCGCTTTCGTCCCTCCTGCCCCAGAGCCAGGGTCCCATGGGAGCCATAGCCCACTTTCCGGCCACGTAACCGGGGTCCTCCACCGGCCAGCCGGTTCCGCGGACATTCGGATCGCAGGCGGGATACGCTACTTCCCGGAACAACTCGTCGTAGAGGGTGAGAACCTTCTCGAACTGATCGACCGTGCCATTGAATTTGATCTGGTCTCCGCCGACCTCGAAGAGGTTCTTTCTGCCGCTGACCTGGTAGTACCAGGAGATGAACTCCTGGGCTGCCCGGGGATCGCCGACCTCGGTGCACACGTAGAAGCCGTGGGTCTTGCCGCCGGTCAGCTCGGTGATCTTCCTGGCCGTCAGGACCATCTCCGTCCAGGTCTCGGGAACCTTGAGGTTGTACTGAGCAAAGATGTCTTTTCTGTAGATCATTGCCCGGGCATTGGTGTTGTAGGGGATCCCGTAGAGCTTGCCTCCGATCCTCAAGGGTGCAAGGGTGCTTTCGACAAACTGGCTGCTGTCCGCCCAGGCGGCGAACCGGTCGTCCAGCGGCTCGATAAGGCCTTTTTGGACATAGACGGCGGTGTCTTCGAGCAGTCCCTCGATGACGTCGGGAGTCCCGCTCTTGGCCTGCAGCAGAAACTTGTCTCTCTGATCTTTGTATTTCCCCGGGCCGTAGAAGTGGTCCACGGTGGCGTTTGGGATAGCGGCCACCACGTCATTCTCCCACTTCAAAACGTACTCGGGAGAGACCTCCTGGGTCACGAAGGGCATGTTCCAGAAGGCGAGTTTAACCTTGGCGGTTTCCGTCCCACCGCCGGCGAATGCCCCCAGAGTGAAGCAAAGGAATGCGCACATCGCAATGATACCGATCTTCCTAGCCATACTGAACCTCCTTGGTACTAAGAATGGTATTGCTTGTACGGTTGTCCGTACATTTTTGATTTTAGCATATCCAATCGTATTGTCAAGAATGAGTATTTAGGATATAGAATTGGATCGTGAGTACTAAACTTGTCCGGATGAGCAGACAACCATGATCGACTCCAACAGTCTGTTGCCCAAATACCATCAGCTCAAGGAGCATCTCAAGAAGCAAATCAACTCCGGAGAGATCTCCCCGGGAGAGAAGTTGCCCTCCGAGACGGAGTTGGTGGGGAAGTTCCGATTGAGCCGCCACACGGTGCGAAAAGCCTTCGCCGAGCTGGAACACGAGGGCTGGATATTCCGCGAGCAGGGACGGGGCACTTTCTGCAGCTTCAGGGAGAGGGATAAGGCCAATTCCATAGCGGTCGTTACCACCTATATCTCGCATTACATCTTCCCCTACATCATGCGGGGGATAGAGAGGACTCTGAGCTCGGCCGGCTATATCCTTATACTGGCGAACACGTGGAACGACGTCAGGAAAGAGACCCAGTGTCTCGAGAATATCCTCAATCAGGACATAGCGGGGCTTATCATAGAGCCAACGAAGAGTGCCGAGAGCAAGGCAAACCGGGAGTATTTCTCCGAGTTGGAAAAAAGGAAGATCCCCTTTCTGTTCCTGCACGCATCGTACCCTGACATCGACTCCGCGTACGTGGTCATGGATGATGAGGAAGGAGGGTTCATGGCAACCCAGTACGTTCTGCAGATGGGGCATCGACACATCGCCGGGATCTTCAAGGAAGACGACTTGCAGGGGGTTCGACGAAACCAGGGTTTTCGTCGGGCAATAGAGGAGTTCGGCTGCCCGGTTCCTGAAGAGCACATCGGAAATTATAGAACCGAACAGCTATTTTCCTTTCCCTACCAGTATACCCGCCACCTGCTGCAGCAGGAACCTCCTCCCTCCGCGATCGTGTGCTACAACGACGAGGTCGCCATTAAGTCGATGGAAGCGATTCGCGACGCCGGATTGGAGGTCCCTCGAGATGTTTCGGTTATCGGGTATGACAACTCCCACCTGGCCGAAGCCTGCCTGCCCAAGCTCACCTCAATCAATCATCCAAAGGAAGCGATGGGCAGTCGAGCGGCGGAGCTGATCCTCGATATGGTCCTGGGTAAGTCCGATAAACCTCGATACACCTACAAACCCGAACTGACGGTTCGTTCCTCTTGTCGGCAACAGCCCGTGGACGTCTCCCGGGTTTGAGTGGTCGCACCTCTCCACCGCGGTAGGCGTACCACAGCTCCCCGCCACGGCTGTTCAGGATGTTCCCTGTGTACAGATGGCCCTACTCACTGAAATGCTGCGGAAACATCTTGGGCAGCCAGGTCGAGCGCTCCTTGTACACCTGAGCCAGGTAGCCGAGGATGCTGGAGGAGATCAGCCCGACCAGCAGGAAGGGAGGGGCGATCATCCAGGCGGAGCGGCCGAACACTATGTAACGGGCCAGGGTCAGCTGCACGAGGTTCGAGGCCATGGCCCCCAGGATGCTGATGCCGATGAGAGTGGTCGACCCCCTGAGCAATCGGCGGGCGGCCAGCATGACCAGGCCGCTGGCCAGGGAACCGCTCAGGGAGAGCAGAAACGTGAAGGAGAACAGGCTGCCCTGGATCAGAGACTGACCGAGGATCTTGATTCCCAGCAGGAGAAAGAAGTGGGAGACCGGAAACAGATCCAGGGCCAGGAGAAGGGGCAGGTTGGCCAGCCCGATGCGCAGGAAGGGCAGGGGCTTGGGGATCACGTACTCGATCGAGGCCAGAAACAGACAGACCGCCGCGGCCAGGGCTACCAGGCGCTGAATCCGGGGCGGGCTGGACCCCCCGTGACCGGAGCCCGCCGGACTATTGACTGACCGCATCGGGCTGCTGGCTCCTTCTTCCCCGAATCGAGATGAAGACCCTGTTGGGCAGGCAGGCGATCCACTGCCCCGGTTTTGAAATCCGGCCGGTCTTGACGCAGATCTTCTCGGGGCAGGGGGAGCTGATCACCTGCACGGCACCGTCCTTGATTACCACCACTGTTTCTCCCAGCGGCCCCGGCACCCTCAGGGTCGCCTCCCCGTCCAGGGGGTAGATCCACTGCTGTTCGGTTCCCTGGCCGGCGCTGCTGATGGTGATTTCCGGCGTACCCCTGCCTCGCGCGTAGGTCTGGAGGGAGATCAACCCGATGATGATGAGGGCAAAGAGAAAGATTATGATATCCAGCGCTCTGATACGTACGCGGGATGCGGTCATGGTGCGTCCAAGCGGCGCTACAGCAGTTTCTCCTTCAGCACGTCGATCTTGTCGGTTCGCTCCCAGCTGAAGTTGCCCCGACCGAAATGCCCGTAGGTGGCGGTCTCCTGATAGATCGGTTTTCGCAGATCCAGCGTTTCGATGATGGCCGCCGGGGTGGCATCGAAGATCTCGGCGATCGCGCCTTCGATCTTGTTCTCGGCAACCTTGGCCGTACCGAAGGTGGATACGAACAGGGAAACCGGTTGGGCCACACCGATGGCGTAGGCCAGCTGGACTTCGCACTTGTCGCAAAGCTCCGCAGCCACTATGTTTTTGGCGATGTAACGGGCCATGTAGGATGCCGAGCGGTCGACCTTGGTTGGATCCTTTCCCGAAAATGCTCCCCCGCCGTGCCGGGCCATGCCCCCGTAGGTGTCTACGATGATCTTGCGCCCGGTCAGCCCCGTGTCCCCGTGGGGGCCCCCGATCACGAACCTTCCGGTGGGATTGATGTGGTAGGTTACCTTGCCGGCAAGCATATCCGCGGGGATCGCCTTCTTGATGATCTCCTCGATGAAAGCCTCTTTCAGCTCCTGGTAGCCGACATCCTCGGCGTGCTGGTGGGACAGCACGACCGTGGTCACCTCTACCGGTTTGCCCTCCCGGTAGTGGATCGAGACCTGGCACTTCCCGTCCGGCCGCATAAAGGGGAGGATCCCCCGCTTGCGTACATCCGCCGCCCGCTGCATGATCCGGTGGGCGTACTGGATCGGGGCGGGCATCAGCTCCGGCGTCTCCCGACAGGCATAGCCGAACATCATTCCCTGGTCCCCGGCGCCGATCTCCTTGCTTCCCCTCTCCACGCCCTGAGCGATATCCGGGGACTGCTCGTGGATGCTGGAAATCACCGAGCAGGACTGATAGTCGATGCCGTAGGAGGGATCATCGTAGCCGATGGACTTCAGCACGCCCCTGACGATGCGCTGCAGGTCGATGTAGCCCTGGGTGGTGATCTCTCCGCCCACCAGGACCAATCCGGTGGTGGTGAAGGTCTCACAGGCAACCCTGGATTTGGCATCCTGGGACATGGCGTTGTCCAGCACCGCGTCGGAAACCTGGTCGCAGATCTTGTCCGGATGGCCCTCTCCCACACTCTCCGAGGTAAAAATAAACTCTCCCTGTTTGCTCACGTTAGCCTCCAATTGAAACTCAAGTATCAATTCAAGTATTGACCAGTGACATCGGCTGTCCCGTGGCTTCCAGCACGTTCAGCCACAGGGTATCTTCCGGGGACAGGCACTTGCGCCGTGAAGTGGCCAGCTTGATCGGCACGTGGGTGATCTCATCGTTCCAGCAGCCCACCAGCATGCCGGTTTTCCCGGCCATCCCCGCATGCACGGCGTTCTGGGCCAGCTGCATGCAGTAGATCGAGTCGTGGGCGTTGGCCGCCGCGGAACGCACCATATAGCTCGGGTCGATGTACTTGACGTTGATGTACAGGTCCGTGTGCTCTTTGAAATATTTTTTGATCGCGGTTTTGAGGAATATTCCGATATCCCCGAGTACCGGATTGCCCGAGTCGTCTTTCCGTTCTCCTCCCGCCTCTACGTACTTCTGTCCAGCTCCCTCGGCTACGATGATCACTGCGTGACCTCGGCGGCGCAGCCGTTTCTCCAGAGATTCGAACAGGCCCTTGTCTCCCTCCAGATCGAAGGGCACTTCCGGGATCAGAACGTAGTTGACCTCATTTAGTGCCAGGGCGGCATTGGCCGCGATGAAGCCGGACATCCTGCCCATGACCTTCACGATGCCTACACCGAAGGGAGCACCCCGGGCTTCGGTGTGGGCGCCGCGAATAGCCTCGGCAGCCACGGAGAAAGCCGTCTCCAACCCGAAGGCCTTTTTCACGAAGGCAATGTCATTGTCCACGGTTTTGGGGATTCCGATCACCGCTATTTTCAGCCCCCGGCGGCTGATTTCCAGGTAGATCTCCTCCGCACCCCGTAAGGTGCCGTCACCGCCGATCGTGAACAGCAGGCAGATGTTCATCCGCTCCAGGTAATTCACGATCTCCCCGACGTTCTGGGGACCTCGGGAGGAGGCCAGGATGCTGCCCCCCTTCTCGTGGATGTCCTCCACCTCCTGGGGGGTGAGCATCATGACCTCGTGCCCGTACTTGGGGATGAAGCCTTGATACCCGTACCTAATCCCGTAGATCGTACGGACGCCGTAGCGGTAGTGGAGCTCCATCACGATGGAGCGAATCACGTTGTTGATTCCCGGGCACAGGCCGCCGCAGGTCACGACGGCGACCCGGGTTTTCGCAGGTTCGAAGTAGATCTTGTTTCGCGGGCCGGCCTTTTCGAATGCGGCGACCTGGACACCCTTGGTCACCTGCTCGACAATCCTGTTGCGGTCCAGTTCGTACAGCACGCTCTCCGAATCGGCGCAGTAGTTGACGATATCATCGCCATATTCGGTGGAAAGCCCGAGGGGGGAGGGGATGGTAGCGGGTCCCAGATTGTCGATCCGCAGATCCTCCTGGGTGAGGTCTAGACCTTCCATATCGGCGTCAATCCCATCTTTTCCTTGACTTCCAGGATCGTCCGGCCGCTTACTTTCCGGCACACATCGGCATTCCTGTCAAGCACTTCTCTGACCTCGCCCCTCTTGGCCGAAAGAGCAGAATACCTTTCCCGGATCGGATCGAGAACCGTCATCAGATTGTCCAGGAGTTTGCGCTTGCAGTCCAGACAGCCGATCCCCGCGGTTCGGCAGCCGTGGGCAACATACTCGCTCAACTCCGGTTCCGGCGTTGCCAGCTGGTGATAGGAGTAGATGTTGCACTTCTCCGGTGTTCCCGGATCGCTGCGCTTCACCCGAGCCGGATCCGTCGGGGCCGGGGCCAGCTTCCGCCATATCTCCTCCCGGCTCTCCAGGATACCGATATAGTTCCCCTTGCTCTTGCTCATCTTGGCGTCCCCGTCGATGCCCATGATGCGGGGGGTGGCCGTCAGCTCGGCCTGGCACTCGGGAAAGGTATCCCCGTAGCGGGCGTTGAAGCGCCGGGCGACCTCCCGGGTAAACTCCACGTGCTGAACCTGGTCTTCCCCGACCGGTACGATCTCTCCCTTGTAGATCAGGATGTCCGCGGCCTGGAGAACCGGATAGTCCAGCAGGCCGATGTTGACGTTCTTCCTGTGTTGTTTGGCCTTATCCTTGAACTGGGTCATCCGTTCAAGCTCGCCCAGAGGGGTGATGGTGTTGAAGATCCAGGTCAGCTCGGTATGGCCGGGAACCTCCGACTGGATGAAGAGGTGGGTCTTCTCCAGGTCGATGCCGCAGGCGAACAGACCAAGGGCCAGCTCGAAAGAGTTGTTGAGCATCTCTTTCGGGTCGTATTCGATGGTGATGGCGTGAAGATCGACCACCGAGATGTAGGATTCGTACTTGTGCTGCAGCTCGACCCAGTTCCGAATCGCCCCGTAGTAGTTGCCGATGTGGAGCAGACCGGTCGGCTGAATTCCTGTAAAGAGGACCTTCACATAACTCTCCTGCTGTGCTACTGATTGTAATGACCGTCGAAAAATTCGTAAAAAGTCGTACTATATGTAAATGGAAGCAGGGGGAATGTCAAGCGATCGGTACAAACCGAGGAAGCTCGCTGTAGCCGAGGGGAGAGCCATGGTCCGGGTACGCAAGGTCAAGACCCGCGACCTGGCTACCATCGGTGTGTGCCCGGCCTGCTGGAACATCAAAGAGCGGCGTCGGGATCTGCTCATCCAGCTGAAGAAGATGGATCTGGAGGTGGTTCACAAGGATGATCTGCTGGACGGGGTCTATCGGCCCGGCCGCAAGCATGCCCCCGGCTGCCGCCATGCTCACCTGAATCCCGATCCCTGGAAGCGCTTCGAATCCCAGATCAAGAAGCACAGGCGGCCGTGAGATTTCGTGCGAGTACTATAGTTCAGCCCCCAGCAAAAAATCGAGGATTCCCCGATGCTGTATCCCGTTCAGATCGCGAGGCTGGATTTGATCCATGGACATTAGTATACGGGGATAAGCGTCGTGGAGATCGGAGAGTGGTTTGATCTCCCTTGAGATAGTCGCTCGAGCTCCGAGTTGATAGGCCACTTGAATGTAGAACCGTCCGGATTCCTTCTCTGCAACAAAGTCGATCTCCCGTTCACCAAGTGAGCCGACCGACACGGTAAAGCCGCGCCTGCGGAGCTCAAGATAGACAAGATTCTCGAGGATTCCCGAAATATCCCGTTCACGAAACCCTAGCAGACCGTTTCGCAGGCCTATATCCCCAAGGTAGAGCTTATTATTGACTTCCATTCGGCGTCGCCCTTTGATGTCGAAGCGGTTCACGATCTCGCAGAGGAAGGCGTCCTGCAAATAGGACAGATAATTGAGAACAGTATCGACCGAAAGATCACGTCGTTGACTTTTCATGAAATCAGAGATTCGTTTCGCCGAGATCAAACTACCGATGTTGTCCATTAGAAACATAACAACGTCTTCGAACAATCGTACATTACGGATCCGGTGGCGGCTTACGACGTCTCGAAGTGCGATTGTATTGAACACATCCCTCAGCATTTGATTCACTACGATTTCGCTTAGATCGGTATGGAGAATACCGGGAAGCCCACCCAGGCGAAGATAGATTCGAAATAACTCTGCCCCTTCCACGTTTGTTTTTCCCGTCAGCCGGTAGAGATCACCGAATTCCCTCAGGGTCAGCGGAAACACCTGGAAAGTCAAATAGCGGCCGGCGATTCTGGTTGCCAGCTCTCCGGAGAGGAGGGAGGCGTTTGAACCGGAAACGAGTATCCGGGTGTTTCCACTTCCCAGAAGGGCAGCCGTTGCCCGTTCCCAATCCTGTATTTCCTGTACCTCATCTATGATGAGAACACGAGGCACACCCTTTCTGCTCGCCGGATCGACGTAGTTAATTAGATCATGAGAGCTGCGGATCGTGTCGAAATCCAAGGACTCCTTATCGATGTAGACAACATCGGTTTCCGATCTCATTTCATCGGCAAATTGACGAAGCAGAATACTCTTCCCCACACGGCGTAGCCCGGTTACAACGACTATCGTTGGGGTTTCAATGAATCGATGGAGCCTTTCCAGGTAGAAAGTCCGTTTGATTTCAATCATATTTCGAGTATAGTCGAAATATCTAAAAAAATCCAGCATATTTCGAGTGTAGTCGAAATAAGTGCATTACTCAGCCGGATGGAAAGGGACGCTTTCTCGGTAGGTTGGACCGCTACTCCTCCGCCCCCCGGGGGGCGGACCGGGCCGCGGTCTGCAGCTCCCGCTGCGTTCGATTCTGGATGTATTGGAAGAGCTTGTGATGACCTCCGGTTTCGAAGGACTTGAACTGCAGGCCGATGGTTTCCTCGTTTCGGGTGATTCTGGCGTTCACGGCAATCGGATCGTTGTCCACGCTCAGGGTGCAGTGTCGGAGCGGATCGTCGCGGCGCAGATCCGCGGTCAGGGAGGGATCATCCGGCAAGAAGCTGGCCCCTTTTATCGAGATCTCGACCAGAGAGCCGGTGACGATAGCCAGGGTCCGCGGGTGACTGAAGACAAGCTTGAGGTTATCCGCCGCAGTCGGAATCAGGCGATGGAATCTGCGTTTATCCTTCAAGGATCCGTAGCGCCTGTACAGTTCCTCCAGGCGCTGCATCTGCTGCTTTTCCGGCAGATTGGCATCGATAATGCCGTTGGCGCCGAGGTAGGTGGCTTTGGCCGCTTCCTCGAAGGAGGGGTCTTTGGCAAGCACTACGAATACGGCCTGCTCTTTGGACAGACGCTCCCGCAGTAATTTCAGGACCGGCTTCCAGTGCCGGGGGAAATCCACGGCGTTGAACAGAACCATGTCCGGTTGTATATCTTCGAGGCTGTCCACGACCTTGATCGGTTCACTGTAGTAGAGAATTTCAAAGCCGATCGGATTGAGGTGATAGGTGATTAAGTCTTTGAGATCTTTCCGCTGGGCGACAACCAGCAGTTTCATTCATTCCGTTCCTAGATTGACGATTTCGTAGTCAATGACCACCCATATATTATCACGTCTTTCCAGGAAGTAGGTATACCTCTTTATCTCGACGTAGTCCCGGTATTGGAATCGCTCGATTACCGTGACTTCGGCTTCCAGGGGAGTGTAGCTGGTCCGGATGATTTCGTATTCAGCCGGGATCACCAGAATGTCCACATCCACGGTTTCCGAACGCAGCTGTTCCCTGTAGCGGGCGATCGCGGCGCGACGGTTCTCCTCCGACATGCGTCTGAAGGCTTGAGCCCGACCGGGATTCTTCAGGTACAGACTCTCCAGATCGAGGTAGAGGAAAAACTTCTCCCATTGGCTCCTCTGGCGGGCGTTGAGCATGTAATCCACCACCTCATCGGGCGGCAGCGGCTGCCGTTGGATGAGTTTGCCCGTTTCCGCCTCGATCATGGCCCGCTCTTCCTCGAAGAGGATCTCCGGGCGGATGCTCAAGGTTAGCATATTGGAGCGCAGCGGCCCCACCACACCGGCCGGCTCCCCGGTCACCGGACCCTGCAGATACAGCTCCGGGTAGAACATCCCCTGGACCGTGTACAGGCCGGCTTTGGGGATCTCGATGAATTCATTCAGGGAAATGACGACGCCGAAGGTATCTCCGGGCTCCAAACTGATCTCCCTGTACAAAACGGGTTGGTTCGAAGTGCGGGCGCGGCTGAAGGCTTGAGCGTGGTCCAGGAGGATATTGGTCGGCGTGGTCACCTCGAAGTCGAAGTTGAACATTCGATTTTCGGCCATTTTGAAGCGGAAGGTCTGAGCGGAGTCGTTCGTCAGGGTCGCTTCCAGGGAAACGGGATGCTCCCGGTCGTTCAAATAGTAGATTCGTTTCTCGTAGAATCGAATCTGAAAGGTCACCTCCTCTGCGTCGGCAGAGCAGATCTGGGCAATAAATGCGAGCAGAAGGACGAATACGAACCGTTTTAGTGGTAACACTGGTAAAGCTCCTCGTTCCCTTATTATCTTCGGTAAATACTATGATATATTTATTACGATTGGCGTGATTCGCAACCGACAATTGGCGCGATTGGCGTAAAAACGCGCGTGATAGGTGCAGCTTTGAGTATCGACGAGTTGACAGAGCTAGCAGAGCTAGCAGAGTTAGCAGAGCTAACAACCACCCTTTCGAAACGCCTCGAATCCCACGAACCGTTCCGCGAGCTGCGTCGCCGCCTCGGGGAGGCGCGCTTCCCTATCGACGTAGAGGGCGTGCAGGGCGGTTTCCTCGCCTATCTGGCTTCGAGGCTGCACGAGGAGATCAGCGGTTCCACGCTGCTGGTCGTGCCCACCGACCAGGAGGCCAGGGAGGTCCACGCGGATCTGCAGCTGTTCGGCGGCCGGGTTCTCTCCTTCCCCTGGTGGGGAACCCTTCCCTACGGACAGGGGCACCCGCTTCCGGCCGTCCACGGACTGCGCACCTACGTCCTCAGCCGGCTACAAGACGGAGAAAGAGCCCTGGTAGTTACCTCTCTGCGGGGACTGCTCAATCCGCTTCCCGCTCCGCAGGAGTTCGAGGGCCGGGCGGTGCGGCTGGGTGTCGGGAACACCGTGGATACTCTGGAATTGGCACAGACCCTCACCAATCTCGGCTACCTGCGGGTCCCCAGGGTGAGCCTTCGGGGCGAGTTTGCCCTGCGCGGTGAAGTGCTGGACGTGTTTCCCTATGGCCGCGAGGAGGCCACGAGGATCATCTTCGATTTCGATCGCATCACCCGGATCCGGCGTTTCGAGCCGTTCACCCAGGTCTCCGTAACCGATGTGGAAGGAGTGCGGATCCCGCCGACCCGGGAGGTCATCTTCGATGAGAAGGCTCTAGAGCTGCTGCGGGCAAATCTCGAGGCGGCCGGCTTTCCCGAACCCGAAGTACGGCGGCTGCTGGAATCGCTGCGGCTGAACCCCGATACGCCGGGCAGCGAGTATCTGTTTCCCCTCTGCTCCGGCAGCCGCTCGTCCCTGCTCGACTACCTGAGCCCCGACTCGCTGCTGCTCTCCGTGGATTCCGAGGGCCTGGTCTCCGGCTCGGAGGTGTTGCGCCGGGAGTATTTGGAGTTGTACCGCAAGAGCCGCTCCGCCCGGCAGCCGGCTGCTGCCGGGAAGCCGGCAGTAGCCGAGGGCGGCCTCCGGGGCCTCAGCCCGCCTCCCCGGCAGATTCTCCTGGATTTCTCCACCCTGGAGGCCGCCTTCAGCCGGAGCGTTCACCTGCATTCCCTGAAGGGGAAAAAGCAGGAGGGAATGAGGATTCGGATGGGCAGTGATCCTCCCCGCTCCTTCTTCGGCAACCTCGCCTTTCTGAAGGAGGAGCTTCAGAACCTGATCGAGCTCCGCTACCGGGTGTTCGTGTTTGCCGAGTATGACCATCAGGCCGAGCGTCTGCGAGCCTTGCTCGCAGACCTGGAGGTCACGGTGCTGCCCCAGGGCATCTCCCGGGGTTTTTCCCTGCCGGCGCTGCAGCTCCTGGTTGTCGAGGAGAACGAGATCTTCGGCCGCAAGCGGCGCATCCCACGTTCCGTGGCCCAAGCCAAGAGCCGGGCCATCGACTCCTTCGTGGATCTGAGCCCCGGAGACTTCGTGGTTCACCTGCAGTACGGCATCGGGCTGTTCAACGGGATCGAACGGATCAAGGCGGCGGGGCATGAACGGGACTATATCTGCCTGGAGTACGACGGGGAAGAGAAGGTGTTCCTGCCCATCGAGCAGGTCAACCTGATCCAGGCGTACATCGGCCATGAAGGAAAGCATCCCAAGCTCGACAAGCTGGGCGGGAAGAGCTGGCAGAGCAAGAAGGAGCGGGTGCGACGTTCGGTGGAGGAGATGGCCAGGCGGCTGGTATCCCTGTACTCGGCGCGCAGCACGATCAAAGGGTTCGTGTTTCCGCCGGATACGGATTGGCAGAGCGAGTTCGAGGCGCGCTTCCCCTATCAGGAAACCGAGGATCAGCTGCGGGCGATCGAGGAGGTCAAGGCGGATATGGAGAGCTCCCGCCCCATGGACCGGCTGATCTGCGGGGACGTGGGCTACGGCAAGACCGAGGTGGCCCTGCGCTCGGCCTTCAAGGCGGTGATGGGGGGCAAGCAGGTCGCCCTGCTGGCACCCACCACGATTCTGGCCGAGCAGCACTTCGAAACCTTCCAGGAGCGCTTCGACGGCTACCCCGTGTCCATCCAGATGCTCTCCCGCTTCGTCAAACCGAAACGGCAGAAGCAGGTGCTCGCATCCCTGGCCGACGGAGGCACGGATATCGTGATCGGCACTCACCGGCTGCTGCAGCGGGACGTGCAACCGAAGAATCTGGGGCTGATGATCGTGGATGAGGAGCAGCGCTTCGGGGTGAAGGACAAGGAGCGGCTGAAAGAACTGAAGACCGCCGTCGACTGCCTGACCCTGACCGCCACCCCCATTCCCAGGACCCTGCATATGGCGCTGATGAAGATCCGGGACATGTCGATCATCAACACGCCCCCCCAGAACCGCTACCCGATCGAAACGTTCATCCAGGAGTTCGATGAGGAGGTCCTCTGCCGGGCCGTTCGCCAGGAGATCGATCGGGGCGGCCAGGTGTACTACTTGCACAACCGGGTACAGACCATTCCCCGGGTGGAGAGCTTCCTCTCCCGGCTCATCCCCGGAGTTCGGATCGCAACCGCCCACGGGCAGATGCGGGAGGAGGAGCTGGAGGAGGTGATGCATCGTTTCATCCGCGGGGATGTCCAGCTGCTGCTGTCCACGACCATTATCGAAAACGGTCTGGATATCCCGAACGTCAACACGATCATCATAGATCGGGCTGACATGTTCGGCATCTCCCAGCTGTACCAGCTGCGGGGCCGGGTTGGTCGTTCCGACATGCCGGCCTACGCCTACCTGTTCTATCCGAAGGGCCGGGTTGTGAGTGAGCTGGCCATGAAGCGCCTCAGGATCATCAGCGATTTCACCGAGCTGGGATCGGGATTCAAGATCGCCTTGAAGGATCTGGAGATACGGGGTGCGGGCAACCTCCTGGGCAGGGAACAGCACGGGGATATTCTGGCCGTCGGGCTGGATATGTACCTGCGCCTCCTGGATGAGGCGATCGACGAGTTGAAAGTGGAGGAGGTTGCCGAAAACAAGCAGCCGCCGGAGGTGTACCTGGAGCTGCAGTATTCGGGCTATATTCCCGACACCTATGTACCGGAGGCCATGGAGAAGATGGAGATGTACAAGCGGATCGCTTCGGTCACCGGCTATGAAGAGCTGGAAGCGCTGGAGCGGGAGGTGGCCGACCGCTTCGGTCCCCTGCCGGAGGACGTACGAAGCCTGTTCGCCATCGCCGAGATCCGCATCCTCTGCCGCCGGCTGTTCATCTCCTCACTCAAGGAGCGAAACGGGCGGGCCACCGTGGAGTTTTCCAGGCTGTCGCGGGTTTCCGTGGACAGGGTGATGACCCTGATCAAGGAGAGCGGCGGCAGCGTGTCCCTGGACCCCGGGCAGCCGAATTGTCTGATCATCAAAACGGGTCAGGTCGGTCTGAAGGAGAAATCCGAGTTCATCAGCGAGCGCCTCTCCCGGCTGCTGTAGCTCAGGGGGAGTGCCTCCGGCTTCCGGTCAACGCCCTACAAGGGAGGCTTCACCTCCGCCCTGCCCTCAGCGCTGCTCTATCGGCACGTACTCCTTGTTGTGGAGCACGTTGCGGTAGGCGGGACGGATGATGCGGCCTCCGGAGATCAGCTCCTCGATCCTGTGGGCGCACCAGCCGGCGATGCGGGC
>Ga0315551_10001423_pt1 | contig 18019 bp, 10 predicted proteins | sample SalMarSW160290MG_FD_203678 | JGI IMG/M metagenome (GOLD analysis project Ga0315551, IMG submission 203678) | Salt marsh sediment microbial communities from the Plum Island Ecosystem LTER, Massachusetts, United States - Salt Marsh Sediment SW1602-90 ...
CTTCCAGTGCTTGAGATACTCTTCGATCATCATCCTTATAAAGCAGAAAAATCTGGCCTGTATTGGTATTGGTTGCTCTTAAAAGATTGAGTCTGTCGGCTTTGTGCTTTGGAAAGGTTCGTTCATGGGGGAGAACCTTCTTGGATGAGAATTCCTCCAGCCTGACTCTTGATATCAGACCTCGTCTTTTTTTCTTCTCGCCCAAGACTTCGAATTCCTGTTCGTAGATGTAAAGTGCCTCTTTGTCCTCTCGAACGAGAATGCCTTTTTCTTGCCATTGGTCTAGATAAATCTTGGCTCTTTTGTATCTATCTTTTTCTGGATGCTCTGGATCGTCATCCTTTCCCAGGATGATACGAACCACGTTATAAGGATTTCTTCGATAATATTCTTCCTGAAGTGGAGGAGGAATCCTGTCATAGGGTTCGGTTATAACCTCCTCCAATTTAATTTTGTTGCTGTTGTATCTTATCCCTCGAAAAGGTTGGATTTCTGCCATCTTTCCTCCCAGTATCTTTTATGCATTCTTTAAGAAAGTCTTTCTTCCAATATTTTTACAACTTCCATGCCAGCCCTCTTCTGGCCTTCTTTTGCTGCAGCGCCAATGTGGGGAGTGGCTATGACATTCGGATGATCAATCAGAGAGAAATCATCTGGAGGTTCTTTCTCGAAGACGTCTATGGCGGCCGCTCTCACCTTCCCAGATTCGAGCGCTTTAAGAAGGGCTGCTTCATCGACGATCCCGCCGCGTGAGGCATTGACGAAGATTACACCGTCCTTCATATTTTGGAATTCCCGGTCGCTGATCATATGTTTTATCTCTTCTGCGAAGGGCAGGTGAAGGGAGATGATATCTGCTTGGGCCAGGAGTTCATCAAGAGGAACTTGTTTAACTTCGAGATCTGTCATTATTGGGATGATATCATAACCAACCACCTTCATCCCGAAGACCAGTGCGCGGCGGGCAACCTCCAGGCCAATCCTCCCCATACCGATGATGCCTAACGTTTTTTCGTAGAGTTCTGTCCCTGAAAACAGCTTCTTTTCCCATTTATGGGCTTTTATGGAGAGGTTTGCCGGTCCATGGTTTCTGACCGCGGCTAACATCAGCCCAAAAGTATGCTCTGCCACTGATATGGTTGTGGCTGCAGGGGTATTGGCCACATCGATCCCCTTCTCTCTTGCCGCTTCGGTGTCGATGTTATCCAGCCCGATTCCTGCTCGAACTATAAGCTCCAGGTTGGATGCGGCATCGATGACCGGTTTGGTCAACTTGGAGGCGCTTCTAACCACAGCCGCATTGAATCCAGGGATAGTTTTGATCAGCTCGGCCTCATCCATCCCTGTCTTAAGGGTTACTTCGAAGTGAGGATTGGCCTTGAGTTTTTCCAAAGCCTCAGGATTTAAAGAATCACACACCAGTATTTTCTTCATTTCCAATTCTCCTTTAAGACGGTTTCTGCGGCCTTGATGGAGCTTCCTTTTTCAAACTCAAATCCCAGCTCATCCAAGGTCATTTCTAGGGCGGTCAAGGCGGTGATGATGTCGAAGCCTCCCATGTATCCTAAGTGGGCGATCCTGAAAATTTTTCCCTTGTAAGGATCCTGTCCTCCAGCGATGTAGGCTCTATATTTACCCTGCATGGTTTTCACCAGTTGTACGCCATCGATTCCAGCAGGAACCTTTATTGCGGTTAAAATGTTGCCTGGATTCTTGGAAAGCAGCTCCAAGCCAAGGGCTTTCACTCCGTCGCGGGTTGCATCACCAAGGATGCGATGATGTTCGAAGAGTTTTTCAAGACCTAGAGAGATAATGATGTCGAGAGATTTCTTCTGCTGGATGATGAGAGAGACAGCCGGTGTCCAGGGAGTGGTTCTCTTCCCTAAGTTTTTTTTGTACGCTTTGGCATCAAAGTAGAATTTAGGCAAAGTCGATTTTTCCACCAGCTCCCAGGCTTTAGGACTGAAAGCGATGTATGCCAGTCCTGGAGGAATCATGAATGATTTTTGGGAACCTGCCACCAGGATATCCACCTTCCATTCGTCCATGGGACAAGGAGTAGCGCCTAATCCTGATATGCCATCGACCACTAGAATGGCTTCTGAGTTGGCCATGACTTCTCCATATCCCTGAATATCATAGATAGTTCCTGAAGATGTCTCAGAGAGGGCAGCGAATACAGCTTTTGTTTCAGGGTTGGCCTTTAGCTCTTCTGCAAGTTGTTCTTTGGAGAAGGGCTCACCCCATTCCAGAACGATCTCCCTGGCATCCACTCCGTAGGCACGACAGATTTTTCCCCATCTCTCCCCGAATTTTCCTCCGTTGATGGTGATGGCCTTATCGCCCGGGCAGAGAGTATTGACCACAGCTGTTTCCATCGCTCCGGTTCCAGATGAGGTCAGGATAAACACATCCTGCTCGGTCTGGAAAACGTACTTGAGTCCCTCTGAAACTTCCATGAAGATATTGGAAAATTCAGGTGTTCGATGATGGATAATTGGTTCTGCAGCAGCGGAGAGTGCGGTTTCAGGAATAGGGGTGGGACCTGGCGAAAGCAGATAGTACTTCTTTATCATATGAAGCCTCCTTAAATTGTAGTATTAAATGATAATAAAGGAATTTATCCTCTATTTGTTATTCTCTTATCTTGTATTTGTTATTCTCTTATCTTGTTCTAATTCACTGCACTTAAGTTGTTTTATAGACATTTTAAGCTAACAGAATTTAAGGAATCAGTCAATCAGAGCTGGCAAAGCATTTCTGTAAGAAGAGCGGTTCTTTGGATGAAGGAGGAGAGGAGAAGGTGCTCGTTCTTAGAGTGGATGCCTTCCCCTGCAGGCCCCAGCCCATCCAGGGTAGGAATCCCTAAGCTTGATGCGATGGATCCATCTGATCCTCCTCCTGTTTTTCCCGCCTCCAATTCTATGTGCAGAGGGGAAGCGATTTTCCTTGCTTTGACCAGAAGATTCGTCGAGGCCCTTGTTTTTTCCATGGGAGGAGTTAAGCTCTCCACGGAAGAACGAACGCGGGCTCCAGATTGAACGGGTTGCAGTTGCCTGAGGGTGCTCAGGATTTTTTCCTTTTGGCTGTTCTTCCAGAATCGAAAATCCAGCACTGTCCAGGCTTGATCAGCCACTATGTTGGCTTTTTCGCCTCCCCCGATCAGACCGATGTTCATGGTTATCTGTTTTTTTTTCAGTCTGTTGAGTTGGAGAAGATGTGCTAGCAGTTCGTCAATGGCATTTATCCCTTGTTCTGGAGTTCCTGCATGGGCAGCCTTTCCCTTGCATTCCAGTCTTACCACAAGGCGGCCCTTCCTTTCCGTCTTTAAGGCTCCTCCTGGAAGGGATGGTTCTAAACAAAGAACATAGGTCGATCTTCTGGCCAGCTTTTTTATCAGCTTTTCAGAGGCTTCGCTCTGTGTTTCTTCAGCAGAATTGATAAAAACAGCTATTTTTTTATGGGGCTTAATATTCAGATCATGCATAGTCTTGAGAGAAAAAATAGCCATGGCCAATCCAGCCTTCATATCAAGCACGCCGGGTCCAAAAATTTTGTCTCCGGAAACATAGAAAGGCATTTGTTTTATCTTTCCCACAGACCAAACCGTATCGATGTGAGTGAGAAGAAGAATCTGTTCCTCAGGCTGCTCTGTTTTTTTTGCTGGATATTCTATAAGGTACAAGTGGCCAATCTCATCCTGAGGAAAACGATTGACTTTTGCTCCTATTTTTTTGAATTCCTTTAAAGCAAAAGAAGAACACTCATTTACTGCCTTTTTATCTGAGGTGGGGGACTCGAGGTGAACAAGGTCTTTTAACAGGTGGATCATCTCTCCGCGACGGGATTTGAAATAATGTTGGAAATCCATGGTTACTCCTTTTTCTGCATAAATGTAGCACATATGAAGAGGAAATGCATCAGAATTTCCTAATTTTGGAAAAGGTTTGACTTTTGATGTCCATTCTTCGTATATATGCATGGAAGATTAAAAAAATGAAGTCAAGGAAAGCAGCTTTCATTCTCATTATTTCTCTGCTTTTGGCAGGAGCAGAGAACCTGGTTTGGGCGGAAAGATTCAGTGTCCATGCCAATGGCGGTTTTTCCTTTCCACGAGAAGGAAACATGAGATCTGGATGGGAATCTGGTTTCGGTTTCGCTTACACTCTCAACAAAAAAGTTGCTGCCTTTTTTGATTTTGGATTCTGGAAGAGCGAAGTTGAGGAGGAACCAGGAAAACTTCTGGATGGCAAGTTATCAGTGACTCCCTTTCTTTTTTCTTTGCAGTATTACTTCTTTGAAAAAAGGGCTTTTATTCCCTATGTATTCGCTGGAATAGGATATATTTTTTATGATTTTAAGCTTAAGGATATTGTCACCATTCCAGAAATTACCATCACACAGAAGGTCGAGAACGGTCTGGGTTTTCAAGCTGGATTAGGAGCTCAGGTTCAGATCTCAGACAGATTATCACTCTTTGGTGAAGCTCTTTATCTTTACCGAAAAGCCGAAGGAACAACAACGACATTTGATTTGAATTTCGGAACAACCATAGAGGAATTCTCATTAGACACAAGCACTTCTCTCATCCGGCTGGGAATCAGATATCTCTTTTGAGACAGAAAGAGATTTTGGTGAATTCTTCTCATTCTTGTTTTCGTTTTTGATTGCCTTCATTGAGCGGATTATCGGAGCCAGGCCTGAAGGGCACAAGAAGTAGTAGTGAAGAATGAGTCTCTCATCATCTTCTCCAGTTATTCACTGTTCTGAAGAATGATCTCAGTCCCCTGATAATCTTCCCTATCGGCTTTTGTTTCAATCTGATGGCCTGGAACCGGCAGATCTCGTGACAGCACATACAGTGAATGCATATACTTTTATTTATCCAAACACTATTTTGTTCATGCTTGGCAGCCCCTGTTGGGCAGATTTTTACACATTCCAAACATATTGTGCATTTGTCTTTCTTCACTTCAGGAATAAACACTAACTGATCCTGGATGACGGCGTAGAGAGATGAAGGAAGTTTTCTCCGGAGGAATCCTACACCTATTGCAGAGTGTTTGAAATCTTTCACTTCCACATCCTGTATTTTCTCCCCGACCACTTCGATCTCATCCAGCCTTCCCGTGCCCAATCCTCTCTCGTGGGCGTTCTGGATAGCAACGAGATCCCAAGGCTTAAAACCAGCAATTTTTGAGGCCACAGCATCCAGGGCAACGGCATCTTTGCTGGCAAGAATGATTCCCGCTTTTCTTGGGTTTCCACCCGATGGCCCTTCTCCATCCATGGCGATGACTGCATCCATGATATTCAAATGAGGGGGAGCGCAGGAGAAGATATCCACAAGCATCTGACTGAAAATCTCATTCTTTGGGAAACGCCTGTGATAGGCGTGCCGGAGCCCAGATGGTATGATTCCGAACATATTCTTCACGGCTCCAGTATATATGGTGAGAGAGTGGGTTTTTAATTTGGGAAGATTGATAATATAATCCGAGTCGAGGAGGGGAGGAGATACATATGTCCTCTTTATCTGCTGTCCATGGCATTCGATTTCTCTGAATCCTGCCTCCTTTAGATTCACCAGTCGCACCCCCATTTCGTTACACATCTTGCGATATCCAGAAGGCAAAAAGCCATCTTTTCCTCTCACTTGAATGTCATCACCCACGGTGATTTTCAAGTTGAGATCTTTCAACAATCTTAAGACTTCTCGTGTGAAATCAGGATGGGTGATTATGGCCCTCTCAGGGAGCGATTCGGGAGAGAGAAGGTTGATTTTGACGAATACTTGGGTTTGAGGTTTAAGGATATTTTCAAGGCCGCCAAGAAGATCAAGAGCCTTTTTTAGGGCGTTATAGACATTTTTACTCTGATAATCTCGGAGTCGTGCGATGGCGACTTTCGATTTTTTCATGGATTTTTCTATTATAGTTCCTCCTTTGGCAAAACTCAAAGTGCCTGTAATAAGCTTTGGAAGCATCCATTTGCGTGATTTTTTTTGGGACAGTCAGGCAAGCTGAATCGTCAGCCCGCGAATTTTCCCCAGCGAGGAAAATTCGCTTATTCCTCGGCTCGCTCTCCTCTTCGAGGCACCATGCCCGCTCGCCTCCGGATGACTTCCTCATCAGCCTGCCTGACTGTTATGAATTTGTCCATACTTGCTGGCAAGGATGGATAGAAACCGACGCTTTTATTAGCTGTCACGGAAATGGAAGTGCTTATCATAAGCATTTTAGTGTTTGAATATACCCCATGGTTGTGATATATACAGCTAAGAATTTTTGAGGGCAAAATCAGAAGGAGAAAAAGTGAGTCAGTATAACAATAATAAAGAAAATACAACGACCTCCAATACATCCCGTTCTCCAATACCCAAAGCCCATATTTATTTTTTGGCATATCTGGCATTGGTCCTTATCAGTCTTGCAGCCATGGCGAGTTACTTTGCCTACGATTGTATCGGACCGTTGACTCCGCTCTTCAAGAGCGAGCTGAATCTTTCCGCCACTCAGGTCTACTGGCTGTACAGCATCTATTCGGTTCCAGTCATCATTTTTGTAGTTCTGGGCGGAGTGCTTGCCGATAGACTAGGAGTGAGAAAGGCTGCCATACTCTTTACTGCCCTTTTTGCGGTCGGGACAGTGTTGACGGCAACTCGAAGCTACTGGATTATGATTGCCGGAAGGTTCTTTTTTGGAATCGGGGCAGAATGCTACTATGTTGTTTTGAATAAAATATTGGCCAAGTGGTTCAAAGACAGAGGATTGGCTTTGGCATTTGGGATTAATCTTTTTCTCATGCGCGCTGGCACTTATGCTGCCTTTTTTGTTCTCCCCTGGATGGCGGAAAATTTTACGCTGGGAAATGCCTTATGGATAGTTGCCGGGATCAATGTGATTGGACTTGCCTCAACAGCCCTCTATGGCTTAATGGATAATCTTGGAGAGAAGAAAAGATATGTGTCGTTCGTGGAACAAGAACAAGAAACAGAAGAATTTCGCTTGCGACAGGCTTTCAAATTGCCTCCTGCTTTCTGGGTCATCAGCCTTCTCTGTGTTACCTATTATTCTGCAATATTTCCCTTTCAAGGCGCAGCTACCGATTTTTTTGTTGAGCGCTACAGCATGGATACGATTTCAGCGGGCAGATTGGCAGGAACAATCATTCTCATATCCATGTTCACCACCTGGTTTTTTGGCCTCATCGTCGACCGCATCGGCAAACGGGCAACCATGATGATTGTTGGATCGCTGGCCATGATTCCCTGTCATGTTTCCATGGCATACACCAATATCAATCCATTGATACCCATGATTGTCCTCGGCATCTCGTTCTCTTTGGTTCCTGCTGCCCTCTGGCCAGCCATTCCATTGATGGTCAAGGAGAAACAACTGGGCACAGCTTACGGACTCATTGCCATGATCCAGAACGTCGGCCTTTTCACCTTTCCCCTTGCTGTGGGCAGAATCAGAGACACATTAGGAAGTTACAAACCTGCCATGATTATGTTTGCCGGATTGGGCATTTTAGGTTTTATCTTCGCTATCTGGCTTAAAATTCTGGAAGCCAAAGGGGGGGGTTATCTGGAAAAAGCCTGAAGCTGTTTCAAAGCTTAGCAATCTTTCGAAAGTGGAATCCATAGATAGCGAGTGATATGGATACTCCAATAAGATGGGGGCGCCTGGTTAAAGTCCATAAAATCAATTTCCAGTAATGCAGCCGTTCTTTTCCTCTTATCCCCAGGAGCCAGACGGACTTGAGGAAAGCTGTGAAGTAACTGAATTTGAAGTAAATTTTTTGCTCCAGTTGCTTGGGCTTGTAGTGTTTCAGGAATGTCCTTACTCGCTTATAATAATGTTTTGGCAAATATATGGTGCTGAGAATTTTTTTATAACCTCTAATGAGTATCTCATGATTCATCTTGGGAATAAAGTTCAGTGAACAATCTGTATTGTCCCCGGAGGTATCACTCAGCAGTCTTCCTTCATTTTTTAGACGCTGATAAAGCCTCGTACCTCGGGGAGCATTCAACAGCCCGACCATGGCTGTTACAATTCCGCTGTTTTGAATAAACTTTATCTGTCTTTCAAAAATGGATGGAGTGTCACTGTCAAAGCCGACGATGAATCCTCCCTGGACTTCCAATCCCAAGCTCTGGATCTTCTTTACACAGGCGAGCAAGTCGCGGTTTATGTTCAGATATTTGTTGCATTCTGTGAGGCTCTTTTCATCAGGGGTCTCGATCCCGATGAAAACCCTTCGAAATCCCGCCTTGACCATCAACCTCATCAGCTCATCATCGTCGGATAGGTTTATTGAGGCTTCGGTCAAAAAATAAAAAGGATATTTTTTCTCTCTCATCCATTCGATCAGGGAGGGAAGAATTTCTGATTTCAGTTTTTTCTTGTTTCCTATGAAATTATCATCGACAAAGAACACTCCGCCTCTCCATCCTTGGGCGTATAAAGTTTCCAATTCCCTTAAAATCTGCTCCTTTCTCTTGGTGCGGGGTCTATGCCCGTTTAAAACGATGATGTCACAAAATTCGCAGTTATAAGGACAACCCCTCGAATATTGAATGTTCATGGCAGCGTATTTTTTCATTTCAACAAGTTTCCATAGCGGGCAGGGTGTGTTTCTAATATTTGGCCATTCTTTAGAAGAGTAAATGGGGCGGGGATTTCCCTTTTTTAAGTCCTCCAGAAAAGGCGCTAGCGAGATTTCTGCCTCGTTGAGCACGAAATGGTCTATGTCGTCAAACTCTTCGTATCCCGTGGTGAAAAGAGGGCCGCCAGCGACAATCGGAACTCCTGATTTTTTACATCTCTTCACGACTTCCTTTACTGATTTCTTCTGAACAGACATGGCGCTCAGGAAGACATAGTCAGCCCAGCTAAGGTCTTCGTCAGTCAGCTCGGAAACATTCATATCGATGAGCCTTTTCTCCCATTCTTCAGGAAGCATAGCGGCAACAGTTAAGAGGCCTAAAGGGGGAAAAGATGCTTTTTTGGAAATAAATTTAAGAGCGTATTTGAAGCTCCAGAAGGTGTCAGGATACTGTGGGTAAACGAGAAGAATTTTCATGGCGAATTTCCTTTCTCATTTTACCATATGATTGAGAACGGTTCTATCCTCCTCTCTAAATATTTTCGTTGTACATAGATGGTTAAACGTTATAGAATATTTTCTTTCATTCACATGTGTCCTTTGGTTTCATCGTATATAATCACGCAATATCACCCTTGCCTACTTACATAGTGAAGTATTTTCAAATTAATTATATTGATGTTTTTAGAAGAATAAAGAGAGTCAAAATTTTTGTTTTATCTATGCCTTATCACTATGAAAGCCTGAGTCCAATTACTTAAGGAGGTAAATTATGGATAAAAAATTGAGTTTTCTTTGTGCCTCGCGCCGAGCCTTGTTGAGTATAGTTATGAGCATACTCTTCATTCTGATTCCTCGGGTGAGCACAGGCACTAACTCAGAGCCGAGGCCGCTTATGCGGTTTCCGGATATTCATGGAGATACTGTAGTTTTTGTCTACGGTGAAGACATCTGGTCAGTTCCTGCTGAAGGCGGCATTGCCACCCGGCTGACCATCCATGATGGTGAGGAACGTTTCCCCAAATTTTCTCCAGATGGAACTTTGATCGCCTTTACTGGAGAATACGATGGCAATACCGACGTCTATGTGATGAATGCTCATGGAGGAGAGATTACCCGTGTGACCTTCCATCCTGGCTACGATGAAGTCGTCGGCTGGCATCCTCTCAAGAATAAAATCCTTTTCAGGTCCTCTCGCCACAGCTTCAGCCGTTTTTACCGGCTTTTTCTCATCTCGCCAGATGGGACTGGCCTTGAGGAGCTGATACTTCACGAAGCTGTTCAGGGTAGTTTTTCACCTGACGGAAAAAAGATAGCCTACAACAAGGTCCCCAGAGAAGAAAGAACTTGGAAACGTTACCATGGAGGAACAGCCCAGGAAATCTACCTTTATGATTTTGAAAAAAATGAAGAGCGAAATCTGACAAACTTCAAAGGGACAGACCGAATCCCGATGTGGATTGGAGAGAAAATCTACTTCAGTTCTGATCGAGATGGGGTTCTGAATATCTATTCCTACGACACTCAGACTGAAAAAATTGAACAGTTAACCCGCCATTCAGAATATGATGTCCGCCGTCCGAGCATGGGAGGAGATAAGATTGTCTATGAAGTTGGAGGAACGCTCTGGGTTCTCGATGTCAACACCAAAGAGACCAACACAATTCCCGTTGAGATTCGTACTGATGCTCCTGAAGTCCGTCCTTACCTTAAAAAGGTTGACAGATTTATCACTGGCTTTGATTGTTCACCCTCCGGGAAAAGGGCTCTTATCGTGGCCCGGGGAGAAGTCTTCACTGTCCCCTGCGAGGAAGGTCCAACCCGAAATTTGACCGGGAATCCAGGTGTCCGAGAAAAAGATGCCGTCTGGTCTCCAGACGGAAAAACAATAGCCTATCTCTCAGATGAAAGCGGAGAGTATGAAATATATCTGGTGGATCCGAAAGGCCAAAAAGGAGCCATACGCCTCACCCAGAACAAGGATGGCTATCGCCACACTCTTCTCTGGTCACCGGACAGCAAGAAGATCGCCTTTGCTGATCAAACACTGCGCTGCTATTACCTGGATGTCGCTACAAAAAAGATTGTGGAGATAGATAAAGCCCACTATGAGAGTATCGATGTCTCCTTGGATGTTAAGCCGATATCCGATTTTGCCTGGTCGCCTGACAGTCGTTATATCGCCTATTGTAAGATGGATAAGGATCTCGTCTACAAAGTCTACCTCTATTCTTTGGAGACCGGGAAAATTAACTGTGTGAGCAGCGGCATCTTTAATGACTTCAGTCCTCTGTTCTCCAAGGATGGAGAGCATCTCTTCTTCATCTCCAACCGACGTTTTGACCCAACATTCTGTGATTTTGAATGGGAAATGGTTTACAAGAAAGTTGCCGGCATCTACTGCCTGACCCTCCGCAAGGATGGGAAACCTTTCTTGCCCTTCAAAAGCGATGAGGAAATTGCTGAGAAAGAAGCGAAAGAAAAAGGTGAGGAGAAAGAACCTCATGTCATGATCGATTTCGAAGGGATCACGGAGAGGATTGAAGCTCTGCCTCTGCCGCGCGGAAATTACCGTGATCTGGCAGTGAACAAATCTTCGCTTTTCTATTTGAATGCCGATGAGGGGGATTTCAACCGTTTTGAGTTCCGCTCGTTAGGGCCGCGCAATCTTTACGCTTTTGATTTTGATAAGCGGAAAGAAAGGACTTTGATCGAGAAGATCGACGGCTACAAACTCTCTGCGGACGGCTCCTCTATCATCTACAAGAGAGATGATACTATCGGGATTATCGAATCAAGTGCCAAGGATTCAAAGGGAAAAAACATCAACCTCTCCGACTTGAAAATGTGGCTTAATCCCTTGGCAGAGTGGAAGCAGATATTTAACGAAGCTTGGCGCATGGAGCGCGATTTCTACTACGAACCTAACATGCACGGTATTGATTGGGGTGCCATGAAGGAGAAATACGGACGCTTGCTTCCTTATGCATCCTGTCGGCAGGATATCCGCTTCATAATAGGGGAGCTTATCGGCGAACTGAGCACTTCTCACACCTACGTTTTTGGAGGAGACCTCCAGCGGCAGGCAAATCGGGTTAACGTGGGCATGTTAGGAGTGGATTGGGAGATAGATGAGGCCAGCAACCGATACCGCTTCAAGAAAATCTACCGTGTTCCTGACTGGTCACGGGAAATCTTCCCGCCACTTGGGAAGCCCGGAGTTGACATTAGGGAAGGCGATTACATCCTCCAGGTCAATGGCCAGGAGGTTAAAGCAGACCGGAATATCTATAGTTATTTTCAGAACCTGGCTGGAAAACAGGTGACCCTTTTGGTCAACAACAAGCCTGAAGAGATAGAGGCAAAGGAGTATGTGGTCAAACCTCTTAGGAGCGAAATGCTTCTTCTCTACCTGGACTGGGTTGAGCACAACCGCCGGATAGCAGAGGAAGCTTCCGACGGCCAGATCGGATACATCCATCTTCCTGATACCTACCTTAATTCAGCCATTGAGTTCCCCAAGTACTTCTACTCTCAGACAAGGAAGAAGGGCCTCATCATCGATGGACGCTTTAACGGAGGAGGATTGGATCCAGATATTTTCCTTCAGCGCCTGGATAAGAAAGTTCTTACCTACTGGACTCGGCGTTACTCCCATGACCAGACGACGCCAGCCGTAGTGACTCGTGCTCATATGGTTTGCCTGACCAACCGGCAGGCAGGCTCCGGAGGAGATATGCTGCCTATGGAATTCAGGATGCGGGGCATGGGCCCGGTTATTGGCACACGCACCTGGGGTGGACTGGTCGGCGTCTCGATGTGGATTGGCCTTGTTGATGGCGGTGGGCTCTCTGCTCCTGACTACCGAATCTACGATCCAAAAGGAAATTGGATTGTGGAGAATGAAGGAGTTGAGCCCGACATCGTTGTGGACCTCAATTCAGCAGAAATGGCCCGTGGCTATGATGCACAACTGATGAAGGGAATTGAAGTTCTGCTGAATAAAATCAAAGAAGATCCCAGACCATGGCCTAAGCACGAAGCTTTCTCTGTACAAAAGAAGTAGATTTCAAAATCTAATCGGAACATCCATGAATGAGTAACTTTTTTTTAATTTTTTACGCATATAATATCTGAGGGATTAGTCCAAATTAATCAGGCCTTTCAATTTAAAGGCTAAATTTAATCCATCAGGAAGGAGGACTGTATGAAAAAAATCACAAGACGCGCTTTTATCAAGACCTCAGCCACTGCGGCAGCTGTGACTGTTGCCACCCCGCTTTTGCCAAAGGGTTTGTATTCGCTTGCTCGTGCAGATACGCCGGGTTATTTTGAGAGCGAATTTGGCATTACCGACAGCTTGTGTCATAAGGTCATTGCCAAGGCGTTGTCTAAGGGAGGAGACTTTGCAGATCTCTACTTCGAGCACACCATCGGTAACTGGATAATCCTTGAAGACGGCAAAGTCAGCAGAGCTTACAGCGATGTTGCTCTCGGCGTGGGCATTCGAACCGTGAAAGGCGAGCAGGTTGGCTATGGATTCACCCAGGAATTGACTGAGCAATCCATGCTGGCAGCTGCCTCTACTGCGGCCACGATATCTGACGCTGAGGCAAAGAAACCAGCCGGTGAGTTTGTGACACTGAAGACAAAAAACTACTACCCCCTTAAGACTCTGCTCACTTCAGTTCCACTCGAATCCAAGCTTCCGCTCGTCACGTCTGTAAATGACAGATGCTTCTCTCTCTCACCCCTGGTCACCAAAGTGTATGCTCAGTTTCATGACCAGCAGAAACGGATACTGGTGGTCACCAGCGACGGCACAAAAGCCGAAGACCTGCAACCCAAAAATTATATTTATGCATCTGTGGTGGCGGAGAAGGATGGAAAGCGAGAACGGGCCGGTTGGAACATCGGCGGCCGTAGAGACTTTTCTTTCTACACTAAAGCTGTTGCAGAAGAGGTTTCTAAGATGGCAGTGGATCATGCGCTTGTTCTTTTTGATGCGGTGCAACCTCCCGCTGGAGAGATGCCAGTTGTCTTGGGTCCGGGTGTCACTGGTGTCCTGCTTCACGAAGCCATCGGACATGGGATGGAAGCTGACTTCAACTGGAAGAAAATGTCCACCTACTGCACTATGATCGGAAAGCAAGTTGCTGAGCCCTTTGTGACTATCGTTGACGATGGCACTGTGCCAAATCTTTTGGGTTCCATTAACTTTGATGATGAAGGCACTCCTGGACAGAAAACTGTCCTGGTCGAAAACGGAATCCTTACCAGCTACATGCACGACAAGATTTCTGCCAAGCATTATAACGTAAAACCCACAGGAAACGGCCGTCGAGAAAGCTATCAGCACTATATACAACCTCGCATGCGGAACACTTACATGCTGGCAGGTCCAGCAACGCCAGAGGATGTCATCAAAAGCGCGAAAGATGGTATCTATGTCCAGGATGTCAGCAATGGGCAGGTGAAGATAGGTGAAGGTGATTTTGCGTTCTATGTCTCTCAAGGACAAATGATCGAAGACGGTAAGCTCACTGCGCCCATCAAGGATATTAACATCATGGGCAACGGCCCCAAGATGCTGAGGAACATCACCATGGTGGCAAACAACCTCGAAATGAACAAAGGTGGAAGCGGATTCTGCGGTAAAGGCGGGCAGGCAGTTCCCTGCGGCTTCGGCCTACCAACCTGCCTGGTGAAATCATTGACTGTTGGCGGTGTAAAAGCCAGATGAAAGGAGAGTAACGATGAAGAAAGGAATGTATGATTTGGCTGATTGGTCGATCAAGACCGCAAAATCGGCAGGCGCTGATGAATGTCGGGTCGGTATTAACAGCGAGCGTTTCGTTGAGATAAGCTACCGGGAGCGCAAGCCCGAGAATATCAAAGAGGCTTCCACAAAAGGGCTTTTCATCGAAGTCTATGCCGATGGCCGATTTTCAATCCAGAGCACTTCGGATTTGCGTAAGACCGCTTTGAAAGATTTTCTCTCAAATGCCGTGGCCATGACAAAGCTTTTAGCAGAGGATCCTTATCGTGTTTTACCAGACCCGAAATATTACAAGGGTAGAGCAGATGTAGAATTAGGCCTTATCGACCCTGACTATAAAAAGCTTACGCCTGAAGGCCGACACAAAATGGTGAAAACAATAGAAGAAGCCTGTCTTGCAAAAGGCGGGGATAAGGTTGTAACGGTTACAGCAGAAGAGTATGACAGCCGTGTTGAATCGGCCCTGATGAGCAGCAATGGTTTTGACGGATATACGGAAGCCACCATTTACTGGGCTGGCGCACAGATGACTGCTCTGGATGAAGGGGACCGGAGACCCATGGGGAGTAACTCTGCTGCGGCTGTTAAAGGAAAAATCATGCCCAAGCCTGAGGAAATCGGTGCTGTTTGTGCGGAACGCACTCTCGCTTTACTCGGTGCCAAAAAAATCAAAACAGAGACCCTGCCCATTATCGTAGAGAACAGGAATGTTCCAAGGCTTTTCGGGGGTTTTCTTGCGGCTATGTATGGAAGGAACATCCAGCAAAAACAATCCTTCCTTGCGGATATGAAAGGTAAGAAGATTGCAGGCGAACATTTCACAGTCACCGATGATCCCTTTGTTGTGAATGGCTTGGGAAGCCGGTTGTATGATAGCGATGGGTTTGCAACGAAGAAGAGAACCATGATCGACAAGGGTGTGTTGAAAGAGTTCTATATCGATTGGTACTACAGCAGGAAACTCGATTGGGATCCGACAACAGGAGGACCTTCAAACCTGGTTGTCCCTCCAGGAAATCGCTCAGTCAAGGAAATCATGAAGGATCTCGGAAGAGGCATCTTCATCACCGGATTCATCGGCGGTAATTCCAACTCGACTACTGGCGATGCATCGATAGGTATTATCGGTCAGCTTTTTGATGAAGGCGAGCTGGTGCATCCTGTTTCTGAAATGAACATTGCTGACAATCACCTCAAGTTTTGGAACAGGCTTGTCGAAGTTGCCAACGACCCTTGGATTTATTCTTCCTTCCAGACGCCGAGCCTGGTTTTTACAGACGTAGTTGTTGCTGGTATTTAGACATCCTTATATAGCCCCCTCTGAAGTCGAAAGAATAATCTGTTATAAAAACTCAGCAATTCTCTGGTACGCCTCTAGCTCAGGGGATAGGCGACGAATCCCGGATCCGATTTCTTTATTTTTCCTAAGTCCTTGAAAACAAAGTAATAGTCAATCTTATCAACAATTTACGAAATTTATTCTAGGTACGTGTAGGTATATCTAGGTATGGGAAAGTACATCTCAGACGGTCACAATTTGGTCACAATTTGACACCCCCTTCATTCCTTGATATCTTTTCCAAGACCAACAACGGGAAAATAAGGGGACAGCAATGTCAATTAAATGTTCCAAATGTCATCATGAGAATCCCGATGATACCATTTACTGTGGTAAGTGTGCCTCACCTCTTCATCCTTCCGAAGGTATAGCTGTCACAGAAACCATTGAAACTCACAAGGAAGAATTAACCAGAGGAACTACCTTTGCAGATAGGTACGAGATCATCGAAGAACTAGGTAAAGGCGGGATGGGAAGAGTCTACAGAGTTGAGGATGCTAAGTTAGAACAAGAAGTTGCCCTCAAGCTAATTAAACCAGAGATTGCTTCAGATAAGAAGACTATTGAAAGATTCAGAAACGAGTTGAAAACAGCACGTATGATAGCCCATAAGAATGTGTGTCGCATGTTTGATCTTGGGGAGTCAGAAGGGGCACGCTTTATCACTATGGAGTATGTGAGCGGGGAAGATTTAAAAAGCTTCATCAGAAGGTCTGGACAATTAACAGTGGGGACAACAATAAGAATTGCCAAACAAGTATGCGAGGGGTTGTCTGAAGCGCACAGACTTGGTGTTGTGCATCGTGATCTCAAGCCCAGCAACATCATGATAGACAAAGAGGGAAATGCCAGAATTATGGATTTCGGTATTGCCCACTCACTCGAGGCGAAGGGAATCACAGGTGCAGGAGTGATGATAGGAACACCTGAATACATGTCGCCGGAACAAGTAGAGGGAAAGGAAGTCGATCAGCAGTCAGACATCTATTCGTTAGGAGTCATTCTTTACGAGATGTTAACAGGAAGGGTGCCGTTTGAAGGTGATACTCCTTTCGTTATAGGAGTCAAGCACAAGAGTGAAGCTCCTAAAGACCCGAAAGAATTCAATGCCCAGATTCCTGATGATTTGAGCCATTTAATCCTTAAATGCTTGGAAAAGGATAAAGAGAAAAGGTATCAGAGTGCAGGTGAAGTTCGCTCCGAGCTTGTTAATATCGAGAAAGGAGTTCCTGCCACAGAGCGAGTAGTTCCCAGAAGAAAACCTCTCACTTCAAGAGAAATAACAGTAAAGCTTAGCTTAAGGAAGCTTTTCGTCCCTGCTATGGCAGTTATTGTTCTTGCAATAATTGGAATAATCATTTGGCGTTTCATTCTACAAAAAGGAGCAGTGCCACTTCCTTCAGAAAGGCAATCTATCGCTGTCATCGGTTTTAAAAATCAAACTGGAGATAAGGTCTTCGACTATCTGCAAGAGGCTATTCCCAATCTGCTTATCACCAGCCTTGAACAGTCAGGATATTTGAGTGTGACCACATGGGAAAGAATGCATGACCTCCTCAAGCAGATGGGAAAAGAGGATGTGGAAATTATTGATAGGGATTTGGGCTTTGAGCTGTGCCAATTGGATGGAATAGATGTTATTGTCTTGGGGAGTTTTGTTAAGGCCGGGGATATGTTTGCTACCGATGTGAAAGTTTTGGATATCGACTCAAAGAGCCTTCTGAGGAGTGCCAGCTCAAAAGGCATTGGAGTCCAGAGCATTCTCGAAAGCCAGATTGATGAACTAAGTAAGGAAATCTCTCGGGGAGTCGGGCTCTCAGAGCGTAAAATAAGAGCCACTCAACTCAGTATTGCTGAGGCCACCACCGCTTCCATGGATTCCTACAATTTCTTTTTAAGAGGAAGAGAGGACAAGGAAAAATACTACTTTGATGATGCCCGACGATTTCTAGAGAAGGCAGTTGAGATCGACCCGACCTTCGCCTTAGCTTACCGCTATCTCGCTGATGTTTACACTGTTTTAGGTAATACCAAAGCGAGAGATGATGCAATCGAGAAAGCTAAGAAGTTTTCTGAGAAAGCAACGGATAAAGAGCGACTTTTTATTGAAGCTGCTTATGCCATGCACATTGAGAGAGATCTAGAGAAGAGATTAGGTATTATAAAGGAATTAGTAAAGAAATACCCTAAGGAGAAACGAGCTCACTATGAATTAGGCTTAGAATACAAAGGACAGGAATCATTCGATGAGGCCATCAAAGAATTCCAAAGAACATTGGAACTTGATC
>Ga0315551_10001430_pt1 | contig 17982 bp, 14 predicted proteins | sample SalMarSW160290MG_FD_203678 | JGI IMG/M metagenome (GOLD analysis project Ga0315551, IMG submission 203678) | Salt marsh sediment microbial communities from the Plum Island Ecosystem LTER, Massachusetts, United States - Salt Marsh Sediment SW1602-90 ...
GACGCTGGTGTGGAAGTGGTTTTACTCACCGATGATGGACTGAAGCCACGGATTGAAGAGACATTTGGGCGATCCGGTTTGATCGTGGATACTTTGCGCCTAAAACAAGCCCGCTCTTATTTTAATTATGAACATAGCTCTGTTCAGTGGTGGTTAGATTTCCTGCGCAGGGCAGGAGCTTCGAACAAGATTAACCTGGAAGCAGTTGATAGTTACCTGCACCAGGTAGAAAGCGAAGCCCATCCTCGCCGAAAGATGTTATTCCCCCTGATGAAGGTGGTCGTAGCCGTGATGAGACGATCTCTGACTGCCCGGCAGGAACTGGCACAGTTCCAGAAACGGTTCAACCCTAAATTGTATGCTGATTTATTCGAACGCTACCGGCCAGATTTAGTGATTGCCAGCACGCCGGGGTGGCGATACGACCGGTATTTATTGAGAGAAGCAGCTGCCAGAGGGGTGCCCAGCGCGGCTGCAATTGTAGGGTGGGACAATACAAGCAGCTATAGCTTGCCGGGCGCCGAGGTCGATTGGGTTACATGTTGGTCGGAGATTCAAAAGGAGGAGCTGGTTTTAGGCTCGGATTGGTCACCACAAAGCGTGAACATTGCAGGCATCCCATCTTACGATGGTTACTTCCGGCGGGAATGGTTACTGCCCCGAGATGAATATTTCCGCCTGCATGGGTTAGATCAGGGGCGTAAGTTGATCTCTTACGCCTGTAGTTTTATAAGCTTCTCGCCCAATATTCAGAATGTGGAAGCCCTGGCTCGGTTGGTCTCTGCGGAAAAGCTGGAAGCTCCAGCCCAGCTTTTAGTCCGGCTTCACCCCAATCATTTCTTGGATGTGCCCCGTTTTATCAAAGAGCGCGAACAAATCCGCCAGATGGCGCAGGACCTGCCTTTGGTACATGTGGTGGAACCGGTGCCTCTGGGCGGCGAGCTGGGCTATTATTCCGGGGAAGATATGCCTGAAAAGTCGTCGATGATGGCTTATTCGGATGTATTCACAACGGTGTACTCTACAATGGTGGTGGAAGCGGCGGTTCACACCCGACCGGTGGTGAGTGTATGCATTGATTCGTCGGAAGGGTGGCCGGGTAAATATACGTTACCGTTATCGAAAATAGGTAACTGGCCGACTCATTCTCGTTTCAGGCTATCCGGCGCCGGTAGGGAAGTGCTAGATGAGACCCAGCTACGCCAGGCGATTGATTATTATCTAGAAAATCCCGAGGCGGAAAGCGAAACACGCCAGGGCTTTGTTGAACGGGAATGTACCTACACAGATGGCAGCGCTGGCAGGCGTACTGCTGGGTTCTTTCTGGAGAAATTGGGTATCGACCATGCTGGCTGATTTGAACAAACGTCTAAACCTGGCTGCGCGGGCGCTGCTCACCGGTCGGGTGTCATCCCAATTACACCCGGACATTCCGATGATCACCTCAGAAGATCTGCTCGAAGTGAAGGAATTTTTCCCGATGGAGAAGTTCTTCATTTTTGGGCACGCTCGCTCAGGCACAACACTGCTGGTCCGCTTGATACGGCAACACCCGCAAGTACATTGTAATTACCAGGCGCATTTCTTCACGCGACCTCCTCTATTGCAGTCCCTGGTAGCGGATGCCGATGTAAGAGCATGGCTGTCCCGGCGTAGCAACCGCTGGAACCGCGGGAGAGATCTCTCCCCGGTGGTTTTACGGACGGTGGCTGATTTCATCATGGAACGAGATGCTCGAAAAGAGGGTAAATATATTGTGGGCGACAAAAGCCCCAACAGCTTGCTGAATGGAGACGCTGTGCGGTTAATGCAAAAGATATATCCTGAGGCGCGGTTGATCTATATCGTGCGGGATGGTCGTGATGCCTTGATCTCGCATCGTTTTCAGAACTTCATCGACGCTCCCCAACATCTTTCCAGAGAAGATCTGGAAATCCGGGAGGCGTTTAGCCGGCAGTCGAGCGCCTTTCTAGGGGGACAGCGTTCTCTTTTCAGCGAGAAAGGTTTTCGCCGTGCGGTCGAGGGCTGGATACAGAATGTCCAGGAAACCGACCAGTTGGGAAAGCAGTATTACGGAGAACGTTATGTTGCCTTGCGTTACGAGGATTTACTGAAAGGACCCTGGGATGCGATGAGCAGGTTATGGGTTTTCTTGGGGGCGGACGTTACCCAAAAAGGCTTGCGAGAGGCTTTGGATAAGGAGTTGCAACAGAACCCTGATGCGGATTGGCAAAGACAGAAAGCCGGTGATCTAGTTGAATCTCTGAATAAAGGTAAACAGGGTTCCTGGCGGGATTTGTTTACCGAGAACGACAGGAAGGTATTCAAAGCGATCGGCGGTCAAACCTTGATCACATGGGGATACGAGCAAGATTTAAATTGGTGAACCAGGTAGATTTATAAAGCTAAGACATGCGATTCTTAATTACGGGTTTAGGATCGATTGGGCGCCGCCATTTACGCAATTTGCTGACATTAGGGGAAAGGGATATTTATCTATACCGGACCTACCGGAGCACGTTGCCTGATGAAGAATTGTCAGCTTTCCCGGTTGAAATCGATCTTGAAGCTGCGCTGGCCCATAAACCAGATGCAGTTATTGTGGCGAATCCAACCGCCTTCCACCTCGATGTAGCTATCCCGGCAGCTGAGATGGGCTGCCAGTTATTGCTGGAAAAGCCGCTGTCTAATTCTATGGATGGCGTGAGAGGCTTGCAGGCGGCAGTCTCGCGGGGAGGCGGGCAGGTTTTGGTAGGGTTTCAGTTTCGCTTCCACCCAGGATTGATCCAATTAAAACGCTGGCTTGTGGAAGGTAGGATTGGTCGACCATTATCAACCAGAGCAGTTTATGGCGAATACTTGCCCGAGATGCACCCATGGGAAGATTACCGGCATAGCTACAGCGCCAGGGGAGAGCTAGGCGGAGGTGTGATCCTCACCCTGTGCCACCCCCTGGATTATCTGGGTTGGCTGTTGGGCGAGGTTGAGGCCGTATGGAGTTTCAACGGAAAATTAAACGATTTTGAGATCAAAGTAGAAGACACCGCGGAAATTGGATTGAGATTTCGGAACGGTGTGCTGGGAAGTGTTCACCTGGACTATAACCAGCGTCCGGCTGCGCATGGGCTGGAGATTGTGGGAACAGAGGGTACTTTGCGTTGGGACAACGCCAACGGATCGGCTTCGGTTTACCAGGCGGGATCGAACTTGTCGGGGGATGAAAAAGCAGGAGAGTGGGAGTCTTACCAACTGCCCGATGGCTTTAAGCGCAATGACATGTTTTTAGCTGAAATGCGCCATTTTTTATCCGTAGCGAGGGGAGAAACTAAGCCTATTTGCTCGCTTGCAGACGGGAAGCGTGCGCTTGAATTGGCTTTGGCAGCCCACACCTCGCAAAAAGAGAACAGGCTGGTAAATTTAAATGCTTAGAACCTCTTGGCCTCAAGGTGCCAGCTGGACACGTTCCCATAGGATATTGTCCGAGCCAACCCGCAATGAAAAAGGCAGGTCATCTGGAGCACCACCCACCAGGTAATACCGGTCCAAATAAGGTTGGGCTTCATCTGTGTTCCCCCAGAGCTGGACGACCACATCCGGTTTGAGTTCTCCAAGGGAATAGTCATAATCCCATTTCAAGTGTCCTGGACGGAAATCACTGATGCCAGCTAGAGATAGTTTTCCGTGAACTTTTTCATGGGCGATCTTTACATCGTTCTTACCCAGCAGGTCTATCGCAAAGCGATCTGAAAAATAGGGGATGGCCCCGGCGCTTACCACCGCGACACTGGCCTGAGGGGCTGTTATTTTATCTACTGCCAGAGCAATTTGAATGTATTCTTTGTTGCCCTCTATAAATAACGGTTGACGGAGGAGCGCCCACCTTTCCAGCGATCTGATATTGACCAGATAATTAAAATTGATCATACTGGCCCCGACAAATAGTACTAATCCGAGATTGGTAAATAGGGCAGCCAGGTTTGTAAAGTCCTTGAGTTTGTTCACCAATGTTTCACGGAAGCGATCAGCGGTGAAGACAAATAGGGTGAAATACAGGGGCATCACGATGGAAATATAACGGTTGCTGCCGCCTTTCTGCTCCCAGGCATCTCCGCCAACGTAGACGCTATATGCCAATTGCCCGAGGAAGACAAGCAAAAGCAACAGAATAAAGCGATCCCGCCTAAATACGAGGGCTATAAACGGAAAGAGGAATAAAAGCCAATTCATTTGCAAGATAAATTGAACAAGAACATAAAACCCGTGGGCGATGCGTAAGGTGGATGGATAACCAGTCATTTTCAGGTAATATGTGTTAGGCAGGATATCCCCGTAGTACCACAACCTGAATAGAGACTGGCCCAAGATGAAGATGAATAACAATCCGAAGCCCCAAAGGAGGTTTTGCCTGCGGCGTTCTGGCAGTGCCAGGGATAAGAAGAGCAGGATGACCAGATAGGGAACGGCCATATCGATACGAATAAGCGTACTCACGCCCAACAGAACAAATAGCCAAGGTGAGAAATCCCTTTTACGCAAATTCTCCAGCCCTACCCACAAAGCAGCGGAGACGACCAGGGTGAGAACACTGACCTCCATTCCCTGCAGCCCCCAATTATTGAGCGGGTTATAGAAAGCTGTCAGGATGACCACCAGCAAAGAGATCAATTGACTACCTGTGAGGCTTTCCACGATTTTTTTGACAAAGTATAAATTTGCGATCAGGAAGACAGCACCACTGATCTGGATGAGAACGCTGATCTTGGTAGCTGAAAATGGAAAGAGGTGGAAAATTGCCATGAAAACCACCCATAGAGGATTTGTGTAACCTTCAACCCGCGCTCCTGCGGGATTCCATACCAGGCCATAGCCGTGAGCGAGATTTCTGGCGTATCGCATAGAGATCATGGCATCATCAAACAAGACAAAATATCGTTCCCCGGAGACGATGAAGCTGGTTTGGTAAATGTAGATCCCAGCATATATCGCATAAACTAATATGATTAGAAGAAAGGCGATATTTATTTTCTTGAGAGTTTTCATGCAATTATCCTGGAATGTTTAGACATTCCTGACAGAGAGGGGTGGTGGAGTGGATTATATCAAACCTGACATGGACAAAATCAAGTTGAGGAGATGATATTTACAGGAATGTTAATCGAACAGAAAAGGAACAATGCTATAATCCTACCTTTGTGGGTGACCAAGAATGCAGCTAAATGCTGATCAAAAACCTTACTATATTACGAGTTTTTTTATGCTCAATTACCGGCCAATGAGGGGTTCTTTTCATGGGTCGATAACCAAACTCGAGATACTATCAATTGTTGCAAGGAGATGAACGTCATGACAGAACAACTCCAAGAAGGTGTATTAGTATCTCCTTATGGGGGGAGACTAGTCAATCTCGTGGTAGACAGTGAAGAACGCCAAGAATTATTCGAGCGTTCTGTGCGTTTGCCTTCAATACAAATCTCGCAACGAGCCTTATGCGATTTGGAATTACTAGCGACGGGAGCTTTCTCACCCCTCGACCGCTTCATGGGAAAAGCCGACTACGAACGTGTCCTCACGGAGATGCGTCTTGACGATGGTACCCTGTTTCCTATACCCATCACGCTACCAGTGGTGGAAAGTGAGCTGCCCAAGTATGGTGAGCAAATAACATTGTGCGATGCGCGCAACAACAATATCGCCATCATGCAAATTGAAGAGGTATATCATTGGGACCAGCAACGGGAAGCCCGGTTGGTATTAGGGACGACGGATGCACGCCACCCCCTGATCTCCGAGATGGTCCGCTGGGGTAAAGTATACGTGTCTGGCTCTTTGAAGGTGCTAGATTTACCTCCGTACCACGACTTTGTTGATCTGCGCCTAACTCCGGCTCAAGTGCGGGCTCGATTGGAAGAGATGGGCAATGCGAATGTGGTTGCCTTTCAGACTCGCAACCCCATGCACCGCATTCATGAAGAGTTGACCAAGCGGGCTGCGGAAGAAGTAGACGGCAGTTTATTGATTCATCCGGTGGTAGGTATGACTAAACCGGGGGATGTAGACCATTACACCAGAGTGAGGGTCTATCGAACGCTGGTAGAAAATTATTATGACAGAAAAAAAACACTACTGAGCCTGTTACCATTGGCGATGCGAATGGCGGGTCCGCGCGAAGCTCTTTGGCATGCAATTATTCGTCGAAATTTTGGCGCAAATCACTTCGTTATCGGTCGAGATCATGCCGGTCCAGGTAATGATAGCAGTGGTAATCCCTTCTACGGGCCTTACGAAGCTCAAATGATGTTGACTCAATATGAGGAGGAGATCGGCGTCAAACCCGTAGAATTTAAAGAACTGGTCTATTTAGAAGATTATCAACGCTATGAGGAACTTAGTAAAGTGCCAGAAGATGCCCGGATAGCCTCGATTTCTGGCACTCAGGTGCGAGATGACTACCTGGCGAAAGGTAAATCATTGCCTGAGTGGTTTACACGGGCCGAAACGGGTGAAATCCTGGGGCAGATGTACCCCCCAAGACACAAACAAGGGGTTTGCATTTGGTTCACCGGATTGAGCGGTGCTGGTAAATCAACCACCGCAGAAGTGCTCACCTCGTTATTGTTGGAACGCGGACGGCAAGTTACCTTACTGGATGGTGATGTGGTGCGCACACATCTCTCCAAGGGCTTGGGTTTCAGCCAGGAAGATCGGGATATAAATATATTGAGGATAGGCTTTGTGGCTAGCGAGATTTCCCGCCATGGCGGCACGGTGATCTGTGCGGCGATCAGTCCCTACCGGGCAACCCGCAATGAAGTCCGTAAGATGGTGGGTGAGGATCAGTTCGTTGAGGTATTTGTGGACACGCCTATTGAAGTCTGCGAGGAACGCGATATAAAAGGTTTATACGCGCGCGCCCGCCGGGGACAGATCACCGGATTCACCGGTGTAGATGACCCTTACGAAACACCCGTTGACCCAGAGCTCACCCTCGAAACCGTGGGGATACCCCCGATTGAAAATGCGAGAAAGATTGTTGCTTATCTTGAGGAGCGAGGCTTTGTCCTTCCTGATGGTTTCGATAATCGCACTGATGGGCGTAAAGAAGAAAAGGTGCTTTTAGAAGAAGAGGAGCACGCTTAATTCAAGATGACAGGTCTGCCTGAACAGTTCGATCTAAGCGATCGGGTGGCCGTGGTGACCGGCGGGGCCGGATTGCTCGGTGCTGAGTTTTGCCGTACGCTGGCTGACGCTGGGGCTCAGGTCATCGTGGCAGACATCGATGGAAAAGTGGCAGAAGCGCTGGCGGACTCCTTGAACGAAGCGAGGCCTATTTCTAAAGACCAAGCTGGGGGCGTGCGCGCTCTGGGTGTGGCAACCGATGTAACTGAGCGTGAGTCTGTCCTGGAGATGGTGGATGCCACCCTCCGCCATTTCAAACAGCTAGATATATTAGTCAACAGCGCTGCTCTTGATCCCAAATTTGACCCCGAGAATATTGGCAAACATACTAATTCGTTCGAAGATTTGCCTTTGGATGTTTGGAGGCAGGCTCTGGACGTAAACCTGACGGGGATGTTCTTATGTTGCCAGGCAGCCGCGGTTCCCATGCTGGATAGAGGCCGGGGTACCATGATCAATATCTGTTCCATTTATGGGATGGTGGGTCCGGACCAGCGTCTTTACCAGCAAGCAGGACAACCAATTAAATACAAACCAGCGCATTACTCGGTTACCAAAGCAGGGGTATTAGGATTAACCCGATATCTGGCGACCTATTATGCCGGAAAGAATATCCGGGTTAATGCCCTTACTCCGGGGGGGGTCTACAATGATCACTCGGAATCATTTGTGAAGGCTTATGCAAGCCGAGCTGTGCTTGGGCGTATGGCCAGGAAAGATGAAATGAACGGCGCTTTGTTGTACCTGGCATCTGAGGCGTCAGCTTATATGACTGGAGCGAACCTGGTGGTCGACGGAGGTTGGACAGCTTGGTAGAGGCGTTAGAAGTCATGGCGTTGATCCCAGCCAGGGGTGGTTCAAAGAGTATCCCACGTAAGAACATCCGCCCTTTTGCAGGACATCCTCTGATAGCGTACAGCATAGCGGCCGCGTTGGCGGCCGAGACCATCCGGCGGGTAGTTCTTTCCACTGATGATGAAGAAATCGCGGCGATGGCGCGTGACTATGGGGCGGAAACGCCTTTCATACGTCCTGATGAGTATTCACGGGATGATACTCCCGACCTGCCGGTGTTCCGACATGCGCTTGAATGGTTGCGAGAGAATGAGAATTACCTGCCAGAGATCGTGGTTCAATTACGGCCCACTTCCCCCTTCCGGCACACTTGGCACATTGATCAAGCTGTAAGGCGCTTGGTGGAACGACCTGAGGCAGATGCGGTGCGAACGGTGTGCGTGCCCTTTCAAAACCCCTTCAAGATGTGGCAGATCAACCTCGATGGTTTCATGCAGCCCCTGCTGGCGACCGAGTTTCCTGAGGCCTATAATCTACCACGTCAGGCCCTCCCGCAAGTTTACTGGCAAACCGGTTACGTGGATGCGGCCTGGAGAGACACCATCATGATAAAGAATTCAATGACCGGAGATCAAATCCTTCCCCTCGTGATCGGATCCGACGAGTGGATCGACATCGACTCGCCAGAGGATTGGCAACGAGCGGAACGTCTGTTGGAAAACGGTGAGATTACCTTTGAGGATTTAGGATTTCGTTTGTGAGACAGACAACCGAAATGGAGGTTAGCATGCCTGTAATCAAAATTGGAGACAGGTTGGTTGGTGATGGCCAACCCACCTATGTGATCGCCGAGATCGGCGTCAATCATAATGGCATATTACCGCTGGCATTAGAGCTGATCGATGTCGCAGTTCAAGCCGGTGTGGATGCGGTTAAGTTTCAGAAAAGGAGCTTAAACAAACTTTATGCCAAGAAATATCTTGAGAATGCCAACTCGGGCGAAAAAACTCTGCGGTATTTGTTGCCAATCCTGCAGAAGGTCGAATTGTCTGACCAGGCTTACTATCAGATCGTCGAATACTGTCGAAAAAATGAGATTACTTTCTTGTGTTCTGCTTTTGACGACGAAAGCGCCGATTTCCTGGATGAGTTAGGCGTACCAGCCTTTAAAGTCGCTTCGGCAGACTTAACCAACTTACCGCTCCTGGATCATTTGGTGAAAAAAGGGAAGCCGCTCATCCTGTCTACCGGCATGTCGCGCATGGAAGAAGTGGAAATCACAGTGGATTTCTTGAAAGAAAAAAAAGCTGAGTTTGCATTGTTGCATTGCAACAGTACTTACCCAGCTGCGTTTGAGGACATAAACCTTCTTTTTATGAAGCGCCTGCGCCAATTTGGTGTGCCGGTGGGTTACTCCGGGCATGAGCGCGGCATCGCCGTTTCCACTGTGGCAGCAGCTCTTGGAGCCAGCATCATCGAACGCCATATCACCCTCGACCGCACCATGGATGGCCCGGATCACGCCGCCAGCCTTGAGCCTCAAGGTTTTAAGAAAATGGTACGAGATATCAGGCAAGTTTCAATTGCTTTGGGAACCGGAGAGGAGAAATTTATCTCCAGGGGTGAAATCCTCAATCGAGAGGTTTTAGGTAAAAGTTTAGTCGCCAAGGATACTATCCAACCGGGCGAGATTATCACGGAAGAAAAGGTGACGGTAAAAGGCCCAGCGCTGGGGCTTTCTCCACAACGATATCCTGAGCTAATCGGCCGGAGTGCTACTCGTTTGGTTGAAGTGGATGAGCCATTCTTAGAGCGTGATTTAGGTATCGAGATAGACCTTAACGTGGAGCATACCTTGCCAATGGATTGGGGGTTTACCGTTCGTTTCCGTGATTTTAAGGACGTCCTGATTTATAAACCCCACATCCTGGAATATCATTTCACAGACCAGGACCTGGAGGAGCATTACCCAGGTGAGGATTTTGATCTCAAACTGGTTGGGCATGCTCCCGAATTCTTCGAGCGCACTCTGGTAGATCTGTGCACAGAGAACGAACGCCAACGCAGCCATTCCGTAGCATTGATCCAAAAAACCATAGATCTGGTGGGGGAGATGGCCCCACATTTCATTGGGGTGCCCAAGGTGATTGTGCACACCGGCGGTATGAGTCTCGACCATCCGATAGAGAATAGACAGATGCTCTACGATAATTTACGTCGTTCGGTTGATGAATTAGATTACGGCGGGGTGGAATTGCTATTGGAGAATTTACCCCCGCACCCCTGGTATTTCGGGGGGCAGTGGTTGACTAACGCTTTCATGGACGCCTGCGAAATCCGCGATTTCATTGAGCCTTTAGGTTTGAACATTTGCTTCGATACTTCACACTCAAAATTATATTGCAACTGGGCGCACAAGGACTTCTACGACCAAGTAAGGGTGAGCTTGCCTTATATCCGACACCTGCACCTTTCAGACGCAGCCGGGTTAGATGGAGAGGGTTTACAGATCGGCGAAGGGACCATAGATTGGGTGAAATTTTTCAGGGTCATTGGCGCCGGGCGACCCGATGGGTATAAGGGCACCATGATCCCGGAAATATGGAGGGGGCACCAACGCCAGGGTGAAGGTTTCTTAATCGCAATTCAACGACTTTCCGAGGCTTATTTTATAGCCCAGCAGATGAATCAATCAGGCCAAAAACTGAAAAATTCTAGCGATCGGCTCTAAAGTATTTAAACAAGCCTCAATCATTTATGAATAATTCCCTAATTGCATCAGGTCAATTGCGCTTAAGGAGAGCGCAGTGGTTATCCTCCTGGCGCCTATTTCAGATCACCCGACATATAACTGCCAAAGCTCATGTAGCTAAGGGCCAGCAGCCGGTGGTTTTTTTCAACGCATCTAGCCGGCTGACGGGGCTTAGTTTGAACGCAGCTTTCACGTTTCTTACAGCCTCTGGTGTACAACTGGCAGGCGCGCCGGTGGTGAATTTTGCCTGCCACAGCGGTATGAGCCGTTGCGTATTAGGAACAGACCGGGATGACCATACCCAACCGCCCCCTTGCGATGGTTGCATAACCCGTTCAGAAGGCCTGTTTGGACATGTACCCACCGAATGGTTCAATTTCCAGCGAGATAAAAACCTGGAGCAGGCCCTGCAGGGCTTGGATGTGGAAGCACTGAGTGCATTTGAGTGGACCCATGATGATAATCTGGGTTTTCAGGAAAGAATACCTCTTGGCCAGCTGGTCCTACCATCGCTCCGTTGGGCTTTGCGGAAGCACCACCTGGGAGACAATGAAGCCACGCGCTTCCTTTTGAGAGAATACCTGCTCTCGGCCTATAATTTAGCAAAAGAATTCCTGCGATTCCTTGAGCGGGTTGAACCCGCCAGCGTTGTGGTTTTCAATGGGATCATGTATCCCGAAGCAACCGCCAGGTGGGTAGCACAAAAGAAGGGCTTACGGGTTATGACCCATGAAGTTGGTTTTCGCCCATATTCCGCCTTTTTTTCCGATGACCAAGCCACGGCTTACCCAATCCATATCCCTGAGGATTTTGAACTTTCCAATGCGCAAAACGCTCGCCTGGACGCTTATTTGAAACAACGTTTTGAAGGTAACTTTACCATGGCGGGCATCCGATTTTGGCCTGAGATGCACGGCGTGAGCGAATCATTCGACCAATATGCGGAAAAGTTTAAACAAATTGTGCTGGTATTTACCAATATCGCTTATGACACCAGCCAGATACACGCAAACACAATCTTCCCTGATATGTTTGCCTGGTTAGAGGTGGTATTGGCGTTGATCCGTGACCATCCAGATACTTTGTTTATTATCCGTGCCCATCCAGACGAGATGCGTCCAGGCAAGGAAAGCCATGAAAGCGTGAAACAATGGGTTGAAATCAAGCGGGTCAACCAGCTGGGAAACGTAATTTTTATTGAGCCGCGCGAATATCTGAGCTCATACGAATTGATACCGCGAGCTAAATTTGTGATGGTATACAATTCATCCATTGGGTTGGAAGCGGTGCTTATGGGTGGAGCAGTGCTATGCGGCGGCAAAGCCCGCTACACCCAATACCCAATGGTATATTTCCCCAAATCCGCTGAAGCCTACAAGCAGAACGCTGAAGCCTTCCTGTCCATGACGGGAAAGCCAGAATTGCCGGAAGAATTTCAAAAGAATGCGCGGCGGTTTCTGTTCTACCAGCTCTATCGAGCTTCCTTGCCTTTCGACCAGTTCTTAGAAGAGCATCCGCGACCAGGATATGTGCAGCTGAAATCTTTCTCGTGGAGAAAGTTGTCAGCGGAACGCTCTGAAACCATGGCCGTGCTGGTTGATGGAATCCTGCATGGCAAACCGTTCCTGATGGAAGGGCTCTGAGAATGGCAGAGAAAATAGAGATCATACCGGTCTCTCTTTTAGATATACACCGCTCCAGGGTCGCTGATTTGAAACATTTGGCGCGAAAGCTGCGATTAGAATTTGGCTGGCATTACCTTCTTGATCTGACCTGGATCCTGAGCCAGCTAGATAGTTTCATAGAGAAAAAGTATATGGACGCGGGCGCTGGCATAGGGATGATGCAATGGTATTTAGCCCAACAAGGTGCGGAAGTGATGAGCGTAGACCGTGAAAGCCGAGCTCATTTACCCATGCATTTCAGGTGGCACTATCATGTGACTGGACTGCGGGCCCAAGACTTATCTGAAAGGGTCCAAATTGGGGGTTATGCTCATTTCGATAAGCCAAATCTATTTCGAAAAGTCGCCCTCAGCGTGCGCGATTTCTCTTTGATGATCATACCAAAGCGTCGAAAGGGGTTGGTGGTGATTTACAATCAGGATTTGAAAAACCTTGAAGATATCCCAGATAATACTTTCGATGCTGTTGTAGCAGTTTCGTCGCTGGAGCATAATTCCCCTCAAGACCTGGAGAAGGTAGTGCTTGAACTAATACGCGTGCTTAAACCTGGGGCTAAGCTATTGGCGACTTTAGGAGCCGGGCGTGACAAGGATTGGTTCCACGAACCGTCGCGAGGCTGGTGCTATACAGAGGCCTCTCTTCGTCGGATTTTCGGCTTATCCCCCATGGCCTCGTCCAATTATGACCGTTATGACGAGCTTTTTCAGGCACTGCGGAATTGCGCCGAATTACGAGATCATCTGGCCTCTTTTTATGCTCGTTCTGGTGATAATGGAATGCCCTGGGGCGTCTGGGATCCGCAATACCAACCGGTGGGTGTATGCAAGTTAAAAGCAGATGATTAGACGAGTGAATGCATTCTACCGGGCGAAGCGCGATGTGAAATTAGTCAGGTGGCAATTCCGGCGAGGGATGACTGCGCTACGATGGGGTTTCTCAGATCTCGCCAATGCCCCGATCATTTTCGGTAACGCCATGCCAAAATCGGGCTCCCATCTCATAATCCAAGTGTTACAAGGCTTGACCCGCATTGGCCCTTTTGTGAACCCTGGCTTTCCACCTGCCAACCGGTCCGAGGACAACCAGAAACTCATGCCAGAAGCAGTGCTGGAGAACATCCAGCGTATGCGATCTGGAGATATCGGATATGGTTATATACATGCGCGCGAGCCGTTCATCAATGCCCTTACCCGTCCAAGAAGGATGACCCTATTCGTTTATCGAGATCCACGAGATATGATCGTCTCGCATGTCTTCTATGCGACGGAAATCTACCAGGAGCACGGTATGAACCCGTATTACACCAAGGTCCTGAAAACCGTCGAGGAGCGAATCAACGCGCAGATATTGGGCGTCAAAGAGCCGGGGTTTGAGCTTTCCTCCGTTCGAACGAAATATCGGGCCTACCTGGACTGGTTGGAAGTACCAGGGGTGTTATGTCTGCGGTTTGAAGACTTGATATTGGACCGTGAGGCCACCCTGAATGCAATCTTAGATCACCTGGCTGTGCATGGCTATACTCCGCGGATCCTACCTGTAGAAGCAATCGCGATTCTCAAGCAAGCTATTGCGCCCCACAGATCAGGGACATTCCGCAAGGGTAAACCAGGCAACTGGCGGGAATACTTCACTCCGGAAAACATCGCTAATTTCAAAGATTCCACCGGAGATTTATTGATCCGTCTGGGTTATGAGCAAAATGGGAACTGGTAATAAGGAGATGACCTTCGGGAAGTAATGACGCAATCTTTTCTGGGAGGCGTGAAAGTAAAAATTGTGCTTGATGCGAAACGAGCACGCCGTACTTTCAGGCGAGTACGGCAGGAGATGCGCTTCGGTAAACATACTTTGGAAGAAACCCCGATCTTGTTTGCCAACTCCTTTCCAAAAAGCGGCACGCATCTATTGACCCAGATTCTCCGGGGATTTTCGCGGATAGGCCCAGCCGTTGACAGCGGCTTTCCGGCGGTCGTCACCTTTGAAGGGGAAAGCGGTAAACCGCGGGATGAAGTTGATATCCTGACCGACCTGCAGCGTCTACGACCCGGCGATACTGCTTATGGGCATATACACGCAATGCCAGGAGTTGTAGCATATCTATGCCGCCCAAGCTTGGCGACGTATTTTCTGTTGCGCGATCCCCGGGATGTAGTCGTCTCTCACGTGCATTACGTTACCGAAATGGATCCAAATCATGCTCATCATAAATATTACACTGAAGTGCTCCGGGATTTTGACGAGCGTCTGAGTGTGAGCATTTTGGGGCGCCCAGAGTGGGACCATCCATTTCCGAATATCTGCCAGCGTTTCGAACCATATCTGGGTTGGTTAAATAGACCTGAGGTTATGGTTCTACGTTTTGAGGACTTAATAACCGATATGACATCCACGATAGGCCGGGTGCTAGATCACGCGGTCAAGCGCGGATTTCTTATTACAGGCGAGCGCGATTTGGCGATTGAAAACCTCGAGGGAGGCGTTGATCCTAAACGGTCGCCTACATTTCGTCTGGGAAGGGTTGGTTCGTGGCGAAATAGTTTCACAGATGAGCATAAGCGGTTATTTAAAGAGGTTGCAGGAGACTTATTGGTACAGTTAGGGTATGAAGACGACAATGATTGGTGAGGTAAGGAAGCAAAGATACAGCTCAACAGACCAACAGATCCGGTGTTCAGTCGTAATCAGGGCTTATAACGAGGAAAAACATATCGGTCGTTTGATGGCCGGTCTAGCTCAGCAAACCATAAAGGACCTGGAAATCATCCTGGTTGATTCCGGGTCGACAGATTCAACCATTGCGACCGCGACGGCAATCTCCAGTGAATATGCATTCAAGGTGGTGCATATTCAACCAAAAGAGTTTACTTTTGGGTATTCGCTCAACCGCGGAATTGAAGAAGCCCGCGGGGAATTTATCGTGATCGCCAGCGCCCATATATATCCCGTTTATCCAGATTGGTTAGAGCGTTTGTTGGAGCCATTCAATGATCCTAAGGTGGCTTTGACATATGGGAAGCAAAGGGGTAACACCTTTACCAACTTCTCTGAAAATCAAATATTTGCACACTGGTATCCAGATATTTCACAACGCCGCCAGAATCATCCATTCTGCAACAATGCTAACGCGACAATCCGTCGAGAGCTTTGGCAGATACATTCATATGACGAGACACTCTCAGGATTGGAGGATCTGGCCTGGGCACGATGGGCGATCGAAGCCGGATATACAATTTCATATGTTTGTGAAGCAGAGGTCATTCACCTGCATGATGAGGTTCCCCGGGCGGTTTATAATCGTTATAAGCGGGAGGCGATGTCATTTAAGCGGATATTTCCCGAAGAACGCTTCAAATTATGGGATTTCTTGCGCTTGTTTACCTCTAACTGTGCCAGCGACCTGTGGCAAGCTGCCAAACAGCGGGTACTTTTAGCCAACCTGGGGAGTATTTTCTGGTTTCGCTTAATGCAGTTTTGGGGAACTTACCAGGGATTCCGCCATTCTGGACCGTTAAGCTGGGAACTCCGGCAAACATTTTATTACCCGCGTGGGAAGATATTATCATCAAGAGAAGTTTCACGCCAAATCGAACCTATCCGTTATAAGGATGCTGCAAAGAAATTATGACAGAAATCGTGGCCCTGGTGCCCATGCGGCACGAATCCCAGCGCGTGCCTGGAAAAAATTTTAGGTCCCTGCTCGGGCAACCCCTTTATGTTCACATCCTTGACAATCTACTGACGTGTTCAGAAATTTCTAAAATCGTTGTTGATACGGATAGCGATGTAATCATAGAGGGTTTGAGAGATCGATTTCCCGAGGTGAAAATCCTGGTACGCCCCGGTCATTTATGCGGCGATGAAGTTCCGATGAACGAGATCTTGCTTTACGATTCAGCAGAAGTGCAGGCAGATTTTTATGTCCAGACACACAGCACAAACCCTCTGCTGAGACCCGAGACTATCTCCCGCGCTATTCAAACATTTTTGGAAAATTATCCGACACACGACTCTTTATTTTCGGTAACTCGCATACAAACGCGCCTGTGGGATGCCCTCGGGCACCCGATTAACCACAACCCGGCGATCTTACTACGTACGCAAGATCTGCTGCCCGTGTACGAAGAAAATTCCTGCCTGTATATCTTCGGGCGTGAATCGTTAGTAAAGCGCCAAAATCGCCTGGGTGAACATCCATTGATGTTTGAAATTGAGGCAACAGAAGCTTGGGATATTGATGAAGAGATAGATTTTCTTATCGCTGAATTCCTGATGAGTCTGAGGAAAAGCGATCCGAAATCAACTTAGATCAAGGATCGATTTTCGGTTTATGGAAGATAAAAAGATAAGTTAATTATGCTGAAGATCCTGTTTTCTGCCCCTTACATGATTCCAGTACTGGAGCGTTTCCAGTTCGTTTTTGATCATTACAAGATTGCGTTAATCGTGCCGGAGCAGGTGATAGAACGCCTCGATGAAGAGGACCTGCTAAATATTGCTGGCGAGTTTGACGGCGCCATTTGCGGTGATGACCGCTTTACTAAGCGAGTGTTAGAAGCTTGCGCGCCGCGTTTGAAAGTCATCTCTAAATGGGGTACCGGCATTGATTCGATAGACCAGGCTACCGCGAAGCAACTCTCTATCCAGGTGTGTCGAACGCCAGAGGCATTTACAATGGCAGTGGCCGACACGGTGATGGGTTATATCCTGGCGTTCGCCCGACGACAGCCATGGATGGATAACGCCATGAAAGCTGGAAAATGGACAAAACTACCCGGACGTTCTCTGAGCGAATGTACCTTGGGAGTAGTGGGCGTGGGTAATATAGGTAAAGCTGTATTGCGGCGGGCGCGTGTTTTTGGGATGAGGTTACTGGGAAACGACATTATCGATATTCACCCTGATTTCGTTCAGGAAAACGGCTTGAAAATGACCTCATTGGAAGATTTACTACCGCTGGTCGATTACCTCAGTTTAAATTGTGATCTCAATCCAAGCAGTTATCATCTGATTAACCGGAAAACATTGGGGTTGATGAAGCCCCAGGCTGTTTTGATAAACACGGCGCGAGGTCCTATTGTGGATGAAGACGCGTTAATTAAGGCTTTAAGGGCGGGTAAAATTGCAGGCGCTGCCTTAGATGTCTTTGAGCAGGAGCCTTTGCCTACAGATAGCCCCTTGATGGGATTTGACAATGTCCTGCTGGCGCCGCATAACGCAAATTCCAGCCCGTCTGCCTGGGAAACCGTACATTGGAATACTATTTATAACCTGTTGGATGGGTTGGATTTGGATGTGGCTGATCTAGACTTATTGCGGAATGCCCACAAGGAATCAGATTATTAACCCTTGAACAATGGATACTAAAACACCTAATAACTATTCGAAAGATGAGAGGACCGTGCTGGTCACGGGGGCCGCGGGGGGTATCGGGCGCTCGGTTGTGCAGGTTTTTGGGAACGCGGGTTGGCGGATGATTGGCGTGGATCGAGCACCCTTTGGAGAACCGTTTCCAAATACAAGCTTGTTCATACAGGCGGATATTTCCGCTCCACAAGATCTGGAAGAGATTTTTTC
>Ga0315551_10001440_pt1 | contig 17910 bp, 25 predicted proteins | sample SalMarSW160290MG_FD_203678 | JGI IMG/M metagenome (GOLD analysis project Ga0315551, IMG submission 203678) | Salt marsh sediment microbial communities from the Plum Island Ecosystem LTER, Massachusetts, United States - Salt Marsh Sediment SW1602-90 ...
CGGCGTGTTGGTAGAATACGGACCTACGTCTGAGCTCTTTACTAACCCCAAAGATAAACGAACTGAGGACTACATCACCGGACGGTTCGGATAAAGGCAAAAAGGAGGTGACAATAATGGAGATAAGAACAACCTTTCATAAGAAATTGAGGGAGATACAGGATGAGGTTTTGGTCATGGGCAGCATGGTGGGAAAAGCTATTATGTCCTCCGTTAAAGCCCTTAAAGAGAGAGACCTTGACCTGGCGCACCAGATAATCAGCAATGACCTGAAGGTAAACCAGAAGCGATTTGAAATCGAGGAGAAGTGTGTTGAGCTTATAGCTACTCAGCAACCGATGGCCAGTGACCTTCGCATCATCATTGCTATTCTCAATATTACGACTGAAATAGAGCGGATAGGCGATTACGCTATGGGCATTGCCCGGATTGTAATAATGATTGGTGATGAGCCGCCCCTCAAACCGTTGATTGATATTCCCCGTATGGCAGAAAAAATGACAGATATGCTACATCGCAGTCTAGACGCCCTTGTTAAACATGATGCTGCTACCGCCAGGGAAATCGCTGCTGAAGATGATGACGTGGATAATCTATACGACCAGGTGTTTCGTGAGCTACTCACATTCATGGCGGAAGACCCGAGAACTATTACCCGAGCGACCCGGCTCATCTGGGTAGCGCATAACCTGGAGCGTAGCGCTGACAGGGTAACCAATATCTGCGAGCGAGTAGTCTATATGGTAACCGGGAAAATGGAGGAAATAGGAGCCTCAAAATACTAGCCTGAAGAGCGAGTAGCCCACAAGTAAGAATTACAGATTTTCAAACAAACAGAATACGCAACTAGTTTGGCAACTGGGTTAATATCATTAACTATGGTGGGCGGTAGAGGACTTGAACCTCTGACCTCCTGTGTGTAAGACAGGCGCTCTCACCACTGAGCTAACCGCCCATGGCACGCCTGGCGGGATTTGAACCCGCGACCTCAGCCTCCGCAGGGCTGCGCTCTATCCAGCTGAGCTACAGGCGCATACACATCTCATTCAATTGGTGCCGAAGGAGGGATTTGAACCCTCACGCCCTTAAGGGCACTACGCCCTGAACGTAGCGCGTCTGCCTTTCCGCCACTTCGGCATCTAATCCCTTGCTCCGAATTCTCTCTTTCCCAAGGCGACAAAAATAACTGCCAATAACCCCAATAGATTGAGGGGAATAAGGGCACAGATAGCGCCGGCTAAAGACAGGCCAAAACTTTTCCTTTTTATGGCCGAGATGCCACCTACTATGGCTATTATGCCCAGAACAAGAAAAAGTCCTCCGATAACCGTCAGCCAAATTGGGACGACAGCCCAACGTTCAAACCCATACCAACCGCCTGCAATACCCGGCAAGAATGAAGAAAGCCACACCCTGAGCGATATGCCGAGGGTTACTAAAGCCACCATTGCCCCTCCACCAATTACCTTAAACGCTCCTGCTACTATGCTTAAGGCTCCGCCAGCGGTAAGTAACCCACCCTTGTCACTGCCATTAGATACCATTTCTTTTTCTCCTCATTTTATGGTGGGCAGTACTGGATTTGAACCAGTGACCTCTTGCGTGTGAAGCAAGCGCTCTAACCACTGAGCTAACCGCCCACGCCTTCACACCTGTTATCCATTAAGATATATTAACTTTACCATACGCGCAAGAGGCACCGCAATTCAATCACTACACCTATTTGATAACTCAACTTCCGACACTGGAACAGCCATCTACGTGATTATAAATCAAGACATTAACTTCCGCACATATAACTTCTTGTATATATCTTCTCTTCCCCTGCTTCTTTTCTCCTATCTCAGCGGCTTGTCACAAGCGACCGCCACCGCCTCTCGCTTCATACTACAATGCCCTCAAAGGCACTTCAGAGCCCCCACAAGCCCTATAAATAGCTCTTCCTGACTTTCTCTTCCCCCTCTTTACCTCTCTCCGAAAAACTTCGCTCTCCCGTTCTCTGGACTAAATAATCAATGTTGAGCCATTCTCCATGACCGTGTCAGTGCGAGTGTGGCTTTGGTGCCAAACAGATAAGAATAACTGCCAGCAAAGTTATTATAATGCCGCTTAGAAAGGCCAAAGAATAACTTCCAGTAGTGTCAAATATCCACCCGCCATAGACTGGACCTATCATTATACCCAACGTATACACCATTCCCGCAGCTCCATAGATAGCGCCGAAATGATTTCTACCGAAGTAATCAGCGAGGAGCCCCGGTAGTATTGGCGTCAGACCACCCATGCCAAAGCCTATTAGAGAAGAATAGATATACAGCATGGTCAAATTGGTGGTTTTCAGGAGAATGGCGAAAGCTGCCACCTGCAGGCTGGCCGCAATCATCATTACGTATCTCTTGTCCATGATGTCGCCGAGTTTGCCAAACCCCAGACGGCCGGGAATGCTGAAGGCACAAAGCAGACCTACGGCGCCAGCAGCTGCTACTCCATCTATTCCTATGTCCACAGCAAACGCTACTTGATGGGTCAGCCCTATCAAATAGGCCCAGAGCCACAGCATTGCGCCTATGGATATTAACCAGAATGACTTTTGTCTTAGTGCCTGCCCGATGTTAGCATCTCTAACTTCCAATCCTTCTTGTTGCTCTTGACCGGGTATGACCTTTCGTCCCCCAGGTGTCCGCATGATAATAGCGCTTATGGGAATGCCAACCAATATCACTATTCCAGCCATGAAGGCAAAAGCAGTCTGCCAATCATACCTGGAGATGAGCCATCCAGCCAGCGGAGCCATAACTACTCCACCCACTCCCATCCCAGTTGTAGCTATACCTAAAGCTGTGCTCTTGCCGCGGTCAAACCAAGCCTCAACAGCCGTCATGGTAGGAACTGCAGATATGCCTGCGATACCTATTGACAGGACGAGACCGTAATAGAGATAGAATTGCCAGGGCTCAGTAACAGTTGTGAGCAGTAGGAAGCCAAGTCCAGCTATGAGAGTACCACACACCAGGACTGGCCGCAAGCCAATCTTGTGAATCAACCCCCCAACAAGTAAACCCATCGCACCAATGACAAAAGTCCCCACTGTCAGCGCAAGGGCTACCTGTGTCCGTGTCCATTCCATCTCCCTCACCATCACGTCAAAGAACACAGGAAAGGCATAAAACTGTGTTCCTAGTGCGCAAAACAGTAGAAGAAATGACCCGCCTACCACCCACCAACCATAGTATATTTTCTTCATATACCTGCCTGTCGGACATGCGAACTCAAAGAAGATTGATAAGGAATGATAAGGTGTTACCCAAGTCGCTCCAAATCGGCACGCTGAAGGAGCTTCATTTTTTCTTTGACTTCTCCGATAGTCTCTTTAGCTATAACTTCAGCTCGATTAGCGCCATCGGCAAGAACTTGAGCGACATAACCAGACTTGGAGGCTAAAGCAGCCCGCTTTTCCCGAAAGGGTTCCAGATTCAAACTGATGCTCTCAGCCAGTATCTTCTTGCAGTCCACACAGCCGATATTGGCACTACTACATTCTGAAGCGATTTCCTCTACCCGGGCCGGGGTGAAAAAATTGTGGAGGCGGAAAACATTACAAACTTCAGGATGACCCGGGTCAGAGCGGTACTTCCGTGCCGGGTCTGTAAAAGCGACCATCACTCGCTCCGAGATTTCCTCCGGAGAAGCAGCTATTTCAATTTGGTTATTATAGCTTTTACTCATCTTCTGCACCCCATCCAGGCCCAAAACCGAAGGAAAGTTGGTAAGCTTTGCCTGTGGCTCAGGAAACACAAACCCGAAAAGGGAGTTAAACCGGCGCACTATCTCCCGAGCCAACTCAAGATGAGGAAGCTGGTCCTCGCCCACAGGAACAACTTCTCCCTTATAAAGGGCAATATCGGCAGTCATGAGAACGGGATAGCCCACCAGACCATAATTGACGTTATGTGGCTGCATCTTAACCTTTTCCTTAAACGTCGGAACACGTAATAGCCAGCTCAAAGGAGTCACCATGCTGAAGAAAGTATGAAGCTCGACTACTTGAGGAACATGGGACTGAACGAAGATTATGCTCTTCTGCGGGTCGATGCCGGCCGCTAGCCAGTCAAGCACCATTTCGTAAATATCTTCCCGGAGGGATTCTGTGTTTTCCAGAGTCGTGAGGGCATGAATATCCACCACGCAATAGACGCAGTCATATTCATCCTGAAGGGCAATGAAATTCTGCACCGCCCCCAGGTAGTTACCAATATGTTGTCTGCCTGTGGGGCGGAAGCCGGAGAAAACACGTTTTCTCATTTATTTGTGCCAAAGTTTAGCACATAGAAGAAACGGGTAACAAGGCTAAAATAAACTAGCTCAATGCCCTGCTTGAGCAAGCCGGCCTAGCCGGGTTGCAGAAGAATATGTGGTAGCTTGCATTGGAAGCATTCAGAACTTTTATTTGATAAGTAGGCACAGAAAAGCGCCGCTACATTGCCAACCCGGTTCGATTTCCAGCACACGCCCACGAATACGACGTAGAAATTCAGCCTTCGATAAATTCTCTGATATAGGAATTAACCAGTCCCGGCTTTTCATGAATGACCCAGTGCGAGCCATCGGGAATGCGCTTGATGGTCAGGTTTGTTACATACTTTTCCAGACCTTCCAGATTGTCTGTCAGCAGCCATTTGTCTTTTTCCCCCCAGATGACCAGCGTTGGCACCGCGACCATGAACAACGAAGGGTCTGCGGACAAGTCATCGTCGCTTTCACCTGTAAAAGAGCCGAGATGAGCGGCTCGATAATAGTTTAAGCCACCGGTGAGCGCTCCAGGCTGCGACCAGGCTTCAATATATGCTTTCTTGTCTTCTTCCGTGAAATAGCCCTGCTTTATTCCATCCTCTAAAAGGCTACTGACAAGTATTGCATAGTTGTTTCTTGCCAGTATGTCCTCAGCCTCACGAGTCCGATACACCAGAATATACTGACTGGCTTTCTGTTGCGCCGGATTATCACGGAGCTCGCGCATAAAGTTAACAGGATGTACGGCATTTATTATTATTAGCTTCTCCAGATATTCAGGATGACGTATTGCGAACGGCCAAGCCACCCCACCACCCCAGTCATGAGCCACGAGGATAAACTTCCTATACCCAAGGTGCTCGGCAAGAGCACGAATATCATCGATGAGATATTTCATCCGATATTGCTCGACTTCAATAGGTTTCGATGATAAGTTGTAGCCACGCATATCTGGAGCTACAGCCCGGTAATCTCGTCCGAATTCAGCAAGCTGATTCTTCCACTCATACCAGAACTCAGGAAAACCGTGGAGGAACATTATCAATTTCCCCTTGCCCGCCGTTACATAGTGGAGGCGTATGTCATTGACATCAACATATTTATGTTCGAACATATTTTTCCTTAGCGGCATGGTATCCTCTTTAATCCCACATTATACTCAAATCGATATCAAGGTGAATTCAGAGAGCCATCGTCAGAGTGCATGTGTTCTGGTACTCCTCTTGTCAGTACCCCTGGATAAAGATAGAACTCCCTCAAAGGAAGTCCTATATATCAACAGAATTGGTAGCGCATACCGGATTCGAACCGGTGATCTCCTCCTTGAGAGGGAGGTGTCCTAGGCCTCTAGACGAATGCGCCACATTGGCTGGGCACCGGCCACGTATCGAATTTTTTACGCCCTGATTTAGTGCCAAGACTGCGTGCAATGCTTACGAAATCCTCATCACGCCAGACATAGGCATTATACCAGCAGAGATGTGAGAGGACAACACAGAGTTCGAGCCGCGGGGGCCTTGGAGACAGTTTCCGAACTTCTGTTTTAGAAGGGACACCTGATACCTACTGCCTTAGTCCCGATATCCTTCCTTCGGGGGAGTCGACTATTTTAGCTGTATCGGTATTAGCGTGTAGGTGACTTTAGTCACAGACAGCATTCAGTTTTGATGTATTATATAATTAATTTTTCAAAACAAAGGGGGCGGAGAAAAATGAAACAGGCATCACAACTCCAAACTCCACCTAGAAACAGAAATATATCAATATGGCTGTCATTTGTCGCTGTAGCAGTCGGGTTAATGCTTGCTGTTTTGAGCTATCTAGGCTTAATACCGCTAGGTTACAAATTAGGTCCCTATTGGTTGAATCACTGGTTAGGGTGGTTATCGATGGGCTTTATCATCATATATGTTCCTATATTTGTAATTCTGAAAAAAAGAAAGCCCAAAAGCTACCCGAAGCTAATGAAGGTGCACCAGATTGGCTTTATAGTTGCCTTTATGCTGGTCTCGCTGCACATTGGAGCGCAAATTCGCAGAGTTTTTCCTCCCGAGATTGGCACCGGAATCGCAGCGTATGTATCCTTACTCGTTCTCGTGGTGACCGGCATCATGCAAAGGAACCAGCTATTTACCACACGAATGGGGACACTGAGACTCGTGCATTTGAGCATGGTCATCAGTTTTTTCCTGGTAATTGTGCTCCATGTTATACGGGCTTTTCTATTATGACCCTCCTTAGAATGATATTACCAAGAGATGGGCACTCTGGACAGCTCCCGAACTTTCATTCGAGAAAAAGCAGTTTATTCCTAGATTATGCGGACTGCTAGTTAAGTCTCAGCAGCCATATATATTTCGGGCACGCATGGCTCGCATTGATAGAAATAGCAGCACACTATGTAATGGGGACAACCTCCGATAAGCTTGGTTAACGACCTAGGGTCATGTAACATAATCGGTTCCCTTGGATAAACAAGCAGCTTCATCTCTAAATATTGCACATTTGCGGGTACATTTACTATCTCATATGGTTGCTTTAATTGAGGGACTTTTTGAAGACTGGCGATGTAACCGGTTTTAGCGGATAGCAGATGCATGGCTGACTTCACTGGAAACCAGTCTAGCTGCCATCTATCTACATAAGATGCACCACTGCGCATCTGTGCGATGCCACCTCTGTGCTTAATTCTTGTCGGTGGATGGAATGAAATATGTGGTGACTTTGCATCTTGAATATCGATGTTACCCGCACAAAGAGTCTTAGTGTGCCCCGTGAAACGACCAGAGCGTTCTACCGCAGAACCATATTCAGTGAGAGAGATATTTGGGAGGAAGCCAAACAAGAGTGAGCCATCTTTCCAGAGACTAATCCAACAGAATGCGTGATAGCTATTTCTCGAAGATAGATAAACGCGTAACTTGCCGACCCAGTCCTTCGCCAATATATGCCCACCTTGATGGTCTACATTGGATGAAAAGGTATATTTTTAATTATGCTCTTATGTATACCTATGCTGCACCAAAATTGGGGGAATCTTATTACCTTTCTTGGCTGGGGATCCAGGATTCGAACCTGGCCTAACTGATCCAGAGTCAGTCGTCCTACCGCTAGACTAATCCCCAGCAGGTTAATATTATAGCTGTTCCTCTTGTCTGGAGCAATAGCACGATGCCTACAAAGTTGGGTTTAAAGAAAATCCCCGAAACAGCCAAACGCTGCCAATTGATAAGTCAGAGCACGGTTAGCGCTTGGTATATTGTGGTGCCTTGCGGGCGCGCTTGAGTCCGTATTTTTTACGTTCCTTGATTCTAGCATCCCGAGTAAGCAAGCCTTCTTTACGTAACACAGGCCTAAATAGCTCGTTTTCTTTAACAAGAGCTCGAGCAATGCCATGGCGAATGGCGCCAGCCTGACCACTAAGGCCACCGCCATTCACTTTCACCACGACACGAAATTTGCCCATGTTATCTGTAGCCAGTAAAGGATGTTCAATCATACGGCGATGCTCGATGCGAGGGAAAGCTTCTTGATAAGGCTTATCATTGATAATTATCTCCCCCTTGCCGGGGAAAAGCCTGACTTGGGCTATAGCACATTTGCGTTTACCCGTTCCCCAAACGTAACTTTCCTCGCTCATCAGTTATCACCTTTCCTTTGGTAATATTTCGCTTTCTTTGTTCTTGGTCACTCTGAGCCCTTCGCTTCGCTCAGGGCGACGAAAGGAAACCTGAGCTTGGTGAGGATGCTCATTCCCAGGATAAACCTTCAGTTTCTTAAACATAGCTCTGCCTAAACGATTATGAGGCAACATCCCCTTAACCGCAAGTTCAATCACCCTGCCAGGGTCTTTACCAAACAGTTCTTCAAACCTTTGGCTCTTTAAGCCGCCGGGATATCCAGAGTGCCTATAATAAATCTTTTGTTCAGCCTTCTTCCCGGTCACCTTCACTTTGGCAGCATTAATTACCACAACATAGTCACCGGTATCAATATGAGAGGCATAAATCGGCTTATGTTTGCCCATAAGCAAATTAGCTACATGTGTCGCTATTTTCCCCAGAGTTTTATCCGCGGCATCAAGCACCCACCACTCTCGCTCGATATCTTTAGCTTTAGGACTATAAGTTTTCATCTCTAGCTTCCCAAGGGCTCAGGATAATTGACCTTCTTAAGGCATAGGCCACACGGAGAGGACAAGGGCCCGGCTAAACCCAAACTTCTTGCCTCCATTATATCACGAAACCCTTCGATACCTATCTTGCCCAGGCCCAGCCTGATTAAAAGACCCACGGTGCTTCGTACCTGGTGGGGCAAAAAGGAATTAGCCACCATACGGAAAATGGTAAAATCTCCTTTTCTCTCGATTCCCGCTTCGTAAACATTACGCAGCGTGCCCTTGCTGCCATCCAGAGAACTGGCAAAGGAGGCAAAATCATGCTCACCTTGGATAAACTGGCAGGCCTCATTCATCGCCTGTATGTCTAGCATTTTGGGCACAAATAGAGCAAACCTTCGACTAAACGGCGATCGGGTATTGCTATTTAAAATATGATAATGGTATTCCCGGCTCAGAGCGTCGCGTCGGACATTAAAATCATCGCTAGCCCTGTAAGCCGCTTTAACTGCGATATCTCTGGGTAAATAATAATTTAATGCTCTAACTAGCGTCATGGTATCCAATTTAGATTTCGCCCAGAAGCTCACCACTTGTCCCTTGGCATGCACACCAGCATCAGTCCTGCTAGCCGCCATAACCCGGCTGCTTTGCCCGCAAAATCGCCTTATAGCTTGCTCCAGCTCATTTTGAATTGTAGGCAAGCCAACCTGCCATTGAAAGCCATGATATTGGGTGCCGTCATATTCTATAAGCAAAACAAACTTACTTAACCAATTCAATTTGAACCATAGGCGCATTATCACCGGAGCGAGGGCCAAGCTTTAACAACCTTATATAACCACCGCCACGGTCAGCATAGCCTGGAGCAATTTCAGCAAATAGCTTGTCAACTACCTTTTTATCAGTAATAAAAGCTAAGGCCTCCCGCCTTGAGGCAAGGCTGCCATCCTTACCTAAAGTAATCATCTTTTCCGCTAAACTACGAACCTCCTTAGCTTTAGCTTCGGTGGTGGTTATCTTTTCATGAGCCAAAAGCGCAGTAACTTGACTTCGATATAACGCCCACCTGTGCTCTGTCGGCCTACTTAAGTTCCGTCCTGCTACCTTGTGTCTCATTCTCTTTTCTTCTTAGAAACAGGAGAGCCTACCTTTTCCATTAACTCTTCCACTTCGGCTCGAGACTTTGCCCCCAAACCAGACAACGGTGGCAAACCTTCCCTACTTTTCTCTATTAACTGTCCCAGAGTGAAAATACCCGCCCTCCTCAAACTGTTATAGGAGCGAGTTGACAAATTTAGTTCTTCCAGAGGGGTATCATATTGCTCGGGCAAAAGGGACAAAGTACTAGCCATGGGAACTTCAAGATCCCTGAAGGAAGAAAACTGATTAATCAAGATGATAGCACTTTGACTAAGCGCCTCCCAGGGGAAAATGGTAGCATCAGTCCAAATCTCCAGGATGAGCTTTTCTGGACTTCCTTCCTGACCGGGCTTGATAGATTCTACAGAAAAATTGACTTCCCGCACTGGGGTGAAGATGGCATCTACTGGCAGTGCTCCCACAGGTAAACCGTCAGCTGATTTAGCCTGCACATAACCTCTCCCCAACTCCACATTAAGTTCGACATAAAGCTTGGCTTGGGGGGAGTCTAAAGAAGCTAAATAAAGTTCAGGATTGGCAATGCGAAAGTCAGCCGAGGGTTTAATATCACCTGCACAGACTTTGCCTTCCCCATCTACATCCAAGAACAACTGCCCGGGCTGACGGGAAAGAGGGCAGAGTCTCAGTTGCCTGATATTCAGTAAGAACTCCATAGCATCCTCTTTCACATAAGGAATGGGAGAGAATTCATGCTGAATTCCTTCGATCTTGACCCAGGTTACCGCAGCACCAGGTAAAGAACCGAGAAGCACACGCCGCAAGGCATTACCTAAAGTGATACCAAAACCTGGTTCTAGAGGTTCAGCAAGAAAACGGCCATAATTACCAGTGCTTTCAACACAAGTTACAGTGGGGATAGACAATTCGAGCATAGCTCACCTCGAGTAATATTCAACAATAGCTTTTTCACCAAATCCAGCTTCAATATCGCCCTTACTAGGCAAATTTAACACTCTACCTGTCATGCTTTCTTTATCCAAGCTTAACCAATTAGGGATGATTTTTCCCTCAACTTCCTCAGCTACTCTTTTATAATATTCCGTTTTTTTACTAGCTTCTCGCCACTTTATAACGTCTCCCGACTTCACCAAACAGGAAGGAATATCTGTTTTGCGATCATTAACAGTTATATGGCCATGCCGAACTATTTGCCTGGCTTGGGCACGTGAGTCAGCAAAGCCCAAACGATAAACCACATTATCCAATCTCCGCTCCAGCAATATGAGGAGGTTTTCCCCAGTAGCACTAGGGCCTTTCTTGGCCTCGACAAAAAACCTGCGAAATTGTCGCTCCAGGACACCATAGCTAAAGCGAACCTTTTGCTTTTCGCGCAATTGAAGTCCGCGGTCGGAAATCCCTCTGCGCCTTCGAGTTGTAGGATGCCCGCCAGGAGGAGCATTTCTTTTTTCTAAAGGACATTGAGGTGTAGTGCACTTACTGCCTTTGAGCATCAGCTTGTCCCCAAAACGACGACATATACGACAAGCCGGGCCTGTATAGCGCGCCATTTTATACTCTTCGCCTCCCTCGTGGACGACAGCCATTATGGGGGATAGGAGTCACGTCCCTGATAGCTGTAACAGTAATTCCGGAGGCCTGCAAGGCACGAATAGCTGCTTCTCGTCCACTACCAGGACCTTTGATATATACCTCAACTCGGCGCAAGCCATCACCCATTGCTCGATGTGCTGCATCTCTGGCAGCTATTTGGGCAGCGTAAGGGGTTCCTTTCCTGGAACCCTTGAATCCTGCAGTACCAGAACTCCCCCAGGCGATAACGTTACCTTCCATATCAGTAATGGTAACGGTTGTGTTATTGAAAGTGGATTGGATGTAAGCTTTACCTTCGTTAACCTTTTTATGAGCTTTACGGGCCCTCTTCTTTTTCGGCATTTGTTAAAAACAAGCTCCTTACTTTTTACCTACGCCACGTCTTTGCCCTCGACCGGCCACTGTTTTCCTGGGCCCTCTTTTAGTTCGAGCATTTGTGCGTGTTCTCTGTCCGTGGACTGGTAACCTCATGCGATGTCTTGTGCCCCGATAGCAACTAATTTCAATAAGCCGCTTTATATTAGATTGAATCTCTCTCCTAAGATCGCCTTCCAGTTTATATTGTTTGTCAAGAACATCTCGAATCTGACCAACCTGTTCCTCACTAAGTTCCTTAACTCTAAGGCCAGGATCAATACCAGTGACAGCCAAAATATGCTGGCTTGATGAAGCACCAATGCCATAAATATTCTGCAAGGCTACCCAAATTGGCTTATCTTTAGGAAGATCTACACCAGCAATACGTGCCATTGTTTATTACCCTTGCCTCTGTTTGTGCTTTGGATTCTCGCAGATAACCCTAACCACCCCCTCCCGCCTGATAACTTTGCATTTCCTGCATATCGGCTTAACCGAAGCTCTTACTTTCATTTTCGATCACCATTCAAACAAACCCTATTATGATAAACTTTCTTAGTTAACCTGTCAAACTATTTAAGCCGATAGGTAACCCTGCCCCGGGTCAAGTCATAAGGGGAAAGTTCTACCAGAACTCTATCCCCAGGTAAAATCTTGATATAGTGCTTTCTCATCTTACCCGAGATATGAGCCAACACCTGATGTCCATTGGCCAATTCGACGCGAAACATGGTATTAGGTAAGACTGTAATCACCTTGCCTTCAACTTCTATCCTCTCTTTCTTAGCCATTTCTCACATAATACCTAAGCAAGTATCTCAGCTCCATTATCAGTTATGGCTATGGTATGTTCAAAATGCGCTGAAAGACTCCCATCAACTGTAAGCACCGTCCATTGATTAGCCGCCAATTTAGTGTGCCAATCTCCGACATTAACCATAGGCTCAATAGCCAGAGCCATACCTTTACGAAGCAAGAGACCTTTTCCAACCACAAAATTAGGTATTTGGGGCTCCTCATGCAAGTCCCGACCTACCCCATGCCCGGTATATTCTCTAACCACAGAAAACCCTCTTGATTCAACATAATGTTGAATAGCAGATGAGATATCTCCTATCCATCCCCCACTTATCGCTTGAGCGATGCCTGCCTTTAAACTACCCTCTGTGACCGCGATAAGTTCCTCAGCCTCCTTACTTATCCACCCCACACCAACAGTTATGGCAGCATCGGTATGAAAGCCATTAAGTTTTACCCCCGCATCTAAAGAAACGATGTCTCCTTCTTGTAGTACTCGCTCGCCAGGAATGCCGTGGACTATTTCATCATTTACAGAAACACATAAATTCGCAGGGAAGCCTTGATAGTTCTTAAAAGAAGGTGTACCCCCCCTTTTTTTCGATTCTTCAGCCATGATTATGTCCAGATGGCCAGTCTTCATCCCCGGTTGTACTTCCGCTCTCAATTTATCTAAAATAGCGGCGAGGATTTTGCCACACTTTCTCATAATACCTATTTCCTCGTCAGATTTTATAATCACCATTTATTTTATCCCTGCTTACCCTAATGTCATTCGAAGGAGCGTAGCGACCGAAGAACCTCGGAGACCCTTCGCCTTGCTCAAGGTGACATGGGTGCCTTGAGGGCAGAGATTATTTCTCTAGCCACCTCCTTTATACCCAGGTTACCATTGACCCTTATTAGTTTACCTTGTTTTTTATAATAATCAAGTATGGGAATAGTTTGAGCAAAGAAAATACTAAGCCGGTCCTTTACTGTTTCTTCCCTATCGTCAGAACGCTGATACAATTCACCACCGCATTTATCACACTTCCCCGGCGTTTTAGGCGGTGAACTTATTATGTGATATGGTGTCTGACAAACTCGGCAAAGCCGCCTTCCACTGAGGCGTTTCACCAGTTCTTCATTGGGCACTTCAATGTATATCGCCTTATCTATGGTTTTCCCTTGCCCCCTAAGGGCTTCGTCTAAAACTTCAGCTTGATGCAAAGTCCGAGGAAAGCCATCGAGAAGACAACCAGAGGCACAGTCTGGTTGATTAATTCTTTCCAGAATCATTTTTATGGCTACCTCATCAGGAACTAGTTCTCCCTTATCCATATAGCTTTTCGCCAAGAGCCCAACCTTTGTCCTTTCCTCTAACGCCTGACGAAACAAATCGCCGGAGGCTATATGAGGTAAATTTACCTCCTGAGAGAGAATATCTGCCTGAGTTCCCTTCCCTGCCCCCGGAGCACCTAGCATGATGATGTGCATTATTTTAGGAAACCCTCGTAGCGGCGCATGGTTAATTGAGCCTCTAATTGTTTCATGGTATCTAGAGCCACACCAACAGCTATAAGCAAAGCAGTGCTCTGAATTACCAATGCTGTAACGCCGGTGATTCTTTGAGCAATGAAGGGCATAATTGCCACTACAGCCAGAAAGAGGGCGCCACCGAAAGTAATACGCTTTATGACTCCATTCAAATAATCAGCCGTAGCCTTGCCTGGTCGAACTCCAGGGATGAAGCCGCTTTGCTGTTGCAAAGTTTGAGGCAGGTTCATTTGTTCAAATATGACCATAGTGTAGAAAAAAGCGAAACCAATTACCAAGGCAAAATACAATCCGTTGTAGAGCACAGTATTAGCTTGAAACAGATTATAGATTGTATTCCAGAAATTCGGGTTTTCACTGTTCATAAAATATGTGGCTATCGTGCTAGGAAGTTGCATTAAGGCTATGGCAAAAATAAGGGGTATCATCCCCGCGGTATTGACCCGTAGCGGTATGTAGGTGGAACCTGATTGGCGGTACATGCGGCCACTGCGAAAAGTGCTCCGAGCATACTGCACAGGAATACGGCGATGCGCTTCAATAAATATGACTATAAGCACCAACATAGTTAAGGCTAGAATAACATAGGCGATCAACCCCCCGGGCTGTCCGCCAATAGCAGTAACAATACCGCGACCCACTATACCAGGCACACCAGCTACGATACCACCAAAGATTATTATCGATATCCCGTTCCCTATACCACGCTCAGTAATCAATTCACCTAGCCAAACAAGGAACATCGTGCCAGCTATCATTGTTATTATTATGGTGGCCATGGTCAATGACCCGAGTGCCCCAGTGGTAACTCCCTGAGAACGTAATAAAGCAATCACAGCATAGCCCTGAAGACCAGCTAAAGGTATAGTTGCAAAGTGAGTAATTCGATTTATTTTCTGTTGACCAAGCTCTCCCTCCTGGGATAGGGCCTGAAGGCGGGGGATTACCGGAACCAGCAATTGCATAATTATGGACGCAGTGATGTAAGGATAAACGCCCAGGGTAGCCACACTGAAACGCGTCATAGCGCCACCGCTAAAAAGGTCAAACATGCCGAAGAGGATGTTTTGCTCGAATAATGCTTGCAAGGCTTCAATGTCCACGCCGGGCAAGGGAACATGAGCCAGAAACCGGAAAACAACAAGGATACCGAGGGTGAAAAGGATTTTTCGCCGCAAATCGGGCAATGTCAATACGTCCATCATTGCCTGGACGAGGCGTGGTCTGGTCGTTTTGCGCTGCATTTTAAGCTTGCTTTACCTTCCCTCCAGCAGCTAGGATTTTTTTCTCTGCTGATGAAGAGAATTTATTAGCACTAACTAGCAGTGGATGCTGAATGTCGCCGACGCCGAGGATTTTGGTCGGATTGTCTGGGGTGTTAATCAGCCCCGCTCGAAGCAATTCCTCAGGGGTTACCTCAGTTCCTGGGGGGAAAATGGCTAGCTTCCCCACATTGACAATATTATATTTAGTTTTAAAAACGTTAGTGAACCCCCTTTTTCGTGGTAGCCGTTTTATTAAAGGCAATTGCCCGCCTTCAAAGCCAAGGCGAACGTCACCACCGGAGCGAGCCTTTTGCCCTTTGCAACCTCGCCCTGAATAGGTGCCATGTCCGCTGCCATCTCCTCGACCTACGAGTTTTCTCTTATGCTTAGCACCCTCAGGAGGCCGTAATTCATTCTGTTTCATCTACCTTTTCTTCCTGAGCTTCACCAGCACTCACATCTGTGAGTGCTGGGTGAATTGCCGCTCCCTCAGTTTTCCTCAAGTTAGCTAAGGCAAGCATCGTCGCCTTAGCTACGTTGATTTTGCTTGATCCACCTAATGATTTGCCAAGGATATCTTTTATGCCTGCCAATTCAAGCACTGCTCGAGCAGTATTGCTGACAATTAAGCCTGTGCCAGGCGCCGCTGGCTTTAGTAAGATTTTGGATGCACCGAACTTGGCTAGAATTTCATGAGGGATGGTATCGTCCTTGACAGGAACCTCAATCAGCTCCTTCCTCGCCATAGCACCTGCCTTGCGAACTGCCTCAGGAACCGCTGCCGCTTTAGCCAAACCAAATCCGACATGCCCTTGGCCATCACCAACTACCACTGATGCTCTGAACCGAAGGTGTCTACCACCTTTAACCACTTTAGTTACACGGTCGATGCCTAACAGTTTCTCTTCGAGACTCAATTCCGCAGCATCGATTTTAGCCTTTCCCCTTCTTACTTTGGTAACCGCTTTCATAAGCTAACTCTCAAAATTCCAATCCAACTTTCCTGGCAGCCTCGGCTAAAGCCTTAACCCTGCCGTGATACTTATAGCCACCACGATCAAAAACCACCTGTTTAATCCCTTTATTTAATGCTTTCTCCGCAAGCAAAGTCCCCACTGCCTCAGCCTTTTTGGTTTTCACCATTCCATCGGTTTTGCCTCTCATCTGAGAGTCAAGAGTGCTCATTGAGACTAAAGTCTGGCCCCTAGAATCATCAATAAGCTGAGCACGGATATGATTCAAGCTAAGGAAGACACATAATCGAGGACGTGATATTGTTCCCGTTACTTTTTGCCTCACCCTTCTGTGTCGTATCTTTCTGGTTGCCTTTGAATCTCTTTCGTTCATTACAGCCACTATTTCTTGCCTATTTTGCCCGCTTTGCCAGGTTTAAGACGTAGCTCTTCATCAAAGTATTTAAGGCCTTTTCCTTTATAGGAGTCAGCAGGGCGTATCGCCCGAATTTTAGCAGCTGTTTCCCCAACTACCTCTTTATCAATACCAGTGACGCGAATGCGATTTGTCCCTTCAACGCTAAGACTAATACCAGGAGGAGGGGAGAAGTCCACAGCATTGGCATATCCCACTTGAAGCAACAGCTTGTCGCCAGTTTTTTGCGCTCTGTAGCCCACGCCGTTTATCTCCAAGACTTTTTCAAAACCTTTGCTCACTCCCGTAACCATATTTGCCAGAAGACTACGAGTGAGCCCATGTAAAGAACGATGAACCTTACTATCACTAGGGCGGGTTACAATCAAGCATTCATCCTTCAAAGTGATAGAAATGTCAGGGTGAAACCGTCGCTGGAGTTCTCCCTTGCTTCCCTTTACCATAACTTCACTTCCCTCAATCTTTACCTCGGTACCTTGAGGTATAGCAATGGGAAGCGAGCCAATACGAGACATAATTCACTGCTCCTGAATTAATTTACCACACATAGCATAGAATTTCACCACCGAGACGCTGTCGCCATGCTTCCTGGCCAGTCATAATACCCTTAGATGTGGATAAAATGGCTATGCCCAAGCCCCCATAGACGTGGGGGATTTCATGCCTTTCCACATAAACTCTTAAGCTCGACTTGCTTACTCTTTCTAAACCTAAGATTGCGGGCTGGTCATCCGTGTACTTGAGGTGGATTTTTATCATTGGCTGCGGTTTACCTTTAAGCACTTCATAACGGTCAATAAAACCCTCTTCCTTAAGTATTTTGACGATAGAAAGCTTTATTTTAGAGGAGGGCACAAGCACGTTCTCGTGGCTTGCCATGATAGCGTTGCGTATCCTGGTCAGCATATCAGCGACGGGGTCAATAATTGTCATTCTTCTTTACCAGCTTGACTTTCTTATCCCCGGGATTACACCAGTTACAGCAAGTTCTCGGAAACAAATACGACACAAGCCAAATTTACGCATATAAGCACGCGGCCTGCCGCATAACTTGCAGCGATTACGTTGCTGCACCTTATACTTTGGTGGCCGTTTTGACTTAACAATCTTAGATAGCTTCGCCATATCAAGTTCTCCTAAAAGGCATGCCCATTAGTTCCAACAAGGTCCTGGCTTCATCATCATTCTTGGCCGTAGTAACAATGGTTACCTCGAGACCGCGAATTTTGTCTACCTTATCGTAATCAATCTCAGAGAAAACTATCTGCTCTTTCATGCCCAAGCTGTAGTTTCCTCGACCATCGAATGAATCTCGTGATACTCCGCGGAAATCTCGAAACCTCGGTAGAACAACATTAACCAGCTTGTCAAAGAAATCATACATCCGCTTACCTCTCAAAGTCACCATCATCCCAATAGGCATACCAGCCCGTAGTTTGA
>Ga0315551_10001446_pt1 | contig 17884 bp, 12 predicted proteins | sample SalMarSW160290MG_FD_203678 | JGI IMG/M metagenome (GOLD analysis project Ga0315551, IMG submission 203678) | Salt marsh sediment microbial communities from the Plum Island Ecosystem LTER, Massachusetts, United States - Salt Marsh Sediment SW1602-90 ...
GCCTGTGGTCGTCGTCTCGTCTTGTTCCAAGCTCATCAAATACTCCGTCCAGTCCCCATTGGTGCCGAAGCTCCGCCGTCATTTTCCCTCTTGTCCCTTTAACATATACGCCAAGTTGCTTCAGATATCCCATTGTTTCCCTGCATATATATCTTGTGTCGTTTAGTTCACGCTTAATCCCTTCATCTAAGTTGATCTCTTTCTGCCAGAATTTCTTTCTCTTTGGATACGGCATCTGCGACTTATTCACTCTCTCTAATATCTGTTCATATTTATCCGTATCGTGGCTGTATGCTTCATAAGGAGTCTGATTTCTTTTCACGTCCTTATTTTCATGAGTTTCACAAAGAGTCTTATTCATGAAACTGTCGTCGAGTGACCGGTCGTAAGGCAAGATGTGTTCAATCTGAAATTCAGGGTTTTTTCCGAACAACGCTTCCTGTGAGATTTGCTTTCCTGTGTATGGGCATATTCTACCGCATTCTTCCCACAATTTATATTTGATTACGTCGTCACGCGACGGTTTCGTAATACCTATGTCCTCTATCAACCGTTTACGAACTTCGTTATTTCTTTTTTCATTTTCCAGAATCTTCCAGTGCAGTTCCTCTCGCTGCCTTCTGTTGCCGTGAACGTCTCTTGCCATTTCGATTTTAATCTTTCCCGGTTTACCGTACTCCCTCACTATCGCATTGGCTACCTTGCGAACCTCAAATAATGCCTTCTGAACTATTGGATTTCTTAGGTCCTGCGGCAACGGTAAAGTTTCAACGGCCTCTCTAATGTTCCCATCATCTCGCTTATATCCCGCCTCCTTTATGGCCTCACTCGTTATTGCACCTGTTTCCATAAATGGCAGCAGTTTCAGAATCGCCTTCCGTGAAAAACTCATGTACCCGCGCGGCAACTCAACCTTAAGGGCCGTCTCTATTTGACCTTCATTTAATTTACTCTCGCTCGACAGTTTCTCTTTGAGTTCATCATCCTCAAGTTCTACAAGCCATTCGTTAAGCTTGACCTTCTCATCTTCCGGCATTTCATCCCATACCTTCGGGCCAAGTAACTTTCTGCTTCGCATTGCCGCGGCAAAACCATCGCCTTTTAACTTTTTAATTTTGCCGTCCTGTTCGAGATTAAACTTTTGCGTTTCTATAAGACCAAGCAGCTTGCGTAGCTTGTTGAACTCTATTTCCTTCTTATTTGATAACGACTCCAGCAGAATCTTTCGCTCATCTTCAGACAGTTTTCTTTCCGAACCGTCAGGGTCTTGGATAAGCAGATTGTTTACATCCTGCAAAAGCCGAAACCTTCTCGCGTACCAATCTCCACGAGGACATCGCTTTTCACCCGGTTCTAAATCGCAATCCCCGATCAGTTCATCCGTTGGCTTCAAAGGCCTTTGAAAAAATATAATCTCATCACGGACTCGCTTTCGTAACTCGTCGGTTAATGCCTCTGGGTAGAACTCTTTCTGCTTTGCCCACAACAGGTCGAATTCTTCCTCGTACATCGACCGGAATGTATATTTCCCTCTTATCCGTAGCTCCTCAGGATTCAAGCCCGCGAAATATTCTCCAATCGTCCGGCATCCTTTTGCGTCCATCTCTTTTTGCAGAGCGGTTGCTTCTTTTATTACAACTCCGTCCTCCTTGGCTTTTCCGCTTTTTCGGTTGCTTTTAAATCCCCTTCGCTGGTTTATATGGTAGAGGGCACGACCAAACTCATACCGTTCCAGCTTTTCATATAATCCCTTTTTACGCAATTCATAAGGATTGCTATGAAACAACGACCTTAATTCGTGCTCATCAACCGGCAAAAACCCGATATTTTGCAGTGTCTTAAGTAATTGCTCTTTCCGTTGAGTCCGTCTCCGGTGTATCCGCCGAGACCCCCGTGCTTCTCTACGTGTGGCGTTTTTTGACTTTTCAAGCCCTTTCGTGTCTCTGTCTACCCCCTCCGGAAACGCCCTCACACCCATATCAATTATCGATGGTTTTCCCTCCGTCTCGACCAGTGCCCAGCCGATACTATTTGACCCGATATCTAACCCAAGTGTGTAAGAACTCATAACGCCCTCCAAAAACAAAAATTTCCGCAAATCCCTCTTGACTTTTTGTTGCCTCCCGGCTATTTTCTATTCTAATTGTAACTGACCTGTGTTTGCGTGCTTGTCACAACAAGTGCGCAAGCGCGCGGGCTATGCCCGCAGTCATTCTAACGGGTGCCTGCGGGCAACCCTTTTGTGGTGAGTCAGTCGAACCATTTTTAACCAACTCAACTTTACCCAAATCTCCCCTTCCCGTCAACCAGAATCGACCTTATCCCCCTCCGGCGGCTTCATTTATTCATTTCGGCCAGTCCCGGCAAAATCCTTTCCTGAATCGTATTTTGCTCGGCTTCAAAGATGGGGGCCTGTCTTTTAGGCACCCGGTGGACGAAGGCGGATGGCAAACGCAAAAATGTGTTTTGAGCATTGCCTCTGCCAAGTACGCCAAGCCGGGCAAAAGCAGTGTTACCCGTCCTGAGCAGTAGTCGAGGGAATCAGTGTCTAAAAAATCTCCGCGGCCTCTGCGCTCTCTGCGGTGAAATGTCCGTGCAAATCCGTGTCCATCCGTGTCTAAAATTTCTCTGTGTCCTCGGTGTGCTCTGTGGCTTAAGAAATCCGTGTATTTTGTTCGCCTTATTCCAGAACGTCAAATCTGTGAAAATCCCTGTCAGCCGGTCCGCGAGCATCAGCGGGGCCGATTGAATCGCCCGGCGGACGAGAAGGGGGCATTCACAGATACGCGTGTCGAGAAATGACCACTGCAAGAACGCCTCACTGGCTGACTAATACTGTGTAAATCTGCCTGCCCTCGAATGTCTTAGTCGGGGGTGCTAATCTGTGTAATCTTGTGCCATAGGTATCTGTGGTTTGAAGTCCTTCGTGCCCCTTCGTGTTTCTTCGTGGTGAAATTTTATCCGCCTCCGGCGGAATCTAGCATCGCGCATCTAGCATCGCGCATCGAGCATCGAGATACGCTTCACGAGATTTATCCGCCGTAGGTGGATTCGTCTTGCGGGCCTGTATCCCGCCCCCCCATGCCTCCCGAACTCGCCCAGCCATAACCATTGACAGACTAAAATGCTCGTAGTCCTTTTGATTAATCAAAAGGACTAGAAACCACATTTTCCCTTCTGTCTTGCGTCTTAGGTCTTAAGTCTTAGGTCTTAAGTCTTAGGTCTTAGGTCTTAGGTCTATTGGGGGGTATCCGCCGATACGTCTCGGCGAAGACACTATGAGCAGGGGGGTGGTGGGGGCAATATTGCTCCGAGCAAAGCTGTTCGGCCGACACTGGCCGTGCCGCTATTCGAGTATGGACGCGACCATCGACTTGCTGACCTGGCTGTTATCTAAAGGACGCAGCAGCTTCTCCATCTTCGACGGATTCCCGGACCGCGCTATCGCCTCTTCCCTGCCTATATAGCCCTTGAAATAGGCGTCGGCGATACTGTGGTCCATTGTCTGCATACCGAATTTTCGGCTGGTCTCGATGATGTTGGCTATCTCATAGATGCGGTTTTCGCGTATGCAGTTCCTGACCGCCGACGTGCAAAGCAGTATCTCCGTGCACGGCATCATTCCCGGCTGGTCTACCCGTCTGAACAGTGTTTGCGATATGACTGCCTGCAGCGTGTTGGCCAGCATTGTCCGAATCTGGTTTTGCTGACCCGCCGGATAGATGTCGATAATACGCTCGATTGTCTGAGCCGCGTTAATAGTATGAAGTGTGCTGAATACCAAATGCCCCGTCTCCGCCGCCGTCACTGTCGACCGTGTCGTTTCCAGATCCCTCATCTCTCCCACCATAATAATATCGGGGTCCTGGCGGAGGATGCGTTTTAGGGCGGCGCCAAAGCTTGGAGAGTCGAAGCCGATTTCGCGCTGCTCAATGATGCTCTTCTTGTTCTCAAGGGCGTACTCAATGGGGTCCTCAAGCGTGATAATGTGCTTTCGGTATCTATCGTTAATTCGCTCGAGCATCGCGGCTAAAGTGGTGCTTTTGCCGGCGCCAGTGTGGCCTGTGACCAGGACAAGCCCCCTGGGTAAATCAGTAAGCTCCTTTACAATTTGAGCGAGATGCAGGTCCTCGAGCGTGGGGATGTGATTCGTAATCAGCCGGAATGAAATTGCAATGGTCCCTCTTTGATAATGGGCATTGACGCGGAAACGATGGCCATCGTCGAGCATAGTTGAGAAGTCGGCGTCTCTGAGCATTTCGAACTTTTTGAAACGTTCCGGGCCGAGCATCCCGAGGACCATTTCCTTAGCGTGTTCGTGGCTGACTACGGAAAATTCCATGTCGATAAGCTCAGTGTTTTTACGTAGGATAGGCGGCAGGCCAACGTTGATATGGACGTCGCTGGCATTATGCTTTATCGCCTCTGCAAGAATCGTTTTTACGTCAACCATAATCCCTCACCCATCACAATTTGTCATGTTTTTAACGGGCAAAGCTGAGCCATATTCGAGCCGTAACGATTACAAAAGCAATGGCTTATTCCCCGCGCAATTGCACCAGTAAATCGGCGGAATAGAGCTGGTACTGAAGGTATTTTTGCCGCCGACGCGGGTAAAAACAGGTGTTTTTGCTTTTTAGGAGGGTGGGTCCGGAAGGGGACTATTTGGCAAGCGCAAGGGCCGATAAGCTCGTGAGATAGGGCCAATTGTGAGGATAAGGAGTGCCGGGTAAAGACGGTGTTTTTGGTTTGGGAAGGGGATTGCCGGGATGTTTGCGGTTATCGGAACCATGTACTCGATGCTTGATGCTTGATACTCGATACTCGATACTCGATGCGCGATACAGGTCACAAGTTACAGGTTGCTGGGTGCAGGTTGCAAATGGAAGTCAACAGACCTAAGACTTAAGACATAAGACCATAGAAATTTTCTATTTTCCATTCCGCCTGTGGCGGATTAAAGTCGAGCAAAATGGATTTAGACACGGATTTGCACGGATTTTATTACCACGAATGACACGAAGGCACAAAGGGCCACGAAGAATTAACCGCAGAGAACGCGAAGAACGCAGAGGAATTTTTAAACACGGATTAGCACGGATTTATTAACCACGAATCAACACGAAGAAACACGAAGGATTATATTAGCCACAGAGAGCACAGAGATTTGCTCGGCTTGGTGAACTCGGCAGGCACTGTCCTCAAAACGAGTTTTTGCGGCAGTTGCCTGCCGTCAACCACAAGGCCAACTTAGCTGTCCTTTTATTTAAAGCCGGGCAGAACAAGAAAAGAGTGAAAAGACGACTTGAAAAGGAAGTTGTTGACGAGAGACGGGGGTTTGGGTATTGTTTGGAGAGGGAAATTGCATCATTAAAGGGGATAGTATGGCAGAGGATGCGTTTGATAAGTATCTTGGCGAGATAAACAAGGCATATCTACGGGGGGATGCTACGGAACATACACATAGGCTTATTGCCAACGACTTGAGAATGTGGTAAACAAATTGTATAGGTATGAAGACATGATGGGATAAAAGGGCTACAATGCTTCTTAATGCCATAGAGGGATCACAATGGAACAAGGATTGTTGTTTAAGATTGAAGCTGGGAAGACACGCAAGGAAGATGTGAGGAATCCGAGGGGGTATAAGGGATTTGCAGCATTTCACAAATACTGGGGCAAAAAACCTGTCGAATGTATTGCTTATTTGATTGAGACACTTACTTCTGAGCATGAAGTTGTCCTAGACCCCTACATCGGGTACGGACTGATAGCACGAGAAGCTATTTTAAGAAAGCGTCGATTTATCGGAATTGACATCAACCCTGTAGCGATAGAATTATCTCGGCTCATCGTAACCCCCCCATCGCATGAGGAATTTTCAAGAGTGATCAATGAAATGAAAGTGCAGGTTAAACCAGAGATAGATGATAGCTACGTGCTTGCCAATGGGGACATTGCGAGTCATTTTCTTTGGGAAGGGCACGAACTTAGATCTGTTTGGTGCATAAATGGAAAGCTAAGAAAAGAATACAAACCCGAAAGGCAAGATATCGATTTGGCGCAAAGCTACTCATCTTATAAAACAAAGCACATCAGAAACTTAAGATTCTTCAACAACTCAAGGATAAATGCATCTGCTAATATGACTATTCAAGACCTTTTTACGGGACGAGCGCTTTACAATATAGATAAAATTTTGGAGTTTATAGAACAGCAGCCAATCAAAATAAGAAAAGCACTTCTTCTGACACTTACGGCAGCTTCCGGGCAAATGTCAAGGATGGTTTTTGCTGTGAGTAATCGTGGTAAAACAATTGGGAAAACACAGGAAAGGATTTCTGTTGGTAGTTGGGTCATCGGCTATTGGAGACCTAAGCTCCATTTCGAAATAAATGTCTGGAAATGCTTCGAGAACAGAGCAATTAAACTGATAAAAGCTCTCAAAGAAATAGATCATACTAATGGTGTAGAGGTAGGGGATAATTGCGTAGACGTTATAGAATCAGTGAAAGAGATTGCGCTTGTGCAAGATGACGCAAGAAAAGTATTAGAGAGGTTGCCAAGGCAGTCGGTGTCACTGATTTTAACTGACCCGCCTCACAGCGACCGAATGCCTTATCTAGAACTGAGCGAACTGTGGAATGCTATTTTAGGAAAAGCAGTACAATTTGACCGTGAAATAGTTGTCTCCGATGCAAAAGAACGGAACAAGAACAAAACTGTGTACACGAAGGAAATGCAAGAGTTCTTTATTAATTCAGCCGCCTCACTATGCAATGGTGGAGTAATGGTCATCTTATTCAATGCTTACGATGGAGAGAGTTGGGAATATCTTAGAACACTTCAAGAAAAAGCGGACTCACTCAGATTCATAGGTTGTTTCCCGATGTCATATTCTGCTGCATCTGTTGTGCAAGATAACAGAAAAGGAGCCTTGAGGCATGATTATGTTCTAATCTACGAAAAGAATTCTGGAACTCCCATATCGTACCAACGATGGAGCAAACTAACCGAATTAGACGGCTGGTCTTCATTATTGCCAGCTAAAGGAAGGTAACTATGCCACTGACCTTTAGTCAAGCAATTAGGGATTTCAGAAATGACAGAATTAAAGAACTGTCTCAAGATCCAGATGGTTTGCGATTCTTAAAACTTCGCTCGCTGTCCCGAACAGAGTATATGGAACGACTGGCCGAGGACTGCAATATTACACATACAGGATTGCGCGGTGAAAGACTGCTGAGGTTCCTATATGAATCCAGCATTACGATACAGCAGATAGAACAGACAATCAATACTATATACTCGGAAGAAAGAGCAGAGAGGCAGCAAGGCGAAGACGAACTTGTAAGCCAACTCTACCAAGTAGCGGTTTTCGACTGGGGCGGGCTTCATCAGAACAGTCTTGAGAAGACAATAGTAGACAACTATGTTAAGAAAATAAGGACCTACGAACGGCTCTGCGATTGTATCGAAAACGAACTCCATCAAAGCATGAGAGATTATGTCCTTTGCTCTTGGTACAATCATTGGACATCGAGAATCATAGAAGATATATTCCGAGACCATCCCGTGATACTTCCAGCAGTCGGTTTAATCAAGAAAATAGATTTTTTCTGCAAAGATGTGCCATTCGACCTTAAAGTCACCTACATGCCAGAGGGTTTTATTCACGATAAGCGAAGGGACGAGGGTTTGAGACCCGAAAACACATTGTTAAAACGATTTTGCCGGGAGCACGATATACACTTTAACTCTGATCTTCCCGACGCAAGATTACGGGAAGACCTATGGGCTAAAGTCAGTGACCATCCTTCACAGAGTGCAACGCAGTTGATCACAGATCTGAAAGGTAAGAGAATTGACTATTTAGAATCGGCTATAAATGACCCCGAGGAACTCATCCGATGGCTGTATGAGAACCAGGGTGTAAGAAGATTTGATGCATCAAATAGACTTTTCTTGGTTTTAGTAGACCGTGACAATTTCTTCGATTCTTGGAAGCTCAAGCGAGCAAAGCCCTTACTTATCGAAAAAATCCAATCGCATCTTGACGAAGTTCCTGATACTCCTGGACTTCAAGTTTCATTTGAATGGGACGGAACAAGCTACAATGTAACCACCGACGCAATTTTTGTAGTGCATTCGAGATAATACAAGGCTACATCTATTACGTTCTCCGGAGTATAGGAAGCGATATGCAGAGTTTTTGAAGATAGATTTTCCGCGTGTGCCATGGCCGAAAGGGCGGGCTATATTCAGTGATATAGCGAGAGTAGGCGGGCAATTAGTTAAGTTTCATTTGATGGAAGCTGAAGAATTGGAAGATGAGAAGCGATGGCCTGCGTTCGATATTGAAGGCAGCAGCGTAGTTGAAAAGGGGTATCCGGAGAATATAGCAAAAGCAGAAGAAAGCGAAAAGGGCAAGGTTTATATCAATAAGGAGCAGTATTTCGAAGGAGTGCGGCCTGAGGTTTGGGAGTTTCATATAGGTGGTTATCAGGTTTGCGAAAAATGGTTAAAAGACAGGCGAGGAAGGGAACTGTCGTATGACGATATAAGACATTATCAGAAGATAACAGTTGCGCTGGGGGAGACAATAAGGTTAATGCAAGAGAAATGCCTTTTTGAGATGTTCAACGATTAACTGGAGACAAATCGTGGCTAAGAAGAAGCGAATAGCCCGAGCAATAATCAGGGGGCATTTAGAGAAGGTCGGCAGCGGAATATTCGAGAAGTACCAGGAGGCAATCACCAGCCTGATTACCGGAAAGCAGGGAGTTTACGCGCTATACCGTCGGCAAAAACTGTATTACATCGGGCTGGCAAGCAACCTGAAGGGTAGAATAAGACATCATCTGAAAGATAAGCATAAAGGGAAATGGGACTGGTTCAGCTTGTATATTATCCAGAAAGAAGACCATATAAGAGAAGTGGAAGCGCTATTAGTGCGAATAGCAGAGCCAGAGGGGAACAGGCAAAAGGGGAAATTAAAGCGGTCAAGTAATCTTCGGAATATGTTGTATCGAGAGATTAAGCAAATACAGAATAAGGAACGCGACGATTTCTTTGAACAAGAAAGAAGTGGGCAGAAGAGAGGTAGAATAAGGCGGCGCAAAGGAAAGGTAAAGGCACGCACAAGAAAGACGAGTGAGCGGCCTTTGAAAGGGGTATTCCCCAAGGGGAAGGTTCTATACGCCAAGTATAAGGGCAAGGAGTATAAGGCCTGGACCAATCGGACGGGAAGGATAAGGTATCAGGGTAGGTGGTATGATTCGCCATCAGCAGCAGCACAAGCAATCATCGAAAAAGGAGCAGTAAACGGCTGGAGGTTCTGGAAATATACAGACAAAGAGGGGAATCGGGTGGTTTTGAACGGGATACGTAAGTAGATACCCACTTGCAATCCCCGATAACGACATTCGAGGGCAGGCGTGGAGAGCCGGGCAAATAAGGAAGTTTCATTGAATTACGAAAATTCTGGGTCTCCGGCAGAAGAACCAAGGAGCAACACCCGAGGATCTTCGCTGCGCTACGAAAAATTCTGGGTCCCCGGCAGAAGACCTGAGGAGCTATACCCGAAGGTCTTCGCTGCGCTACGAAGGATTGTATTTTAGGGTGATGCCGTAGAATCGCCAGACGGTCTGGAAGTCTTCATAAGACATAAGCAGCCGGCCAAGGACGGGGTCGGCGATGGTGACGGTGTGGTCGTCAACGTCGAGAACGGCGACGCAATGGTCGAGCAGGAAGGCATCCTTTACGACGGCGAGCGTAACGTCGGCGTCGCGTAACTGGCTGATGGTGTCGAAACGGCGAAATTGACATTCGAGGCCTTCGGGTTCGTAACGGTTTTTAATCGCACGATAGAGGCACCAGGGGAGTGTGCCGACGACGGGGCTTGTGTGCGAGAGGGTAGCGATTTCGCCTTCCTGGGCGTTTAGGCCGAGCTGATATAATGCGGTGACGGCGGCTGCTGGTCCGCAGGTATAGTCGGTGCTCTGGACGCAGACGAAGTTGGCGTCGAGCTTTGTCTGGAGGCCAGCAATGTCGTCTTGAATCAGGACCGGGACGAGGAACGGCAGGATGGAGGCCCATAAGACGACGCAGAACATCACGGCGAAAACGAAGACCTTTTCAACGGGGTTCTTGAGTCGGCCGAACAGCGTCATCGCGCCCATGCTGACAGCGAGGCCGATGATGACGAAGCGAGCACGGCTGCCGGTTATCCAGGCGAATGCGGGGATGAAGGCCCTGACGGTGAGGAAGGTTGAGATGAGCAGCAGGGCGACAAGCGACATCGGGAGAAAATAACCCCAGGTCCAGTTTTTGGAATTCAGACGTGAGAACGCCCGCCCGGCGAAAGCGCCGAGTATAACAGTGAGGATAACGCCAATTGTTTCAAACCAACCGCCCATTTTTCTACCCCTGCCGAGGCGAAATCGAAATGCTGCAATCCAATGCTGAAAAGTCGCCTTTGGCCAGTGTTAGGAGGCCCCCCAAAGGTGTAAGCTGAGGTCCTCCGCACTATTTCTGGCCTTTTGATTAGTATAGCAGATTGAGGGGGTGCAAATCAAGAGAAATTTGTAGGTACAAGACCTAAGGCCTGAGACCTGAGACCACAGACATAGCAGCACAGGAGCATAAGGGCACAAGGGCATAGGTGCAAGGTTAGGTGTGATTGACAATGTGAGCGTGAAGGGCTATAATCGTGGAGCCTTGGACGCGACGGAGTCACGTCCAAAAACTATTCGTGCTAATTCAGTGAGCCGAAATATCGAGAAACTTAGGCCGGGGGTTGCCTTAATGTTGATATACGAAAAGCGACGAGTAATCAGCGGATGCGCTGCGGTAGTGATTTTGATTCTGTTCGGCGTGGGCAGCGCGAGAGGAGTGGAGTGTCCGAAGTTCCAGGCCGGCAAGAAGGTTGGGACGATAGAATACAGGTCAATCAATGAGGCGTCGGGTATTGCGGCGAGTCGAAAGAACAAGGGGGTTCTGTGGGTACATAATGACGACGGTATGCCGAGACTTTATGCGGTTAGCTCGGAGGGGAAACATCTCGGGATATATAATATCGTCGGGGCACGAATGCAGGACTGGGAGGACATCGCCACTGGGCCTGGGCCGGACCCGAACGTTGATTATATCTATATCGGCGCGATTGGCGATAATCGTGCGAGGAGAAGAAGCGTCTTCGTATATCGTGTGGCTGAGCCGGTAGTGGATGCGAATCAGCAGAAGACAGTTGTTGCCGTGAGGGGTGTGGAGGCGATTGAACTGACGTATCCGGACGGAGCGAGGGACGCAGAGACGCTGATGATTGACCCGCTGACGAGAGACCTTTATATCATCACAAAGGAAAAGCCGGGTAAGGTTTACAGGGCTGCGTATCCGCAAACCGCCTTTGCTGAAGCTACGGCGGACAAGTCGGCCGGCAGTAAAACCACGCTGGAATATGTTGGGAGTCTGCCTTGGGGGACGGCGACGGGAGGCGACATATCGGCGGACGGGCAGATGATTATAGTGAGAAACTATTTCGCGGCGTCAGTGTGGCTGCGGCCGAAGGATGAGGCGTTGTGGAAGGGCTTCGAGGGGAAGGAATGCAAAGTTCCGCTGATTTTCGAGCCGCAGGGCGAGGCGATATGTTTTGACAGTGAGGGGAAGGGATACTTTACGACGAGCGAAAACAGGCATCAGCCGATTTACTATTATCCCATCAAGCAGTAAACCGCTGAGCCGCGGGTGCGAATTATTGACACGTCGAGAGGGCGGCCTCCCATTTTCTGATGAATTTTTGCTCGGCGGGGCTTAGTCCGATGACTCCGCCGAAATGCGAGGCCCAGTTGCGGACCATAAGTGAGCCGATGGCGACTTCAGCGATTACGGGGGTGATTTTTCTGCCAGCGGAGACGAAGAGCCCGAGGTCTTTGGCGACGAAGGCGGTGGGTGGTTTTTGTTTGTTTCGGATGAGTCTTTTTATCTGTGCCGCTATTTTTTTGGAGGAGTCGAGCCACAAGGGCGGGCCGTTGGTATAAACAAGCTCGGCAGCGCCGAGGGGCGGGACGGCAAGTAATTTTTGTGCATCGGGGCGGGCGATGAAGGCGGCGATATTTTTGTTGAAGAAGTGGCTGACTGTTGTAGCTTTGCCGGTGACATCAGATATTGCTTTGCGTATCTCGGAGGCGGCTGAGCGGACGTGCCGTTCGGCAGGGGGGCTGAGCGTGGGCGGTTTGGGCTTAGGCAGATTGTCTGTGCATTTTTTGATGACCTGTTTTGCGAGCGCGATTGCCCGGCCGGGTGAGCTTGCGGTGACGCAGAGGCCGTGCTTTGCGAGGAACATAACGGAAGGTTTTGTTTTGTGGAGTTTTTGATAGCTGCTCACAAGCTGAGTCACTTTTTTTGCGAGTGTGAAGCCGGGTATGGCACAGGGTATCCAGAGTGGAGGGTATTTCCGGTTTTTGAAGAGTTTTTCGATTTCGGTTCGGCCGTTTTTCGCGTTTACATAGGCACCTACGGCGAGGGGGTGCAGGTGGATGACGCATTTATCCAGCAGGGCGTGGAGGTGGGCTTCAACAGAGGGCTTAGCGTCGGTTTTCAAATTGTCCCGGCAGGTGTTTAGCAGACGATTAATTACTTCCGGCTCGCGTTTTGCAGGCGGTTTTGCGGCGAGGCGAGAGTCTTTTATGATTTTCAGGACGGCATCGAGCCGGAGTTTTCGCCAGCCACGGGTTTTATTCATATTTTTGAGGGCGGTGCCGCTGGCTTTTATGAACATAAATTTTCCGTCGTCGGTTTTGACGGATGTGTTGCCGCCAGTGCCCTGGACGAGAGCGGGGTCTTTGCCGGTCGCGACGGATATTTTTATAAGCTGTGCCAATGTGGTGTTCATTATCGGCAGGTCCCCGTGTTACTTTTCATGCCTGATTGCCCAGAGCGTCGCAGTGACAAAGTAAAGCAGCGAAGGCCATATCAGCAAATTTTTGAAGGTCGAGAAGTTTTGCTCATAGGTGTCGGGCGGTGAGAGGTAAACGCGAATCGACATTATTATACAGGCGGCCAGCATCGCAACAGCGGCGATTGCCCATACGCGGGTTTTTATATCAGACGAGCTTGCGGTCGCCGTTGGTGTTTCGGTGGCCGGCGTTCGAGCAGGGGGGCGTTGTTCGACGAGCTCGGGGAGTTTTTCCCGTGCGCCGGCGACGGCGGAAGACAGTGTGTAGAGCACGGAGGTCAGCAGCCAGGTGGGGATGAACAGGAAGAACAGGTGCAGTCGTCCCGTTCGTTCGAGAAACAGCGCTACGGCTATTGCGATAATCCAACTGAATAACGCGGGCCAGCTTAGCCAGAGCTTTTTACGAGCTGCCCAGTAGCGAGTTAATCCGATTTTCGGGAAAATCCAGTGCTCAACGAAGACGATAGCTCCTACCGGCATCAGCAGCAGGCCATATATGCCGACGAAGTTGAGCAGTTTGGTGAAGACGAACGGGAAGCAGGCGATAATTGTCGTGGCGGCCCCTGTTATAAGCGTAACGAGCCATCTGGGCCAGCCCGGAGTTATGGCCTGAAAGGCAAGGCCTGCGCGATAGAGCGTAGGGTTGGAGGTCGTCCAGCCGGCGAGAATGACGGCGATTATACCGGCTGAGCCGAGCGATTGCCAGGCGACGCCGCCAGCATCCAGATTCGTGATGGTCTTGCCGAGGGCCATAGCTGCTGCCGCGCCCATTATTCCGGCGCAGACCCACGCAAGGTAGTGGCCTAAAAACATTCCGAAGGCGGAATACAGGCCGAAAGAGGCCTTTTTAGCGTATCTGAGCAGCGCCATATCGGCCAGGCCCATGTGCATAGCGAGGTTGCATATCCAGGCAAAGGCGGCGACGTGCCAGAGGCCAATAGGGGGGCTGCCGTCTGGCCTGAGGCCGGTCCATATAGATTTATTGGAAAGCTCCCAGAAATCGTGCCAATTGGTGATTTGTCGGCCGAGGACCTGTTCGGCGAGACCGGGCAGCATTGCAAGGGCGCCGGCTATGAACATCAGGAACAGCCAGGGGGAGCATATCTCGGCGAACTGGGCGAGGCGTTTGAAGCCCAGGATGGCCAGCGTAACCACGACCGCTCCGACCAGAACGGTTATTATGACGAAGCGAACGTCGTTGGGGTACCAGTTGGTTTGTTCAGGGATTCCGAATGGTATTCGGACGGCGGAGGCGGAGACGGTAATCATACAGCCGGCAAGGATGCAGAACAGGACGGCATTGAGGATGTTGTAAATCGTCGTTGTGACTGGGCCGGCTATTCGCCGCAGGTACCAGTAGAGCGTAAGGCGAGTCCGGGTTGCTATGGGTGCACATATAAACGTCCAGGTCAAGACGGCCATAAGGTTGCCGAGGAGCAGTCCGAGGAAGATATCTTTTGCGGTGGCGCCCCAGCTTACGAACAAGGCGCCGATTACGAATTCTGTTCCAGCGACGTGCTCTCCGGCGAAGGTGGCGGCGAAATATCTGCCCGGCTGGAGCTTGTCATCACTGACGGGCTCGGCCTCGAATTCGTAGAGCTTGTCGAGGGCCTCTATTGCCCTGCTCTTATGGCCTGCGGTCATATCGAATCTCTCCTGAAAAGCGTTATTTTCTAAGGGAGGTTACTTTTGCTTCATAATCCCTGACTTCTTTGAGCCACAGGTTTTCGGCGGGGGTGTTCATTCTGGCGCAGAACTCGTCCCAGACTGCGCCGAAGGGTAGTGTTTTGAGCTGTTCGAGCATCGCCAGCCGAGAGGTGTAGTCGGCTTGGGTCTCGAATTTTCTGAGCAGAGCAGTCGGCTCGAGCATAGCGAGCAACAGGGCCTTTAAGACGGAGCGTGCCCCGATTACCCAGGCGGCGATACGGTTGATGCTGGCGTCGAAGAAATCGAGGCCTATATGCACCCTGTCGAGAAAATCACCGCGGACAAGCTCTTTTGCGAGGTCGAGCAGGTCGTCGGAGAGAATTACGACATGGTCGCTGTCCCACCGGACCGGCCTGCTGACGTGCAGGAGGATTTGGTCGAGGAACAGCAGCAGCGAGCTGATTTTGTCGGCGACGGATTCGGTCGGATGATAGTGGCCTGTGTCGAGGCACAGCAGCAGGTTGTTTTTGATTGCGTAGCCGAGGTAGAACTCGTGCGAGCCGATGGTGCAGCTTTCGGCACCTATTCCGAAGAGTTTCGGCTCGAGTGAATCGAGGAGGTAGTTTTTATCGAATTTGACGCTGAAGATTTTGTCGAGCGAGTCATTCAGAAGTTCTCTCGATTTTTTCCTGTCAACGGGGATATCCTTGAAGCCATCCGGAATCCAGAGATTCGTCACGCAGGGTGTAGCCAGATGTTTTCCCATATATTCGCCGATTTTTCGGCAGGCGATTGCGTGAGCTATCCAGAACTGTCTGATAGCGGGGTCGTAATTAGCGAGTGTGAATCCGGATGCGGCCTTGGTGTGCGCAAAAAAGGTCTGGTTGAAGTCCAGGCCGATACCCATTTGGCCTGCCCAGTCGAGCCACCGCTGAAAGTGTTTAGGCTCGATTTCATTGCGGTCGATTTTTTTGCCTGCTGTTTCGAGGTAGGAGGCGTGCAAGCTGAGGCGGTGCGAGCCGGGGAGTAGTTTGTAGACCAGTTCGAGGTCCGCCCTCAGCTCGTCGGCGTTTCGCGCCCTGCCGGGGTATGAGCCGGTGGCCATACAGCCGGCGGACGTTCCTTCGTTACCCTCGAATCCGGTTACGTCATCTCCCTGCCAGCAGTTAAGCGAAATGCTGACTTTGCCGAGGCGCTGGATTGCCTTTTCAGTATCGACGCCGTAGCGTGCGTATTGCTGCTTCGAGGTTTCGTAGGGGGTTTGTTTGAGAGAGTCGGCTTTATCCATTCGATATAAACTCCTGTCAATACGAACTGATTGATACAAATCACCCGGCAGAGAGCGTCAGGAACAGAGCAGAATATCAGATACGGCGGGAAGTTCAAGGTTTGCACTTTGAAGCTGCAATCACATTCGGAGGATTATGTACCTGCCAGCCATGTGGTTAACCGTACATTTCGAGTAGTTTTTGTTCTGCCTGAATGGTCCAGAGACCATTGTTGAGGCAGGCGGCGACGTCGGGGATTTGTTCTGCGAGTTTTGTCAGGGGGGTAAGGGGGAGTCCTTTGCAGGCGGGGTACACGATGATTTTGCCGGTGATGCGTCTATTTTCCATTGCCTTTAGGCCGTCGGCTGCACCGTCGAGCCCGCAGACGGCCGAGACCGAGAGGTTGGTATCGAGGCGGCCTGCCTCGACGTGTGCCAGTATTGTTTTCATATCGTCGGGCGTCGAGCCGCTGGTGCCGACGAAGTATAATTGTTTTTCGATATAGGTGTCGAGAGCTATTTTGGCCGAGACGGTTGCGGGTATTCCCGCGAATATGTTGATTATTGCACCTTTCGCGGCAGTGCGCACCGAGTCGGCTGTGAGCTGCGGCGCCGGCGTCATAACCACAATATAGTCGAATGATTCGGGGACGTAGTCTTTAGCAGGGTTGTATTGAGAGTATGGGACGGCATTTGCTTTTGCGAGCGGCTCGGCGAGCTTTGCCAGAGCGGCCAGACGGCCTGTGTCCACGTCGCCAGCGAATACGCTGATATCCCGTATGCCCTGACAGATGGCGCGTATGACGTGCATTGTACCCATTGGTCCGGCTGCACCGACAACGTTTACCTTGTTTCCCGGGCGAATCTCGCCGGTTTGCGGGATATGTTTCATCGAGTCGGCGGGCTTGTAACCGGTGGTTCCTGTTATGCGGATCCTGCTGTAGTGAATTCTTCCTATCGGTGTGATGATGTCTCTTCCGAAATTTTTTCCGCAGAGGACGATATTGAGGAGTCCCTGTGGTGCGAGTTTTGGCAGGAGGGATTCGGCCCTGTCGGGATTCGAGCCGAAGTAAATAATATCGTCGAGATCCGCATCGTTTAGCAGTCCTGGGTCGGGGCGTGATTCGACGGTGATTCCCGGAATAGCGGGCGTTTGATACTGTGAAATCCAGAGTATCCGACCCGGCCGGCCATATTGTTTGAAGAGGTCTTCGAGTTCACCGGAAGTTGCCACGACGTCGGCTGCAATCAGCATTGTGCTATTGGGCTTAATTTGTCTTGTTTCGTTATTTGCGTAACCATTTTCGACGCAGGCCCAGGGCTCGACGAGGGCGACGGCGGAAGCGCTTAGATGCTCCGGTACGGGGACGAGCATCGACCGGCCTGCTGGTGAGGTGATGACCCTGGTATCCATCAGGACGTATTGCTGGAGTGCTCCTTCGAAGTTGTAGCCGAATGAGCCGTTGGAGCCGGCGGTCGGCAGCCAGCGATAGTCGGTTTCGACGAGATAACGCCTGCCCGGTTCGAATTGTGTTACTTGCCGGCCGACGGCTTCGATTCTTACGGCGGCTTCGTGGCCTGGGACGGTCGGCATATTGTCAGGGGCGTAACCGGGAATCTGCTGCAATACGGCGGGTTCGATACCGCTTAGAATTTTGGTCTTGCGGGGGTGGGCTGAGAACTGATTGAGTAGCTTTAGGTCGCTGAAGCACAGGCCGACGGCCTCGACGCGGCAGAGGATTTGGTGCGGTCCGGGGGTATATACCTGTTTCGAGTCGTTGAGGACGAGCTGGTTGGGCCCGACCAACTGCACAGCACGCTGGGTTTTGGGCACGTTTGTCATATTTGTTTTTTGGCCTTTCGGAACTGTGTCTGCCAGGCCTGCGAATTCACAGGTTCGTATTCGGTCAGCTCGAATGAGTTTTTCAGTAATTTTCCGGCCTGCGCGGCGGTTTTAATCCGGCCCGTTGCATGTGCCTGGGCGAGCAGGTTTCCGACGGCTGTGGCTTCAACGG